>Ga0207867_1000356_pt1 | contig 51482 bp, 40 predicted proteins | sample HigsolmetaAR206D_FD_184838 | JGI IMG/M metagenome (GOLD analysis project Ga0207867, IMG submission 184838) | Ionic liquid and high solid enriched microbial communities from the Joint BioEnergy Institute, USA - AR20-6-D (SPAdes) (version 2) ...
TCCATCCGGTCGAAGTGCAGCGCGGCCGACCGGGCGTCGCCCTCGGCCCGGTAGACCGGGGCGCCGGGGGCGGGTGGCACGTAGAGCTCCGGGTCCACCCGGGTGGTGGTGATCTCGGCCGCCTCCTGCACCAGGGCGGGCAGCGTGCCGTCGGCGATGGCGAAGACGTCCGAGTCGAACTGCGCGCCCTCGTGCCGGGCCCGGACCTGGGTGACCACCCCGGCGATGGTGACCGGCTCCCGGTCCGGCAGCTCGCGCCGGGTCACCACCACGTCGTCGAGCTGGAGGTAGGCGCCGGGGGTGACCGCGGTCCAGAACTGCAGTGGGGTGGCGTCGGCGGTGCCGAGCACGCGACCCACGGCGGCGTCGGGGGAGTCCGGTTCGACGCCGGTCACCGGTGGTGCCCCCTCGCCGCGCGGAGCTCGTCCCACGTGGCGGCCCGCTCGCTCGGGTCCGCGCGCCTCGCCGACGGTCGGCACCTGGTCAGGGCGGAGATCTGGTCACGACACACGAGTGGCATCCTGCCTCACCGGTACGACAGCGCGCCACGCGACGCGGCGGCGAGCGGGTCGCACGTCGGTGTGTCCGGCCCGAGGGGCACCGCCCGAGCCGTGCGGCGTCGCGCGACCATCCCGGCCCGGCCGATCCCCGGGTCGGCTCAGCTCATCCGGCGGACCAGCGTGCTCGCCCGACCGACGTCGAAGCACGCCGGGTCGAACGGGCGTCCGATCCAGCTCCGCATCGACTCGTGCTCCGGGTGCTCCGGATCGGCCAGCGCGGCCAGGAACCGGCGGTAGCCCTGCGGTCCCCCGACATCCTCCGGGGGACAGGCCCCCGCGCCGGCGGTACAGGACGGGTACCGCTCGTCGGGGTCGGCGCCGAAGACGTCCTCCACGACGACGTCGTGTTCCCACCAGTCGCCGAAGTCGTAGGTGTAACGGAAGCGCGAGCCCTTGGCGACCACCGCGTCCAGCCGAATGTCCAACTCGTCCCGAAACGTCGACTCGTCGTCGGGATCCGGCTCGCCGTACTGCACCCCGTCGATGTCGAACGAGTGCAGGTGACAGTTCTGCCAGCCCAGTGCGCACTGGAACACCCGGTGCACGCGGTCCAGGGTGTAGCCACCCGGCACCAGTACCCGCCGCCACACCGGTGGTGTGACGTCGACCAGCGAGACCCTGAGTTGGAAGATCCGTCGTGGCACGCTCTCCCACCCTCCCGGCTTAGGCTTACCGGCATGATCTGCCGAGCATGCCGAGAGGCGCGGCACGACCACTGCCGGGGCCGCAACTGGTGCGACTGCCAGCACCGTACCTCCCCACCCGTACCTCCGGTCACCGGTCCAGCGGGCGAATGACCAATAATGTCCCGATAAGTCGTCTCTGGCCCCAGCCTCACACCGGCCCACTGGACGACGAGGCGCTGGTCCGGCTCTATCCACGGGCCACCCGGCCGTGGCTCCGGATGAACTTCGTCACCAGCATCGACGGCGCGGTGGAACTCGACGGGTACTCCGCGGGCCTCTCCGGCGGGCCGGACGGACCGGACAAGCGGGTCTTCGGCCTGCTGCGGATGCTCTGCGACGCGCTCCTGGTGGGCGCGGGAACGTTGCGCCACGAGGGCTACCGGGCGCTCCGGCTCGACGAGCGTCGCCGGGCCTGGCGTCGCGAACTGGGCCTGCCCGACCACCCGACGCTGGTCGTGGTCTCCCGGTCGCTGAACCTCGACCCGACCTCGGCCGTCTTCGCCGACGCGCCGGTGCGGCCGGTGGTGCTCACCCACCGCCGGGCCGTCGCGCCACCCGGCCTCGCCGCCGTCGCCGACCTGGTGCGGTGCGGCGATGACCGGGTCGATCCGGTCGTCGGACTGGCCGAACTGCGGCGCCGCGGCCACGGACAGGTGCTCTGCGAGGGCGGGCCCCACCTGTTCGGCTCACTCACCGCCGCCGACCTGGTCGACGAGCTGTGTCTGACCGTGGCACCGATGCTGACCGGGCCGGGCGCCGGACGGATCACCGCCGGGCCGCAGAGCCCGCCGCGCGACATGGCGCTCCGGCACGTCCTGGCCGCCGGGGACACGCTGCTGCTCCGCTACGTCCGGGCCACCCCGGCCCGCCTGCCCACGACACCCTGACCGCCACCTTCCACGCGGGCCGGCGGGGCCCGGCGGCGACGTCATGGTCGACGCGCGGGCGCCCGCCCGATGGGGCGGGCGGGGTCGTTCCGGACACTCGTCGCCCGTGCCCGGCCGCCGGACGGTGCGTTCGTTACCTCACCGATAAGCGCCCGCTTTGCGGTGAGTGACCGGACGCCGACGGTAACGAAATGGGAACGCTCCCACTGGGCCATTGACACTCCGGAAACCCCCCGGCAATCTCATGGGAGCGCTCCCGGTGATGTGTGGCCAAAACCACACGCGATGTCGGCGGCGTGAGAACCGCACCGCCGACGGCCTGCGGACCACCGTTCGCGAAGGCCGCCGACGGGCGAGGGGGGACACCGGCACGACCGATGCCACCTGTCACACCTTGACAACCGAACACCTGGACGAACTGGCGCATCACGCGCGCGTCGACACACACGGAACCACCACAACATGAGTTACCGACCTGAGAGGGGTCAGGGATGAGCGTCATCAGGCGTCGGCTCCGCACCGTCGCGGTCGCCGCGCTTGCCACGGGCGTGGCCCTGGGCAGCGCGGCGTGCAGCAAGAGCGATGACGACGAGGGCGGCGAGGGCGGCCAGATCAAGCTGGTCATCCAGACCTTCCAGAACTTCGGCTACGACCAGGCCATCAAGGACTTCGAGGCGGCCCACCCGAACATCAAGGTGGAGCACCAGAAGATGGGTGAGCTGCGCGACTTCCAGCCCAAGCTGGTGCAGTGGCTCGCGGCGGGCAGCGGCGCCGGCGACGTGGTCGGCCTCGAGGAGGGCGTGCTGCTGCAGTACGTGCAGAACCACGACAAGTTCGTCAACCTCCTCGACCTGGGCGCCGGTGAGCTGAAGAGCAACTTCCCGGAGTGGAAGTGGAACAATGCCCTGACCCCGGACGGGAAGAAGCTGATCGCACTGGGCACCGACGTCGGTGGCCTGGCGATGTGCTACCGCAAGGACCTGTTCGAGCAGGCCGGCCTGCCGACCGACCGGGAGGAGGTCTCCAACCGGATCAAGACCTGGGAGGACTACATCGAGCTGGGCCGGCAGTTCAAGGCCAGCGGCAAGGTCAAGGCGGCCTGGCTGGACAGCGGGACCAGCCTGATGCAGCCGTACGTCATGCAGAACTCCGAGGTCTTCTTCTTCGACAAGGACAACAAGTTCATCGGTGACACCAACCCGGTCGTCCGCAAGGCCTGGGACATGGGTCTGCAGATGGCCGCCGAGGGGCTGACCGCCAAGGCCCAGCGGTGGAGCGCCGACTGGGACGCCGCCTTCAAGAACTCGGCGTTCGCCACCATCCCCTGCCCGGCCTGGATGACCGAGGGCGTCATCGCCCAGCGGTCCGGCCCGGCCAACGCCGGCAAGTGGGACATCGCCACGATCCCGGGTGGCGGCGGCAACTGGGGCGGCTCGTACCTGGCCATCCCGGCGCAGTCGAAGCACCCGAAGGAGGCCTACGAGCTGGCCAAGTTCCTGACCAGCAAGGAGGGCCACCTGGCGGCCTTCAAGGAGGCCGGTGCCATGCCGTCGAGCATCCCCGGCCTGGAGGACCCGGAGTTCAAGAACAAGACGAGCGACTACTTCAGCGGCGCCCCCACCGGCAAGATCTTCGGTGACAGCGTCAAGAACATGAAGCCGGTCTTCCTCGGGGCCAAGCACCAGCAGGTCTGGGAGACCATCGTCGAGCCGCAGATGCAGGCGGCCGAGCGTGGTCAGCTGAGCTCGGAAGAAGCCTGGAAGAAGGCGATGGACGAGGCCAAGAAGGCGACCAGCTGAGTCGCCGGTGACCTGCCGGTCCGTGGGCCAGGGGCCCGCGGACCGGCGGCGGCGCCCACACCCGCCGGGTGTGGGCGCCGCCGCGAGGTCTCCGCCGCCTCTCTTCTCCGGAAGGACCCGCAATGACTTCTGCTGTCGGCACCCGCCCCCGGCACGCCGCCCCGCCGCCGACCCGCGCCGCGCGCCGCCAGCGGTCGTACCGCCTCGGCCGCTGGGACCTCAAGTACTCCCCGTACCTCTACGTAGCGCCGTTCTTCATCCTCTTCGGGGTCTTCGGCCTCTTCCCGGTCCTCTACACCGTCTACGTCTCGCTGTTCGACTACGAGCTGCTCAGCGGCACCAAGGAGTTCGTCGGCCTGGAGAACTACCGGGTGCTGCTGCAGGACTCGCAGTTCTGGAACGCGGCGTACAACACCGTCGGCATCTTCGTGCTCAGCACGGTGCCGCAGCTGATCGCGGCGCTGATCCTCGCCAACCTGCTGAACCGGCAGATGCGGGCCCGCACGCTGCTGCGGATGGGCGTCGTGATCCCGAACATCACCTCGGTGGCCGCGGTCGGCATCATCTTCGCGCTGATCTTCGCGGACCGGTACGGCCTGGTGAACTGGCTGCTCGGCACCGTCGGTATCGACCCGATCGCCTGGCGGGACAACCGCTACGCCTCCTGGTTCGCCATCGCCGTCATGGTCGACTGGCGGTGGACCGGCTACAACGCCCTGATCTACCTCGGCGCCATGCAGGCCATCCCGAAGGACCTGTACGAGTCGGCCTCGCTGGACGGCGCCTCCGCCTGGCGGCAGTTCTGGCAGATCACGGTGCCGCTGATCCGGCCGACGATCCTGTTCACGGTCATCATCTCCACCATCGGTGGCTTCCAGATCTTCACCGAGCCCCTGATGTACGGCTTCGGGCTGATTCGCGGCGGCGCCGACCACGAGTTCCAGACCCTGGCCATGTACATCTACGAGCAGACCTTCACCGGCAACGCCGAGTACGGCTACGGCTCCGCGATGTCCTGGCTCCTCTTCATGATGATCATCAGCTTCGCGCTGATCAACTTCGCGCTGGTCCGCCGCTCGGTCAGGGGGGAGCAGAAGTGAGCACCACGCAGACCCTGCCCCGCTCGGTGGCGCCGTCCCCGGTGACCCGGCGGCGTCCGCGGCGCGGCCGGATGCCCGGCGCGCAGCTCTGGCAGGCCAGCCCGCTGACCTACCTCGCGTTGATCGTCGGCTGCGTACTCTCGATCTTCCCGATCGTCTGGTCGTTCATCGTCGCGTCGCGGGACAACAGCGCGGTCTACGAGATGCCGCCCGTCCCGGGCGACCGTCTGTTCGAGAACATCGAACGGATGCTGGCCAACGAGGACGCCGCGTTCGTCTACGGTCTGGTCAACTCCGCCGTGGTGTCGAGCATCGTCACCGTCTCGGTGATCTTCTTCTCCAGCCTGGCCGGGTTCGCGTTCGCCAAGCTCAGGTTCCGGGGCAGGAACGCGCTCCTGCTGGTCATCATCCTCACCATGATGGTGCCGACCCAGCTCGGCGTCATCCCGCTCTACCTGATGATGGTGGAGCTCGGATGGACCGGGACGCTCCAGGCGGTCATCGTGCCGTTCCTGGTGCAGGGCTTCGGGGTGTTCATGATGCGCCAGTACGCGACGTCCGCGGTCAGTGACGAGCTGATCGAGGCGGCGCGGCTCGACGGCTGCTCGACCTGGCGGATCTACTGGAACGTCGTGTTGCCGGCGTTGCGACCGGCGGCGGCCGTGCTCGGCCTGCTGACCTTCATGCAGACCTGGAACGAGTTCCTCTGGCCGTTCATCGTGCTCACGCCCGACACGCCGACCGTGCAGTACTCGTTGAAGATCCTCTCGTCCGGGCCGTACCAGACGGACTACGTGGCACTGTTCGCCGGCACCTCGCTGGCGACCCTCCCCCTGTTGGTTGTGTTCATCATCTTCGGCCGCCAGATCATCGGCGGCATCATGGAAGGCGCCGTCAAGTCGTGAGCAGCTTCACGAGCCCTCAGTCCGCCCAGGTCCTCGCGGAGGAGCAGGGGGTGATCTTTCCGCCCGGATTCGTCTGGGGGGCGGCCACCGCCGCCTACCAGATCGAGGGCGGGGTGAACGAGGGCGGCAGATCCGCCTCGATCTGGGACACCTTCAGCCACACCCCGGGTCGGGTCCTGCACGGGCACACCGGCGACGTCGCCTGCGACCACTACCACCGGTTCCGGGACGACGTGAGGCTGATGGCCGAGATCGGGCTGAAGGCGTACCGGCTCTCGGTGGCCTGGCCCCGGATCCAGCCGGACGGCACCGGCCCGGGCAACCAGGCCGGGCTGGACTTCTACCGGGCCCTGGTCGACGAGCTGCTGGAGCACGGCATCGAGCCCTGGGTGACCCTCTACCACTGGGACCTGCCCCAGGCGCTGGAGGACGCCGGTGGCTGGCCGGTCCGGGACACCGCGTACCGGTTCGCCGAGTACGCCGAGCTGACGCAGCGGGCCCTCGGCGACCGGGTGCGGCACTGGATCACCCTCAACGAGCCCTGGTGCTCGGCGTTCCTCGGGTACGGCTCCGGAACGCACGCGCCCGGTCGGACCGAGGCCCCGGCAGCGGTCCGTGCCGCCCACCACCTGATGCTCGGCCACGGTCTGGCCACCCAGGCGATGCGGTCCGCCGCCCCGGACCACCAGGTCGGGGTGACGCTGAACCTCTACGCCGTCTCCCCGCAGACCGACTCGCCCGGCGACGCCGAGGCGGCCCGGCGGATCGACGGGCTGGCCAACCGGATCTTCCTCGACCCGATCCTGCTCGGCAGCTACCCGTCGGACGTGGTGGCGGATCTCGCCGAGGTCACCGACTTCGGCCACGTCCGGGACGGCGACCTGAAGACGATCTCCACCCCGATGTCGTTCCTCGGCATCAACTACTACAGCCGGCACGTGGTCGCCGCGCCGATCGAGGGAGTGGAACCGGAGCCGTACTGGCGGGCGCCGTCCTGCTGGCCCGGCAGCGAGCAGGTCCGGTTCGTCACCCGCGGGCTACCGGTGACCGACATGAACTGGGAGATCGACGCGCCGGGGCTGGTGGAGACCCTCCAGACGGTGCACCGGAACTACCCGGAGCTGCCGCTGTACATCACCGAGAACGGTGCGGCCTTCGTGGACGAGGTGGTCGACGGCGAGGTCGACGACCCGGACCGCGTGGCGTACCTCGACGCCCACCTGCGGGCATGCCACACCGCGATCGCCTCCGGCGTGCCCCTGCGCGGCTACTTCGCCTGGTCACTGATGGACAACTTCGAGTGGGCGTGGGGTTACACCAAGCGTTTCGGCATGGTCTACGTCGACTACGACAGCCAGCGCCGGATCCCCAAGTCGAGCGCCAAGTGGTACGCGGACGTGATCCGACGTAACGGTTTGGCCGCACAATGAACCTAGGCCTTCCCCCGCGGCCCGCGGCCGCGGGGGACCGCAATCGGCGCAGACGGCGCGCTGTCTGGGCCGTGGCAGGTTCAATAGGCGTGGTCGGCCAGTATTGGGGGTGCCCGGCACCGGCCCATGCCAGGTCGGTGCCGGCTGCCCGACGTCTGAGGAGCAAACGATGACAACGCAGCGCACCCGCTCGCTCGGGCGGCCAACCTTGGACGCGGTCGCCGCTCGCGCCGGCGTGGGACGGGGTACGGTGTCGCGCGTCGTCAACGGCTCGCCCCAGGTGAGTCCGGAGGCCCGGGCCGCCGTGCAGCGGGCGATCGCCGAACTGGGGTACGTGCCGAACCGGGCAGCCCGGGCACTGGTGACCCAGCGGACCGACTCGGTGGCTCTGGTGGTCTCGGAGTCGGAGGAGCGGGTCTTCGGCGAGCCGTTCTTCGCCGGCATCGTCCGGGGGATCAGCTCGGCGTTGCTGGAGACGCCGATGCAGTTGTGGTTGGCGATGGCGCAGTCGCCGGCCGAGCGGGAGCGGATGGAGCACCATCTGACCAGCCAGCACGTGGACGGTGTGCTCCTGCTCTCCCTGCACGACGCGGACCCGCTGCCCGCGCTGCTGGAACAGCGCGGGTTGCCCACCGTGCTCGGCGGCCGGCCGGCCCGGATGCTGACCGACCCGAACGGGGCGTACTTCGTCGACGTGGACAACGCCGGTGGAGCCCGGCTCGCCATCGAGCACCTGCTGCGCCAGGGGCGGCAGCGGGTGGCCACGATCGCCGGCCCGCAGGACATGGGCGTGGGCGTGGCCCGACTCAGCGGTTACCGGGAGGCGATGCGGGACAACGGCGTGGCCGTCGACGAAACCCTGATCGCGTACGGCGACTTCAGCGAGACCAGCGGCGCGGCGGCGATGCGCCGGCTGCTTGAGGCCTGTCCCGACCTCGACGCCGTCTTCGTCGCCTCGGACCTGATGGCCTGCGGGGCGTTGCGGGCGCTGCGCGCGGCGGGGCGCCGGGTTCCCGACGACGTGGCGGTGGTGGGTTTCGAGGACGCCCCGATCGCCCGCCAGACCGATCCGCCCCTGACCACGGTCTTCCAGCCCATGGAGGAGATGGGGCGGCAGATGGCCCGGCTGCTGCTGTCCCGGATCCGCAACGAGGAGCGGGAGACGCCGTACGTCCTGCTCGACACCCACCTCGTGCACCGCGCCTCGGCCTGATCCGTCCCGGTCACACCCGTCCGGGTGACACCACGGCGTGTTGCCCCGGCGCATGCCGGTTGTTGCGTTCGGGACATGGCGCGGCAACAGGGACGAAATGGCCATCCGGCAGGCTGTCCCGGTAACGCCGGCGGCAACCCGCGCCGGTCCGCCGACGGAGGGGACGAACATGTTGCTGAGGGTTCGGGTCACCCTGCCGGATCGGCCTGGCACGCTCGGTCAGGTCGCCCGCACACTGGGCGTGGCAGGTGCCGACATCGTCCAGGTGGTGGTGTTGGAGCGGCTGGGCGGCCGGGCGGTGGACGACTTCACCGTCGTCTGGCCCGGGGCGTCCCGGGTCGACCGGCTCAGCGCCGGGCTGGGCGCGATTCCCGGGGTCCAGGTCGACGGCATGTGGCGGGCGATCGGCGCGCCGACCGGCGGCGGACAGGACGCCGAACTGCTGGCCCAGGTCGCGGCGAACCCGGCGGACGGGCTCGCCACGCTGGTCGACGCCGTGCCGGGGCTGCTGGCCGCCGACTGGGCCGCCGCCGCCGTGGTGCCGCCCGACTGGGCGGCCCGGCGGGTGCCCGGTTCGGGGGCGGTCCACGGCAGCGGTGCGCCCGCGGTGGCGTACGCGAGCTGGCGTGCCCCGACCCCACTGCGCCTGCCGGAGGTGACACCGCTGCGGGCCCGCGCCCTGCGCGGCCCGGCCGGTGTCCACTACGCGGTGGCACCGTTCGGCCGGGCCGGGCTGGTGCTGGTCCTCGCCCGGGTGGACGGGGACGGGCTCACCGCGGCGAGTTTCCACGCCACGGAGGTGGACCGGATCGCCCAACTCGTCCGCGCCGCCGCGACGATCCTCGGCGACCGGCTGGATCTGGTCAGCGCCGCGCCGACCGATTCCTGGAACGCCTCGGACCAGGCCGCGGCGATGGCGGCCGTGACCGGAACCACGGTTGGCGGTCCTGGTTCGGCAACCGCCGGGTAACAGTCGGCGGGCAGGCTGGATGCCGGGAAGGAGCCAACATGACGCTATGGCGGATCAGGGCGACGGTGGTCGACCGGCCCGGATTCCTCTCGGTGCTCACCGCGAGCCTCGCGTTGCGCGGGGTCAACATCCTCACCGTGCAGGTGCACACGACCGAGGCCGGGGCGGTGGACGACTTCCTGGTCGACGCGCCGGCCGAGCTCACCGCGGCGGACCTGGTCGCGGCGGTGGAGAAGGGCCGCGGCCGCGACTGCTGGGTGGCGCGCAGCGAGGCACAGGGCCTGGCCGACCAACCGACCCGGGCGCTCGGCCTCGCGACCCGGTTGGTGCACGACCCGGAGGCGCTGGGGGAGACCCTGCGCGCACTGCTCACCGCCGATTCGGTCACCTGGCGGCCGCTGCCGGCACCGGAGGGCCCCGGTTACGACCGGGGCACGATGCGGCTTCCGGACCCGGACGGCGGGACGTTCGAGGTCGTCCGGGCAGCCCCCGCGTTCACCCCGGCCGAGTTCGCCCGCGCCCAGGCGTTGCTGGAGTTGGCCGGTGCGGTGGTGCGGCGCGACGTCGAGCACGTCACCCTGGTGCTTCCCGAGGGCGTCGACGTCGCGGTCCGTCCGGCGGTCCCCGACGACCTGGCCGCGGTCCGGGCGATGCACCGGCGCTGCTCCGAGCGCACCCTGCACCGGCGCTACCCGCCGGGCGCCGAGCAGCCGGACGACGCCCGGCTGCGGCGCCTGCTGACCCCGCCGCGCGGGGTGACGCTGCTGGCGGTGACCGAGGGCGCGGCGGAGCAGCCGGACCGGGTGGTGGCGATGGCGAACCTGGTCGCCGAGGGTGACATCGCGGAGGTCGCGCTCCTGGTCGAGGACGCCTGGCAGCGCAGGGGCCTCGGCGGTGCCCTGCTGCGCCGGCTGGTCACCCACGCCCGCCGGAGCGGTCTCGCGGCGGTGTCGATGCACACCTCGGCCGAGAACGTGGCGATGGTGCGGCTGATGGACCGGTTCTACCGGCCCGGCGCCGTGGACCGCGACGGCGACCTGTTGACCCTGACCGTGCCGCTGGCCGAGAAGACCGGAACGCCGGCGGGGGACGACTCCCGGTCCGAGCTGATCGCCGGGCCGCAGCACGGCCCCGGGTCGGCCACCGGGCTGTAGTCCGGCTCCGAGCCGGCCGTCGACCTGCCCCCGGCGCCGTCGAGGCGCCCGGGGGCCTGGGACAGCGGCCCGGTCCCGGTTCGGGACCGGGCCGCCGAGCCTCAACCGAGGGGCGAGGTGAGCGGGGCCCGTCCGGTGGGACGGCCGGACGGGCCCCGCCGTCGTCCGGTCCCGGTTCGCCGGCGGGACGTCGTCGCCGCGCCTCAGATGTTCGGGGGCAGCGCCGTCCACTCCGGGAAGTTGCCGTAGAGCCGCTCGCCCGGCTCGCCCACGGTGACCGCCTGCACCAGCAGATCGCCGCCGACGAAGGCACCCTTCCAGGACGCGCCGCGACCACCGAACGGCTCCGCCCGGTCGCCCCGGGAGCGGGGCCGGTTGATGCCCACCTTGAACGCCTGCAGGTCGACGGCGAGCTTGGCCGCCTTCTCCTCGTCGTCGCAGGCGAGACTCGCCACCAGCGCGCCGTTGGAGGCGTTCATCGCGGCCAGCAGTTCGTCCTCGGTGTCCACCACCACGATGGTGTCCACCGGGCCGAACGGCTCGGCGTGCATCAGCCGGGACCGGCCCGGCGGGGCGAGCAGCACCGACGGCGCGACGTACGCCGAGGTGTCCTGGCCGGGGAGGAAGGACGCCCCGTCGAGCCGGCCACGGTAGAGCGGGATCGCCCCGCCCCGGACCGCCTCATCCACCTTGCGGCGCAGCTCGTCGGCCTTGTGGGCGCTGATCAGCGGCCCGAAGTCGAGCTCGGGCAGCGGGTCGCCGGGGCGCCAGGAGTCGTCGACGGCGAGCGGGTGCCCGAAGCGGACCGAGCGGACGACCGGCAGGTACATGTCGAGGAACTGGTCGACGAGGTCGCGCTGGACCACGAAGCGCGGGTAGGCGGTGCACCGCTGCTTGCCGTACTCGAAACCCTTCTTCAGATGGGTGGCGAGCATGTCCCACTGGGAGAACTCCCAGATGCCCCAGGCGTTCAGACCCTCCTGCTCGATCATGTGCCGCTTGTCGGTGTCGAGGAGCGCGGCGGCGACCTTTCCGCCGTTGGACCGGCCGCCGACGAAGGCGACGGCACCGATCTCCGGGGCCCGGACCAGCACCTCGGAGAGCTCCTCGCCGCTGCCGGAGAGCAGGGTGGCGGGTAGCCCGACGCGGCGCATCACCGCGTGGGCCACGGTGAGGCAGACGGCTCCACCCTGCGACGGGGTCTTGGCGATCACCGCGTTGCCGGCGAGGAGCTGTACCAGCTCGGCGTGGACCAGGACGCTCATCGGATAGTTCCAGCTGGCGATGTTGCTGACCGGGCCGGGGAGCGGCTCGCGGCCGCCGGCCAGCATCCGGTCGATCTCCTCGACGTACCAGCGGACGCCGTCGAGCGCCCGGTCGACGTCGGCGCAGGCGAGCCGCCACGGCTTGCCGATCTCCCAGACGAGCAGCAGGGCGAGCAGGTCACGGTGCAGGGTCAGCTCGTCGAGCGCGGCGACCACCCGGGCCTTGCGGTCGACGAGGGGCGTGGCGGCCCAGTCCCGGTGCTCGGCGGCGGCGAAGGCCACCGCGGACCGGGCCGCCTCGGCGTCGAGGCGGGGCAGGTTGACCAGCTCGGTGTTGTCGACCGGGGTCCGTACCGCGGTCGGGATGCCGATCGACTGCCAGGTCCCCTCGATCAGGTTGCGGAGGGTGACGATGCCGCCGGGACGCGCGTCGAGGTCGAAGGCTTCGGGGGCGGCCTGCACCGCTCGGGCGAGGGTCTCCTGCCAGGCGGTGCCGTCGGCAAGGCGCAGTGCCATCGCTTCTCCTTGGGTCGGGGGAGGGCCGGCGGGTGGCCGGCGCGGTTCCGGTGGGGACGGACCCGTCGGGGCGATCCGGGGCGCGGGTCGGACGCTCCCGTCCCGGGCGCGGTCTGGTCGGCGGGTTGCGTTCCGTCCGGGTGGCGGACCCGGCCGGGCGTCGCTCCGGCGGAGGCGGGGCGGGACGTCGCGGGGGCCGGGTCGGTCCGCTGCGGAGTGATCGGATTGCGGCTGCGGTGGGCCTCCGGAGGGCCGGCGCGGGGTCGGCTCCGGCGGCCGTGGGTGGAAGGCGACCCGGGCCGGTACGGCCGTACTGGATGAACGGCGGTCCGACGGGTCACGGTGAGTCACGCGGCGACGACGGTGGCACCGCTGTCCTGCGCGTACTGTCTCGCGTGCCGGCCGGCGGCGGCAACCGTACGCCCGTATCGCGGAACGTCCGCGTTCGCCCACCGGGCCGGGGTGGCCGGCCGCGTGGGTGGGTGTGCTCGGCTCCGAGCTGCGGAGATGCCGCGAGTCGTGGGGACGGGTGTGGATTGTGTGCGCGGTGTCAAAGAGTGGGAAACCCTTTTCCTGGCGCTGGTCCGCCACCGTGGACCGGCCCGACGGCGTCCGTGGCCCGCCGGTTTGGTCCTTCACAAACAGGCAATGGCACAGTTACATTGTTGCCTGTCCATGGGAGCGCTCCCGGCCCTCCGACAAGGGCCGATCGCGACCCCCGGACCAGGAACCCACCGCCCGAACCGCATGATCCCACCCCCGAACCCGCGTCGCGCACCGCACAGGGGGAGGGGCGGATGCGCCCACATCCGCCCCTCGCTGTCCTCCGCTACGCGTCGCCGCGCGCGGCTCCACGGACAGGAGCGATCCTAGTGCGTCACCGCATCGCCCCGGCCCGGCCGAACGGGCAGCGCCCTCGGCCCGGTCCACGTCCCAGACCCAAGGTCCGGCACCGGATCGACGGCCGACAGCGTCCGGACGGCCGGCAGCGCCCCGACCGGGGGCAGCGGCCCGGTCACTGGTACGAGCGCGCGCTGACGGCCACCGTGGCCGCCCTGACCGCCGTCGGGCTCGTCGTCGCTGCCCCGCATCCCGCCGGCGCCGGATCCCGCACCGCCGACCCGGCCACCGCGCTCGCCGCCGCCGGGCCCTTCAACTACGCCGAGGCGCTGCAGAAGTCGTTGTTCTTCTACGAGGCGCAGCAGTCGGGCCGGCTTCCCGAGTGGAACCGCGTCTCCTGGCGGGGCGACTCGGCCCTGAACGACGGCGCCGACGTCGGACTCGACCTCACCGGCGGCTGGTACGACGCCGGCGACCACGTCAAGTTCGGCTTTCCGATGGCGTTCAGCGCGACCATGCTCGCCTGGGGCGCGGTCGAGTACCGCGACGCGTACGCCGCCTCCGGCCAACTGCCCCACCTGTTGAACAACCTGCGCTTCGTCAACGACTACTTCATCAAGGCCCACCCGGCACCGAACGTCCTCTACGGGCAGGTGGGCAAGGGCGACGACGACCACAAGTGGTGGGGGCCGGCCGAGGTGCTGCCGATGGCACGCCCGGCGTACAAGATCGACGCGAGCTGCGGCGGCTCGGACCTGGCCGCCGAGACGGCCGCGGCGATGGCGGCCTCCTCGATCGTCTTCCGTCCCACCGACCCGGCGTACGCCGACCAGCTGCTCACCCACGCCCGGCAGCTCTACACCTTCGCCGACACGGTCCGGCGGCCGTACCACGAGTGCATCACCGACGCCACGAACTTCTACCGGTCCTGGAGCGGCTACCAGGACGAACTGGTCTGGGGTGCGATCTGGCTGTACCGCGCCACCGGCGAGGCCGACTACCTGGCCAAGGCGGAGAGCGAGTACGACCGGCTCGGCACCGAGCCGCAGACGACCACCCGGATGTACAAGTGGACGATCGCCTGGGACAACAAGCAGTTCGGCGCGTACGTCCTGCTGGCGAACCTGACCGGCAAGCAGAAGTACGTCGACGACGCCAACCGCTGGCTTGACTGGTGGACCGTCGGGGTGAACGGGGAGAGGGTCCGGACCTCGCCGGGCGGGATGGCGGTGCTGGACACCTGGGGCGCCCTGCGCTACGCCGCCAACACCGCCTTCGCGGCACTGGTCTACTCGGACCGGCTCACCGACGCGACCCGGAAGGCGCGCTACCACGACTTCGCCGTCCGCCAGATCAACTACGCGCTCGGCGACAACCCGCGCAACTCCAGCTACGTGATCGGCTTCGGGGTCAACCCGCCACGCAACCCGCACCACCGCACCGCGCACGGCTCGTGGTGGGACAGCCAGCAGGTGCCGGAGGAGACCCGCCACGTCCTCTACGGCGCCCTGGTCGGCGGCCCGTCGGCGCCGGACGACCGCTACACCGACAGCCGCGGCGACTACGTGATGAACGAGGTCGCCACCGACTACAACGCCGGGTTCACCTCCGCGCTGGTCCGGCTCTACGCCGAGTACGGCGGCACCCCGCTGGCGAACTTCCCGCAGCCGGAGGAGCCGGACATGGACGAGATCACCGTCGAGACCACGGTGATGCAGAACGAGCCGCGGGCCACCGGGATCAAGGCGATCGTCTACAACAGGTCCGCCTTCCCGGCCCGGGCGCTCACCCAGTCCCGGTTCCGCTACTACTTCCGCCCGGAGGGTACCGGTCCGATCCAGGTGACCAGCGGCTACACCCAGGGCTGCCCGGCGCCGACCACCGCCCACCAGTACGCCGGCGACATCTGGTACGTCGAGGTGGACTGCACCGGCCACACCATCGCCCCGGCCGGGCAGTCGCAGCACCGGATGGAGGTGCAGTTCAAGATCGGGGTGCCGGAGGGCGGCACCTGGGACCCGAGCAACGACCCGTCGTACCAGGCCACCGCCGGGCCGAACCCGAAGGTGGCGCTCTGGGAGGGCGACGACCTGGTCTGGGGCGCCGAGCCCGCCCCGCCGGCCCCGGACACCGTCGCGCCGAGCCGTCCCGGCACCCCGACCGCCTCGGCGGTGACCGCGACCGGCCTGACCCTGAGCTGGGAACCGTCGACCGACACCGGCGGCAGCGGCCTCGCCGGCTACGACGTCTACCGGGTCGCCGACGGTGGCGACGTCCTGGTCGGCTCGCCGACCACGGCGACCCTGACGGTGACGGGACTGACCCCGGCGACGACCTACCAGTTCTACGTGGTGGCCCGGGACGGGGCGGGCAACCGCTCGGCCGCCTCCGCGCCGGTCACCGTGACCACCGCCCCCGGTGGCGGGGACACCACCCCACCGAGTACGCCGACCGGCCTGGCCGCCTCGGCGGTCACCGACAGCGGCGTGACGCTGACCTGGAACGCGGCCACCGACGACGTCGGTGTCACCGGCTACCGGGTGTACCGGGAGGCGGGCGACGGCGACGTCCTGCTGGACACGGTCACCGGTACGACGTACGTGGTGACCGGGCTCGCGCCGGGCACGACGTACCGGTTCTACGTGGTCGCGGTCGACGCGGCCGGCAACGTCTCGGCGCCGTCGTCGCCGGTCTCGGTGACCACCGGCACCACGCCGACCAGCGGTTGTCGGGTCACGTACACCACCAACGACTGGGACACCGGCTTCACCGCCACGGTCACCATCACCAACACCGGCACGACCACGATCGACGGCTGGACGCTCGCCTTCAGCCTGACGGGCGGCCAGCGGATCACCCAGGTCTGGTCGGCGACGGTGACCCAGTCCGGCGCGGAGGTGACCGCGACGAACGTCGACTACAACCGCACCCTGGCACCCGGAGCCTCGACCAGCTTCGGCTTCAACGGCTCCCACACCGGCAGCAATCCGAGGCCCGCGACGTTCACGCTCAACGGCGCGGCCTGCGCGACCGGCTGAACCGTCCCTCGCCGGTCCCACTCCGGGGCCGCCGGGCAGTACCAGCAGGCTGCCCGGCGGCCCCGGTCCGCGTGTGCCGGCCTCCGGCGAGTGCCCGGGCCGGCACCGCGGTCCGGACGGGCAGGCGTCGGTGCACCGTGGGTCCTGCCGGCCAGGCACGGCGTCTGCCGGGAGGGCGAGGCGACCGCGGGCGGGGTCCCGCGGACCTCCACGGCCACCCCGGTCGGCTTGACGAGCCGAACGATCGTGCGGAAGATGCCCCCGTGGGCAAGGGTGAGCTGACCAGGCAGACGGTGTTGGCCGCGGCGGCCGCGATCGCCGACCGGATCGGACTGTCCGGGCTCACCATCGGCACCCTCGCCAACCAGGTGGAGATGTCCAAGAGCGGGTTGTTCGGCCACTTCCGCTCCAAGGAGGCCCTGCAGCTGGCGGTGCTGGCGTACGCCCGGGAGAGCTTCGTCGACGCGGTCATCCGGCCCGCGATCGCCGCGCCCCGGGGGGAGCGGCGGGTGCGGACACTGGTCGACCGTTGGTTGGCGGTCTGCCTGGAACGGCAGGCCGGCTGTGTCTTCGTCTCCGCCGACACCGAGTTCGACGACCAGCCCGGACCCATCCGGGACCAGCTGGTCCGGGACCACCGGGACCTGATGGAGTCGATCGCCCAGATGTTCCGGACCGGGATCTCGGAAGGCGAGTTCCGGCCCGACGCCGATCCCGAGCAGTTCGCCCACGACCTGTACGGGGTGATGCTCGGCTTCTTCCACGCCCACCGTCTGATGCGCGACCCCGACGCGGTGGGCCGGACCTGGCGCGCCGTGGACGCGCTGTTGGCCAACGCCCGGATCTGACCGAGCCGATGGGAGTGACATGACCGCCTGGCGGCAGAAAAAAAGCACGATCGTTCGTACCCTGGGCATGGGGGCGACCCGGATGGCCTTCCGGAGCCTCGAACGGATGGCCCCCGGACCCGGCGCCGTCCTGGCCGAACGGCTCTGGTGCACCCTCCCGAAGGGACGTCCCCGACCCCCCGAGCCGCCCGGCGAGCGCTTCACCGTCACGGTGGAGGGCCGTACGGTCGTCGCCGAGCGCTGGGGCAGCGGGCCGACGGTCTACCTGATGCACGGCTGGGGCGGCTGGCGGGGGCAGTTCAGCGCCTTCGTGCCCGGACTGGTGGCCGCCGGGTACCGGGTCGTCGCCCTCGACGCACCGAGCCACGGCGACTCCGACCCCGGCTCGTACGGGCCGGGGCGCGGGCTCCTACCGGAGTTCATGGCCGCGCTGGCCGCGGTGACCCGGGTGGGTGGACCCGCGTACGCGGTCGTCGGCCACTCCCTCGGCGGCGCCGCCACCGCCCTCGCCGTCCTGGACGGACTCCCCGCCGAGCGGCTGGTGCTCGTCGCGCCGATGGCCGACCCCATCGCCTACACCACCGTGTTCGCGCGGACACTCGGGTTCGGGGAGCGGATCCGGACCGGCTTCCTGACACGGCTGGAACGGCGCGTCGGCCGCCCGATGAGCGACTTCGACATCCCGGCCCGGGCGGCGGGACGGACCGGGCTACCGCCGATGCTGGTCGTGCACGACCGGGCCGACCGGGAGGTCCGGTACGCCGACGCCGAGGCGATCGTGGCGGCCTGGCCCGGTGCGGAGGGACGGTGGACCGACGGGCTCGGGCACCGACGCATCCTGCGGGATCCGGCCACCGTGGACGCCGTCGTCGCGTACCTGTCCCGGGCCCGGGTACCGCAACCGCGGTAGGCGTCGCCGGTCCGGCCGGGGCGGTCGCGCCCCCGGCCGGACCGGCGACGCCTCGCGTCAGGCGGGAGCGTACCGCCGGCTACAGCCCGCCGCGTGCCTCGGCGATCCAGCCCAGGACGGCGCGCGCGTCGCTGGCCTGCGCGAGCTCGGTGGCCTCGTCGAGCAGCGCCCGCGCGGCGTCCCGGTCCCCCTCGGCCACGGCGAGGTGCGCCAGCGCGACCAGGTTGGCGGCGACGCCGGGCAGGAAGCCGATCTCCCGGCGGAGCCGGGTCGACTCGGTCAGCCGCGCTCGCGCGGCGTCGAGCTGGCCGGCCCGGTGGTCGGTGATCCCGAGGTGCCGCAGCGCGTAGGCGAGGGTCATCGGGTCACCGACCCGCTCGGCGAGTTCGGCCGAGCGGGTGAACGCCGGCAGCGCCGCCTCGTCGTCGTCCCGGATGACCTGGTGGACGATGCCGACCCAGAACAGCGCCTCCGCCTCGCCACGCTCGTCGCCCAGCCGGCGGTAGAGCCGGACCGCCCGCTCGAACAGGGCCAGCTCGTCGGGGTCCTCCGTCCGGTGCACGAGGTAGCGCGCGTGCGCCACCCGGCCCCGCGCCAGCGCGAGGTCCGCCTCGACCGCGTCGAGATCCCGGTCCGCCGCCGCCAGTGCGGCGACGTCACCGCCGAAGGTCGCCCGCTCGTAGTGCCGCCGTGCCCGATCCAGCCGGTCCTCGGTCATGTCACCCCGCTCTCCGACGGTCGGCCCGGCGGGGTGCGCACTCCGGCCCCGGGAACGCCGGACCGTTCGGTCGAGGCGGCAGTGTAGCGTCGCCGGGTGCCGGGCCACCCGGGCGCTGACGGTGGCCGCCGGACCGCCCGGGGCGCCGGCGGCCGGCGGACGTGCCGGCCGGGTGGACGGCGCGCGCCGGCGTTCGACGACGCCGACACCGCGCCTCAACCCCGCGTGGTGCCGTGCGCCACGCAGGTGGCCGTCCAGCCGGACGGCAACACCTGCACCCTCATCCGGCGCCGGCAGACGGGACAGAACCGGGGTGGCTCCAGCCGCCGGGCCGCCACACACGCCTCGTGGCCGCCCTCGGCCAGCGCCCCGCCGCAGCGGTCGCACCAGGATCCGGCCACCGGATCCGCCGTGGTCGGCGTCGTTTCCGTCTCCACCGTGCCTCCGGTGTCAGAGCGTCGCCGACAGGGCCTTGATCGGCATCTTCAGCTCCTCCAGCAGCGCGAGATCCTCGCTGGCCGGTCGGCCGAGTGTGGTCAGATAGTTTCCGACGATCACCGCGTTGATTCCGCCGAGCAGGCCGTCCCGGGTGCCGAGGTCGCCGAGGGTGATCTCACGGCCGCCGGCGTACCGGAGGATCGTCCGGGGCATCGCCAGCCGGAAGGCGGCGATGGCCCGCAGTGCGTCCCGTGGCGCGACCGGGGCCCGGTCGCCCAGCGGGGTGCCCGGGCGGGGGTTGAGGAAGTTCAGCGGCACCTCGTGCGGGTCGAGCTCGGCGAGCTGCGCCGCGAACTCGGCACGCTGTTCGAGGGTCTCGCCGAGGCCGATGATGCCGCCGCAACACACCTCCATTCCGGAGGCGCGGACCATCCGCAACGTCTCCCAGCGCTCCTCCCAGGTGTGCGTGGTGACCACGTTCGGGAAGTAGGAGCGGCAGGTCTCCAGATTGTGGTTGTAGCGGTGGATGCCGAGCTCGACCAGCTCGTCGACCTGGGCCTGGGTCAGTATGCCGAGCGAGGCGGCGATGTTGATGTCCACCTCGGCCCGGATCGCGGCCACACCCTCGCGGAGCTGCCTCATCAGCCGCTCGTCCGGGCCCCGGACCGCCGCCACGATGCAGAACTCGGTCGCTCCCGTCTTCGCGGTCTGCCGGGCCGCCTCGACCAGCGACGGGATGTCCAGCCAGACGGAGCGGACCGGGGAGGCGAACACGCCCGACTGGGAGCAGAAGTGGCAGTCCTCGGGGCAGCCACCGGTCTTCAGCGAGACGATCCCCTCGACCTCGACCTCCGGGCCGCACCAGCGCATCCGTACCTCGTGGGCGAGCTGGAGGGCGGCGGGGAGCTGCTCGTCCGGAAGCCGGAGCACGTCGAGCACGCCGGCCTCGTCGAGGCCGACACCGCCGTCGAGGACCTGGCTTCGGGCCCTGTCGAGGATGTCTGACATGGGTCGTACCCTACAGGCGGCCCGCGGGTCGCGGATCGACCTGTGACGGGCCGGACACGCCACCTCCGCCCGACCCGCCGGTGAACCCGGTCGTCGTTCCTCGGCCGGGCGTCCGCCCGCACCGCGCTCCGGGTGGTATTTTCGCCGGTCGAGGCCGTCGTACGGCCGGCGGTGGCCGGCGTCGGCGCCCCGGTGTGGGACACCCGCCCGAGGGTTCCGCCCTCAAGGCCGCGGGACGCGGACGAGTGGGGAGTGACCGTGCCAGGCTGGCTGGAGGTGTGGGACCGCAAGGCCCGGCTGCGTGCCAGGGCCGGGCTCAGCCGGCGACTGCGTCCGCGGGTCCCCGCCGAGCCGGTGGTCGACCTGGCCGGCAACGACTACCTCGGCCTCTCCCGACACCCGGCGGTCACGGCCGCCGCCACCTCGGCGCTGACCGGGTACGGCCTGGGGGCCACCGGTTCCCGGCTGGTGCGTGGCAGCACCGTGCCGCACCACGAGCTGGAGGCCGAACTCGCCAACTGGCTCGGCACGGCCGGCGCCCTCGTCTACTCCTCCGGATACCTCGCCAACCTGGGCGTGGTACGCGCCCTGGCCCGGCCCCGGACCCTGCTGGTCAGCGACGCGCACAACCACGCCTCCCTGGTCGACGGGTGCCGGATCTCCGGCGCCGAGACCGTGGTCACGCCACACCTCGACGTCGACGCCGTCGACGCCGCCCTGGCCGCCGCACCGGGTCGCCCGGCGGTGGTGATCACCGAGTCGGTCTTCTCGGTCGACGGTGACCTGGCCCCGCTGGCCCGGCTGCACGAGGTGGCGCGCCGGTACGGGGCGCTGCTGCTGGTCGACGACGCGCACGCGCTCGGCGTACGCGGTCCGAACGGCGCGGGCGCGGTGGCGGAGGCCGGGCTGACCGGCGAGCCGGACGTGGTGGTGACCGCCACGCTGTCCAAGGCACTCGGCGGAGCGGGCGGCGTCGTCGCCGGCCCGGCCGAACTGATCCGGCACCTGGTCGACACCGGACGGACGTTCATCTACGACACCGCGCTGCCGCCCGCGGTGGCCGCGGGGGTGCTCGTCGCCACCGGCCTGGCCCGGGCCGGCAACGCGCTGCGCGCCGAGCTCGCCGACCGGGCCACCGCCGCCGCCCACCGGCTCCGCGCGGCCGGTCTGACGGTCTCGACCCCGGCCGCCGGGGTGCTCTCGGTGACCGCACCCGGTCCGGAGGAGGCGGTCGCGTGGGCGGCCGCCTGCCTGGACCGCGGGGTCGCGGTGGGCTGTTTCCGGCCACCGTCGACCCCGGACCACCGGTCCCGGCTGCGGATCACCGTGAACGTGGGGGTCGCGCGTGCCGACTTCGACCGGGCCATCGACGTGATCGTGGACTGTGCGCCGACGGGCGGGGAGCCGCCCGCCGGGCGCCCGGAGGAGCTGGTACGGGCGGCGGGTGGGGCAGCCGCCGAGCCGGGCCCGGGTGGTTCCCGGTGACGCCGCCGACGGCCTGGCGGGGGCCGGTCCTGGTCACCGGCACCGACACCGGTGTGGGCAAGACGGTGGTCACCGCCGCGATCACCGCGGCGGCCCAGGCCGCCGGGCTGCGGGTCGCCGTGCTCAAGCCGAGCCAGACCGGTACGGCGCTCGGCGCCCCGTCGGACGTCGACGTCGTGACCCGGCTGGCCGCCCCGATGACCGCCCGCGCGCTGGTGAGCTACCCGGAACCGCTGGCGCCGCTGGCCGCGGCCCGGGTGGCGAGCGCGGAGCCACTCGACCTGCACACCGTGGTCGAGGAGGTCCGCTCCGAGGCGGAGAAGCACGATCTGGTGCTGGTCGAGGGGGCCGGCGGGCTGCTGGTGCCGATGGGGTTGCGCTCCTCCGGCGAGGCCTGGACGGTCGCCGACCTGGCGGTGGCGCTCGGTGCTCCGGCGGTGGTGGTCGCCCGGGCCGGGCTGGGGACGCTCAACCACACCGCGCTCACCCTGGAGGCCCTGCAGCGGCGGTCGGTCCCGGCCGGGGTGGTGCTCGGGGCCTGGCCGGCCGAGCCGGAGCTGGTGCACTGGGCCAACCTCACCGAGCTGGTCCCCACCATGGTCGGCGCCCTGCCGGACGGGGCCGGCAGCATGGACCCCGGCGTCTTCCGGCGCTCCGCACCGGGCTGGCTCACCCCCGCCCTGTACGGCGTGCTCGACGACTGGCGCGCCTGGGCCGACGAGGTGAGCTGACACCCGCCGGGCCGGCGCGTCCACCGTGGACGCCCGACGCCGGACGCCGGACGGCCCGCCGGTGCGGACGCCCGACGCGAGCCGCCGGCACACGCCGACACCTCACTTTCGTCGGCAACGACCCGGCCGACGGGTCGTTACCCTGGCCGGGTGCTGGCCGAAGCCGGGGAGACCCTTCCGCAGCCGGTCCTCACCCTGTTCCGTCGACGGTGGGCGCTGATCGTGGACTGGCTGCTCTGGGCCGTGCTCGCCACGCCGGTCGCGGGGCACTGCTGACCCCGCCGCACCGTTCCTGGCTGGGCGTCCGGCTGGTGGGCGGACTGCTGGTGCTCGGCGCCGCGGCGTGGGCGAGCCGCCGGGCGCGCTGGTGTCGCTGACCCTCGTCGTGGCGGCGACCCTCGTCGACGGCAATCTCGTCTTCGCCATCCCCGTACTCGGCTACCTGGTGGGCCGACGGATGGAGCGGGTCGCCCCGGCAGTCCTCGTCTTCGCCGGGATCGCCCTCGGCGGGACCGTGCTGAACCTCGGCCTGCTCGGTGCCGGGGCCGAGCAGTGGTACCTGCTCGCCACCACGCTGGTGCTCGGTGGCGTCCTGCCCTGGCTGGTCGGCCGCTGCCGCCGGCAGCACCAGGCACTGATCCTGGCCCGGCGGGAGCAGGCGGAGCTGGCCGAGCGGGAGCGGCGCGGGGTCGCCGAGCGGATCCGGATGCGGGAGCGGGCCCGGATCGCCCAGGACCTCCACGACTCGCTCGGCCACGAGCTGAGCCTGATCGCGCTGCGGGCCGGCGCGCTGGAGTTGGCTCCCGACCTCGACGAGCGACACCGCCGTGCCGCCGGGGAGATCCGGGCCAGCGTGGCCCTGGCCACCGAACGGCTGCGCCAGGTGATCGGGGTGCTGCGGGACGACGCCGAGCCCGCGCCGACGCGGCCGGTGGGGGAGGGGATCGCCGACCTCGTGGCGCGGTCCCGCGCCGCCGGAATGTCGATCCGGTTCCTGACCGGGACGGAAGGCCTGACCGGGACGGAAGGCACGGAGGGTGTGGGCCGACCCGCCGACGCCGCGGGCGACCCCGCGTCGGGGGGACCGACGGCGGCAGAGCCGGACGAGTCGCGTCCGGGCCGGGCTACGGAGGTGGCCGACCGGCTGGTCTTGCTGCCACCGCTGGTGGAACGGGCCGCGTACCGGGTGGTGCAGGAGGCGTTGACCAACGCGAACCGGCACGCGCCGGGTGCGACGGTCACGGTCCGGGTCGGCACCACCGCCGACCGGACCGTGGTGCGGGTGACCAACGACGCGCCCCCGGCGGAGCCGGTGCCGGGTCCCCGGACCACCGGGACCGGGCTGCTCGGCCTCGCCGAATGGGTCCGGGCGAGCGGCGGCACGCTGCGGGCGGGCCCGGTGGCGGGTGGCTTCGAGGTGGTGGCGGAGTTGCCCCACGCGCCGGTCGGCCCTCCGACCGACTGGGTGGCGGGCTGCTGGCCCGCAAACCGGCGGCCCGGGAGCGGATCCAGGCGCTCACCGAACGGGAACGGGAGGTGCTGGCGCTGGTCGGGGCCGGTCTCTCCAACGCCGAGATCGGCCGCCGGCTGTTCCTGGTGGAGGGAACCGTGAAGAGCTACCTCGGCAGCATCTTCGGCCGGCTCGGCGTCCGTAACCGGGTCCAGGCGGCGATCATCGCGTACGAGGCCGGGCTGGTGCCCCCGGACGTACCCGACGGGGAGTAGGGGAGGCGGGTCGGCCCCCGGACAGCGCCGCGGCCAGCCGGCGGACCCCGGCGACGATCTCCGCCTCCGTGGTCGCGGCGTAACCGAGCAGCAGCCCGGGGCGTCCGTACGGCTCCAGGGCGTGCGCGGACACCGGTTGGACCTCCACACCGTGCCGGGAGGCGCGGATGGCCGCCGCCGTGTCGTCCGTCCCGGGCGGCAGCCAACCGGCCAGGTGGAGACCGGCGTCCGGCGGCGTGACCGTGAGCAGGCCGCCGAGTTCCCTCCGGATCGCCTCGGTCAGGGTGGCGGCCCGCTGGGCGTACAGCGTCCGCATGCGCCGGACGTGCCGGGCGAAGTGGCCCTCGGCGATGAAGTCGGCGAGGGTGGCCTGCTCCAGCACGGGCGCGTGTACCGCGGCGAACCGCTGTCCGGTCAGGAACGCGTCGACCAGTTGGTCCGGCACGATGACGAACCCGATGCGCAGCGCGGGGAAGAGCACCTTGCTGAAGCTGCCCACGTAGATGACCCGTCCCGCGCGGTCCAGGCCCTGCAGCGAGGGCAGGGGATCGCCGACGTAGCGGTACTCGCTGTCGTAGTCGTCCTCCACCACGTACATCCCCGTGTCGCGGGCGTGCTCCAGCACGGCGAGCCGGCGGGTGAGGCTCATGACCACACCGAGCGGGAACTGGTGGGACGGGGTGACGTAGCCGAGCCGGGCGTTCGGGGCGCGGCGCCGCCCGGCGTCGACGTCCAGACCCTCGTGGTCGACCGGCACGGGTACCGGTGTGGCGCCGGCGGAGACGATCGCCCCCCGCGCGCCGTAGTAGCCCGGATCCTCCACCCAGGCCTCGTCGCCGTGGTCGAGCAGCAGCCGGGCGACCAGGCTGAGGGCGGCCTGCGCACCGCTGACCACGAGCACCTGGTCGGGTCCACACCGCACCCCGCGCGCCATGCCGACGTAGGCGGCGATCGCCTCGCGCAGCGGTCGGTAGCCGGCGGGGCTCTGGTAGTTCAGCAGCGAGTGCGCCGACCGGCGTAGCCGGCGGGCCAGGAGTCTGGTCCACAGGTCGGTGGGGAACGCGTCGAGCGCCGGCTGGCCCACGGAGAAGGCGCGGGGTGGCGTCCCGACGGCCGCCTCCGCCGTCCCGCGGGTCCACCACCGGATCCCCGCCAGGCCGGCGCCCTGGGCGGACAGCCGCGGCTGCGGCCCGGAGGCGTCGCGGGCGGTCGACACGGGGCGTGGTACCCGAAGCAGTGCCACCGTGGTGCCGGCTCCGACCCGGCCCTCCAGGTATCCCTCGTCGCGAAGCCGCTCGTAGGCGTACAGCGTCGTCGTGCGCGACACCCCCAACTCCGCGGCCAGGGCGCGTGAGGACGGCAGCCGCACCCCGGGGCTGAGCTGTCCCGCCAGGATCGCCTCGCGGATGGCCCGGTAGATCTGCCGCGAGACGGGGACGCCCGTGGAGCGGTCCAGGGTCATGCCGATGGCGGCGAGGGCGGGGGAGCGGGGCGGCGTCACGGGCGAATGGCCTGATCGACTTGAGCGGAATTGGCTGTTCAGAGCGTACCAACCGACTCCTAGCGTTACTTCCGCGCACAGCACCGTGGAAGGAGCATCGACGATGACCGTTGCAGGCGGGAGCCTCGGCCGGATCGGCAAGGAGGTCGGCACCGTCGGCCTGGGTTGCTGGGCCATTGGCGGTCCCTTCCTGCTCGACGGCAAACCGGACGGTTGGGGACAGGTGGACGACGCCGAGTCGATCCGGGCCATCAACCGGGCCATCGACCTGGGGGTGACGCTCTTCGACACCGCCGACGTGTACGGCACCGGCCACAGTGAGCGCGTGCTCGGCAAGGCCCTCAAGGGGCGGCGGGACGAGGTCGTCATCGCCACCAAGTTCGGCTTCACCTACGACGAGTCCCGGCGCGAGATCACCGGCACCGACCTGTCGCCCGGCTACGTCCGGCGCGCCTGTTTCGCGTCCCTGAGCCGGCTCGGCACCGACTACATCGACCTGTACCAACTGCATGTCGGCGTGGTGGAGCCGGGCGTCGCCGAGGACATCCTCGCCGCCCTGGAGGACCTGGTGACCGAGGGGCTCATCCGCAGCTACGGGTGGAGCACCGACGAACCGGCGGCCGTCCGGCAGCTGGCCGGCCGCCCGGGTGCCGCCGCGGCGCAGTTCGCCCTCAACGTGTTCTCCGACGCGGCCGAGGTGATCGCGGCGTGCGAGGAGTCCGGGCTGACCGGCCTGGTCCGCAGCCCTCTCGCGATGGGCCTGCTCACCGGGAAGTACGACGCCGGCTCGCGGCTGCCCACCGACGACGTACGCAGCGCCGGGCACTCGTGGGTGCGGTACTTCCGTGACGGGCGACCCGAACCCGGGTATCTGGAACGTCTCGCCGCGGTCCGGGACGTTCTCACCGCCGGCGGTCGGACCCTGACCCAGGGGGCGCTCGGCTGGGTGATGGCCCGCGGCCGTGGGCTGGTGCCGATCCCCGGGTTCAAGTCCGTCGCCCAGGCCGAGGAGAACGCGGGGGCGATCGCGCACGGCCCGCTGACCCCCGCCCAGATGGCCGAGATCGACGCGCTGCTGCACCCGCAGCCCGTCTAGTCCTCGCCCACCGGCCGGGGCGACCGCCGGCGGCCGGTCTTCCGCCGGGTCAATTCCGCCGGCGGACACCCGCCACCAGGGCCGGCCCGGTCCCCACGGCCGGGCCGGCCCGCCCGGGCGGGCCGTACCCTGGGTGCGGTGCGAGAGGGGTGCGTCATGCGGCAGCAGAGCGGGCCGGGTCCGTCGACGTCCGAGAGCGGGCCGGCGCCCCGGGGCGTCCGCTGGTTCCCCCGGGTGCTCGCCATGGCGCTCGTCATCGTCGTCGTGGACCAGCTCACCAAGTTCTGGGCCGTCGCCGCCCTCTCCGACGGCCGTACGCGGCCGGTCCTGGGTGATCTGCTCAGCCTGCGGCTGCTCTACAACCCCGGCGCCGCCTTCTCGATCGGGACGGACCACACCTGGCTGTTCGCGATCGTCGCGGCGCTCGCCGTGGTGGTGGTCACCCGGGTCGCCCGGCGGGTCCGGGCCCGGTCCTGGGGGATCGCGCTCGGGCTGGTGCTCGGCGGCGCCACGACCCACCTGCTGGACCGGCTCTTCCGTCAGCCGGGGTTCGCCCGGGGACACGTCGTCGACTTCATCGACTACGCCGGATTCTTCGTCGGCAACGTCGCCGACATCTGCCTGGTGGTCGGCGGCACCCTGGCCGCCCTGCTCTACCTGCGCGGGGTCGCGCTCGACGGCCGTCGTGGCGACGGGTAGCGGACGCCCGCCGGCCGGGCGACGACGAGGGCGTCGGGCATCCGGAACGACAGGTTGTCCGGACACCAGGGGGCCCGCAGCACCGTGACGTCGGCCAACAGCGGGGCGGTCTCGGCCACCACCACCGCCGCCTCCAGCCGGGCGAGCTGGGCACCGACGCAGCGGTGTGCCCCGGCCCCGAACGCCAGGTGCCGACGCGAGCCGCGCTGCCCGGGGGAGAAGCTCTCGGGTTCCGTCACCACCGCCGGGTCACGTCCGGCGCGGGCCAACCACAACACGACGCTGGTCCCCGCCGGCACGGCGGTGCCGCCCAGCGTCGTGTCCCTCGCCGTGACCCGTCGCCAGGTGACGATCGGCGGCTCCAGCCGGAGCCCTTCCTCCACCACGTCGTCGACGTCGACGGTGCCGTCGCGCAGCCCGGCGAGCACCGTGGGTTCCCGGGTGAGCCGGTGCAGCAGCAGGGTGAGGAACTGCGAGGTGGTCTCCTGCCCGGCGACCAGCAGGAAGAACAGCGCGCCGACGACGACGTCGGGGGCGTGTCCGGCGTCCCGTAGCCGGGCGACGAGGCCGTCCCCGGTGCGGGCGAACCGGCGCAGGACCGCGTGGAACCGTCCGACGATCTCGGCGAGGGCCCGCTGCCGGTCGGCGTCCACCGGCGCCCAGAACAGCTCCAGCGCGGCCCGGGAGAAGCTCTTGACCACGTCGCTCGGCCCGTCCGGCAGGTCGACGAGCCGGGCCAGGACCAGCAGCGGCAGGTCGGCTGCGAGGTCGGCGTACAGGTCGACGGGGCGACCGGCGTCGAGCTCGGCGCCGAGCCGGGCGACCCGCTCGCGGACCACCGCGGTCAGCCAGGGCCGCAGTGCGGCGACCCGGTGCGGGTGCAGCGCCTCGGCGACGACGCCCCGGATCTGCGGGTGACTCGGCCCGCCGTTGTTGGCCAGGGTCGGGGGCAGCCGGAAGCCGTGCCGGGCGAGCACCCGCAGCGCGGCGACCGGGATCGGGGTCACCGCGTCCAGCGCGTTGTCCGGCCGGAACGTCTCCGGGTCGGCGAGTACCTGACGGACCAGCGCGTGCCGGGTCACCACCAGGTGCGTGACGCCGACGTGGTCGGTGACGGTGACGACATCCGGCCAGGGGAGCGAGACCGGTTCCTGCCAACTGCGGAACAGCACCCCACCACGCTAGCCAGCGCGGTGTCCCTCCGCGGGCCGGGTCGCGCCCGGGGTGGTCGGGATCAACTCCCAGACCGTGGTGTGCTTGCTCCGGACGCTCTCCAGCGCGGGCGGCACCGGGATGTCGTAGCTGGTGATCCTCCGGAACCGGGAACGGGGCAGGTATGCCCGCTCCGGGTCGCCGACCAGCACCCGGGCCCCGCCGTCGCGGGCGGCCCGGAGCAGGAACCGGAGTATCCGGTTGGCCATCGTCGCGCTGTAGAAGACGTCACCGGCCAGCACCACCTCGGCATCCCCGGCCGTGTCGTCGAGGATGTCCCCCTGCTCGGCGGCCACGGTGACGCCGTTGGCCCGGGCGTTCACGCCGATGGCGGCGACCGCTGTCGGATCGGTGTCGACGGCTTGGACCCGCGCCGCCCCGGCCCGGGCGGCGGCGATCGCCACCAGGCCGGAGCCGGACGCCAGGTCGAGCACCCGCCGCCCGGCGACCGTCTCGGGATGGTCGAGCAGGTACCGGGCCAGGGCCTGCCCGCCGGCCCAGGCGAAGGCCCAGAACGGCGGCGGCTGTTCGCTGCGGAACTCGCCCTCGGTCAGTTCCCAGAGGCCGATCGGCTCGGCCGCCTGGTGCAGCCGGATCTCCGGCACCGCGGCCACGGGGGTCAGCTCGGTGTAGGCCCGGACGAACTCAGCGACGCTTGCGGACACAACCGATGATTGTGCCCGGCGTACCGTCCGCCACACCCGCCGTCGGCGTGTCGCGGTCATCGGTGGTCGGTTCACCACCGTACGTGAAACAGCCCGTCTTCATTGCTGACATGTGCGCATACACCAGTCTTCCCACCGGCCGGCTCACCCCATAGCGTCGGTCGCGCACACATCGATCCCTCCCATTCGGTCGCGCCGGCCCGGCGATCCGGCGGGTCACGACGGCACGCACGAAAGGTTCGGAGGGTGGGCAACAGCAGCAGGAAGTCCATCCGCTGGCGGGCGAGGGGTGTCCCGGCCGCCCCGTAGCGGGCCTGGTGGTAGGGGTCGTAGTGCAGGTAGACCTGCGGGATCAGGGCAGGGATGTCGGGCCCGATTCGCACGTAACGCTTCGCGTATACGTCCAGGATCCGGCGCTCGGCGTCGTTGTCGCCTAGTGAGCGGTGGAGCCGACCGAACAGGTTGCTCCATACCTGGATCTCGGACAGATGGGTCAGCCCGGCGTGGTCGGCCCACCAGTCGCCGAGTTGGCGCCAGGTGAGCCCGTCGGCGCCCAGTTGCCGGTCGTAGATGAGGCAGTACTCGGCGTTTTTAATCGCCTGCAGGTCATTGTTGAGGGCGTCGCTGAACACGAACTCGGGCTTCGGGCCGTCCGCGGCGAAGATAAGGTTCTTGATCTCCCCGTCCACGCCGGCGCCGCTAGCCCGGGTCACCAGGCCCGCCAGTTCGAACGCAGCGGGACCGCCTTCGCACTCATCGAGCACCTGCAGCGCAATCTGGACCAGTTCCGGCTGGGTCTTTCCGCCCAGGCGCCGCACGACGTAGGCCCGTTTGCTGGTCGAAGCGACATCCTCCGGGGGATCGGGTGGGGCGAGCCCGATACCTGTGCAGAACTGTTCGACCTCCCTGGCGCTCATCGCCTCGCGCAATGCCTCACCGGTCGCTTCTCGCAGCTTGCGCGGAGTCACCGTCCCCATTGCTCGACCCTACGGTCTGGCATCAAACGAACCTCAGCGGCCTTCGCCGTACTGCTCCGGCAGGAGAGCCGGGCCCAGGGCTGAGAGCAACACAAGGTTGTCGTTGCGGGTCGCCCACCTACCCGCCGGCCCGCTCTAGATTGTCCTCGCAGACAACTACCCGAACGATAATGCGCCTACTGGCCGCGTAGCTGGCGTCCCTCAGGCCGCCGGCGTCGTCGGTCCAGCAGGCGGCCGTAGTCCGATGCCGGCAGCGACGCCGGCCAGCGGCGGTCCCCTATCTCGCTGGGACCCCGCCCGGGAAGGGGAGAGGCAGAAAGTGGTGGGCGGGCGTCAGCGGTAGTTACCTCAAGGGTTCTCCACGGTGAACCACCGGTGCTCGTGGTTTGACGAGTCGTAGCGGTGGTGGCGGCCCTTGTACTGCTTGAGCGCTGCCTGCCACTGGCTGAGGACGAGGACCGCGTCGCTGTTCTGCGGGAGGGTCTCCTCGTCGAGCATGTCGACGAAGGCATAGCTGGGGTCCTTCTCGATGACCTTGCTGAGCTCGCTGAGGAGACGGTTGAGCATCTTAATCTTGAGGGCGTTGACGATGCCATCCTGCTTTTTCTTGGACAGCTCGGTCATCTCGCGGTGGGCGGCCTCCAGCATAGGGACGAGCCGGTCATAGGTCGCTGCCTGCTCGTCGGTTGGCAACGGCGAGGAGGCGTCGTTCGGCTGGGCGGTGCGGGGCATGTGTTCTCCTATTTCGGGAGCCGTCGGGTGAACTCGACGTACTTCTTGCGCAGGGCCTCGATGGGACGCCGTCCGGAGTCGAGCAAGGCGACCATGAGGTCGAGGTCGGAGTCGTCTAGGCACAGGACCGCGCGGCGCTTGGACGAATGCAGGTCGACGATGTTGCGTTGGACGCGGGTCTTCGGAGGGTTGCGCGCGACGAGGACGCCGAGCCGGCCCATGTCCTCGTCGTCGAGGTAGCGGTAGAGCTGATTGACGTGCTCCGTGTCGAGCTCTGCGACGTTCTTGAGCTCGAAGACGAGCTGGCGCGCGCCGTACTGGTCCCGGAGGTCGGTCAAGAATGGTGTCTTGCCGTCGTTGTGGAAGATGACGTCTCGGATGTGTGCACCGCTGATCGTTCGTTCCTGCTGGCCGGCGAGGTCGAGCTCGGGGTAGAGCACGGAGGACAGGACGTCGAACGCGAATTCCTCGAACTTCTTGTCCGCGCCGTTGTCGCGGCCGGTCGGCAGCGCTTTGATCTCTGAGACTTTCTTCTTGACGGTCGCGAGCCTGAGCGGCGTGAAGAGCGGGTCTGGCGCGCACGCGTCGGCTGCGGCCTCCCGCTCGGCGACGTAGCCGCGGACCGTGTCGAAGTGCGCCCGGTTGTAGGCGAGCACGTCCTGCTTGGCGACGGCCCCGCCCGCGCGGCCCGGTGGCAGAACGAGCGGCGCGTAGGCAGTGCGGTAGTAGTCGCCGTAGTTGATCCATGGCAGCCGGCGGAGCAGGCTCAGCGGCGCGAGTAGGATGGGCGAGCCGTCGGAGGGGTTGTACGGAAGGCGGGCGTCGAACGGTCGCCAATCAAGCGCTGCGGCGTCCCAGCCAAGGAGGCGCCGGCGGGTCGTCGGGATGCCCCAGTCCTCGCAGCGGCGCTCGGTGAACTCGGTGAGCCAGCGCTTGATGACCGAGGCGGTCAGGTCGCTGATGCGGTCCTCGGCGATGCCGGGCACGAGCAGCGAGAGGACCTCCAGGTGGTCCAGGCCAGCGGCTTGGAGCTGCGGGACCTGTTGGAACGTGCGGACGATGCCGTCGATGGTGCCGGGTCCGAGTGCCGAGCCTCGCTTGGTCCCGGCGGCGTAGCCTAGCCCGAGCTCGACCGGTTCACTGACCTCTGATAGGAGCATGCTTGCTCGGGTGGCCCGCCCGTCGACGGCGTGCTTGCGGACTTCGTCCACGAAGCCGAGCAGGTCGGCGTGAAGCCGTCGGTACTCCGGGTCGTCGGACTTCCAGAGCAGGAACGGGTCGAGGTAGAGCGGGAGGTCCTCGCGCAGGTGGGGGATGACGAAGTCCACCTCGTCCTGCCGGATCACCAGGCTGAAGACGTCGCTCAGGCGCGGGTTGACGATGCCGGCGGCGGGATCGACCTTGTCGCCGTCCGCTGCCACGTCGCCCAGCCTTCCGTCGTTTCCCTGGCTGGCTAGGCTAACGGAGAGCCCCGACACTTTCCGACTCCGGCAGGCGTGTGGCGCATGGTCATGGTCCTTGAGAGGGAATTGCAAAGCGACAAAACAGGCGAAACTTGTGGGTACCTCCAACGAGTGAGGGTGCTCGACGCCGGGCCCCACAATGAATGGCGATGAACCTGTTCAAGCGGAAGCCACACAAGACCGACTACGCCCTGATGGGCGCGACGGTCTTCGGGCTCACGATGGTGCTCTACGCGCTTGTCCTCACCCCGGAGGCCGGCGAGTGGGCGGCCGGTGTCCTCGTCAACCTTGGGTCGGCGGTCCTGTTGGTCGTCCCGATTTACCTCCTGAATCGCGGGATCGACCGGAGGATCCAGCAGGTAAAGATCGAGACCGCGACCCAGGTACGGGCAATCGCGGCGCAAGTGTCGACTTTCGAGGCCGACGTAGAGCGGCGCCTCGAAGATGTCGCAGCCTCGGTAACCGTACGGCTGGCTGAGGAACGGAAGCGGGACTCCGCAGCGTTCGACATGCTCCTACACGCCCCGTCTCGAACGACCGTCGAGCAGGCACTGACCCGCGCGCACGACCTCGGGCTAATTCAGCCCAAGCGCGGACCGCGAGTCCGTGTGTCGGAGGAGTGGGATCTCTATGTCCGCGTCGACTTCGACGAAGGCAGCATGCACTATTCAGCCAATGGGTTCGGGGTCGAGAGCGGTGAACTCATCGAGTTCACGGTCGAGAACAAGGGTGGCCGCGAGCTCGAACTGGTGCCGTGGCCCGAAGGGGACGAGGTGGCGGACGTCATGGTCCGCATCGGGCGTGCACTCGAACGCGGCGGCACCAGCGAAAGCTTCGACGTAGCACGGTATTTCCGCGGCTTACGCGACGCGCTCGTAGTGGCCGCATCCCATCCTGACCGCCGCCCAATCTGGCAGTTGTGCTCCCCGCAGTGGGCAGTGACCTCACGCGGCATCGTCTCCTGTGGCGACGATGACCCAATCACGGTGACATTCAAGAGCCTGTACGACCCCGGATATTGGCAGCACGCCCTTGAGCCAAGGCACCTGGCCGGTGAGCCGAAGATTCACATGCTGTCGTATCACTCCGCGGAAGACGCGGCCCGCGCTCTGCATCCGGAGGATCCACCATTCTAGTACGGCAGCCGCCAATTGCTAGCTGACCAGGGCGTAGTCGCGGTTCAGTCGGGTGCGTTGGTGAAACCAGCGTGCGCGGGCCTGGTGGCGGCGTCGCCAGGTGAGCCATTGGGTGGTGTGGTCGGGCGGTTTCGGACGGTGAAGGGCGTCAGTGAGTAGCCGTTTGATCTCGGGGACGGTCAGCGGGATGAGTCCGGGTTCGGGTGGTGGTGGCTGGTCGGGTGTGCTCGGTGGCGGGGCCTGGGTGTCGGTGCGGTCGTGTAGGTGGGCGGCGGTGACCGCGCAGATCGCGAGGGCGGCCATGACCAGCACGGTGTGACGCTGGATCGCGGTGTAGAACGTCGCTTGGCACTGGTCCAGGCCGAAGTGGTCGTTGCTGAACTCGAAGTCCTCCTCGACTGGCCAGCGCAGTCCGGCGGCGCGGATGAGTCTGGTCTTGGTCACCGGATGTCCTTCGGGCACGTGGCAGTAGTGGAAGGCCAGCTCACCGCTGTGCAGGTGACGGCGGATGAGCAGGTGATGCCGTGGTGAGGCGGTGGCGATCCATGCCCAGGCGTACCAGCGCTGCCCTTTCGATCCGGTACCGGTCGAGCGGACCTCCCACCGGCGGATGTCCGCGGCCAGTTGTCGATGTCCGCCGGGCCGTGCGGCGCAGCGGGAGTGCGGTCACCTTGAAGAGATGGCCGCAAGTCGCTTGCGACGAACCGTGCCAGAGGAGCGAGCGGGGCGCATAGCTGTGTTCTTCCTGGTCACTGCGCCTTTCCTCTCAGTTAAGCTTGGATTCATACTCAAACAAAGCTACCGGCTGTGACGAGATGACATCGGGGAGTTGACGGGCGCGGCGCCTGTATGCGAAGGTCTTTAGCGTTCGTTCGGGCGAATCGGAATGCCTGGGGAGGCCGCCGCGTGAACAGAACGGAAGTTGTCGGCTGCTCGATTGGCGGCTGTGTGATCCTTTAGTGCCGCCGTCGCCGTCTTTGTGGAGTCAGTCGGGAAGTGAGTTCGGCGCGCTTGGGTCGCGCCCCCACGTTGCTTTCGACGACGTGGACCTTCGCTGCGCTCAGCGCGCGATTCCTACCCATCGTCTTTGCTCTCTCGGGCTGAAGATCTCGCGAAGGGAGGGTGTATCGGATCGGACTGAAACGCGTCACCGATGTTCCAGAAGCAGAGCCTCCGACTAGAAGACCAGTTTCCCTCAACCAACATCACGATTCGGAGGAATCAGAGTGCGAAGGATCTTGGTAGTGCTCGGCGTCGTAACTACGCTGATCCTATCCTCGGCGGTGGCGGCGCAGGCTGCACCGACGGCTGACAGCGACAACCCTGCCGTGTTTCGCAAGACGGTCACGCTGAAGGCAAAGGATGTGGCACCTATCAAGTTCCAGTCCGCCGATCCGCGCCTGCGGCAGGACCCCCCTGGTGGCGGCTGTGACATCAACGATGTGTCGGGCGAGGTCACCTCGTCCTACGTGAACGGCGCCCTGGTCGGTACGGATTCCGACTGGAGCGCAAAGGTCTTGTGTACGACCACCGCGCCCGGTCAGTCGATGGCCGGCATCAGCATCGATTCCACCTTGTGGTTGAACAGCTTCCCGATCGCCGATGGGAATCAGTGGAACTGCGTCAACTGCAACCTCGGAAACTCCACCGGCACGTACCTTTGCGCCGGCACCGCAAACTGCGCCGGAACCTACTGGGTAGGATCACTCCCTACGCTGACGCTCCCAGCCGGCTGGGTGTGGGTAACGCCGGTTCCTAGCAACTGCATTCTACTGTCGCCCGAGTCGATGACCTGCTCGGTCGTTACCAATACGATCGTTGTTCCGCCGGCCGACTGACTAGTCGGCGGTCCGTCCGATAGCCCGCGCCCCGTCCAAGGTGTAGACTTCCCCCGTAACGGCTACTCCAGCGAGCGGAGTAAGTGACATGGACGGGCGAAGCTATCTCGGGAAACTGATCTCCGATCGGTTGGAACTGGTCTCGCGTAATCCGCGTGCGCCTTTCGACCGGTCGGAGATCAGGGGTGTCGGACTGGGCTTGGTGGCTGCCTCCGCGCTGAGACAGGAAGAGATGGAGGAGATCCTTGCGGGTCTCGATCACTCCCTTGAGTCCCTTGGGCGATACAAAGAGGTGAATGCGGAGACGGGGCGTCCCGAGGCCGGACCATCTGCGCCTATGCATCGTAAAGAGCATGATCGTGTGGCAGATGCCGTCACGACAACAAGCTTAGCCAGCTCACCCACTCTGCTTCGAGTGCTTCCCCTCGTCGGTCAGGACGTCGAGCTGTTTGACCAGCCGGCAACGCTCGTTAGCTTGGAAATCTGGTCCACGTCCGTAAGGCTCCATGTCGCCTATCCGAGTCCGCAGCTCTCCGGAGCCGAGCTTCTAAGGCGTTGGCGCTCGTGGCATGCGTTCGACAACACGGGCGTTCAATACCGAGAAGCCGGGGGCGGCTCGTCCGATTCTGGCGGCTTCCTAGTCGAGACACGCATCTTCGAGCCGGGCCCGGCAGACGAAGCCACAGCCCTTACGGTGAGGGCGCGCAATTCAGACGGACGGGAAAGTCAGTTTACGGTTCCTTTGCAGTCAGCCTAATACGGCAGCCGCGATTTGCTAGCTGGCCAGGGAATATTCTCGGTTGAGTCGGGTGCGTTGGTGGTGCCAGCGTGCTCGGGCTTGGTGGCGGCGTCGCCAGTTACGCCAGTGGGTGTCGTGGTCGGCGGGTTTCGGCTGGTGCCAGGTCGCGGCGAGCAGGCGTGCGGTCTCGGGGATGGTCAACGGGATCATGCCGGGCTCGGCCGGTGGGCGCTGATCGGGCGTGTCCGGTGGCGGGGCTTGGGTGTCGGTTCTGGTCTTGAGGCGGGCGGCGGCGATCGCGCAGATGGCCAGGGCGGTCATGACCAGCACGGTGTGCCGGATGATCGCGGTGTGGAGCCGGGCTTGGCATTGATCGAGGCCGAAGGAGTCTTTGCTGAACTCGAACGTTTCCTCGACCGGCCAGCGCAGCCCGGCGGCCCGCACGAGCCTGGCCAGGGCCAACGGCTGGCCGGGCGGCACGTAGCAGTAGTGGAAGGCCAGCTCACCGCTGGTGAGGTGACGGCGGACCAGCAGGTAGTGCCGTGAGCCGGCCGCGATCCACGCCCACGCGTACCAGCGTTGACCCTTCGAACCGGCACCGGCCGAGCGGACCTGCCACCGGCGTGTGTCCCTGGCAAGCAAGGCGACGGCCTTCGCGCAGGTCATCCGGGTCTCGGCGTTGAGGGTGAGCATGAAGTTCGAGGCGACGCGGAGCACGTAGGCCTGTTGCCGCTCTTCGAAGAACTCCCGCAGCGGGGTGCAGTTACCGTAGACCTCGTCGCCGCAGACGAAATCGAAGACGACGCCGTCGGCGTAGGCATCGGTACAGATGTCGATGGCCAGCTGCCCTTTGGTCCGGAACACCGGCCCGTCCGCGATGCCCATCCTCGCCCTGGTACCCGGGTCGGCGAGGTGCTCGGCCGGGATCCATTGCCGGGCCCCGACCAGCGCATGCCCGACACGTTCGCGTACATACGCCAGGTGCACCGTGTTGATCCCGTTTGCGAGCCGGCCGGCACAGCCCATGTACTGCCGTTTCACCCCACACGTCGCCGTGCCGGCCTTCTGCTGGCCGGTCTCGTCCAGCGCGGCGATCCGCAACCCCCGCCGCGTCCGGCGCCCGGCTCGCCGGGCGCGTCGGGTCGCCTCCGACGGACGGTGACGGGCGGGTGCCCGGCGGCGAGGAGGAGGTGGTGGCGGTGCGGCGTCGTGGGACGTTCCGGCTCGGGCTCGGGCTGGTGGCCGCGGTGGCGGGCTGGGCGCTGGCACCGGCGGCGTCGGCCGAGGCGGCGCCCGGGTTCGACACCAGCCTGACCGCGCTGCCCGGCCGATTCGTCGCGGGTGGCGGTGCCGGGACGGTCACCGCGGTCGTGGCCACGACCCGGGACGACGGCTGCCGCAGGGTCCGCTGGTCGCTGCTGCTGCGCGTGACCGGCGCCGACCTCGGGCAGGTGACGGTCGACCGGGTCGAGCAGACCGGCTCGTTCCCGGTGTGGGTGCGGGCGACCGGCGACCGCGTCCGGCTGACCGACCGCGCCCTGGACCCGGGTACGCTCTGCCGGAACCGCACCGTCACCGCCCGGTACCGGATCGCGGTCGCCGGTGGTGCCCCGGCCGGCCGCATCGCGCTCACCGTCGAGGCGTACGACGCGCAGGGGCGGCTGCTCGCGGCGGCGGGCGCCACCCGGGAGGTCGTCGGGAGCCGAGCCGGCCGGAACCGGTCCACCCCGGGGCCGGTCCCGGCGACGCCGCGGGTCACGTCCCGACCCACTCCGCCACCCACCAGGAGCCCGACGGTGTCGGCGGAGGTCGGGCCGGCCCGGTCCGGGCGGGCGGACGACGACGACACGGCGGCCGGGCTGGCCAACGTCGACGAACCCGAGGCGTACGACACGGCGCAGGCGGCCGGCGGCCGGACCGCGACGAGCGCCCGGACGGGTGTCGAGCCACCCCCGCTCGGGTTCGTGGTCGGCGGTGTCCTGCTGCTTGTCGGTGTCGGTCTGCTGCTGCGGCTGTGGGCCCGGGTCCGGGCCACCCCGGCCCCGGCGGTACCGCGGCGGCGTGGCCGGTCGTCCGGCCGCCCGTACCGGGTGGGGGATCCGCGACGCGCCGCGGACGTGCCCGACTGGTGAGCCGGGCTTCCGGGGGCGACCGGGGTGCCGGTGGCGGGCGGACGCTACCCGACGGCCGGTGCCTGGCCCCGGATCCGGTCCAGCGCGCTCGCCAGCCGCGGCGCGAGGGTCCGAGCGTAGGTCGCCGTGAGATGCTGGGCGTCCCGGTAGACCAGGACTCCGCCGATGACGGGCGCGCAGCGCGGGGCCGGGCAGATCGCGCTGGTCAGGTCGATCAGTGGTACGTCGTCCAGCCTCTTCGCCGCCTCGACCTGGGCGGCTCCGGCGCTCGCGGCGAGCGCGGTCTTCCGCGGCGGGGCGCACCGGGTCAGCCGGGTCGGGTTGGTCGCGACACAGTCGGCGACGTCGAGGCCGGGTACCGGGGTGTCGCGCAGCACCACCGTGGGCACCCGGGCGGCGACCAGGCCCGACCAGGTGCGCCGCATCCCGGCGACGAACGCCCTGTGCGCCGCCTCCCCGCCCAGGGTCCTGCCGTCTGCGCTCAGCGGGTGGCGACGACTGGTGGTGAGCAGCAGGTGGGGCCGTTCCGTCCCGGTGAGTTCGTCGCGCACGTTGGCGTACCACCGGGCGCAGGTCTCCCGCCGGTTGTCGGGGCCCGCCACCGACACGTCCAGGAACGGGCAGTCGGCCCGGAGATAGGTGATCAGCCGCCACCGTCGCGCCTCCGCCACGGCCTGTACCGCGGGCACCCAGCTGGCTGCCCGGTCGTCGCCGACCAGCGCGATCGTGACCCGCGAGCCGCGGTCCCCGTACACGCAGGCCCGTGCCGGGGCGTCCGGTCCGGTCGAGAGGCAGTTGTGGCGGTAGACGTCCGGGAGGTCGCGGGCGGCGTCGGCCGGCTTCGGAGTGATCGACGGGACCCGGGCGACCGGTGTCCCGGCGGGGCTCGTCGTCGGAGACCGGCCGAGCGCCGCGGCGCCCGGCGCCGGGGACGGGCTCGGCGTCGCCGCCGGTGACACCGTACCGGCCGCCGGTTGCGGATGCGGCTGCTCGGGGGGCCAGGTGCCGAGGTGAAGCAGGAGCCCGCCGATCACCGCGGTGGCGGGGAGCAGCGCGGCGGTGCGTAGCGTCTCGATCGGCGACCGGCCGCGTACCCGGGCTCGCACCGGTGTCTCGACGTACCGGTGGGTGAGGTGGGCGAGCAGGACGGCGCCGCCGAGGACGGCCAGCCCGGCCGCCGGGGGCACCTCGCCGAACCGGGTGTGGGCGGCCACCAGCAGGGGCCAACACCAGAGGTACAGCGGATAGCAGAGCCGGCCCGCGACGCGTACCGGTCGGGCCGCCAACAGCCGCGCCGGTCCGCCACCGGACGGTCCGGTCCGGGCGGTCGCGGCGAGGATGACGGCGGTGGTGCCGAGCGCCGGTGGCAGGGCTGCGAGACCGGCGGAGTCCGGCCGGGGGGTCAGCACCGCGGCGACGAGCGTGGCGAGACCACCCACACCGAGCACGGCGGCGACGGTCCGGGGCAGCCTCACCGGGCGGAGCGCGACCAGGGCGAGCCCGCCGCCGAGGGTCAGTTCCCAGAGCCGGGCGTGGGTACCGAGGGCCGCTGCCCCCGCCGTGCCGACGGACCAGGCGAAGGACCCGGCGGTGAGCAGGCCGGCCGCGAGCAGCAGCGACCGACGGGGGTCGCGGTGCCGGCGGTGGAACGCCCAGCCGGCGACGCCGGCGAGCAGGGGCGGCCAGATCAGGAGAAACTGCCCGGCGACGCTGAGGGGCCAGTAGTGCGCCAGCAGGCTGCTCGTCGCCTCCGGCACCACCGGCGCCGTCCCGGGGTGCGCGGCGAGTCGCCAGTTCAGGACGGCGAGGCCGCCGGTGACCAGGTCCCAGCCCGTGCCGGGCCACCGGGACCGGGGCAGGCAGGCCAGGGTCAGCACCAGCGCGGCGGCCAGCACCAGCGCGGCGGCCGGAAGTACGCGCCGTGCGCACCGGGCGTAGCAGCCGAGGATCGCCAGCCGGCCGGTTCGGACCCACTCGCCGACCACGACGGTGGTGACCAGGAAGCCGGCGAGGACGAGGAGGACGTCCACCCCGGCACCGGCGCCGGGGGCGCCGCCGAGGCCCAGGGCCGCGACCAGCAGCGGTGTGACCGCCACGACCACCAGCCCGGTGAGGTCGGTACGGTGGCCGGACCGGGCGCCGGCCACCAGGTCGGACCCGAGACGCCTGCGGATCGGCATCGGTCACCCTCCCGGCCACACTCGTTGGCTCTTTGTCCAGTTAGCCCATTACTAACATATGAAGTCCTGAATAGCAGATTTTTTGGATACATGAGTCTTGTGTGCATGACTGTCGCCAAGGTGGATCCGGGACGCCGCGTCCCGGATCCTCGGGCCTGTCGCGGTCGATCCGGGCCACCGCGGGCCGGCGGCTGTCCCGGGGTGGCGTGGCGCTCGCCCACGCACGGACCCGGCTGGTCGGCCCCGGCACCGCACCGCGACGCCGACACCGCGTCGTCGTGGCGGTCGGCGCGCCGACCCGGGACGACGTCCCGGCCCCGGTGCCGGTCAGTCCTCCGCGCGCCAGCCGGGATCACGCCCGAACGCGGCGATCAGCCCGTCCTGCTCGCTCGCGTCGGGGGGAAGCTCCACCACGGGCGCGGTCAGCCCGGACGACCGGTACACCGCGGAGCGGTCGGCGAACCAGCGACGACACCGTCGCACCCCCTCGGGATCCAGCTCGGGTCCGACGCCGAGGGAGACCCCGAGATCCCAGCCGTGCACCAGCAACTCGGCCAACAGCTGGTGCAGGTACTCGCCGCCCGGGATCGGCCCGCTCGACAGGTGTACGGTCCGCTCCAGCGCTCCCGGTGCGCCGGCCGCCCGAGCCGCCCGGTCGGCCGCGTCGCGGGCGGCGGTCGCGGGGTTCGCACCCAGCAGGTCACCGGAGAACCGGTCGCCGACCTCGGCCACGGTCGCTCCGGCGAAGAGCGGGACCGACCAGCACAGCTCGCTGACCACGTGATCGACCAGCGCCCGGACGTCCCAGCCCTGGCACGGGGTGGGTGACGCCCACTGGTCGTAGCCCACCTGGCCGACCTGGTCGACGAAGGCGGCCAGCGTGCGCCGGTACGTGGGCAACAGCTCCATGGCCCGATTCTGCTCCCGCCGGGCCGGCCGGGTGCCCGGATCGGGGCGGCGGTGCCTGACCGGTCCGGTGCCGCAGGACGTCGGCCGGCGGCAGCCGGGCCGCGGGTCCGCGCTCGGGGCTGCTCGCGGTGGCGGGTCGGGGTGGCCCCACGCCCGGTTGGCGGCACCGCACGACCCCCGCCCGGGCGTTCCGGAGGAACACCGGTCCCCGGTCGTCGCCGACACACCGCCCGGGAAGGCGCCGTGGCGTCGGGAAGGGCGAGGATCCGGCACGGAAGTGATCGATTCTGATCGTTGTTCGTAGTAGGGTCCCGCTATGTCCGACGGTGTGGCCGAGATCTCTCCGACTTCGCACCCCGGGCCGGGCCGGCGTCGACCCGCTCCAAATGCCGCGGCGTCGCACGACCTCTCCGCCACGGTGACGTACGACGACGAGGAACGACCCGCACGCCAGCTCGGCGGAGCGGTCGGCACCGGTGTCACGGTGGTCGCCCTCGCCGTCGCGCTGCTGGCGCTCTGGCAGGTCTTCCGGCCGCTGTCGCAGGGCAGTCAGTTCTATCTGATCATCTTCCTGGCCGGGGTGCTCCCGCTGGTCTTTCTCGTCTACCGCTCCGGACTGCGGCCACCGGCGTGGCTGGCCCGGCGCGCGGCGGCGTCGACCCGGCCGGGCAGGGGCGGAGACCGGCCGACCGTCGTCGACTGGCTGCTTGCCGGACTGGCGCTGCTGGTCTGTCTCTACCCGGTGCTGCCAGCGTCCGTCGGCGACGCCGGTGGCGGGTACGACGCGTTCCTCGACCGCCAGGGCCTGCTCGCCCCGGTCGACGTGGTGATGGGGGCGCTGCTGCTGGTCCTGCTCGTCGAGGCCTGCCGGCGCACCACCGGCTGGATCCTGCCGGTGATCTGCCTTCTCTTCCTGGCGTACGGCTACTACGGCGGCCTCCTGCCACAGACCTGGGCGATCGCCCACGCCGGGCTGGACTTCAGCCAGATCGTCGACGCGCTCTACAACTCCGGCAGCGGGTTCTACGGCACCCCACTGGACGTCGCGGCGACGTACATCGTGCTCTTCACCATCTACGGCGCGGTGCTGGACGCATCTGGCGCCGGACGGTTCTTCGTCGACCTCTCGGTGGCGGCGTTCCGCCGGTCCCGCAGCGCCGCCGGCCGGACCGCCGTCGCCTCCGGCTTCCTGCTCGGCACCGTCTCCGGCTCCGGAACCGCCACCGCGGTCAGCATCGGCGCCGTCACCTGGCCGATCCTGCGCCGCGCCGGCTACCCCGCCGAGCACGCCGGCGGGATGCTCGCCGCCGCCGGGGTCGGCGCGATCCTCTCGCCGCCCACCCTCGGCGCGGCGGCGTTCATCGTGGCCGAGTACCTGGAGGTCTCCTACCTGACGGTGCTCGGCTGGGCGGTGGTCCCGACCCTGCTCTACTACCTCGGCATCCTGCTCGCGGTCGAGATCGACGCCCGCCGGTTCCAGGTGCGTCCGGTCGAGGTGGCCGCCGGGTCCCCGTGGCGGCTGCTTGCCCGGTTCGGCTACCACTTCTCGTCGTTGGTCGTGATCGTCGTCCTGCTCGCGGTCGGGGTGAGCGCGATCCGCGCGGTGGTCTACGCCACCGCCCTGGCGGTGCTCCTCTCCTTCCTCGACCGGAGGCACCGGCTGACTCCCCGCCGCCTCCTCGGCGCGCTCGCCGCCGGGGTCCGTGGCGTCCTGCCGGTCGCCGCCGTCTGCGCCGCCGCCGGCATCGTCACCGCCACCACCACCAAGACCGGGCTGGGGGCGCAGGTCGCCTCGCTGCTGGTCCGGGCTGCCCGGGCGATCAGCGACCACCCCACGGTGGTCCTGGCCCTGACCGTGCTCCTCGCGGCCGTCGCGTTGGCGTTGCTCGGTCTCGCCGTACCGGTGACCGCCTCGTTCATCATCGGCTGGGTGATCATCGGGCCCGCGCTGCTCGCGTTGGACGTCCCGGCGCCGGCCGCCGCCATGTTCGTCTTCTACTACTCGGTGCTCTCCGAGGTCACGCCGCCGACCGCGCTCGCCGCCGTGGGCGCGGCCGCGATCACCGGCGGACGGGCGGTCCCCACCATGTGGCAGGCCCTCAAGTACGCCCTGCCCGCCTTCCTGGCCCCGGCCGCGTTCGTGCTGACCGGGCCGGGGGAGCACCTGCTCGGCCGGGGCTCGGCACCGGAGATCCTCTGGACCGTCGCGGTCGCCTGTCTCGGCGTCGCGGCGCTGGCGGTGGCGACCGGTGGTTGGGTGCTCGGCGTGGGACCCGCCGGACCGGTCGCGCGGACGCTGAGCGCGTTGGCCGGGCTGCTCCTGCTCTACCTCGCGCCGGCCTCCGTCGCGGCCGGGGTCGGGTTGGTCGTGGTCTCCGTGGTGTTGACCGCGCTGGCCCGGCGGGCCCGGACCGCCGCCGCGGCCCGGGCGGCGGACCCACCCGTCGCCGACCCGGCGACCGTCTCCACCGCCGTCCCGGCCGCGGGGGAGGCCGCGGACGGCCCGACAGCGTCCGGCGCGTCGGACCGGGCTGGCGCGCCGTCGTGAGGCGGGTCGTACGAGAGAGTGAGGCGGGGTCGTACGAGCGATCGGTTGGCACGGAAGAGGGGAACGACATGAAGCGCGCTTGGCGGATCCTGGCGGCGGTGGTCGCCGCCGGGACAGGGCTGGTCTCTGCCGTCGCCTGTGGCGGCCGGCAGGACGTCGCCAGTACCGACACCGGAGGCGAGATCACCTGCCAGGTGACGACCGAGACCCGGATCGGTATCGCCACCGGCAACGCCACGGGCGTGTACTTCGCGCTCGGCAACGCGTACGCCGAGCAGATCTCCAACGCCCCCGGCAGCAGGATCCGGGCGACCGCGGCCGAGACCGGGGCGTCGGTGCAGAACATCCAGCAACTGGTCGCCGGCACGTACGCGGTGGCGTTCTCGCTCGCCGACACGGCCGCCGACGCCGTCCAGGGCACCGGCAGCTTCGCCGGGCAGAAGCAGCCGGTCCAGGCGCTGGCCCGGATCCACACCAACTTCACCCAGGTGATCGTCCGCAGGGGTGCCGGGATCAGGTCGGTTGCCGACATGCGGGGCAAGCGGGTCTCCACCGGCTCGCCGAAGTCGGGTACCGAGGTCATCGCCCACCGGCTCCTGCAGGCGGCGGGCCTCGATCCGGAGCGGGACGTCCAGGCGCAGCGGCTGGACCTGACCAAGACGGTCGACGGCATGAAGGACGGGTCGATCGACGCCCTCTTCTGGTCAGGCGGCCTGCCGACTCCCGGGATCACCGACCTGCTCACCACCGCTCGGGACCAGGTCGAGCTGCTGGACGTCACGCCGCTGCTCGCCGAGATGAAGAAGATCAACCCGGTGTACGAGGAGGGGACGATCCCGGCCGCCACCTACGGCACGCCGGCGGACGTCAGGACGATCGTGGTGCCGAACCTCCTGCTGGTGCGGCAGGATCTCGACGCCGACCTGGTCTGTGTGCTGACCAAGGCGCTCTTCGAGCGCAAGCCCCAACTGGAGCAGGCGAACGCGGCGGCGAAGGAGATCAGTCTGGAGTTCGCCTGGCGCACCGATCCGGTGGTGCTGCACCGGGGGGCCGCAAAGGCCCTGAGCGACCTGAACGCCGCGAAGTAGCCGGTCCGGGTCGTTCGGCCGTACGTCCGCCGGTCCGTGCCCCTCCGGGGCGGTCCTCTCGGCATCCCGGCCCGCGGGCCGTCGGAACCAGGATCGGTCCGGCGGCCCGCCGACCCCTTTTCACTCTAGGTTCCTAGGATGGCTGGGGATGGTGTGGTGACCCATGTTTTCCCTGCTCGTCCCGTCTGTGACCCGCCGATCGCACCCTCGATTTGGCATAGGTTCGTGGCCTCGGCTAAAGTTCCATCCGTCGCCGGGAACACCGGATGGACAAGCGGACGTAGCGCAGTTGGTAGCGCATCACCTTGCCAAGGTGAGGGTCGCGGGTTCGAGTCCCGTCGTCCGCTCTGAGATGCCGCCACATGTCGGGGGCAACCTCGGTGGAGTGGCCGAGAGGCGAGGCAACGGCCTGCAAAGCCGTGTACACGGGTTCAAATCCCGTCTCCACCTCGGCACAACGAGGGCGATTGGCGCAGTGGGAGCGCGCTTCCTTGACACGGAAGAGGTCACTGGTTCAATCCCAGTATCGCCCACCACTACAGGCTGCGTGTCACATCGATCGGACATGCAGCCCTTTTCGTACCTGTAGAGCGCCCGTAGGCGCCGGCGTGGCTGATGGCACCGGTGGGATTGTGCGGGCCACGCCACGGGCAACGCCGTCGAGGGTTACGCGGCGTTCGCATACTGGGCTCGGCACACGGCGTCGAGATTGGCGGCCAGTTGGAGATGTCTCCGCCTCGGGCCAGTGCCGGGGCCGGTGGTGCTCGTCGGTGGCGGTCACGATCGCGTCGGCGGCCAGGACCTCACCCCAGTGACCCCCAACTCGTTACGGCCGTAGCGGTGCCGGTAGGGCCTCACGGGTTGACCGGCGGCCCGTCGACCACGTCGAAAAGGATCGCGTCGGTGGCCTGCCGGGCCACCTAGTCGATCCGGGTCGAGTCCATCTCTGGTTCCGTCCACGGCTCGCCTACAACGATCGCAGCCAAACTCGACGGATCGATGTAATCAGGCGCTACCGGCCGCGCTCGCCCGGCCGGGGTCGATGGTCGCGGGTCGGTCAGCCGCTCACCGGGCAGCTGGATCAGCGACTCGGCCAAATACGCGGCCACGGTCTGCCGGTTGCGGCGTGAGGCGTGCAGGCATGCCCGTCGGCCCACGACACCAGCGAGTCGAACGCCCGCCGCAACGCCATGGCCTGTTTCCCGGTCATCCCGTCGCCGTCCGACTCGATGTCCGATGAAGACATGCCCAGAGCCCATCTTTCTCACGGCGGTCGTAGGCGAGGTCGCGTCATGCTTCCGGAGCGGGGAGAGGCTAGCCTCCAGCGATGTCAGCCGGTGCTCCTGGCGAACCGCGCCAAGCCGATCCGTCTCGCCAGACGGCCACCACGTCGTGCGCTTCGAGCAAGCCGACGGCGTGGTCGCCGATGCTCTCGCTGAATGGCGCCAGCATGCGCACGTGCTGCCCACGATGGTGTAGGTAGCGATACGCGAGCAGTTGCGTGAATTGACGAGTAGGCGGGCGGCTACCTGCTGGTGGTATTCGGCGTCGTTCTTTGGCTTGAACTCTGGGGCAAACGTGCTGTGCTTGGTTCGCGGTGGCGGCGTCTCAGTGGTCGTGAAGATGACATCAGGCTGGGTCCGACGCAGGATTTCGATGGTTGGCGTGAGGCCCTCGATGCTCTCAGGCGGCAACGCTTGTCGGATGGCTGCTGCCTGTTGGGCCAACCGCCGTCGGCCCTCGGTGACCCTGTAACGTTGTACAAGCTCGGTAACGCCCTTGTTGAGACTGAGCGTCACGGTGCCAAGTTCCACGGCGAACAGGTACACCACGTACATTCCGCGTTGGGCACTGGTGGTCTCGTCGGGGTCGAACACGGCGATCCAGGGGATGAACGCCGGACGTCCCTGGCCGCCGCTGCCCTGCGCCACGTATCCCGGGTATCCAGGGTGCCATCTCGACGCGGGCCCGACGGAGAAGCTGCTGGGTGGGACTGGTCATTCCCTGCGCAGGGTCGTACTCCCTGCCGATGATTCCGATCAGGTCACGGAGATCCACGCCAACGCTCCTCAGAGGACCATGACCTCGCACGGCACCCTGGCGGTCGTGTGGCGTAGGGCGCGTCAGCCGAACTGAGTGTCAATCGGTGTGCACTCCCCCGGACTTCCACGTACGCCGGCGGACATCACGCAGCAAGTCAGAGCGACTCGCCTCTCAGAAGACAGGAACGGCTCGCTACCGGGATCGGTGGCGAGCCGTCATCGTCTGGGCCGCGACCCCGCCGACCGCGTCGAGCCGACCGGTGTGGGGCCGTCGAACCGGGCCCGTACCCGTCGCCGCGCGGTGTGTCGCGCCGCCACGCGTCGGCGGCGACCGGTGGCGGACCAGGGTGAGAGAACCCTGGATGGAGGGGCGTGGCCGAACCGCACCGTTGGACGGTGAACCGGTGCCGGCCCGGCGTCGTCATGTGGGCGTGCGCACGTCACGTCCATCCGCGGACGGAGCCCGTCCGCCCGTCACGCCATCGGAGAAGCGTATGCCGCCACACGTCCGGTCCCTTCCGATCCGCTGGGCCCGCGTCAGCGGGTACGTCGCGGTCGCCCTCGTCCTGGTGCTCGCCGCCGGCCTGATCGTGGTGATGTCGACCCGCTCCGTCGCGGTCGGCGGGGAACGGGTGACGTTCGTCAACGCCACGGCGGAGACACTGTGGATCGGCGCGGGCGAGAACCCGGACGGTTCACGACGCATCGGTGGCCTTCCCACGCTGCGACCGGGGGAGTCGGCGACGGTCGTCGTCCCGTACGGTGACGGGCCGGGCCACTGGCGCGGCCGGTTCTTCGCCCGCCAGCGGTGCAGCGGGTCTCCCGGCAGTACGTTCCACTGCCTCGTCGGCGACTGCGGTGTCTACCCCGACCGGTGTGAGCGCACCGCGGAGCCGGTGAGCCTCGCCGAGTTCAACTTCGACCAGAACGACCCCCTGGGGCCCTGGTACAACGTCAGCTATGTCGACGCGCTGTCGTTGGCGATCACGATCGAGACGCCCGGTGCCCCCGGTTCCGCCGTGGCGGGAAGCTGCGTCAGGTGGGACTGCTCCGGCGGGCAGCTGCTCGCCGCGTGCCCCGAGGAGCTCGCGGTGAAGGACCCGCAACGTGGCGACCGGGTGAACTGTGTCAATCCCAACCGGGACGCGGAGAGTGCCTACACCGCCGCACTCCGTCCCTTCGGGCCCCGGGCGTACCTGTGGTCCGCCCACGACCTGGTCCCGGGAGCCGAGACCGTGTTCAACTGCGCCGGATGCTCGGACTTCGTCGTCATCTTCCACAACTCGGGCGTCACCTCGCCCGCCGCGGGCGACACCGCCGCCGCGGACTCCCCCGTCTTCGCCCTGCGCGGGTACGCGGACAAGTGCATCGACGTCCCGGGCGGCATCTCGGCCGACGGCGCGCAGTTGCAGCTGTGGGACTGCAACGGTACTCCCGCACAACGGTTCTCACACGGCCCCAACGGATCCCTCGTCGTGCTCGACAAGTGCATGGACGTCGCCTGGGCGTCGCGGGACGACGGGGCCAGGGTGCAGCTCGCGTACTGCAACGGAGGGCCGGCGCAGGTCTGGGTCAGCGAGGGGGGAATGCTGCGCAACCCGCACTCGGGCAAGTGTGTCGACGTACGCGACTGGAACGCCGCCAACGGAGCGCCACTGCAGATGTGGACCTGCGCCCCCGGACAGGCGAACCAGGTCTGGCGTGCCGTCCGTCACTGAGGCCCCCGAGGACCGCCCGTGCCCTGGCACGGGCGGCGGCCGCCGGCCGTTGGGGAACACCCGCGCTCGTGGCGAGAGATGGCCCCCGCGCATCTCTTGCGCCGTGGTCGTGGGAACGGGCCGAGATGGGAGGATGCGGATGGACGCAGGTTGTCGGGGCCGGGCAGCGATGCCGGGAACGGTGGATCGGCCGCGGTCGCGGCGGGCGGTCGGTCGGCGGGCGGCGCTGTGGTGGATCGCGCCGTTCTGGCTGGCGATCGCGCTCGTACCGTTCACCCCGGCGTTGCCGGCCGCCGCCCTGGCGCCCGGTGAGACCGGGAAGTACTACATCGTCGGGCCGCCCGTCAACGGTCAGCGGGAGTACCTGTACAGCATCGCCCTGCGCACCCTCGGCAACGGCAACCGGTTCCGGGAGATCATCGAGCTCAACCGGGGCCGGAAACAGCCCGACGGTGGCACCTTCACAGACGGCGTCGAGCTGGCGCCCGGCTGGATCCTCGTGCTGCCCCGGGACGCCAAGGGACCGGAAGTGCGTACCGGCCCACTCCCGACATTCGGCCCGCAGCCCACCCGACCGTCGCCGAGCACGGTGGCACCGACTCCGAGCAGGACGGCGTCGTCGCCGGCCACCGCCACGCGCCCGGCGACGGACACGGCGACCTCGGGCCCGGCGGCCGGGCCGGCCACGGTCGCCGTCAATGTGCCGCCGGGCTCCGCGCGGTCCGGGTCAGGCCCGTTCGGCCCCGGCCTGGTCCGGATCGGTGCGGGGGTGCTCGCCGTGGTGTTCGCGGTGGTCGCGTTGCTGGTGCTGCGCCAGCGGGGGTACGGGACGCGCGCGGTGACCCTCGATGACGGCCCCTGGCCACCGGAGCGGCACCACACCCCGACCCCGGCGGAACTCGCCGCGCTCGCCGAGGACACGTCGCCGCCGCCTCCGCCAGGGCCTTCGCCGGCCGGGGCTCCGGTCACCCCACCGTCCGGCCCGGCGGCACCGACTCCGCCCAAGCCGGAACCGCCGGTCGACACGCCGCCCGAGTCGTCGCCCGGGCTGCCATCCCCGGTCGGCACCGACCGGTCACCCGAGCCGCCCGGGCCGGCGGCGCCGGAGCCGCCCGGCGCAACGGACGGCGGCGGGCGCACCGACACCGCAGGGCGCCGCCGGCCGGCGCTGCCACTCGACGGAGACGTGCCGTACGTCCGGGTCAACGTCCTGACCGAGGTCGGCCCGGTCCTGGTACGCCTGGCCGGCGTCACGACCGGTCCGGCGACACCCGCGTACGCCTGGCTCGGCGACGACGAGCCGGCACCCGCGGCGGCCGTGCCGCTGGTGCTGGGACGCGAGGGACCGTGGCGGCTCCACGTGGACCTCAGCCGGACCCCCGACGTCTTCACCCTGGTCGGCGCAATGGAGGACTGCCGTCGGCTGGCGGCGCGGTACGCGCGGCAGTTGCGCGGAAGCGGGATCGAGGTCGGTGTCGTCGGCGACACGCTCGGTGACGAGTCGGTCCCGGGCTGCCGGAGCCTGACCGGGCTTCCGGAACCCGGTGACGAGCTTCCGGACCCGTTCGTCGTCATCACCGCGGGCCTGCCGGAGGGCGCGGGAGCCGACCTGCGTGAGCTGGTCGCCGCCACCAGCGGTCGCTGCGTGCCGATGGTGATCGGCCCGGTGCCGCACGGCCGGTGGTCGGCTCAGCTGGGCTCGACGAGGTGAAGCTGCGGCACGACGGTGGAGAGCAACCCCTTGTGCAGCCCGCGTATGCGCCGCCAGGCGTCCCCCTCGGCGCGGTAGGCGCGACGGACCCGCACCCGTCCGTAGGACCGGCTGCCCAGGATCAGCTCCACCTGCGCGGCGCGCAACTGTTCCGCCCGGGTACGGACGTGGGTGAGCGGGGCGAGCACGTCGGCCGTGGACAGGACGTCGATCGCGCGGTCGCGGGGCACCTGTAGTTCCAGCAGCAGCCGGTTGGGCCGGACCGGCGGCTGGCGGCGGTAGAGCCGCAGCCAGTTGCGCGGCAGCCGGACGTGTTCCGCCGACAGGAGCGCGTACGCGCGACGTGTGCCCGACCTGGGCCAGCGGCACACATCGTGGGGAAGACCGGCGATCGACCGGGCGGGGGAGGAGCAGTGGATCCGCAACGGCTCGCCGTCGCATCGGCCCGCCGGCAGCAGCTGGCCGGTGTGGTCCCGCTCGAAGACGTCCACCGGTACGGTCCGATCGAGCCGGCCCGCCGGAAGCAGGTACACCTCGCGGAGCCCACGCAGGTGCTGCAGGCGCGCGGGCACGTGTGCGCGCAGCGCCGTCATCGGGATCGCACCGCCCGGCCCCACCCGGACCCGCAACAGCCGGCTGCCCTCCGGCACCGACCGGGGATCCAGAAACGCGAGCAGGAAGAGTTCAGCCGTCGGCATTCCGCGCGCCGCCCACCGGGTGTCCGACGGTGAGACGACGAACGCCTCGAACTGCTCGGCGTTGACCTGCTGCCCCGGGGGCAGCCACGCCGGGCCGTACGTCTCCGCCCGGCGGTCGTCGGGAACCAGTGCGGGCCGGGGGAGGGGAGTCGTCGGGACGTCGCCGGCCGCC
>Ga0207867_1000361_pt1 | contig 50908 bp, 33 predicted proteins | sample HigsolmetaAR206D_FD_184838 | JGI IMG/M metagenome (GOLD analysis project Ga0207867, IMG submission 184838) | Ionic liquid and high solid enriched microbial communities from the Joint BioEnergy Institute, USA - AR20-6-D (SPAdes) (version 2) ...
CGCCGCGGCGTCACCGCCACCCCCGCCGCCGCCACCGCCGCCGCCGGCCTTCTCGTTCTCGACACGGGCCGCGGCGCCGGCCGGGGCGGCCGGGGCCAGCGGCAGCGCCAGGGCGGGGGGGACCAGCAGCACGGCAGCAGCGGCAGCGGCGGAAGTGGCCGCGGCGGCTGCAACGACGGCGACGGCGGGCCGCGAGGGAATGGGCATGGCGGCAGGCTCCAGAAAAGAGAACACGGTGACGGATGCGTGAAAGCGTGGGGGCCGGCCCACGCCGATCAAACGGGGGCGACGGCTTCGACCGACGGCATCAGGACACGTGAGCTCGCCCGCGAGGGCCGCCAGGAATGTACCGGCGGCGGCCACGCCCGGTCCAGACACGCCCGGTCCAGACACGCCCGGTCCAGAGAGGAATCAGCCTCCCGGCCGGGCATCGGGGGTCAGCAGCCGTTCTGAACGGCGTTCAGCCAAGCGTTCAGGAAGGCGCTGATGTCGTTGGAGTTCACGCTGCCGCTCTCGTCGAAGTCGGCCTCGAGGGTGCCGTTCTGGACACTGGCGAGCCATGTGGAGAGGAAGGCGCTGATGTCATTGGAGTTCACCTGGCCGCTGTCGTCCCAGTCGGCCGGGCAGCTGCTGCACATGGAGGCGGAATAGACCGCCATGGCCGTGTGCACGCCGCTGGTGGTGAGCAGCAGCACGCGGTGGTTGAGCGGCTGGTTTACGCCGTTGACCTGCCAGTGCGAGAAGCACAGCGAGCCGGCGGTCGGCGGGGCGGTGACGGTGACGCTGGTGGCGACCGAGTAGATGCGATCCATCGGCGTGGTGCCCGCAGTGTCGCCGTTCATGTCGGCTGGGGAGACGTCGATGGTGACGGCCAGCGGCGCGTTGTTGTCGCCGTTGCGGGCCGTGATCTGCAGGCGGTGGTCGCAGGTCGAGACGTTGTTGATCGCGGCGGCGAAGGTGCTCAGGTCGATGCGGGTGCCGAGGTTGTGGCAGCCGCCGCCGGAGCAGTGGGAGACGACGCCGATGACCTCGTTGCCGGCGAGGATGGCCGAACCGCTGTTGCCGCCGCGGACGTCGGCGTTGAACTCCAGCGCCGAGGCGAAGATCGCGCCGAGGGTGCCGACGGACCGCTGCTGGACCTGGTTGCGGGTGCAGGTGTTGTCCACGCCGTAGCCGTAGATGTTCACCACGGAGTTGACCGGGGGCATGCTGCCGGCGATCCGGCGGAGCTGCCCGTAGCGCTGGTACGGGCCGCTGGCGACGCTGTTGGCGCCGACGCGGAAGACGCCCCAGTCATTCCCCACCCCGCCGTTGACGCCCGCGATCGTGCTGGCGATCACCGGGAACTGGTCCGCCACGGGCGGATTGACCAGGGCGCAGTTCCCAAGCGACGCCGGGACGTTGAACTGCATGACGCTCGCTCCGCCGAGGCAGTGCCCGGCGGTGACCGCGGCGTTGTTCTCGCAGACGATCGAGGCCGTGCAGCCGACCGGCATCAGCCGGGCCGCGAAGGTCTGGGTTGACAGGGAGCGGTCGTCGCTGCCGCAGATGCCGCACTCGCCGGGACTGCCGCGGAGGGGGTGCTCCGGCGGGAGCTGGTCCACGAACCCGGCCTCGACCGCCTCCATGCGGACAAGGTTGCCCGCGGTGCCGGGGGCGGCGTGCAGCTCCAGCAGGACGGTGTCGCCGTTGAAGTACGCCGTGGCGTCGTTCCAGAGCGCCAGCGTCGCGGCGTCGAGTTGCTGCTGCTCGCCGTCGAGCATGGAGGTCGCCAGCAGGTACGACCCTTCAGGCAGGCTGGCCGCGGCGAAGTGCAGGCGGATCGAGTGGGCCCCGGGGAGATGGACCTGGTGCGTGTAGACGACGGCGTGCTCCGCTCCGGGATTGGCCAGGGGGCCGGAGTCGGCCCGGTAGGCGATCAGGGTCGTGGTGGGGGCGGGAAGGGTGTCCTGTGCCGCGGCGATCGGCGCAAGGCAGGAGGCGGCAAGAGCAGCCACAAGAGCGGCGGCGACGCGGCGATGGTTGGTCATAGGACGTCCTACTACAGAAGTGGGGGGCCGGAACCGGGGGTGACCGAGAACACCACGGGCGCGGCCACCACGGGGGCAGGGGGGCTGGGGCGCTCCGGGCCACGTTCGAGTTTTCAGCCTACTCGGTGTCGGCCGATCGTCAAGGAAGCGGCGCGAGACTGTTCCGGGGCCGAAACACGCCGGGGGGAAGGGCGGGGAGTCCGCCGACGGACGAGCATGCTCGCCGCTGCGACGGTCCGTTCTTGAGGAGAGGGCCGCGCCGGCGGAGGAGTTGGTGGTGCGGGCGTCGCCGCCCTCCATCGCGCGGCCGCTGTCGAAGTCGGCGAGGCAGCGGCGGGGGCTTGATCGAGGGACAGGTTGACCGCGCCGCCCGGGTCGGCGCCGGGGTGAGATGCCTACCCCGCCCGCCCTATAGTGCCGCCCGCCCGGCCCTGATCCCTGCCTTTCCCCGAATCGCACCCGGGCGGCGACGAGGAGACTCTTGTGGCCGAGCAGCAGCACTTCGATCTGATCGTCATCGGCGGCGGTCCCGCCGGTTATGTCGGCGCCATCCGGGCGGCGCAGCTGGGGATGAAGGTCGCCTGCGTCGAGCGGGCCAGGCTCGGGGGCGTCTGCCTGAACTGGGGGTGCATCCCCTCCAAGGCCCTGCTCTCCAACGCCGAGCTGATGGAGAAGCTCCGGACGCGGGAGGAGCAGCAGTTCTGGGGCCTGAAGATCAACGGCCCGGTCGAGCTCGACTGGGAGCGGATCATCGGCCGCAGCCGCGACGTCGCCAGCAAGCTCAACAAGGGGATCGAGTTCCTCTTCAAGAAGAACAAGGTCACCCACATCGTCGGCAACGCCAGGATCACCTCCGCCGCCACCGGCGGCAAGAAGTGCACCGTCGAGATCCAGGAGTGCCAGGTGCAGGAGGAGCTGACCAGCGCCCCCGCCAAGCCCGGCAAGACGATCCAGACGATCACGGCCGACAACGTGCTGGTGGCGACCGGGAGCGTGGCGCGGGACCTTCCCTTCGCCCGCTTCGACGGCGACCGCATCTGGGGCGCCCGCGAGGCGATGTACAACAAGGAGCGGCCCAAGAAGCTCGTCGTCATCGGCGCCGGCGCCATCGGCATGGAGTTCGCCTACTTCTACCACACGATGGGGACCGAGGTCACCGTCGTGGAGATGATGCCCGCGATCCTCCCCGTCGAGGACAAGGACGTCTCCGCCGCTCTGGAGCGGCACTACAAGAAGGCCGGCATGAAGATCATGACCTCCACCACGACCACCGCGGTGGAGAAGACCAAGAACGGCGTCAAGGTCACCGTCGCCCCCTTCAAGGACGGCAAGGCCGACGAGAGCAAGAAGGAGACGATCGAGGCCGACCGCGTGCTCCTGGCCGTGGGCGTCAAGGGGCGCACCGACGGGCTCTGCGATGAAAAACTCGGCCTGCAGATCGAGCGCGACCACATCGTCACCGACTACAAGCCCGGCAAGACCACCAACGAGCCGATCGACTACAAGACCAACCTCCCCGGCATCTACGCCGTCGGCGACGTCATCGGCCCCCCGTGGCTCGCCCACGTCGCCAGCGAGGAGGCGATCCTCTGCGTCGAGCGCATCGCCTGGCGCGCCGGCAAGCTCGCCCACGAGCCGATCCCGATGGACTACTCCGTCATCCCCGGCTGCACCTACTGCGAGCCCCAGGTCGCCAGCGTTGGCGCCACCGAGCAGAAGCTCATCGCCGACGGCCTCGTCAAGGGCAAGGACTACGAGGTCGGCCAGTACAACCTCCAGGCCCACGGCAAGGCCATCGCCACGGCCCACAACGTCGGGTTCGTCAAGATCATCCGCGGCCTGCCCCGCGGCGAGATCCTCGGCGCCCACATCATCGGCAACCAGGCCACCGAACTCATCGCCGAACTCACCCTCGCCCGCCGCCTCGAGGCCACCACCGAGGAGCTCATCGCGACCGTCCACGCCCACCCCACCATGCACGAGGCCGTCCACGAGGCCGCCCTCGCCGCCGAGGGGCGGGTCATCCACGCCTGACCTCACCGGCTCCCACTCCCCTCCCTCAGCGCCCCCGGCTCCGTCCGGGGGCGTGTTTCTTATCGGCCCCTTGCCGACCGATTTCTGTCCCGTGAGGTCGTGCAAGGCGCTGGTGGCGGCAGTCATGAGGGGAACGCGAGGGGCGCCGCCGACGATGCCGTCGCCAGCGTGTTCAAGCGAACCGACGCGGCCACGGCCTCACGCGACCTGAACGGTCGTCGGACAAGGCGGTCTTCTTCGTTCCGGACGCCGGCGATCCGCGTGTTTCGAGTGGGCCTTTCGTTTCGGGCCCATGCCCAGACGGCGGATCGGTCGCCGTTCGACGTGTCTCGAACGCCGCGGCGGTGCGCCCGCTCACTCCAGTCCTGCGGTGGACTTGAGATTCAACTTTATGATCCACCGTTACTTATCTTCGCGGAAGGATCGCCGGTTCCGCACGATGATGCCGATTGGCGGCCATCGCACCGCCGAGGCCGGTATCGGCGAGACGCTCATAAGGTTCGTGATCCCGCCGCGGGCGTCATGCTGCCCCCTCACCGCCGCAACCGTTCCCCCTCCCTCGCACCGGCCACATGATCGGGTGCCGGGACGACCTGAGAGAGTCCCTTGCCGTTCCCGGGACTTGTGCGGAGGTACAACGTGGGGTAAGCTCTCCGCCGCTCCATGACGAGCATGGTTCTGCCCCCGTCCGCACCCCTCTGCTTCCCCCTGACCACGGATTTCTGTCGATCCGTGCGCCTGTTTGATTCGTGACCCGTCGGCGCCGGCCGCTGCTCTGGCCGCTTCCGAACCAGCCCCTCATTCCGTTATTCCGCGCTGAGTTTCTCAGGAGATGGACGATGTCTCTGTGCCTCCATGTCGGCCGGACCGCGGCGATCGCCGCGGCCGCCCTCGTCGCGACCGCCGCGCTCGCCGCTCCCCCGGTCCTGGCTCCCGCGCCGAACCCCGTTGAGGTCGCGGCGATCCTCAACGTTGACGCTACCGAGGTCATCACCCTGGACATCCATGCCGCCATCGGCGAGCCCCTCCAGGTCGTCCTCCCCATCGAGGGCGTGAATCACGCGCTCGACCTCTGGCCGCACTCCATCCGCGCCGAGGGGTACCAGCTCTTCGAGCAGCGCGATGATGGTCGTCTCTACGAGGTGGACCCCGGCCCGGTCAACACGCTCCGCGGCACGATCCTGGGCCTCGACGGGGGCATCGCCGCGGGCGGCATGGCCGCCGACGGGCTTTATCTGACCATCATCCTCCCCGACGGCCGGCAGTACTGGCTCGAACCCCTCCTCGGCCGCGTCCCGGGAGCGGGCAAGAACCATTACGCCCTCTACCGCAACGGCGCAGCCCTCCCCGGCGGCGGCTGCGGCACCACCGACGACCAGCGCCTCGACGGCGACCGCCCCGATCACGTCCCCGGCGGCTCGCTCCGCGGCGCCATGGAGTGGATCGCCCAGCTCGCCACCGACGCCGACTTCGAGTTCTACCTCGCCTACGGCGGCACCATCAACGCCAACAACCGCATCGCCATCATCCTCAACACGATGAACCTCCAGTACGAGCGGGACGTGGACATCACCCACGTCGTCTCCCGCTCCATCGTGCGCACGTCGATCATCGATCCCTACTCCGCGATCGAAGAGGACGAGATGAACCAGCAGATCGGCGCGGCCTGGATCGGCGAGAGCGGCACCTGGGATCTGATCCTGGTCTTCACCGGCACCGACCGCGACCTGACCGGCACCGTGGTCGGCCGCGCCAACGCAATCGGCTCGGTCTGCAACGGCGCGCACTCCAACTGCTGGGCCTGGGCCGACTTCAACAACAACTTCTCCAGCGCCACCGACCTGTGCGCCCACGAGCTCGGCCACCTGTGGAACGGCGAGCACTGCACCTGCTCGGACCCCCGGTCCACCATGAACCCGAACATCACCGGCATCAACCGCTTCGGGGTCAACGCCAACGACACCGCCGACACCTCCATCCCCGCCTACCGCAGCACGCGCTCCTGCCTCACTCCCGCCGCCTCGTCCGTCGCGCCCCCCAACGACGACTGCGCCGCCGCCGTCCGCGTCTTCGGGGGCACCTACGCCTTCAAGAACTTCCTCGCGACCACCGACGGCCCGACGCCCACGAACTGCGGCTCCGGCAATCTCATCGCGAACGACATCTGGTACCTCTACGTCGCCCCCTGCTCCGGCATCCTCACGGTGCACACCTGCATCAGCGGCGCCGAGCCCGCCATGAACACCGTCCTGGCCGCGTACACCGGCGCCTGCGGGTCGCTCACCCAGGTGGCCTGCAACGACGACACGTGCGGGGGCCGCTCGCAGATCTCCTTCCCCGTCACCGCCGGGACGGCCTACCGCATCCGCGTCGGCGGCCACCAGGGTGCGACCGGCACCGGCGTCCTCACGGTGAGCCAGACCAACTGCCCCGCCCCCAGCAACAACAACTGCGCCGCCGCCACCACCATCGTGGCGAACACCGACGTCGCCTTCAGCACCTACGGCGCCACCACCGACGGACCCCTGGAGTCCGCCTGCTCGGGCGCCGGCGACGACACCATCGGCAACGACATCTGGTTCCGCTGGGTCGCCACCTGCACCACCACCGTCACCGTCAGCCTGTGCGACTCCTCCTTCGACACGCGCGTCGCCGTCTACAACGCCTGCCCGGTGAGCCCCCACTCCGCCATCGCCTGCAACGACGACTCCATCTGCGGCCTCCAGTCCTCGGTCTCCTTCGCCGCCGTCGCCGGCGAGGACTACTTCATCCGCGTCGGCGGCTACGCCAACGCCGTCGGCACCGGCGTCATCCGCATCGAGGCCTGCCCGCCCCCGCCCAACGACGTCTGCGCCAACGCCATCGACGTCTCCGGCGGCGGCACGTTCAGCGGCACCCTGATCTACGCCGCCAACGACGGCACCGCCTCCTGCGGTCTCTCCTCCAGCCAGGCCGACGTGTGGTACACCTTCACCGCGCCGACTCCCGGCTGCGGCGGCACGCTCATCGTCAGCACCTGCGGCACCAACGACGCCGGCGGGATCGACACCGGCATCGACACCGTCCTCTCCCTCCACCCCTCCTGCGGCGGCCCCCAGATCGCCTGCAACGACGACGCCCCGGACCTCTGCGCCGGCCTGGACGAGTTCACCCCTCGGGACTCCGGCCTCGTCTACGAAATCGCCCCCGGCGAGACCGTCCTCATCCGGGTCTCCAAGCACCTCGCCTCCCCCTTCGGTCCCTTCACCCTGAACGTGCACTACGTCCCCGTGACCAACGACAACTGCAGCTCCGCCATCGTCATCAGCCGCGGCCAGATCCCCTTCTGCACCATCGACGCCACCACAGACGGCCCCAGCGAACTCGCATGCCTCTTCGCCGCGGATCCCCAGATCTCCCGCGACGTCTGGTTCCGCCACACCGCCACCTGCTCCGCCCCGCTGCGCGTCTCCCTCTGCGACGCCACCTATGACACCGAGGTCGCCATCTACGGCGGTACCTGTCCCACCTCGGGAGGAAGCGTCCTGGCCTGCAACGACGACTCCTGCAACCGGGGCTCGCAGGTCACGTTCAGCGCCGTCGCCCGCGAGGACTACCTCATCCGCGTCGGCGGCTACGCCAACGCCGTCGGCACCGGCATCATGGTGCTCAGCCTCGCCGCCGACGCCGACGGCGACGGCGCCGTCAACTCCAACGACATCTCGGCCTACCTCGCGGCATGGCTCGCCAGCGTCCAGAGCGGCACGACGAACGCCGACTTCAACAACGACAACCTGGTCAACTCCAACGACATCTCCGCCTTCCTGAGCGCCTGGCTCGAGACCGTCCAGTCCGGCTGCTGACCGTCGTCGGACGACCCGGGACAGCCCCGGTTCCGTCCCGCCGCGGCGAGCCCCTGTCCGCTATATTCCTCCCACGCGGTGGGAGAGAGCGGGGGGCTCGCCGCACGTTGGAGGTCGAGTTGTGAAGATCGTCCTGCGTCCTCGCCGCGGACTTGTCGTGCTGGCCCTCTCCGCCGCGGCGGCCGTTCCGGCCCTCGCCCAGCCCCTCCGCGTCGTCAACTGGAACATCTCCAACTACTCCGGCGGCCGCGCCGCCGACCTTCAGACCGCCATCTTCGGGGAGTACCAGGGCCGCTCCATGGCCCCCGACATCATCATCTGCGAGGAGTTCACCTCCCAGAACGCGGTCGATTTCTTCCTCGCCGTCCTCAACTCCACCGGCCCCGCGGACTGGGCCGCGGCCCCGTTCATCAACGGCCCCGACTCCGACACGGCATTCTTTTATCGGACCAGTCGCGTCGAACTCCTCCCCCCCTACGTCACCGTCGTCGCCGTCGGCGGGCCCAGCCCCAACCACCCACGCAACATCCAGCGCTACGACATCCGCCCCGTCGGCTACTCCGGCCCCGGCGCCACGATCGCCATGTACGGCTCCCATATGAAGGCGCAGGAGTCCGGCACCGACGACGACGCCCGCCGTCTCCTCGAGGCCCAGCGCATCGTCGCCGACGCCCTGAGCCTCCCCGCCGGCTGGCACTTCCTCCTCGGCGGCGACCTCAACGTCCAGAGTTCCTTCGAGCAGGCGTACGTCACCCTCGCCGGCCCCGCCGGCCCCTTCGGCGATCCGATCCGCTCCCCCGGCGCCTGGAACAACAACATCAACTTCCGCTTCATCCACACGCAGGACCCCTCCGGCTCCGGCGGCATGGACGATCGCCACGACCAGATCCTCCTCTCCCACTCCCTTCTCGACGGCGACGGGTTCGACTACATCGGCTCGCTCACAACTCCCTACAGCACGACGACCTGGGACGATCCCAACCACTCCTACCGCGCCTGGGGCAACGACGGCACCAGCTTCAACAGCCCGCTCACCGTCGCCGGCAACCAGATGGTCGGTCCCGTCATCGCCCAGGCCCTGAAGAACGTCGCCACCCCCGCGGGCGGCCACCTCCCGGTCTTCCTCGACCTCCGCCTGCCCCCCAAGATCGAGACCGACGCCGTCATCGACTTCGGTCAGGTCCCCCAGGGCGCCGCCGCCGAGGCGGTTCTCACCGTCGCCAACGCCGGCGACGTCTCCCTCTGGACGGAGGCCGGCCTCGCCGATCTGCGCTACTCCCTTGAGGCCACCCCCGGTTTCCAGGTCCCCCCCGGCGCCTTCATCGAACCCCCCGGCGGCGGCGCCAACCTCCACATCATCGCGATGGACACCGCCACGCCCGGCCCCCGCTCCGGCCTGCTCACCATCACGTCCAACGCCCCCGACACCCCGGTCCTGACCGTCCAACTCACCGGCATGGTCCTTGCCGCGGGCGGCTGCTCCGCCGACTGGGACAACAACGGGCTGGTCAACTCGTCGGACATCTCCGCCTTCCTGAGCGACTGGCTCCAGAGCGTCGCCGGCGGCAGCCTGGTGGCGGACTACGACGGTGATCTGACCGTCACCTCCTCGGACATCAGCGTCTTCCTGACCGATTGGCTCGCCCAAGTCGGCGGCGATTGCTGACAACTCCTCTTCCCTCACAACCACCCATCACGGGGACTCAGAGGGCGGCGCCGCGCAAGAAAATCCAGCCGAGGGTCTTGTCAGATCCGGGCCAATCTGGTACATGAGATCACGGCGGGTTCTGGTCCGCCCGGCGACAGGTGCCTGCGCACTTCGCGCCCGCCCCTGCTGGCCGGAAACGTTCTTGATCGGCTGCGGCCGGAATGTTCCCGGTAAGGCCGGCCCCGGCCCCAGTGTGCGTCCGCCTCCGACTCGGCGGTGCTGCCGACTCGGGCAGGCTTGTTCTCAGACGTCCGAATCTCTGGCCGGTGGTGTAGCCGGCGGTGATTTCGCTGTTTTCTTCCGAGTGTCCTCTGGCAGATCGAAGAGGAGGTGTTTCGTGCGCAGTTCCCCGAACGGTTGGTCCACGCTGAGCCTCGCCGCTGCCGCCGGCCTGGCCACTTCAGCCTTGGCGGCTCCCCCCGCCGGCAACCCCGCGGCCGAGATCGTCACCAAGCTCCCCACCCCGATCCACGTCGATGACCCCGTCGCCCTCGAGGTCGCGAACAAGCTCGGGCTGAACGCCCCGCCCAGGGGCGCGCTCCGCGGCGTCACCTGCGACCCGATCTTCGACCTCACCAACTGCCACATCGCCGACCTGACGCTGGGCGCCAACTTCTCCGGCGCTGCTCCCGGCAGCTTCCGGACCATGGACAACTTCGTCCCGTCCAGCAACAACCCCACCCAGCTCTGCTGGATCGGCCGCTACGCCGACCGCGTCAACCCCATCCCCGGTGAATCGTTCCAGATCACCATCTACGCCAGCGACATCGACGGCCTCCCCGACCTCGCTTCTGGCCCGATCTACCAAGACACCTTCACCGAGGGCGGCGGCGGCTGCTCGGCCGACTGGGACGGCAGCGGCACGGTGAACTCCAACGACATCTCCGCCTTCCTGAGCACCTGGCTCCAGGACGTCCAGAACGGCACGACCGCCTCCGACTTCGACGGCTCCGGCTCGGTCAACTCCAACGACATCAGCGCCTTCCTCTCCGCCTGGCTCGCCCAGGTCGGCGGCAGCTGCACCGGCGGCAACGTCCTCGAGATGGCGTGCCTCCCGGGCGACACCTGCCCCGGCACCTCCGAGCCCCTCGCCGGCGGCCACTGGCTCTTCTCCGTCGAGGTCCCCGGCGGCTTCCCGGTCAACGCCAACGGCTGCTACTGGCTCGAGATCGCCAACGTCGGCTCCAACGCGCAGGGCGTCAACTGGGGCTGGGTCGGCTCCACCGGCGGCACCGACCTGTTCAGCCTCCAGGCCGTTGACGGCGCCTACACCACGTTCACCCGCGTCTCCGGCGACCGCTCCTTCTGCTTCAGCGGCGGCGTCAACCCCAACCTGGGCAACTGCGTCCTGCCCCCCATGCCGGAGATCTGCACCAACGACCAGGCCAACGGCATCCCGATGAACGGCGGGCTGACCAACGGCTTCCGCGCCGCCGCCCCCGGCTCCGTCAGCTCCTGCGCCACCCTCTTCCAGCGCGCCGAGAACTTCCAGTTCGGCGCTCCCACCACCGTCTCCAACGTCTGCTTCGGCGGCTTCTGGATCAACTTCAACAGCGCCTGCGCACAGACCGGCTTCAACGCCCCGGACAACCCGGTCTTCGTCGTCAACTACTACGAGGACGTCAACGGCTTCCCCGCTCCGGTCCCGATGGCCTCCTTCACGACCGGCGACCCCGGCGTGACCTTCATCTGGGACGGCGAGGAGATCGTCAGCCTCGATCACCCGCCCGTGAACTTCGAGGCCGACACCTGCTACTACATCTCCATCGGCACCCCGCAGTCCACGCCGCCCAGCAACGGGACCTCGTACGACTGGGTCTGGTTCCTGACCTTCAGCTCCACCCCCACGGGTGACAACTGGGTCTACACCACCACCTCCACCGATCCCAACGGCTGGGTCCGCTTCGACATCTCCACGCCCACCCAGGGCGGCAACCTGTGGTTCCTCTTCAACGCCGGCCCGACCACCCTGCCGGTCTGCGAGCCGCCCCCCTGCGAGCCGTCTCAGGTCCCCGCCAACGACCTCTGCGTCAACGCGCCGCTCCTCGCCGTCCCCTCCACCACCTTCGGCACCACGATCTGCGCTACCCTCGACGGTGAGCCCGACTGCAACGGCTCCGCTTCCTCCGCCCCCGGCGTCTGGTACCGCGTCATCGGCACCGGCGGCACCATGACCGCCAGCGCCTGCACCAACGTCCAGTACGACGGCCAGATGGCGGTCTTCAGCGGCGGCTGCGGCGGCCTCACCTGCGTCGGCGGCGGCGACGACACCTGCGGCGCGGTCGGCGGCCACGCGACCGTCACCTGGGACTCCGCCGCGGGCGTCGAGTACCTCATCTTCATCTACGGCTGGGGCGGCGCCACGGGCGACTTCCAGCTCGACGTCTTCTCCAACTGATCCCGTCCGCCGGACGGCCCCCAGAGAGGGTCTCTTCTGTCGCGATCACCCCCGCAGCCCGGAAGGGATGCGGGGGTCTTTCTTTTGCTCCTCTCCTGTTGTCTTCTACCCCCGACCCGGACAACCTCCCGATCCTGTGCCTTGTCGCGGCCCCGGCCCGATTCGGTCCGCGCACCGCTCAGATTCAGGAACGTTTCTCCCCGAAACAGCCGAAAATTGGCTCTGCCGCCGCGTCCTGGCCATCTGTTTCGCCGCCGGAAACCCCTGATCAGGGGGCTATTCGAGGAGCCCGGTCCTCCCGGGCGCCATGTCGCGGCAACCTAAGTTTTGATCCATACGCAAGTTGCGAGTTTTTGCAGAGAATGCTTGTACAAACCATCAAGATCGGGTATACCGGTGCGTGGATGGCCGTGGGCCGTCCAGCGATCGTTGAGGGGAACCGATTCCGAACCGGCTTGCCGCCGGGCGGGGCGGTGTTCTCTCGGGTCGGCTCCGTTGGCAGGAGAGAATCTCGTTTGCAATGACGATTTACATCGCGTCTGTCGTGAGGAGATCGCGTGTCGCCGGTTGTGTAGCCGTTGATGCGCGTTCGCTCTTTGCGTCGGTCTGAGCGATCGACGAAGAGGAGGTGCTCTGTGCAGAGTGGCTGTCGTTTCAACAACATCTGGCGCGTGCTCGCCGTCGCGGGCACCGTCGGGGCGGCCTCGGTCGCCCTGGCCGCAGGGCCGGAAAAGCCCGGCGATCAGAAGCCGGCGGCGACGTCGACGTCCAATGTGATCGCCGGCGCCGTCGCGGCTCCCGCCAAGGCTCAGCCCAAGGTCGAGTTCGAGAAGTACATCGTCAAGGCCCCCGAGGACAACTCGGTCCGCCCGGTCCTCCGTGGCCCCGGTCCGGTCAACGGCACGTGCCTGACGGCGACGCCGGTTCCCGTCCCCGGCAGCGCCTTCGGCGACACCACCGGCGGCGTCCCCGACCCTGAGGGCGCGGTCCCGTGCACGGTCAGCTCCGGCGCCGCCTCGGCCGGCATGTGGTTCACCTTCACGGGCAACGGCAACATCCTCGAGGTCACGACCTGCGACGGTGCGACCTTCGACACCGTGCTGCGCGTCTTCTCCGGCGCCTGCGGCGCGCTGACCTGCGTGGATGGCAACGACGACGGCGGCTGCGGCGTGCAGTCCCGCGTCAGCTTCCTGAGCCAGGCCGGCGTCACGTACTACGCCTACGTCAGCGCCTACGGCTCCGCCGTCAGCGGGCCCGTCACCCTCACGGTCATCGACCTGGGCAGCCCCCAGGGCAACGACTTCTGCGAGGGCGCCGAGACCCTGGTCTGCAACAGCAGCATCATCGCCGATAACTCTCAGGCCAGCATCAGCCCGACCGACTCGTGGACCTGCCACTGGGGCGGCGGCGTCGGCGCCGGCAGCATCTGGTACAAGTTCGTCGCCACCGCGGACAGCGCCCGCATCCAGACCTGCGCCAGCGCCGCCCCGGCCGACGACTCCGCCCTCGAGGTCTTCGTCGGCGACTGCGCCAACGGCCTGATCTCGATCGGGTGCAGCGAGGACGACTGCAACGGCTTCCTCTCCCGTCTGGACCTCACCGGCCTGACCATCGGTCAGGAGTACTACGTCCAGCTGTCGTCCTGGTCCGTCGCCGATCGCGGCCCGTACGTCCTCGAGCTGATCTGCCCCCTCCCGCCGGTCACGCCCGGCGACACCTGCGCCACGGCGCTGCCACTGGGCCCGCTGCCGGCGATGGTCAGCGGCGACACCACCCTCTTCGAGCCCGATCCCGGCCTGCCCGCCTGCGGCGTCGGCGCGGGCGCCCCGAGCGTCTGGTACTCGATGGTCGGCAACGGCAGCATCATCGGCGTTGACATCTGCGACGCCAACTACGACGGCGCCGTCGCCGTCTTCACCGGCGACTGCTTCAACCTGACCTGCGTCACCAACGACGACGACGGCTGCGGCACCCTCGGCGGCCCTGCCCGCACCAGCTTCCTCTCCAATCCGGGCCAGACCTACTACATCGTCGTCCGCGGCTACGCGACCAGCGCGGGCTCGTACACGATGCTGGTCACCGACCTGGGCTCGCCGGCCGAAGGCGACGCCTGCGTGACCGCCCTGCCCCTGTCCGTCCCCGGCACCGCCTTCGGCGACACCTGCATGGCGACCCCGGACGGGGCCCTGGGCTGCGGCACCGGCGACTCCTCCCCCGGCGTGTGGTACCAGGTCACCGGCACCGGCAACCAGTTCATCGCCACGCTGTGCAACGGCACCAGCTACGACTCGGCCCTGAGCGTCTTCACCGGCGGCTGCGACTTCCTCTCCTGCGTCGCCTCCAACGACGACAGCTGCGGTGCGCAGTCCCAGGTCATCTTCCAGACCTTCCCGGGTGAGACCTACTACATCCTCGTCCGCGGCTACAGCACCAACTGCGGCTTCTACACCCTCGACGTGACCGAGCTCCTCCCGCCGGCCAACGACGAGTGCGTCAACGCCACCGAGGTCTTCTGCAACTCCTTCGCCCTCGCCGATAACCTCGGCGCCACCGACAACTTCATCGACGACATCTACCTCTGCCGCGTCGTCCCCGGCAACGGCTCCAACAGCGTCTGGTTCAAGTTCACCGCGGCCGAGGACTCGGCCGTCATCGCGACCTGCAACAGCTCCTTCCCGGCCGACGACTCCATCCTCCAGGTCTTCGAAGGCAGCTGCGGCTTCCTGAGCCCGCTGCCCGACGGCTGCAACGACGACGGCTGCAACGGGTACCTCTCCCGCGTCATCGTCCGCAACCTGGTCGTCGGCAACACCTACTACATCATGCTCTCCGCCTGGACCCCGGCCGACGCGGGCACCTACACCCTCGAACTGACCTGCCCGGCGCCGCCCCCGGCCCCCGGTGACGACTGCGTCGACGCCATCGACTTCGGTCCGATCCCCGGCAGCGTCAGCGGCGAGACCATGACCGCCAACCCGGACGCCGTGGACACCTGCGGCGGCCCCGGCGCCGCGGCCAACGGCGTGTGGTTCCGCGTCGTCGCTCCGCTGAATGCCACCCAGCTCCGCGCCTCGACCTGCGACGCGGCCGACTTTGACACGGTCATCCGCGTCTACAACGGTCCCTGCGAGTTCCTCTCCTGCGTCGGCTACAACGACGACAACTGCCCCACCGGCCTCCAGTCGTCGTTCGTGTGGGACGTCATCGGCGGTCAGGAGTACTACGTCTGGGTCGGCGGCTACGGCACCGCCTCCGGCTCGTTCACCCTGACCATCGACGAGCCCCCGCCGCCCTGCGATATCACCATCCCGGGCAACGCGATGGCCGAGGGCGAGGCCGACTGCGGCATCCCATTTGACACCGTCAACGGCGGCTGCAACTCCGCGCCGCCGGTCTTCGGCGCCATCGAGTGCGGCGTGCCCTTCTACGGCACCGTCGGTTACGACGGCTTCACCCGCGATACCGACTGGCTCCAGTTCACCCTCTCCGAGACGACCGAGGTCACTCTGACCATCGAGTCCGAGGTCGCCGTTCTCTTCGGGTTCATTGAGGTGATCACCCCCAACCCGACCGGCTCCTGCGACGAGACCACCGGCTACGTCGCCCCCTACGCCTTCACCCAGAGTGACTGCATGCCCTACAGCGTGACGGCCACTCTCGGTGCGGGCACCTGGACCGTCTTCGTCGCGCCGGACTTCAACGCCCCGCCGATCTCCTGCGGCTCCGCGCACAGCGAGTACGTCCTGCTCCTCACCGGGTGCGGCGGCGAGCAGCCCGACTGCAACAACAACGGCATCCCCGACGGCAACGAGATTGCCGGCGGCGCCAACGACTGCTTCAACCCGCTCGTCATGAGCGCTCCCTACACCATGGGCGGTGCTGACGGGTTCCTCGACGAGTGCCAGTGCGCTGCCAACTGGGACCGCGACGGCTCGGTCAACTCCAACGACATCTCCGCCTTCCTCACCAGCTGGCTCAACGCCGTCGGCGGTGGGCCCGTGAGCGCCGACTTCGACTGCGACGGCGCGACCAACTCCAACGACATCAGCGCCTTCCTGTCGAGCTGGCTCGCCGCGGTGCAGAACACCGTTCCGCACGACGGCTGCCCGTGATGAGACGGTTCGTTGGACACCTGTCCGGCTGTAAGGCCTGACAGGCTCCGCTGACCCAACCGGCCCCCGCGCCCCAGGCGCGGGGGCCCTTCTTTTTGATCCGTCCCTCCCTCCTGTCCCCAGCGCCTCGGCGCTCCGCACCCCTGATTCCGGAATCTCATCCTTCCGATCCCCTCGCCGGGCCGTTAAGATGGAGAGGTTCTCCACCCTGGTTTGAGGGGTGGCCAGGAACCCGGGGGGTGATCCGGTTCTGCCATCTCCGAGCGCGGATTTGGCCGGACCGCATCTCAGCCGCGGCCCCGCGGGAGGCTGGAACGATGAGCACGATCGGCCGACCGACGCACGGCTCCCTCAGCGCCGCCCCGCCCCCGACGTCCGCTCCTGGTCTCGCCGGATCGCCCATCGAGGTGCGCTTTCCCTCGCACCCCGGCGACTGGTTCGACGCCGTCTATCGCGACGCCGCCGGCGACGCGGGTGCGGTCCCCTGGGCCGCGCTCCGTCCCAACCCCATGATGGTTTCCTGGCTCAACGCCGAGGCGCCCGGCCTGGTCCGCCCAGGCAGCCGCGTCGCGGTCGTCGGCTGCGGCCTGGGCGACGATGTCGCCGAACTCGCCGGCCGCGGCTACGACGTCATCGGCTTCGACGTCTCCCCCACCGCCGTGGACTGGGCCCGCCGCCGCTTCCCGCACCTCGCCGCCTCCTTCCTCCAGGCCGACCTGCTTGCCCTGCCGGCGCGCCTGCTCCGCCGATTCGACCTCGTCGTCGAGATCTACACCCTCCAGGCCCTTCCTCCCGCCCTCCGCGAGGAGGCCGCGCACGCCGTCGCCTCGATCGCCGGCTCCAAGGGGTATGTCCTGGCGATCTGCCGCGCCCGCGACGAGTCCGAACTCCTCGAAACCCTCCCCGGTCCCCCGTGGCCCCTGACCGCGCGGGAACTCGCCGGCCTCATGGAGGCCGCGGGCTTCCACCCGGTGCGCGCGATCGACGACTTCCTCGACGACGAGACGCCGCCCGTCCGCCGCCTGCGCGCCGTGTTCGCTCGTCGGCACTGAACGGTCCCTCCCTCCCCCTGCTTCTACGGCGCGACCGAGCGGTACAGCACGAACTCAAACTCGTGCACCGTCCCCCCCGCTACGGGCGCCAGCCTCCCGGACTCGATCGCCCGCGCGAACATCTCCGGCTCGCGCGCCCTCGCCCCATCGGTCTTGAGCAGCAGGTACTCCCCCGGCGCCGGTGTCTCACCGCGCTCCATCGCCGGCTTGGCCCAGATCGGCCGCACGCTCACGCCCGCCGCCGCGGCCGCACGCGCCGCATAGAGCAGCACCTCCGGCCGCGTCTCCACCATCTCGTCCGCCCACAGTTCCACCGTTCGCGGCCCCGCGTCCGCGACGCCGCGCGCGATCGTCGTCCCCAGCATCTCCCCCGCTGCGCGCCCGCTGGCGCGCATCCGCTGCCGCTCCCACAGCGGCACGAACACCGCCGCCGCGGCCAGCATCGTTCCCAGCGCCACCATCCCCCGTCTCGCGGCCAGCGCCCGCACAATCCCCCGCGCCCGCTCCCCGGCCTCCCCGCGCACCCCCTCGCGCGCCACGTACGCCGCCACCAGCGGCAGCAGTCCGGCCGCGGGCATCGCGTATCGGGAGTTGCTCACCCCCGCGGCCGTGAACGCCGCCAGCGCCACCACCCACGTCCACGCCGCCGCATCCGCCAGCGCAGGCTCGCGCGACCCCTCGCGCCGCGCTCCCCGACCCACTCCCGGCAGCAGCAGCAGCGCCGCCGACGCCGGCATCGCCGCCCCGAACGCCGTGGGGAGGAGCGTCGCGATCTGCAGCGCCCGGTCGCGCGACCACAGGAAGTCCGACACCCCCTGCCGCACCGTCTCCTCTCCCGCATTGGCTCGCAGCACCACCACCCCGATCGCCGCCAGCGCGGCCGCGCTCAGCGCCGCCGCTCCCCACACCCCCGGCCGCAGCAGCCCCCGCGCCGACCTCGCCGCGATGCACGCCCCGACGGGCGCCGCCGCAAGCACCGGCGCCGACGCCGGCCCCTTCGCCAGCGACGTCAGCACCACCGCCCCAGCGGCCCCCAACGCCAGCGCCCCGGTCCTGATCCACCGACGCCCCGGCGCCGGTAGCGCCAGTTCGATCAGCAGCACCGCCGCGGCCAGCGTCCCGAGGTTGTTCAGCGCCTCGATCTCCGCCGCCCGCCCCACCGACCAGTACTGCGGCATCAGCGCGCACGCCAGCCCCGCCACCACCCCCCACGGCCGCCCGAACCACCGCGTCCCCACCGCCAGGCACAGCAGCGACATCAGCGTCACCGCCGCGGCCGACACCGCCCTCGCCGCGAACTCCGTCTCGCCGAATATGGCCGACGAGCACGCCACGGCCCACGGCATCCCCGGCGGCTTGCGCAGGTACCCCAGCTCGAACATCGTCACCCGCAGCCAGTCCCCCGACTGGAGCATCGCCCAGCCCGGGATCGCCCGGTGCCCCTCCGTGGACGACAGCCCCGTCGCGCCCAGCATCGGCCAGTAGACCGCCGCGCACACCGCCCCCACCAGCGCGATCTCCCACACACCCGCCCGCCGCGGACGAGACTCCCCCGCGGCTGGCGGATCACCCCGAACGCCCCCGTCACCCTCGTGCCGCCGAGCCGCCATCGTTACGGTGTCACCGGATCCGCCTCGGTCCCAACCCCGCCTGCCGGGGCGGCGATCGCGCCGCGCGCTCCACCTGCTCCCCCTGTTCCCCGCGCGTCGCTCCTGCTCACCGGTGTGGCCCCCCGCCGCGCACCCTCGACCTCCACGACGGCCGCGGGCGCCGGCACGACCGCCACCGGCCTGTGCCCCCCGACCATCCCCCCGCTCCGCAGGGCCCGGAGGATCTCCTCCCCGTGGTCCGCCAGGTAAGACATCAACTGCGGGTTGCCCTCCGGGTCATGCTTGAACGCCCGCATCACCGGGTAGGTCTCTTCGAACGGCCGGCCGTGGAACGCCTTCAGGTACAGCATCGCCAGGCCGCTGGTCCGCTGCGCCCCGGAGGCGCAGTGAACCAGCACCGGGTGGTTCGCCGGGTCCGCCAACACCCGCAGCGCGGCCACGTAGCAGTTCGGGTTCCCCGTGCCGTCCCCGACGAGCCAGAACTCGTACCGCGTGATCCCGAGCGCGGCCGCCGTTCGCTCCGCCAGTTCCTGCCCGTGCGGATCGCGGTCGTACGCCCCCAGGTCGATGATCGTCTTGATCCCGTACTGCTTGTGGAGCCGTTCGGTCGCGCTCGGCGTCAGTCGCCCCGAGCGGTACAGCACCCCCTCCTCCACCACTCCGAAGTTCCGAGGTATGAAGTGGTGCCGGATCTCTTTGTGCCACGCGATCCATACCCCCGCCACCGCGGCGATCGCCAGGACAATCCACCGCAGCCGCCGGCCCGCGCGGGGCGCTCCGTCGTTCATCACCGGCCATTGTAGCGGTGCGTACCATCCCGCACATGGACGATGACCTCGCCAGGCAGGCGCCTCCGCCTCTGGAAAACCCGTCGCGCCCGATGCGGGCCGCGTCGTCTTCTTCCCCCCGCGCTGCCCGGTCCAACGGCGGGGCCTACCCCGAGAGCGTCCAGCGGCTCATCGATGAACTCGCCCGCCTCCCCGGCGTCGGCCGCCGCTCCGCCGAACGCCTCGCCTTCCACCTCCTCAAGGCTCCCGCCGGCGAGGCCTCGGCCCTCGCCCGCGCCATTCAGGACGTCAAGCAGCGCGTCCGCCACTGCCCGATCTGCTACAACCTCATGGACCTTCCCGCGGCCGGCGAGCGATCCGCGAGCGGCGGCGCGGCCGTCGAGCCCTGCCACATCTGCCGCAACGAGGCGCGCGACCGCGCCCTGATCATGGTGGTCGAGCAGCCCAAGGACCTGATCGCCCTTGAGCAGACCGGCATGTACCGCGGCGTCTACCACGTCCTCATGGGCCGCATCAGCCCCATGGAGGGCGTCGGCCCCGGCGACCTGACGATCGCCGATCTCCTCGCCCGCCTCGATCACCCCGAGCGCAACAGCGGCGGCCAGGCCGTCCGCGAGGTGATTCTCGGGCTCAACCCCACCCTGGAGGCGGATGGCACCGCGCTCTACCTCGCCCAGGAGATCCACGCCCGGGGCGTGCCGGTCACGAGGCTTGCACGGGGCCTGCCGACCGGTTCCCAGCTCGAGTTCGCCAACAAGGCCGTCCTCGCCGACGCCATCGAGGGACGGCGACCGATGTAAACTCATGGTGGGCAACGGGGTACCGAGAATGGCCCCGTTCTTGCTTGCTATCCCGGCCACAGGCCGACCATTCCGGCCGCTCTCACCCCGCGCCCACGTCGGTCTCCGGCCTGTTCCATCCGCACGCGTCCGATAGCCATGCGATTCGACACCTCACAGCACATGCGGATGAGCCAGCAGATGAAGCTGGCCCCGAGGATGATCCAGTCCATGGAGATCCTCCAGATGCCGCTGCTGCAGCTGGAGGAGCGCATCGTGCAGGAGCTGGAGGGCAACGCCACGCTCGAGGTCGCCGAATCTTCCGATGCCGGTCCCGATCTCGAGAGCGGGGGGGCGTACCCGGAGGGTGTTCCGATCGAGGCGGACGGGGGGAGCGGGGCGGACGACGGCCCGCTCAACGTGGACGAGGGCTCCGCGGCCGACGATTTCGAGCGGCTCGACTCTTTCGAGCAGGCCAACGCCGAGGCGATGGAGAACGAGTACTCCGCCGCCGAGTCCCGCCTCGATCGACGCGACGACGACGCCGACCTGTCGTCCTACGGCCCGCGGGCCGCCTCCGGCGAGCGCGACGCCAAGATGGACGCGATGGCCAACACCGCCGCCCCCGCGGCCTCCATGACCGATCAACTCATGGACCAGTGGCGCCTGGCGGACGTGGACGAGGCCCTCCGTCCCCTGGGCGAGTTGATCATCGCCTACATCGAGGACGACGGTTACCTCCGCACGCCGCTGGAGACGATCATCGACCGCGCACCGGCGCCCGACCCGGCCCGGAACGGGCACGGCGGCAAGCCCACCCTCGAGCAGATGCAGCGAGCCCTCACGGCCGTGCAGCTCCTGCTCGACCCGCCGGGGATCGGCGCCCGGGACGTCCGCGAGTGCCTGCTGCTGCAGGTGGACGCTCTGGCCGCGGCCGACGGCGGATCGCCCGGCGCCAACGGCGACGACGTCCCGTGGACGGTCGTCCGCCGCCTCATCGCCGATCACCTGGACGACCTCGCGCAGAACCGCCTGCCGAAGGTCGCCGAGCGCACCGGCCTGACCATGCCGGAACTCAAGCGCGCCATGGACAAGATGGCGGTGCTCAGCCTCGCCCCGGGGCGTCAGCTCGTCCAGACCCCGCCCCCGGTGATCATCCCCGACGCCTTCGTCGAGTACGACGAGGACCAGGACCGCTACATCGCGTACCTCAACGACGCGCGGCTGCCCAACCTCCGCGTCAACCAGGAGTACGCCCGCATGGCCCGCGACCGCGAGGTCCCCCGGGCCACGCGGGAGTTCCTCAAGAAGAACCTCTCCAACGCGAACTGGCTCATCGACGCCGTCGAGCAGCGCCGCCGCACGCTGCTGCGCGTCATCAACGTCGTCATCGACGCCCAGCGCGACTACTTCGACTACGGGCCCCAGCACCTCAAGCCCCTCCCCATGACCCAGGTCGCCGAGCAGCTGGGCATCCACGTCGCCACCGTGAGCCGCGCCGTCGCCGACAAGTACCTCCAGACCCCCCGCGGCATCGTCCCGCTCCGCGGCTTCTTCACCGGCGGCACCCAGACCGCCTCCGGCGAGGACGTCTCCTGGGACGCCGTCAAGGCCGCGCTCAAGGAGGTCATCGACGCGGAGGACAAATCCAACCCCCTCAGCGACGAGGCCCTCGCCAAGGAACTCGGCAAACGCGGCATCGACATCGCTCGCCGCACCGTCGCCAAGTACCGCGACCAGCTCGGGATCCCCAGCGCGCGGCTCCGCAAGACCTATTGACCACCGAGCCCCTATCCGTACAAAGGGAGCCCCGGGCGCGAGCCCGGGGGATGGATGTCCCCGCGCGCCCGATTCTCGCCCTTTACTTCACCACAGAGGTCACGGAGGTCACAGAGGAAGGACAGATCGGATCGCCCGGTGGATTGCCCGGGGCTCGCTCACGCGCGAATGACCGGGAGTCCTTCATCATCACGCAGCCGACCGCCCCGCCGCCAGGCCTCCCTCTCTGCGACTCCCGCCTTCCTCGTCCCCACGCCCCTGCTCTTCCTGCATGCCCTCTGGCGCGTCTGCTTCCAGTACGATGCCTCACGGAGGCACGTCGTCACTCCGGCGCCAGCCTTCCCTCCAGCGGCTCCCCTGTGATCGCATGGATCGCCCGCTTTGCGGCCTCCCGCGGCGCTCGCTCCGGGTCGTTGAGCAGCGCCTCCAGGAGCGGCATCGCGGCCCTTGCTCCGGCGCCGATCACTTCCAGCGCCTCGGCCGCGTCGGCCCGCGCATCCGCATCCCTCCGCGACTGGTGCTCCCTGACGATCTCGATGATGCCGGGGGTGGCCAGGGCGCGGTCTCCCCGGAGCTGCGCGACCAGGAGTTCGCCCCACACGCGCACGCGCGGGTTCTCCTCGTCCTCGAGCATCGCCCTCGCCGCGGCGAGGGCGTCGCCGACGCCGATCTTCGCGAGCGTCTTCATGGCTTCCAGGCGGAGGCTCGCCTCCGGCGGATCCATCTGCGCCACAAGCGCCGGCACGGCCGAGGCCGCGACGGGCCCCAAGTTACCGATCGCGTATGTCGCGGCATGCCGGACGTCGAAGTCCGACGACGCGAGGGCATCGAGAAGCACCGGCAGCACGATCGGCGCCACCTCCGCGCCGTACCTCCCCAGCAGGCCCAGCGCCGCCCCGCCGGCCATCGCGAGCGCCGCCGCCGCGCCCCACCCCCAGCGCCGCCGCGTCCGGTGCAGCCGCCGCTCGTTCCGCGCCTCGCGGCCGCACTCCGGGCAGGTCAGCCCCGGCACCCCGCTCATGTCGTACCAGCACCGCGGGCACCGGCGCTTCCGCCGGCCGCCCCGGATCCGGTCCCCCAGCATCGCCCACGTCAGGAGCACGACGCCCGCCGCGATGGCGACTCCACCGCCGATCCAGAGAAACCAGTTGATCGCGCCCATCGATCGTCGCCGGTGCGACTCGGCGCACACCTTACTACACACGAAGCCGGGTTGGGGGCCGCTGGAAGGGGAACAGGCTGAACATGGGGGAAGGGAAAGACAGGAACGCAGAGAGCGCAGAGGAGCGCGGAGAAGGGAGGCGAGGGTTGTTCAGGAGGGACGCGCAGGGATCGCGTCTGAGTGGGCGCGAGGGAGCCGGATCATCCGGGCGCGGAGGGGCCGCTCCGCTGCCGCCCGCCAGACGTGCGCCCTCTTCTTCAACCCAATCGGTCTTCCTCTGCGTCCCTCCGCTCCCTCTGCGACCTCCGCGCTCCTGTCTTTTTCTTTCCTGTCTTCCTCTTCTCCTTCTTCTTCCCCGTGACCTCCGCTTGCCGCGCTCCCCCCGTGTTCTCATGGCCGCACGACGACTTCGGTCCCCGGTTCGCACTCGGGGCTCCTGTGGGAGGTTGCGGTCATGGCATCGCAGCGGCTACTTCGTCCCCGCGAGTTTCCGCACCGTCATGTCGAAGTTCTGCACCAGGTGCGCCCGGATGGCGTAGATGATGCCGGCGTACGCCAGCGCGGCGATGAACGAGCCCACCAGCAGGCTGAACCGCGCCGTGGCCGGGCCGCTGTCCTGGAGCGTCTGGGCGAGCGCGGCCTCGGGGTAGACGAGCGCGAACGCCGCGGCCGCGGGGCTCCATGCCGCGATCGCCGGCCCGATGATCGGCAACGCCGACCCCGCCTGGAACGCGCACAGCCCCACCGTCCCCGCCGCGGCCCCCGCCACCCCCACCGTCGCCACCACCGCCCCCAGCGACCCCTTGCTCTTGAGCGAGAAGTGCAGCCCGATCATCACGCACAGCGCGATGAACGGCACCGTCGCCACTGTCGCCACCAGCGCCGCCTCCGGCAGCACCGCCGGCAGCACGTACGCCGGCCCGCCGCCGCCACCCCCCGGCGCGTGGTAGACGTTCACCGCGTACTCCCACAGCGGGTTCGCCCCCCGGTCCACCACGGCGCCCCCGTGGTGACCCAGCACCCCGGCGTCCACCGCCAGGCAGTACACCCCCGCCAGCGCCAGCGTCCCCAGCGGCACCGCCAGCATCGGCGTCAGGTACGCGATCATCCCCCGCAGCTTCCCGGTCAGGTACTGCGTGGGCGTGATCGGCGTCGTCAGCAGCAGGTCCAGCGTCCCGTCCTCGCGCTCGCGGGCGACCGCCGTCGCGGCCATGTTCACCGCCACCAGCGCGATCACCGCCAGTTCCCCGATGACGGTGTAGAGCACGATCAGCCGCATCTGCTCGGTCTTGAGCGCCCCGCCGTGGTAGTACAGCACCAGCCCGAGCGCGAACAACAGGCCCATGGCGATGAACGACCACCGCGCCAGCATCTTCCCCAGCGTGGCGTTCCTGGCCGCGGCCTCGCGCCAGGCGATGGGGTTGTGCCACACGTGGCGCGGCGGGCGGTGCAGCGCCCCCTTCGCCGGCAGGCCGAACATCCGTCGGTACCACGGCGCCCGCCCCCCCTCGCCCCGCGTGCTCGCCCCCAGCCCGACCCCCGCCAGGCCGCCGATCCGCACCGTCAGCGTCGAGAGGAGCAGCAGCACCCCGCTGACGCCCGCCGACAGCACGCACCACGCCGTCACCGGCGTCTCGAGCATGAACGCGGCCAGGCCCGTGTGCATCCCCTCGGGCGCCCGCGGGTAGCCGCTGGGGTTCAGCAGGGCACGCAGCGCCAGGAAGGGGTTGACCGCCGTCATGTACGTCACGCCCCCGGTGCTGACGACGGCGTCGATCCCCATCGTCAGCGCCAGGTACGACACCACCCCCACGTAGAACGCGAAGACGGCGCGCTTGCCCACCAGGCGGCTGACCGACAGCGAGATCGCGATCGACGCCACCAGCAGCGCCGCGCACGCCGCGATCAGGTAGCTCGCGAAGATCGACGTCCCCGGCACGCCCCCGAAGTACTGCGTGACCGCGAACAGCGGCAGGCTCGACAGCAGCAGCGCCAGGATGAAGAACAGCCGCCCGATCAGGTTCCCCAGCACGATCTGCAGGGGCGACAGCGGCGTGGTCAGCAGGATCTCCCACGTCCTGGGGCTCGCCTCCTGGGCGATCGCCCCGGCCATGAAGACCGGGGCCAGGATGCAGATCAGCGCGATCTGCAGGTACGCGATCCCCGTGAAGCTCGTCGCCCCCGCCGCGGCCAGCGTCCGGTAGGACACCACCTCCCCGGCGGTGTTGAACAGCAGCGAGTAGAGCAGCACCGCGATCAGCACGCCGAGGTAGACCGTTCGGATGTAGAAGTGCCGCCTGCGTCGCGACCCGCCCTGCACCAGGCGTACCGCGATCGGGTTGGTCGGACCGAGACGGAGCAACCAGCGGAGGATCACGGGCATAGCGGGCACATCCTAGCGGCCGGCGAACGTCCCTGTATGGGGCCCGTCGCGCCCCACGCCCCGACGCCGGCCCCCGGTCTGTACGCATCACCCCGGCCGGGCGTGCGCCCGCCGCCGGGGTTGGCGCGTCCGATATGACCGATAACCAGCTTGCCCGGGCCGCGGGGAGCGGGAGTGAGGGAAAGGAGTGAATGCAAGAGGGGCCCGGCGCTGGCGGCGCCGGGCCCCTGTCATGGCTCATCCAGGAATCGGCTCGAACGACGGCTCGGGGATCAGGCCCCGGCCCCGACGGGCTTGTCCTGGCCCTTTTCCTTCGCCGGCGCGGCCTCCTTCGGGACCTCCTCGAAGCGGAAGAACAGGTGGTCCGGGCCGCCGTCGGAGGGCTTGCCGTCCGGGCCGCTGCCGCCCCGGTCGCCGCCCTCGCCCCCGCCGCCTTCCTCCTCGGTCCTGCGGCTGACGAGGATCTTGCACGGGGGCTTGAAGTCGCCCTGGAGCATCATCTCCGACAGCGGGTCCTCGACGTAGGTGCCGATGGCCCGGCGGAGCGGGCGGGCGCCGAAGTCGGGGTTGTACCCCTTCTCGATCAGGAAGTCCTTGGCCTTCTGGTCGAGTTCGAGCGTCACGCCCTGCTGCTCCAGCCGCTTGGCGACCTTGTTGACCTCGTAGTCCACGATGGTCACCAGGTCCTCCTTGGTCAGCGGCCGGAAGACGATCACGTCGTCCAGGCGGTTGATGAACTCCGGGCGGAAGAACCGCTCGATCTCCTTCATGAGGATCGTCTTGATCCCCTCGAAGTCGCTCGTCTCGGTCTTCTTGGCGAAGCCGAACCCGCCGCCGCCCTTGATCAGGTCGGCCCCGATGTTGGACGTCATGATCAGGATCGTGTTCCTGAAGTCCACGTTCCGGCCGAAGGAGTCCGTCAGCCGGCCCTCCTCCATGATCTGCAGGAGCATGTTGAAGACGTCCGGGTGGGCCTTCTCGACCTCGTCGAGCAGGATCACCGAGTACGGCCGCCGGCGGACGCGCTCGGTCAGCTGCCCGCCCTCCTCGTAGCCGACGTACCCCGGGGGCGCGCCGACCAGCCGGCTGACGTTGTGCTTCTCCATGTACTCGGACATGTCGAGCACGATCAGGGCGTCCTCGTCGCCGAACATGAACTCCGCCAGGCTCTTGGCCACCAGCGTCTTGCCGACGCCCGAGGGGCCGACGAAGATGAACGAGCCCATCGGCCGCTTGGGGTCCTTCAGCCCGGCGCGGGCGCGGCGGATCGACTTGCTGATCGCCTTGATGGCGTCCGCCTGGCTGACGACCTTCTTGTGCAGCTCCTTCTCGAGCTCGAGCAGGCGCTGGGCCTCCTCCTTCTCCAGGCGCTGCAGCGGCACGCCGGTCATCTTGCTGACGACCTCGGCGACGACCTCCTCGTCCACCGTGCCGGAGATCTCCTTGGTCTTGTCGCGCCACTCCTTCTGCAGCCGCTCGCGCTCGCGCCGGAGCTGCTCGGCCTTGTCGCGCAGCTCCGCCGCGCGCTCGTAGTCGGCGCTCTTGACCGCCTCGTCCTTCTCGATGCTGAGGCGCTCGATCTCCGCCTCCAGCTCCGCCAGGTTCGGCGGCTTGGTCATGCTCTTGATCCGCACCCGCGCGCCGGCCTCGTCGATCACGTCGATCGACTTGTCCGGCTGCACGCGGCCCGTAATGTACCGCCCCGACAGCTCCACGGCCGCCTTGATCGCCTCGTCGGTGATCTGCACGCGGTGGTGCTGCTCGTAGCGGTCGCGCAGGCCCTTGAGGATCTCGAAGGTCTGCTCGTTGGTCGGCGGGTCCACCGGGATCGGCTGGAAGCGCCGCGCCAGGGCCGCGTCCTTCTCGATGTACTTGCGGTACTCGTCGAAGGTCGTGGCGCCGATGCACTGGATCTCGCCGCGGGCCAGCGCGGGCTTGAGCACGTTGGAGGCGTCGATCGCCCCCTCCGCGCCGCCGGCGCCGACCAGCGTGTGCAGCTCGTCGATGAACAGGATGACGTTGCCCGCGCGGCGGACCTCGTTCATCACCGCCTTGATCCGCTCCTCGAACTGCCCGCGGTACTTCGTCCCGGCGACCATCATCGCCAGGTCGAGCACCACCAGCCGGCGGTCGTGCAGGATGTCCGGCACCTCGCCGCTGATGATCCGCTGCGCCAGGCCCTCGACGATCGCGGTCTTGCCCACGCCCGCCTCGCCCAGCAGCACCGGGTTGTTCTTCGTCCGCCGGCACAGGACCTGCACCAGGCGCTCGATCTCGACGGCCCGGCCGATCACCGGGTCCAGCGCGTTCTCGCGCGCCAGGTCGGTCAGGTCGCGCCCGAAGCTGTCGAGCGCGGGCGTCTTGCTCTTGCCCTTCGGCCGCGCCTCGCCCGCGCCGCCCGGCCCGGGGGTCTCCCCGGCCGACGGCCCGCCGGCGCCCGCGCCCTCCTCCGTCTCCGTGCCGGCGCCGAGCAGGTTCAGCACCTCCTCGCGGACCTCCTCGAGCTTCAGGCCCAGGTTCATCAGCACCTGCGCCGCCACCCCGTCGTGCTCGCGCAGCAGCCCCAGCAGCAGGTGCTCCGTGCCGACGTAGTTGTGGTTGAGGTTCCGCGCCTCCTCGATGGCGTACTCGATGACCTTCTTGGCGCGGGGCGTCTGCGGCAGCTTGCCCATCGTCACCATGTCGGGCCCGCTCTTGACGAGCTTCTCGACCTCGAGACGCACCTTCCGCAGGTCCACGTCCAGGTTCTTCAGGACGTTCGCGCCGACCCCCGACCCCTCCTTCACCAGGCCCAGCAGGATGTGCTCGGTCCCGATGTATTCGTGGTTGAACCGCTGCGCTTCCTGGTTGGCTAGCGCCATCACCTTGCGCGCCCGGTCTGTGAATCGTTCAAACATTCGTTTTCTCCTGCGGCGTCTTGGCTGCACGCACGCGCTCAGGCACCGGCGCCTCTTGAGGATCCCTTCACGAGCGATCCTTCACCCGCTCCCATCATGACACACCGGATTCTCGCCCCGGTTGTTCCCGGTTTCTCCGGCCTTGTCTTCACGCCCGGGCAGGGGGCCGGGCGCCTTCTCCAACTTTAGGCGGTTGTTCCCGTTTCGCCCGCCTCATCCTTAAGTCTTCGGGCCCCGTCGCCCGCAAGATTCGCGCTCTGCGCACACTCCAGCCGCGGCCCGCGCCGGGCCGCGCGCCGTGCGCCCCGCCGACGGGGCGGAGCGCCTCGCATGCCTGTATCGACCGCACGCGGCGTGCCATTGATCCGGACCCGCTTTCCACCGGCCCCGACGCCCCCAGCGGCCCTGTAACCCCATCTGCGGACCCGCCCGGGCCCTTCGCCGGCGTGCCGGCTGCCATGCCCGCCCGCCCCGGACTGCCGCATTGGCACCCTCCCCCTCGCCGCCACGCCCCCGTTTCAGCCCGATGTGAGCGAACGCTTACCTCCGCGGCGAGGTCGCCAGCGTCGCGTCCGCCACGATCTGGATCGGGATCCGGGCCTGCGCCGTCGCCCCCGACACCTTGTCCCTCACCGTCACCTTCAGGTTGTACCGCCCCACCGACAGCGTCGCCGGGAGGGTGATCCGCTGCACGAGGTAGTAGTCGCTCCGCCGCCGGCGCGAGGCGTCGCGCACCGTCTGCTCCGTCTGCCGCCACTGCAGCGAGCCGTCCGCGTCGTGGTGCAGGTCGAGTGATTGCCCCAGCTCCGTCACCCACACCTCCGACGCCCCGAGCCCCGTCCCCTCCCCCGGCGCGGAGCGCTGCACGAAGTTCTCAACCTCAACATAGAGGATCGCCGTGTGCTCGCGCCCGGCCGCGAAGGTCGTCGGCATCGGCGTGTACCGCCCGAAACTCTCCACGCGCTCGCAGAGCACAGCCGTGGGCAGGGTCAGCGGCTGCGCCTGCGCCATGCGCCTGGCGTACTCCTCCATGAGCGACGCGATCGCCCCCGGGTCGCCCTGCGCCGCCGCGCTCCCCCCCAGGCGCGAGAACATCTCCCGCAGCGGCCGCAGCACCGCCGCCTCCGACGGCAGCAGTTCCGCCTCCAGCCGGTCCAGTTCCGCCGACGCCACCCCGGGCTCGACGGCCTCCAGCGCGGCCAGCCTGACCGCCCGACCCAGCAGCCCCTCGCTCCCCAGGCGGGCGGGGTCGTCCCCGCCGTTGCTCACGATCGCGACCAGTTGCGCCAGCAGGTCCTCGCGGCGCGGCGGCGGCGGCGCGGCTGGCTCGTCCGGATCCGTCGGGGCCGCCCCGTCCGGGTCCGGTGCGACCACGGGCTCCGGCTCCGCCGCGACGACCTCCGGCGTCGGTGCCGGCACGGGGTCCTGTACGGCGGGGGGACGAGTGGGGGGGACCACGGGAGTTCTCGCCGCCGAACGCTCCTCCAGCCCCGCATCCCGTCGGTCGCTCGCCGCTCCGTCGGCCGAGCCGGTCGATCTCATCTGGTCAAACAGCGACTGGAGGTCCGCCGCGTAAGCCGAGAGGGCGTCCCGCTCGTCCGGCACCCCCAGATCAGGCAGCGTCGGGTCCGGCCGCACCGCCCCCCCCGGCTCCGTCAGCGACCGGTCGGCCCGCGACTTCCCACCCCCGTTCCCGCCGCACGCGGCCGGCATCCCGGCAAGCGACAGGCAGCACAGCACCACCGCCGCCGGTGCGGCGGGGCCGAGGCGCGATCGTCTCTTCAAGGGGGAGGGAACCACGGCGGAGCCTCCTGCATCGCCGGCAGCACCAAACCAACTGCACATCCCGCGGCCGCGGCCGCCTCCGGCCCGCCGCTACCGGCTTCATCGGCCCGCTACGCCAGTGTCCTTGTAAATCGGATCGTCAACGCCTCGAGGTTGACCACCGGGTCCCCCTGGCTGGTTTTCAGGCGGACGTCGTTCTCCACCGCCGCCCGCAGGAGCCCGGCCGCCCGATCCGGGGTCACCCGCCGGGCCGCCTGGAGAATCAGGTCCTTCGATGTCCCCCAGAGCCGCAGCCGGCTGGCGATAGCCCCGGGGTTCTCCCCCGCGGCCAGTCCCAGGCTCGCCCCGTACACCTTCCGCGCCAGGTCGGTGTACGACCACGCCAGCGCGACCGGGGCGTGGCGCGACACCTCGATCATGTCCCGCAGGTGCCGCAGGGCCTCCTCGCTGCTCCCCGACAGCAGCGACTCCTGGATCTTCCAGAACTCCTCCTCGCGCGAGAAGCCGACGAACCGCTCCACCACCTCCCGCGTGATCGGCTTGCCGGGGTCGACCATCGCCAACTTCGCCAGCTCGGTGTCGATCCGGCCCATGTCCGTCCCGACGTTCTCCACCAGCAGCGCGGCCGCGTCGGGTTCGATGGCTACCCCGTGCACCTTCTGGCATCGGTCCCGGGCGAACTTCACCGCGTCCGCGGGCGTCGGCGAGTCGCACTTCACGATCGCCCCGGCCGCTCCCAGGGCCTCGATCGCCTTGTCCAGTTTCCCCGGCCACCACGTCGAGGCCCGCAGCACGAGCGTCGCTCCGTCCGACGGCTCCGCCGCGTACGCCTCCATCAGCGCCCGGTTGGACTTGTGCTTGACGATCCCCCGGCTCGGCCCTTTGTCGGCGGGTTCGTCCTCGTCGTCGGCCCCGCGGAGCAGCACGTCCGCGTTCTCGACGATCACGAGCTTGTACCGGGCGATGAGCCCGAACGTCCGGCACTCGTCGAGGATCTCCGCGACCAGGCCGCCGGAGGCCCCCCCTCCCGGGGAGAGGCTCGCCGGCGCCGCGGCGTCGTAGCGGATCGTGTCAAACCCGTCCTCCCCGTGCTCGGCCGCCAGGGCCTTGCGCAACTCCTCCAGCGCGAGGTCCTGGCGCATCCGGTCGTCGCCGTGCAGCACGACGAACCGCATCTTCGCGGTCAGTTTCACCCCGCCCGAACCGGACTTCGCCGCGGACCTGGCCATCGCACCAGCGTAGTGGCGGCCCCACGCCGCGGCCAGCCGCCCCTACCGCCGCCGGCGACGCACCACAACCGCCGCCAGCGACGCGGTCATCGCGGCCCCGCCCGGCGACGGCACCGTGGTGAACTCGAAGCGGAACTCGCGCGTCGTGAACGCCGACGCCGACTCCCCCGGCCTCGCCTCCACGTTCACGTCCAGCACGAAGGGGTTGTGGTACCAGAAGGAGTACACCCCCGCCTCCAGAACCGAGCCGCTCCCGATGGCTCCGTTCTTTCCCAGCAGTTCATGCTCGCCGGTGTACAACTGCGGCCGGCCGGTCACCTCGAAGTCCATCCGGAGCATCGTCAGCCCCGCGAACGCGCCGGCGTGCCCCTGCGGGGCGCGGTTCCACACGTCCGCCTCGGCGGTCATGTGCACCACGCTCGTGACGACGATCCCGTTCGGCTCGTGCTGCACCGTGTTGCTGATCGCCGCCTCGGATCGGAACGACGTCTCCCCCAGGACCCGCTTGACGGTGCTGCTGGGCGTGTCGCGGTAGAACTCCTGAACCACCTCGGGGAAGAGGGGATCCTCCTGGGCGAAGCCGCCCTGGTAGAACTCCCAGCGGATGTTGTCCACCTTCACGGGCGTCGCCGCGACCGGGGAGACGAACAACAACACCGCGGACGCCACGGCGCCCAGGCCGACACAGTGCACACACCCGTTCATGTTCACAATCTCCCCTACCTCACGAGAAGGACCGCGTGCTCACACGCGGGACAGATCCCCTCCGGGCTTGTTGGACGGCCCGAAGTGTCAGATCCCCGGATTGGGGTGTCAAGTTGGGTAATCTGCGATCCGCCGGTGTGACGACGCCTTATGCCGACTCTGCCGGACCTCCCGGCTGCTCGGCTGAACGGTCGCCACGATATCCGACGGCGAGTGTGATAGTTCTAAATATCTGTCATAAAATGATTTACGTGAGTTTGCCCGCCGAATGATCATCCGGCGGAACTCGACCGGCGAACGTTCCATCCCCCGCCGGTCGTAGAACGGTCACTCCCTCAGATTTTTTGTGCCGCGGAGTTATCCACATGCCGCATGCAACAACCGACATGCCGTCTGCAACGACTCCCGATGCACCTGAGCCGGCGCCGGCACGCTTCCGCCGCCTCGCCCGCGAGTGGATCTACTCCCTCGCTCTGGTCCTGGCGGTCCTGCTCCCCATCCGCGGGGCCGTTGCCGATTGGAACGATGTCCCCTCCGGTTCCATGCGCCCCACCATCCTCGAAGGGGACCGCATCTGGGTGAACAAACTCGCCTACGGCCTGCGGATCCCCTTCACCACCACCTGGATCGCCCGCTGGGACGAGCCGGACCGCGGCGAGATCGTCACCTTCGCCTCCCCCCAGGGGGGCGCCCGCCTGGTCAAGCGGATCATCGGCCTCCCCGGCGACCGCATCGCTCTTGCCGGCAACCGCGTCATCATCAACGGCGTCGCGGCCGACTACCTCATCACCGACCCCGCCTCGTCCATGACCCTCCCCGACGGCCGCACCCTCCGCGTGGTCGTTGCGCAGGAGAATCTCCCCGGCCGCGACGGCCGGGGAGGCGGGGGGGACGGGCACCCGATCACCCTGACCCCCGGCCTGGCCAGCCCGAGCACGATCCCGGAGTTCATCGTTCCGGAAGGGCACTACTTCGTCATGGGGGACAACCGCGACCAGAGCATGGACTCCCGCATGCTCGGCTTCGTCCCCGCCAAGGACATCTACGGCCGCTCCGGCTACGTCGCCCTCTCCCTCGATCCCGAGAACTACTACCTTCCGCGCTTCGGGCGGTGGTTCAGCCGGCTGCCCTGAAGTTGTCTCCCGGTTGCGGCGCGGGCTTCCAGCCAGTGCCCTCGCCCTCTCCCACGTCGCCCCGCCTCGTTTCCTGATTGACGCGTGCTGCCGGCCGCTCGCGGCGTCCGGTCAGTCCCGGGCACCGGACCGCCGGGTGGCCTTTCCGCGGCCTCGCAACCCTACAATCGCATGGGGCTCTGACGACGGAGGAACCCCACCGTGCTCTGGCAGCCGTCTCTCCCCGACGAGTACATCCGCGCCACCGCCGACGCTCTCGCCGCCCGCATCACGGCCCGCCGGCGGGAGCTTGGGTCCGATCTGGTCATCCTCGGACACCACTACCAGACGGACGAGGTCATCCGGCACGCGGACTTCACCGGCGACTCGCTGAAGCTCTCGCAACTGGCGGCGGAGAAGGTCGCCGCGCAGGACGCGAAGTACGTCGTCTTCTGCGGCGTCCACTTCATGGCGGAGACGGCCGACATGCTCACCCCCGAGCACGTCGCCGTCATCCTCCCGGATCTCTCGGCCGGCTGCTCCATGGCGGACATGGCCGACTACGACGACGCCGTGCAGGCGTGGGAGGACATCCACGCGTCGCTCAAGAGCCGGGGGTGGCGCGGCCGCATCATCCCGATCACGTACATCAACTCCTCCGCCGCGATCAAGGCGTTCGTGGGCAAAAACGGCGGGGCGGTCTGCACGTCCTCCAACGCGGCCCAGGTCTTCGACTGGGCGATGGCCGGCGGCACGTCGCCGCGCGAGCCCGGCGAGGAGATCAAGATCCTCTTCCTCCCCGATCAGCACCTGGGCCGCAACACCGCCGCGGGGTACGGGCTCGACGTCGCCACGCAGACCTGCGTGTACGACCCACGCCGCACCAGGAAGGGCGAGCCACTCGGCGGCGCGACCCCGGAGCAGATCCTGGCCAGCGCCGTCATCCTCTGGGCGGGCCACTGCTCGGTGCACAAGCTCTTCCGTCCCGAGCACTGCGACCGCATCGCCGAGGAGAACAAGGGCAAGCGCGGCAAGGAGCGCACGAAGATCCTCGTGCACCCCGAGTGCTGCAAGGAGGTCGTCGATAAGGCCGACCTCGCCGGCTCCACCGAGTTCATCATCCGCACCATCCGCGCCGCCGAGCCGGGAAGCCGCTGGGCCATCGGCACCGAGGTCCACCTCGTCAACCGCCTGGCCCGCGAGGCGGCCGAGCGCGGGGTTCACGTCCGCATCCTCTCCGAGTGCCAGTGCCTCTGCACGACGATGTACCGCATCGACCAGCCCCACCTGCTCTGGGCCCTGGACAACCTCGCGGCGGGGAAGGTCGTCAACCGCATCACCGTCCACGCCGAGGCCAAGAAACTCGCGCTGCTCGCGCTGGACCGCATGCTCAAGCTCGCCCCCGCCAAGCCGCAGGCCGTCGCGGCGAAGGCGGCGGTTGTGGGCTGAGGGGCCACCGATGAGTATCGCACAAAAGGGAGCCCCGAGCGCAAGCTCGGGATGGGTGTCCAGACGCATCCACCCGCCGCAAGAGGGAGTGGTGCGTTCGCCGTTCCCCGTGCCGCCGCTTTCCAGACCTTCACCCCCTTACGACAGTTGCGGTGACTTCTTCACGGACGACATCCGACGTTTCATCGCGGCGGCACAATCCAGGCCGACGCTCGTAGACGTTCCCGCACGGCCGGCCATACACCCAGGGGCGACCCGCTCCTTTCCTTCTGCGCACCCACCGAAGCCATCGCCCCGCCGGAGGCCCTCGCAGGCCCCCTCCCCCTCACCGCCCTTGGCGTCTGTCTTTCCCTCGCCCTCGTCGCTCTTGCTCCACCTTCGCCGCCCGCTCGGGAGCCTCAACCCCAGGCCAATCCCCAGCCGGCGACCGCCCCCACCGTCCTCACCGGCCGCATCACCGACGCCGAAGGCAACCCGGTTCCCAACGTCAAGGTCCAGTTCGACGGCGGCCTCGCCACGCGTCGGCCCGGCCAGCACGCCATCACGGGTGCGGACGGGACGTACCGCTTCGAGCCTCTTGAAACCGGCGCCATGACCGTCCGCGACGGCAGCCCCGCGGCGTACTCCACCGGCGTCCGCATCGAGCACCCCGGCCTCACCGGCGCCGACGGCGCCAACTGGTTGGACGTCGAGGTTCCCTTCGGTGAGACCGTTCGCAAAGACTTCACCATCGTCCCCGGCGCGCGCCTGACGGGCAGGGTCACCGACGACGAAGGCCGCCGCTGGGGCGACTTCGACCTCCGCCTCATCCCCGACGACCCCAAGGCCTCGAAGATCGGCGCGTACTACGCCAGGACCAACCATCGCGGCCGATTCGAGGTCGTGGAGGCGATCTACCCCGGCCGCTACCAGGTGCAGTGGAACGAGCCCCACGCGGACTGCACCGTGCCGGCCACGATCGACCTCGCCGCCGGCACCACCACCCACCTCACTATCCCTATCCGTATCACCGCTGAGCCGCGGGAGGTGAAGGTCGAGGTGCAGCCCGCCGTCGCGCCGGACGTCCCCGCGGCCGGGGAATGATGTCGGCCCGTTACGTCGGCCGGACGGTCTCCCGCCGTCCGGGCCTTCTTCTCTTGATCTTGGGTTACCGCCGTGACCGCCCGTTGCGGTGGACGCCGCCCATGCCGGCCGGTGCGGCGTCGCCGCGATCATCCTCGTCGCCGTGCACGCCGTTGCTCGTCGCCGCGGCCGCCTCGATCTGCGCCAGCGCCGTCTGCGGGTCGTCCAGGCACATCTTCATCAGCCGGCCGACCTTGAACTTCACCGTTCGCTTTGCGGGCACCTCGACCCGCTCGAGCGTCTTGGGGTTTTGGGCCATCCGCGGGGCGCGCTGCTTGATCTCGAAGACCCCGAAGTCGCGGAACTCGAGCCGGTTCCCCTTGCCCAGTTCGAGGATCACCTGCTCCAGAAACATCTGCACCGTCTGCTTGACGACCATCCGCTTCTGCCCCGTCGCCGAGGCGATCCGGTCGATCAACTCCTTCTTCGTCACGGTCGTCGTCATGGCGGCGCCTTCCCCTTCTCATCCGGCGCACAGCGCCGGTCTCTCTCCTGTGCCGGGCGTCGCCCGCAGACCGGGCGCGCACAGACACCGGAGGGCCTTTTCGAGATTCCCCACGACAGGGAAGTCTGCTGGAACTGCCCGTCGGCTGACCTGGCCTGGGCCCGGGCCGAACAGCCCGTCGCGGCTCAGTATGGCGGATCGCCAAGCCTCGGTCAATCCCCAAGTTGCGACTCTTTTGCCCCTTCGTCCGCCGGGCCCGAACCCCTCCCGCAAGGCATGCCACAGCGATATGCGGCCGGCGCATCTGTTCGGGTGGCGGGCGGGCGATCTCGGCCCCCGCGCGAACGCGCCCTCCCGCCGTCAGAACGACACGACTACCCCCGTGTACAGCCCCGCCAGCCCCCCCTTGTAGGAGAACTCATCCGCGCCGTCGCCATCCTCCAGCCAGGTCAGCAACTGCCGCCACCCCAGTTGCACTCCCACGTTCTCGTGCGGCCGCCATGTGAACGCCAGCGAGATGTCCAGCGATGACGCCGACCGGTCCGAGTCGGCGTAGAACCCCCCGGAGATCTGAAGGTCGATCGTGAAATCCTCCGCCACGTCCGCCACCGCCTTCGCCCCCAGGATCGGCTCGACGAAGAACTGCTGCGACGCCGACATCCCTCCCGTGCTGATGTTCCGCACGGACACGTCGAGGTCGTACACCCGGACGCCGCCGAGCGCGTAGATCGTCAGCGAGATGGGCGTTCCCATCGAGGGGTCGGCCGAGAGCGAGAGGAAGTCGCGGTGATAGATCCGCCGCCCCACCGTCAACTCCGCCGTGACGTAGTCGAAGTCAACGCCCAGCAGGTCCCCCGCCGTCACCGGCACATCGCCGATCCGGAACGTCCGATCCGCGAACGTCTCGTCGCGCGAGAGCGAGTACGCCGCGCCGCTGAAACTCACCAGCCAGGGATCGGCGTTGACGTGCACCTCCCCCAGCGGCGAGAACCGCGGCGTGTCCAGGTTCAGCCGCTCCACCCGGACCTCGTCGCCTCCCCCGCTCGCCGCCGTTCCCGGCAGCCGCAGTTTACCCCCCGGGCTTGTCCACCACGCCGACGGCTCGAACTGCACCGTCCAGCGGCGGTGCGTCTCCATGGGATCGGCATCGGCGTTCAGCGTCAGCCGCGGCGACCCGTCGGCGGGCTCCGCGGCGGGCGCGGCCTCGACAGCCCCCGCCTGCGGCCCCTGCGCCGCCGCGGCCGAAAGACCGCCGGCGCACACGCCCGCCGCGATGAAGGTCAGCACGCGTCCTGGGCACATCCGTGGCATGGTTGGACTCTCACAGGGTTCGACCGCCCCCGCGGCCGCGGTGCGTCAGGATAACCGCCCCGGAGGCTCGACGCGGCCCGGCGGCGCACCGAGGGGGTGCGGGGCGGGGGCGTCGGGCCGCCAAAGATACGGCGTGCGCGACAGCCGCTCCCAATCCGGGCATGACGAGGGCGCGAAGCCGATGGACGGCGTCGAGGTCGCCCCGGGTGTCGTCGTCCCCGCATCGGCGCTGCGGCTGTCGTACGTCCGCAGTTCCGGCCCCGGCGGGCAGAACGTCAACAAGGTCGCCACGAAGGCCGAACTCCGCGTCTCGCTCGCCGACCTGCCCATCAGCGAGCGCGCCCGCCGCCGGCTGGCGACGCTCGCCGGCAGCCGGCTCGTCGGCGGTGACGATGCGGCGGGAGGGGACGCCGTCGGGGCGGATGGGGGGGAGGTTCTGATCGTCAGCCAGTCGGAGCGGTCGCAGGCGCGCAACCGCGCCGAGTGCATGGACAAACTCCGCGACCTGATCGTCCGCGCCATGGCCGAGCCGAAGATCCGGCGCAAGACCCGCCCGACCCGAGGCTCCGTCGAACGCCGGCTGGAGGCGAAGAAGGCCCGCTCCGAGATCAAGCGTCGCCGCCAGGGTTTCCGCGGCGGGGGGGAGCACTGACATGCCCACCGACCGGCCAGCAGACCTCACCCTCGCCATCGAGACGAGCAACCCGTCGATCCACCCCGGCCCGGGGGTCGCGCTGGGGCGCACCGCCGATGGGCGGGTTGAACTCCTCGGCGCCGAGCCGCTCGCGAAGACGTCGCGCCACGACGACGACCTGATGCCGGCGATCGACCGGCTGTTCGCGCGGCTGGGGGTCTCGCCGCGGCAGATCGGCCGCGTCGCGGTGAGCGTCGGGCCGGGCGGGTACACCGCGCTGCGGGTCGCCGTGGCCACGGGGAAGATGATCGCCGAGGCGCAGGGGGCGAAGTGCGTGGCCGTGCCGACGGCGCTGGCGCTCGCCCTGCGCGCGCCGGAGGGGACGGAGCCCTTCGCGGTCCTTCTGGCCGGGAAGGGGGACTCCGCCTGGGCCGCGGTCTTCAAGGAGGGATGGCGCGGGGCGATCGGTGCGGCGACGGGGGCCGAGGGCCGGCTGATCACTGGCGCGGATGTTGATGGACTCGGCGTGCGGGCCCTGATCAGCGACCGGTTCACCCCCGAGCCCATCCGCGCACGCGCGGCCGAACTGGGCATCCCGGTCCATGAGCCGGTGTACGACCCGGTCGCGTGCCTGGAAGCGTCGGTGTGCCTCCCCGAGATCGACCCCGCCGCGCTGGTCCCGATCTACCCGCGTGAGCCGGATGCCGTGACGCTGTGGCGGCGTCTCCACGGCTCGGAGGGGGGAGGTCCGAGAACGGGGTGAAAGGGCAGGGGTGGCCGAGGGGGCGTCAAGTTGGGCAATCTGTGCGTCGATAGCGGCTGGTGACCGCACGGGCGGGAGGGGTTGTGCCCATGGCGCGGGGCCGGTCGGGGCCCCGCGGCGGCGGGCGTGGATGCCGGGCTTGACCGAACCGGGGCGCACATGGACGAGGCCATCGAGAACATCAACGGCAGCAGCGGCGGCAACGGCAGCGGCGGCAGCAGCAGCGCCGCCACGCCGCAGAACCTGGCCGACAAGCGGATCTTCACCACCGGGGAGGCCGCGGCGATCTGCAAGGTCAGCCAGCAGACGATCATCCGCTGCTTCGACAGCGGGCGGCTGGGGGGCTTCCGCGTGCCGGGGTCGAAGTTCCGCCGGATCCCCCGGGCGGAACTGATCAAGTTCATGAAGGCCAACGACATCCCGACCGACCAGCTCGAAGGGGGCGCGAAGCGCGTGCTGGTGGTGGACGACGACCCGCAGATCCTGGAGATGTTCCAGGACCTGCTGTCGCGGGCCGGGTCGATGGAGGTGAAGACCTGCTCGACGGGGTACGACGCGGGGATGCTCACCGAGTCGTTCCGGCCGCACCTGATCATCCTGGACTACATGCTCCCGGACATCAACGGCGACCTGGTCTGCCGGCGGCTGCGCGAGCGGGAGGAGAGCAGGGGGACGAAGGTGCTGTTCATCAGCGGCGTGGTGAGCGAGGAGGAGACCGAGCGGCTCCGCCGCGCCGGCGCGGACGGGTTCCTCCGCAAGCCCTTCGACGTGAACCAACTTCTCGCGGAGGTGAACCGCCTTCTGGAGGTGTAGCCGGCCGCACGCGGGATCACCATGCCCAGCAAGACCGATCCGTCCTCGCCCTCGCCGGGGAACGCCAAGCAGGCGGAGTTGATCCTGCGCGAGCTGGATGCGCTGCCGACGCTCCCGTCGGTGGCGGCGCGGCTGATGAGCATCACCAGCGCGGACGACGCCGACCTGCGGGAGATCATCCGGCTGATCGAGATGGACCCGGCGATGACGGCCAAGGTGCTGTCGCTGTGCGCGCGGGCGAGCCTGGGGGTGAGCCGGCAGGTGACGACGGTGGACCGCGCGGTGGTGCTGCTGGGCCTGCACGCGGTGCAGGCGGCGGTGCTCAGCGTGCAGGTCGTGGACTGGATGGGGAGGATGGGGATGGGGCCGGAGGGGGCCGCGTCCGAGGCGGAGGAGCCGGCGACGCGGCGCCGGCGGGCCGCGGCGTCGGCGGGGGGACCGGTCTTCGACCACGTGGGGTTCTGGCGGCACTCCATCGCGGTCGCGTGCGCGGCGGAGTTGATCGCGAGGGAGATGGGAGGCGGGAAGGACGTGCGCCCGGGGGAGGCGTTCGTGGCGGGGCTGATGCACGACCTGGGCAAGCCGGCCCTGGCCCTGGCCCTGCCACGGGCGTACGGCCGGGTCATCGAACTGACCGAGCAGCGGCAGGGGGACATCGCGGAAATGGAGCGTGCGGTGATCGGGCTGGATCACCACACGGCGGGGAAGCGGCTGGCGGAGCGGTGGGGGCTGCCGGACGCGGTGCGCAACGCGATGTGGCTGCACGGGCAGCGGCCTGAGGCGGTCCCGGAGGCGGCGCACAAGCGGCTGATCGGCGTGGTGTCGCTGGCGGACTCGCTCTGCCGGCGGCTGCACCTGGGATGGTCGGGAAACTTCGTCAGCGGCAGCGGGGCGGGGTCGGTGGAGGAGCAGTGCGCCGCGCTGGGCGTGGCGGGCGCTGCGGTGGAGGGGCTCGCGCCGCGGATCATCGAGGAACTCGCGGCGCGGAGCGAGGCGCTGGGGCTGTCGAGCCAGCCGGGCGACCGGGTGCTGCTGGAGTCGGTCCTGGCGGCGAACCGGCAGTTGGGGCGGCTGAACCGGACGCTGGAGCAGCGCTCGCGTGCGGCCGCGGGGCGAGGGGCGGTCCTGGAGGCGATCGCGGCGTTCCACGCGCGGGCGGAGAGCCGGCGGTCGCTGGAAGGGGCGCTGGCGGCGGTCGCGGCGTCGGCGGCGGAACTGCTGGGGGAGGGGTTCTACGCGACGATCTGCCAGCCGTCGGCGCGCGGGGAGTGGGTGGTCGCGCAGTACGGATCGGACGGGTCGCTGATCGGCACGAGCACGCCGCGGCCGCCGCTGGACGACGATGGCGAGGTGGCGAGCCTGGCGGAACTGGCGACGGCGGAGGGGTCGCTGGCGATCGCGCGGTGGCTTGACGACCACCTGGGGGCGCGGACGCGGGGGAAGAACCTGAAGCAGGTGGCGCTGGGGGCCCCCGGCGGGCCGCCCGCGGCGGTGCTGGTGCACGACCGCGTGCTGGGGCAGGCGGGGTGGGACGCGGCGCAGTTGGGCGCGCTGCTGGCGACGTGGGGGGCGGCGGTGAGCGTGGCGTCGGAACTGGAGCGGGCCGAGTCGCTCAGCGAGCAGTTGGCGGAGTCGAACCGGGTGCTCGTGGAGACGCGGACGAGGCTGGCGGAAGCGGAGTCGATGGCGCGGCTGGGGGAACTGACGGCGGGGGCGGCGCACGAGATGAACAACCCGCTGGCGGTGATCAGCGGCCGGGCGCAGACGCTGGCGGCGAGCGTGCGGGACGAGTCGGCCCGGACGGCGGCAGCGGCGATCGTGGCGGCGTCGCAGCGGCTGGCGGACCTGATCACGCGTCTGCACATGATCGCGACGCCCCCGCGGCCGAAGCCGGGGGCGACGAGCGTGCAGGACCTCCTGGCGACGGTTGTGAGGGAGGCGAAGGAGCGGGTGGCGCGGGGAACGGGAGGGTCGGTCGGCGGGGGGGCGCGGTCGGCGATGCCGGCGGTGAAGGTGGTGATCGGGGGGCCGCTGCCGCCGGCGCGGGTGGACCGGGACCTGCTGCGGCGGGCGCTGGTCGAACTGGTGGTCAACGCGATCGAGGCCGGGCCGCGGGAGGGGGTGGAGGTGCGGGCGGCGCCGGAGGATGGGCCGGAGGGGGAGATGCTGGTGATCACGGTGAAGGACACGGGGCCGGGGATGGACGAGCGGACGCTGCAGCACGCGCTGGACCCGTTCTTCAGTCGGAAGGCGGCGGGCCGGCAGACGGGGCTGGGGCTGCCGACGGCGAAGCGGCTGGTCGAGGCGCACGGGGGAACGCTGGAGTTGCGGTCCAGTCCGGGGCAGGGGACGGTGGCGACGGTGCGCCTCGCGCCGGGGTGGCGGTGGCGGGAGCAGGGGGCGGAGTCCGGGATGGCGGCGTGAGGGGGGACAAGCAGCAAGCGAAACGTGGAAAAGTGGAGAACGCCGGGTCCCGGCGGCGGGGCCGCTCCGGCGTTCGGCACCGGGCGTTAGGCGGGGCGTGGGGGGTGGAGGTTTCCCATCCCGCCTGATCGGTTTACGCGGGTTGTGTCGGCGCGGGGTGTGGCGCGGGCGTCGGGTTGGACGCGAGCGAGGGGCGCGGTTCTCCGATCTGAAAGGGCGGCAGACACTCAACGCTGGAGAGCGGATGAACCAGGGCATGATCGTCACCGAGTTCGGGGGGCTGATCCGGCAGGAACTGGACATCGAGTCCCTGCTCCGCACCACGCTGGAGTTCGTCCTGGGGCGGTGCGGGCCGACGAACGCGGCGGTGTTCCTGCCGACGACGTCGGGGGACTACTCGCTGGGGGCGTACGTCAACTACGACTGCCCGAAGGAGACGGTGGACGTCCTGCTGGACCACCTCGCGAACACCGTCGCGCCCAAACTGGCGGAGCGCGAGGACGGGCGGGTGATCCACCTGAACGACCAGGTCGCGCTCGTCCGGGCCCTGGGCGAGGACGCGGCGTGGCTGGGGGATTCGAGCGTGGTGGGGTTCCCGTGCCGGCAGGAGGGGGAATGCCTCGCGGTCTTCCTCCTGTTCCGCGACCGGCTGTCGGCGTACACGCCGGGGCTGGTGGACCAGCTGCAGGTGATCGGGGAGCTGTTCGCGCAGCAGCTGGCGCGGGTGATCCGGATCCACCACCGGCACCTCCCCAAGGACAAGTGGGGGGCGATCGGGGACAGCGACGACGATGCGGATGAATACGGGGGGCTGGCGGCGTAGGGGGCACGGCCGGCGGCCTGCACCACCGGGTTGAGGGGGACTCACGGCCGCTGGTTGCCGGCGTGCCGACGTCGGGTCGCGTTCGCGTACCGATCGCGCGCCGGCGGAAGTCGGCGCGAATCTCTCGATTGCAGCGAACTTGGTGAAATCCGTGGGCCGCGGTGCCGAACAAGGCGCGCACCGGGGCCGCGGTTCATTTATACTGCGGCCGTTCGGATCCGGAGGGCCGCGCTGTGTGGCAGGCACTGTTCGCTGACAACGCCGGGTGGTTCGCGGTGCCCGCGATCGCGGGAACGGCGGTGGTGCTGTTGAAGATGGTCCTGCTGATGATCGGGGCCGACGGGGGGGATCTGGACCTGGACATCGGGGGGGACGGGATCGAGGACTCGACCGGCGCGTTCAAGACGCTGTCGGTGCTGAGCGTGTCGGCGTTCTGCATGGGGTTCGGCTGGGCGGGGATCGCCGGGCTGCACGGGATGGACTGGAGCTGGACGCTCAGCGCCGCCGTGGGCGTGCTGTGCGGGCTGGGGATGATGTACGTGGTCGCGCTGAGCCTGAAGGGGATGCACGACCTGCAGAGTTCGGGGAACCTGACGCTGGACTCGGCGATGGGGGCGGAGGGGAGCGTGTACCTGACGGTGCCGGAAGAAGGGCGCGGGCGCGGGCAGGTGCGGGTCGTGGTGGGGGACCGCGGGCGGATCCTGCAGGCGGTGAGCGAGGGGGAGGCGATCCCGACGGGGGCGAGGGTGCGCGTGGTCCGCGTGAACGCGGACAACACGGTGACGGTGGTCCGGGCGTAGGCCGGCGCATGGCCGGGTCAGATCAAGCGATCTTTCATGACCGCCCCCGGCGACGGGGGAGGAGAGCGGAGCGATGATGGCGACGACGGCGATGATGACGGCGGCGATGAACTCCCTGGGTGCTCCCGCGGCGGGGCTCCCGTGGACGCTGGCGCAGTCCTCCGGGGCGGGGGCGGCGCTGTGGCTGCTGCCGATCGGCGGGCTGCTGCTGATCCTCCTGTTCCTGGCGGCCTTCTTCGTGCAGCGGTACCGCCGGTGCCCGAGCAACCGGATCCTGGTGGTGTACGGGAAGGTGGGGACGAACAAGGCGGCCAAGTGCCTGCACGGCGGCGGGACGTTCGTCTGGCCGCTGATCCAGGACTACGCGTACCTGAGCCTGGAGCCGCTGGTCATCGACATCCCGCTGGAGGGTGCGCTGTCGCTGAACAACATCCGCGTGAACGTGCCGTCCACGTTCACGGTGGGGATCTCGACGGACCCGGTGCTGATGAACAACGCGGCCGAGCGTCTGCTGCCGCTGAACAGCCAGCAGATCCGCGAACTGGCCCAGGACATCATCCTGGGGCAGCTGCGGCTGGTGATCGCGACGCTGACGATCGAGGAGATCAACAAGGACCGCGAGAAGTTCATGCACCTGATCAACGAGAACGTCGAGCAGGAGATCAACAAGATCGGCCTGCAGTTGATCAACGTGAACGTGCGGGACATCACCGACGAGAGCGGGTACATCCAGGCGATCGGCAAGCGGGCCGCGGCGGAGGCGATCAACCGGGCGAAGGTCGAGGTCGCGCAGCAGGAGCGAGACGGGGCGACGGGCGAGGCGATCGCGGTCCGCGAGCGGAACGTGAACGTGGCGCGCGAGGCGGCGACGGCGGCCGAGGGGCAGAAGCAGGCCGAGCAGCGGCAGCGCGTCGCCGTGGCGGCGCTGGAGGCCGAGGCCGTCAAGGGGGAGGCGCAGGCCAAGCGCGACCGGGAGATCACCATCGCGCAGCGCGAGGCGGAGACGGTCGCCGCGAGGAAGCTGGCCGAGCAGGAGCAGCGCATCCGGGTGGCCGAGGCCGAGGCCGCCGCGACGATGGGTGAGAACGAGGCGCAGGGGCGGATCGCCGAGGCGAACGCGAAGCTCGGCGAGATCCAGGCGGAGAGCCGGCGCCGCGCCGAGGTCGCCGCGGCGAAGGCGGCCGAGGCGATCCTGATCGCCCAGCGGGAGCAGGAGGTCGCCCGCCTGGCGAAGGAGAAGATCGCGCCCCAGGAGATCGAGAAGCAGCGGATCGAGATCGCCGCGGCGGCGGAGGCCGAGCGGCGCCGCATCGAGGCGCAGGGCGAGGCCGACGCGATCCTGGCGAAGTACCGGGCCGAGGCCGAGGGCACCCAGAAGGTGCTCGAGGCGAAGGCCGAGGGGTACCGCCGCCTGATCGAGGCGTGCGGCAGCAACCCGCAGGTGGGGCCGACGCTCCTGCTGATCGAGCAGCTGCCGCAGCTCGTGGCCGAGCAGGTCAAGGCGATCAGCAACCTGAAGATCGACAAGATCACGGTGTGGGACACCGGCACGGGGGCGAACGGCCGGAACACCACCAGCGACTTCCTCAGCGGGATCGTCGGCGCGCTGCCGCGGCTGCACGAGTTGGCCCAGCAGGCGGGGATCGAACTGCCCAGCGCGCTGGGGAAGGTGACGAAGCAGAACCCGCCGGAGGGGACGCACGTGACGCCCGCGGCGGAGAACGGACAGTCGGAGTCGCAGGCCCGCGGGTGACGGGGTGGGGGGCGTGATGAGGTGAAGAGGTGAACAGGTGCGGAGTGAGTGAAGAAGGGCGTGGGGCCGGCCCCTTCTCTCAGGCCCCTTGAGGGGGCCGGGCCGATCGGGGGGAAGCGCGAAGCGCACGAGCGGTCTGCCCGCTCGTGCGCTTCGGTCACGGCGGGCGGGGCGGGGAGCGGTGGGAGCGGGATTCGTGCGTCGGTTCCGGATGTTGCGCGTGGAGAGACGGGAGGTCTCGCGATGGTCGGAGTCTGCCGCGATTGGGCCGTGACCGTTGTCGCCTTCGTCCTGACGCTTGTGACCGGGGCCGCGGCGGGGGCGGGGGAGCCGCCGGTGGTGATCCGCGGCGTCACGGTGGTGGACGTCGTGGAGGGGAAGACGGCGCCGGGGCGGACGGTCGTGATCCGCGACGGCGTGATCGAGTCCATCCTGGGCGGCGCGGAGATGGTCGTGCCGCCGGAGGGGGCGAGGGGGATCGATGGGGCGGGGCTGTACCTGATGCCGGGGCTGTTCGATGCGCACGTGCACTACGTCGAGCCGGAGACGTTCGGGCGGCTGATGATCGCCAACGGGGTGACGTTCGTCCGGGAGACGGGGAACGTCACGGAGACGATCCTGGACGTGCGGGACCGGCTGAACTCGGGACAACTGCTCGGGCCGCGGATGATCGCGACCGGGGCGATCATCGACGGCGACCCGCCCGTGTGGCCCTTCTCCGAGCCGTGCGACACGCCCGAGGAGGCGCGGGCGGCGGTGCGGAAACTGCACGAGGCGGGGGTGGACCAGATCAAGGTGTACAGCCGGCTGGACCGGGAGGTGTACCTGGCCGCGGCGGAGGAGGCGAGAAACCTGGGCCTCAAGGTCGTGGGGCACGTGCCGCTGGCGTGCGGGATCGAGGACGCGATCGAGGCGGGGCAGAGCAGCATCGAGCACTTCTCGCGGGTGGAGGACCTGATCGAGCGGCTCGCTCCGGGGGATCGGCATGGACGCGGCAGCGGGTTCGCGCAGATGCGGGCATGGGCGAGGCTCGGGGAGGTGGACGAGGCGGCGCTGGCGGCCGAACTGAGAAAACTTGCCGCGGCGGGGATCGTGCAGTGCCCGACGCTGGTGGTGTTGGCGGGGATCGGGGAGATGGCCGAGGAAGGAGCCGACGCGGCGGAGGACCCGCTGCTGGCGTACGTGCCCACAGGGCTGCGGAACTTCTGGGGGAGCGACACCTACAAGGGCTGGGCGCGCCAGGCGGGGGAACTGGTCGAGCCGATGCAGCGGATGCTCGCGGCGATGCACCGGGCGGGGGTGCCGCTGATGATCGGGACGGACCTGGCGAACCCGTACATCTTCGCCGGCTTCAGCGTGCATCGGGAGATGGCGCTGTGGGCGGAGGCGGGGATCCCCGCGGCGGACATCCTGCGCGCGGCGACGGTGGGGCCGGCGGTCTTCTGCGGGGTGGGCGACCGGTACGGGACGGTGGTGGAGGGGAAGCGGGCGTCGCTGGTGCTGGTGGAGGGGAACCCGCTGGAGGATGTGAGCAACGCCGCGAAGATCCGGGCGGTGGTGCTGGATGGGCGGGTCTTCGAGCGGGGCGACCTGGACCAGTTGCTGGAGGAAGCACGGGGGATCGTCGCGGCGGGGGAGGAGGTCAAGGGGGACGAGAAGGACGGCGTGGACCTGGCGCTGCCGGGGGAGACGATCGCCCGCGGGAGGTATGTGGCGAAGTTCGGGCAGTTCGACGCGGGCGTGGAGGAGTTCCACATCACGAAGGATGAGAACGGGTACCACGTCAAGGCGATCTCCCGTCCGCAGGGGGGCTTCCAGAAGCCGTGCGTGGTGACGGTGCACGCGGGGGCGGACCTGGCGCCCGTGTCCGCGGAGTACCGGGAGCTGACCAGGCAGGGGACGGCGGCGGCGTACACGATTGTGGGTGGTGCGGAAGGGACGCGGGTGGAGGCAAGGGAGATCGGGGCGGAGGGGAAGAGGGAGGAGGCGGCGCCGCAGGTGGTGGAGGCGACGGGGGCGTGGATGTTCGCCGGGCCGATCACGGCGGGTGACTTCATCGCGATCCAGCAACTGGGGCTGGAGGTCGGCCAGGAGCGGACGGTGACGGTGGTGGGGTTCGGGTGGACCCAGCCGGCGTGGCGTCTGGGTGCGACCGAGGCGACGCTGCGCCGGCACGAGGACACGACGGTGTCACGCGGGCGCGAGGAGGTCCCGGCCCGGCGGTACACGGGCGTGATGAAGACGCCGATGGGGGACTTCAAGTCGCAGACATGGACGGATATGCGAGGGGTGGTGCTGCGGTCGGTGGTGGTGATGCCCTTCGGAACGGTGGGCGTGGAGTTGGAGTAGGGGGGAAGAAGAGGGGATTCACCACCGAGGCGCAGCGGCACAGAGGGGGCGCAGAAGAAGAGATGGTTTGTTCATTGGGGAGTGCTGGGGGTGGATCGGGCCTGGTGTGCGGGCGGGGTCGGAACACGGAGGTCACAGAGATCCACGGAGGTCACGGAGAGAGGCAGAGGCTGGGATCAGGGAGGGAGGGCTGGCGGGCAGACGGCGTAGAGGCGTGATGATGAGACGGCGTCCGCACGCCAATGCGTGTGCGAGAGGCCAACGCCATCCCAATCCACTCACTTCCCTGCTCCGTGACCTCTGTGTTCCCGCTTTTCTTTCCTTCCTCGCGTTCCCCACTTGCTCCGTTGCCCCCGCGTTCTCTTTCCTTTGCTTTACTTGTCCGCGGCGAGTCCATCGGGGCGCGGGGAGGGAGCAGCGCCGTCACGTGTGAAACTGAGGCGGAGGGGTTCGCGGCCGGCCTCGTCGATGAAGTGGAGGGTGAAGAGGAGCGTATTGGGGTCGGGGCGCTCGTAGATGACCCTCGCGGCCTGGCCGGCGTCGGCGACGGGGAGGAAGACGGCGCGGCGGCCCTCGTCGAGTTCGACGAGGCGGAGGGTCATGGGCTTGTCCTTCTCCTCCTTGGCCTCAAGAGTGGGTGAGAAGTGGCGAAGCCGCAGGGCGACAAAGCCGCCGGGATCGTCGGTGAGCGTGAGGATCTCGAAGAGGGCCGGGGCGCCGCCGGGATGGAGCCAGCGGAACATGCCCATCATGCTCGGGCCCTCGGGGTCGCTCCAGTGCTCCTCGAGGAACGCGCCCTCGGCGGTGCGGGACTGCCAGCGGCCGGAGAGGAACGCGAGGTCGCGGACGGTTGCGTTGATCGCAGGGGCGGAGGGGAGGAGGGGCGGCGCAAGGTCGGGAACGCCGGGTGGGGGTGCAGGGATGTCGGCGGGCGTCGGGGGAGTTGGGAGAGGTGGGGGCGGGGGCGGAGGGGGGACGGCGAGGCCGGTGGCAGCGACGGTGGCCGCGGCGGCGAAGAGCATGACCGCGGGTGCGATCGGTCGGGGAGGGATCGGTGTCGGCATCGCGGGCCTCCAAGATGAGATGAGGAGCGGACGCATGGAGGGATAGCGGGAGTGTACTTGGAGAGCGACGAAGCGAGTACACCCCTCAACCCCGCTCGTGCGGGGGAGTGGACGCCAGGGGAGCAGGACCAGCGGCGGGAGTCAGGTCGCGAGCGCGAGCGGCTCGGCCTTCGAGAAGCGGACGGCGACGGCCTGGCGGTCGTCGCCGAGGTCCTCGACGCGGACGACGACGCCGTCGATCATGGCGGTGTCGGAGAGGATGGCCGCGCCCGTCCAGGCGATCCCGACGCCGAGGCGCTCGCCGGGGAGGATCGGGCGGGATGGTTGGAGTTCGAGCAGGACGCCGCCGGCGGAGACGTCGCGGGTCGTCGCGGCGGTGTAGCGGCAGGTGGACTCGCGGAAGACCTTGCAGGGGCGGGCGGCCGCGACGCGGGCGTGGCGGCGGCGGTCGCCGGGGAGGGGTGGAGGGAGGGGGGAGGTACGGACGGTGAAGCGGAGGGGGTCGCTCGCGGCGTTGCGGGTGCCCATGATGATCGGTTCCCGTGGGTAAGGTCGAGATCGGCCGGATGACTTATCGGCCAACGGTCGGGGGGAGATTGGTCCGATCAGTGGGAAGGGCGCGGCGGGAGGTCCGATAGGCGAGAGGACGCGGCGAATGGACATCAGCGTGATCATCCCGACGCGGGGGAGGCCGGAGAAACTCGCGGCCTGTCTGACGGCGCTGGCGAGGCAGAACTACGACCCGACGCGGTACGAGGTGCTCGTGGGGATCGACGGGGCGGAGGACGGGGAGGTGCACGCGCAGGCGGAGGCGGGGTTCGGGCATCTGCGGTCGGTGGTGTTCGAACTGCCGCGGGGGGGGATCTCCGCGACGCGCAACGCCCTGCTGCCGCACGCGCGGGGACGGATCCTGCTGTTCATGAACGACGACGTGCTGGCGACGCCGGACCTGCTGGCCGCGCACGTCGCGGCGCACGCGGAGCGGGAGCGTGCCGGGAAGCCCGCGGCGATGATCCAGGGGAACACGCCGTTCGTCGCGCCGCCGCCCGGGGAGCCGGACCGGCTCTTCGACCGGCTGATCCGCGAGACGTCGATGATCTTCTTCTACGACCAGATGGTCGGGCCGCGGGCGGAGGACCCGGACCACGACTGGGGGTTCCGGCACGCGTGGACGCTGAACCTGTCGGTGCCGGCGGAACTGGTGCGGGCGGTGGGGGGGTTCACGGTCTTCCCGACGCCGTACGGCCTGGAGGACGACGAGTTCGCGTTCCGGCTGCGGGAGCGGTTCGGGACGCCGGTGCTGTTCCGGCCGCGGGCGCTGGCGTGGCACGACCACCGGTACGAGCCGGGGGAGTACCTGGCGCGGGAGCGGAAGTTGGGCGAGGCGGCGTGGGGGTTCGCGGCGGTGTCGCCGCGGTGCGCGATGGCCATGTTCGGGCGGGACATCCGCTCGGCGGAGGAGGCGGCGTACTCACGGGCGTACGTGGAGCGGGAGCGGGCGGGGGTGGAGCGGATCCGCGAGTCGTTCCATAAACTTGTGGATATCCCCGCGGAGGCGGTGTCGGGGCCGCACCAGAAGGACCTGATCCGGCTGATCTACCAGCAGCACCTGCCGCTGAAGCGATGGGAGTGGAGGATGGGGCTGCTGGCGGCGGCCGGGGCGTAGGCGGGAAAGGGGTGTGGGGAGATCGGAGAGGAAGAAAGGCAGGAACGCGGAGGTCGCAGAGGGAGCAGAGGAACGCAGAGAAAGAAG
>Ga0207867_1000364_pt1 | contig 50313 bp, 36 predicted proteins | sample HigsolmetaAR206D_FD_184838 | JGI IMG/M metagenome (GOLD analysis project Ga0207867, IMG submission 184838) | Ionic liquid and high solid enriched microbial communities from the Joint BioEnergy Institute, USA - AR20-6-D (SPAdes) (version 2) ...
GTCAAAGCGGCGGCGCATGACAAGGCTCCCTCAACAAACGGAAACCTTGAATCAAAACCCAGGCCAAAGCTCAACAATTAATGAGTTTACGCCTTAGGGAACGAAGAGCTTCCACGTGTGCATCGAACTGATCATGCCAGACATCAGCAATATGGCGCTCCCAATAGGCCCGTGCATATAGTCGTGGCATGATGGATGTGTATGACCATCCGAAGAACGCCCTGAGTTTCTGGAGGGATTCTTCCTCAGGAATACCCGAAGCCCGGAGATGAGCAAGCCGGATCACGGCACAAGTATGACGAAGATCATGAGACGTAATCGTTGGAGTTCGCATATTATCAATAAGAGTCTGGCGTGCAGCGGGAGAAAGACTTTGAGATGCAATTTGAAAAAATCTTTGAGAGACCACGCGTACCTAATGGCTCACGTTGACTGTTCAGGAAAAGCTGAGGGTAGGGCGACTTACCGCGATAATTAGCAATAAACGCCTGAAAGATATTCGCCAATTCGGCGGAGATTGGGATTTGTCTGATGCTCTGTGCATTCTTGATCGACGGCGGATCGCAGAAACGCGGGTCATCATCCTCGAAAAGATGCTGTACGTTTATCCAGTGACGCGTACTGAGTGTTCTTTCGTCAATGCCGCTCTTAATGGAATTTACAGGCAATAGTAGAGCCTCCCCTCGGCGCAAGCCTTGGTGAAGCATTGCCAGCAGAATACAGTAGTTGCGCCATCGTTGCATCTTGCTACGGAACGGATTGCGAATGCTCTCGGGTTCAAAAAGCGCATATATCTCTTCAATCACAGCTGCTGGGAGCGCGCGCAGGGTATGTATCCGTACGGGACGGGGATTTATTGAAAAGTTCCGATAACGTGTTTGCCAAGCAGCAATGTCCGCTTTCAGGCACCCGAGCAATCGAGCGTCGTTTGCTGCCTTTGCCGAAACATCGGCCATGATAAAGACAAAGGCCTTAACCGCTGCCCAGCGCTTAGACAGGTCAGATTGATTCTGCGCAGCTCGATTCCGCTCTGCGTTGAAAAAGGCTTCCAGAAGTTGGGCAAGGCCGTCGATATTGATATCGTATAGATACCTGGTCAACGACCTCGTGGCCATGGAAGTCTGCCGCAAACCGGTAGAAGGCATCGATTGCATTAAGGCGGCGAGCGACAGTGCTATCCTTCAGTTCGGCCAGATAAGTGATTTGATAAACCGTTGCCCAGAAACGCGGCATTCCCGTGCCAGAAACCATGGCCGTAGGCCGCCCAAGGGCGGGTGGTACCAACGATGATCTGAGGTTGCGGATCGGCATGGCAACGACAATTCTGTGACGCCATGAAACTACTACCCAGCCGTCTCGACTACAAGGTAAGAGCTAATGTCGGAACCGCATCGCCCGAAGCCACGCACCAATTTTGAAAGTTCCTGTCCAACGTGTAATGCTGATTATGTAAAATACGGTCTTTCCCAATCTTCGGAGGCAGAGGCCGGAGACCGTTGCCTCCGACCCCTGCCGCACCGAAGCTTACCGGAACTTCTCGATTCCGCCCAGATAGACCCCGGCTGTCCAGGCCCCGTCAACGGCGAGTTCCGCACCCGAAATGTAGGAAGCGGCGTCACTTGCCAGAAACAGCGACGCGTAGGCAACTTCCTCGGGACGGCCGACACGGCCCATGGGGATGTTGAAATCCCGGGCGATGTCCGACGTATCGCCGCCGGAGGGATTGAGCATGGGCGTATCAATCGCGCCCGGGTGCACCGAATTGACCCGGATGCCCTTGTCCGCGAACTCCAGCGCCGCCGACTTGGTGAAGCCGCGCATTGCCCATTTGGTGGCATCATAGGCGGATGTGCCGCCGGTGCCGCGCAAACCGCTGACCGACGAGATGTTGACGATCGCGCCGCCACCGCGCCGGATCATCGCAGGGATCACCGCCTGCATGCCCTTGTAGGCGCCAAGCGCGTTGATCGCCATCAGCCGCTCGATATGGTCCGGCGCCACGTCGAGAAACGGCGTGGCATCGGTCACCGCCGCGTTGTTCACCAGAATATCCAGTCCGCCGTGACGCGCTTCCACATCGCTGACAACAGCGGCCCAGCCAGCGGAATCGCTCACATCGAGCCGGCGGAATTCAGCGGCAGCGCCAATTGCGGCGGCCGTCGCGCGCCCCTCCTCCTCCAGCACATCGCACAACACGACCCGCGCACCGGCCTCGGCGAAGAGCCGCGCCGTTGCGGCACCCTGGCCCCGCGCGGCACCGGTTATGATTGCAACATTGCCATCCAGTCTGATCACAAGCGCCCTCCTTCCAGAGCATCGCCCGGCGTCACCACCGTCAAAAGCGGTGACGCCGGAACGCGACATCAGAACTCGTAGCGACCACGCAGGCCGATCTGACGCGGCGGCGCGTACACCACGGCGTCTGCGTTGGCGGCGAGAACGGTGCCGCCGATGTACTGCACGTCGGTCAGGTTCTTGCCGTAGACCTCGAAGCGCAGCGGTCCGCCGGCAGGCCGGTAGCCGATCGAGGCGTTCAGCAGGACATACTCCTTCGTCTGCACGCGACGCAGAAGATCCCAGTCCAGCTTGGAGGAGTAGTAGGCGTTCAGGTTGACGTCCGCCTCCCCGCCGCCGATGGTCCCTGCCCAGTGCAGCGCCACGGTGCCCGTAAACTTCGGTGCCTTGAGCATCCGGGAGTCGGAGGCGTCGATGACGACCTGCGGCATGCCGAAAGCCGAATTCGGGAGCGCAAACGCCGTTGCGCCCACGAAATCCTTGAACTTGGCGTGCGGCAGCCACGAGCCGGAAACCGACAGGTCGAGGCCCCCACCCAGCACCACGTTGCCATCGAACTCGAGGCCGTAGAGCTTCGCGTTGGCGGCATTGGCCAGAATGGTCCGCTGGCCATTGAAGAACTGCTGTTGCAGGTTCTTGTAGTTGTAGTGGAAGGCCGAGAGATTGAAGCGCAGGCCCGACTTCGCGAATTTGAGACCGGCTTCGATCGAGGACAGGTTCTCGGGATCGGCGACGTCGTCGGTCAGAGCGGTTGCATCAAGCACGCCGCTCTTGAAGCCCTTCGAATAGGTCGCATAGAGGTTGATTTCGGGCGTCGCCTCGAACAGGACGCTGAAGCGCGGCGTCCAGGAAGTCCAGCTGGGAACCCCGGTCGTCGGGTAGCGGAACAGGTCACCGGTCGGCGCGAAGCGGCCCATGCCTTCCTTTTCTTCCCAGCTGTAGCGCACGCCGCCGATCAGCTTCAGGCGGTCCGTGACCTGAAGGTTGGCCTCGCCAAAGGCGGCGAGCGCCTGGGTGCGGATGCGCCCTTCGATATAAACCGGGCTGAAGACCGAGCGGTCAATCGAGCCATCCGGCCGCAGGGGCGGGTTGATGTTCGAGATCTGGAAGGCGCGGTCGTGATACAGGAACAGACCGGTCGTGAAGCTGACAGGGCCGAACGGCTCTGACGCAAAGATCATTTCATGCTGCCAGGTCCGGCTCGGGTAGCCCAGATCGTAGAGAATGCACCCGAAGGCCGCGAGGCAGGAGGGCGAATAGGCCGCCTCGACGTCAGCCGTGGTGCGGGCGTTGGTGCGGGTGTAACCGGTTGTCGTGCTGAGCGTACCGGCGCCTTCGATCTCGAACTCGGTGCGCAGCGAGAGCATCAGGTGGCTGTCGCGCGCGGGCGACACGCCATGGGCAAGTTCGCTCGCCACGTCATAGGGGCCGTTCGGCACGATCGCATCGGGGTAGAACCGGGCGGAGCTGTTGCCGTTGAGCGGCGTGGTCGCCGCAGCGGCATCATCCCTGCGCTTGCCGTAGGAGGCGGTGAAGATCAGCCGGGTCACGGACGACGGTTGCCAGAGCACCTTGCCGCGCAGATCCCACTTGTTGATCCGGCCGGTCCCCTCGCCCGTCACCAGATTGTTGAGATAGCCGTCAACGTGTTCGTAGAAGCCGGACACACTCACCGCCAGCGTGTCGCTGAGCGGCGTCGTCAGGAAGCCGCGCACGCCAAAGGCATTGGAGTCATTGGCTTCCTTGCTGATGTAGCGGGCGCCGGTGGCTTCAACGTAACCGGAGGTCTTGAATTCCGGGTCGCGCGTGTGAATGACGACCGCGCCCGCCGTTGCGTTGCGGCCGAACAGGGTTCCCTGCGGGCCCTTCAGCACTTCGACGCGCTCGATATCCGGCAGGTCAAAAAGATTGCCGAGCTGGTTGGACTGGTAGAGACCATCCACATAGATCGCCACCGGCGAGTCCGCACCGGCCTGGCTGACGGTGGTCTGCACGCCGCGGATCGTCGGCTGGGCAAAGGTGCCGTTGGTGGTGAAGTTCAGACCGGGGACGGCAACGCCAAGCTCGCGCAGGTTGCTGACGCCCGCGTTCAGCAGCATCTCCGCATTCTGGGCGCTGATCGTCAGCGGCACATCACGCAGACGCTCGCTGCGGCGCTGGGCCGTCACGACGATATCGCCGATCATCTCCACCTGCGCGCCCTGGTCCTGCCCGGACGCGCTGCCGGTTTGAGCCAGAGCGGCATTGGGCACAGCCAATGCGCTGACCAGCAGAAACGCCTTGAACGAAATTGGGGACGCAAACACCGAATTTTCCAGATTTTTATTGTTGAGGCGCAGCACTACATCATCTCCCGAACTGGCCAAAAGGCATCTAATGCGACGCTTGCGAAGCGCCATTTTCCGTCTTCTTCGAGGACGTATTGGTCGCGGTATCGTCCAATGAGCAAAAGGGGGTTGCCGTGTCCGCCAATGGTCTGAAGTTGCGAGCCCTCGAACTGGCGGGTGAGCCAGTCGAGCAGATAACACTGGCCGCTGGCTTTGGTCGGACTCTCGAAGGTCACACTGTGGTTGGCGACCAGATGGATGGCATCGAACGGCGCCCGGCTCTCGTCCGCCCAGCGCTTCATGTAGGCCACAATGGCCTCGCGCCCCCGGACCGAGCCGCCGAAGGCAGCCGGATAGCTGCACACGGCATCCTCGCAGAACAGGTCCGCCAGGGCGTCAAAATCCCAACTGTCGTAGCAGGCAGAGTAGTCAAATCTCAGTTGACGAATTCGCTCGCGAGCGATCAACTCGTCCAGCATCGTGGCCCCCATTTCTGTTCTTTTGTTGAGCTAACCACGACGCCGCGGATCAACTATCCCTCAAATTGGGGAGAAGGATAATGAACGCAGGTGGCGAAACCGCCTCTCGCTCTCGTCCGGCCATGCCCGGCCCAGTGGCTGAGGCAGTGATCTGGCAAAGCGTCAACCGGATGAGCAAGGTCGATGGCCTGGACGACGCGTTGCAGCTCTTGATGGAGGCGGGCGCCAGCGCCGGTTTCGGTCGGCCGGCGTTTGCCGAGGACGTGGTGGATAACCGCTGCGCGACCGGTGGCGATGGCCGCCGCCTGCTGGAGCACGTCGGCTGGCCGGCCGGGCTGATGGATCAGCTGGCGGATCTGCCCTTCACCCATCGCCACCCCATGTACACGATCTGCCAGAGCCGCGATGGCCCCTTCGCGATCGATGAAAGGGATAGCTGGCGAATCTGGACGCGCCTTGCGAGCGAGCAAAGATTGTTGCGGGAAGCAATGCTGGAGATGCACGTCGAAGCCTTCGCGTGCATCCCGCTTCATCGCTCCCGGGGGCGCGTGGCGGCCCTCGTCTGGGCGGCGGACAATTCAGAGAAATGCTCCGAGAGCATCAAGCGTTACGGGCCGGCCCTGCAAGCGCTGGCCAACCAGTTCATTGACCGGCTGGACCGTGTCAACTCAACCAAGAACCCCGAGCCCATGCCGCTGCTGACCACCCGCCAGATCGATTGCCTGTACCATGCCGCACAAGGCGCAACCGCCGAGGAAACCGCAACGTCGCTGGGCCTTTCCCCCTATACCGTGCGCCAGTACCTGAAGGAGGCGTGCGACCGGCTGGGCGCGCGGAACGTCTCGCACGCGGTGGCCATTGCGTGCTGCAACGGAACGATTTCCGAAATCGGGCCGAGGGCCAGGCATCAGGGGTAAGGCCTTTTTTTCAAGGCCCCTCCCCGCCCGCGTTTTGGCGCGCTGAACCGGACGCGCGATTCCGTCAGGCCGCCTCGCGGGGATCATACCCCACCGGCTTGCCATAAAGCCCGATATGGGCGTCGCCCCACTCCTTGAGGGCCCGCAGGATCGGCTCCATCGTGCGGCCCAGGTCGGAGAGGGAATATTCCACCCTCGGCGGCACCTCGGCATAGACCGTGCGGATGATCAGCCCGTCCGCCTCCATCTCGCGCAGCTGGTTCGTCAGCATCCGGGGCGTGCAGTTCTTCACGTGCCGGCGGATCTCGTTGAACCGCAGCGTGCCGGACAGCAGATGCCACAGGATGATCGACTTCCACTTGCCCTCGATCAGTCCGATCGCCGCCTCGACCGAGCATCCAGGCGTGCAATCAAATCGGGAATGATGGGGTTTGGCCATGACAGTATCCTTTTTGATACTAAGTACATATCTTAATACTATATGCGTTCTTTGTGCGTATTGCGCCTGACTGAATGTAGTCGCAAATCTGCTCCACCACAACCACGATACGGAGCACGATCATGAAAGCCATCGGCTACAAGGTTCCCGGACCCATCGGGCGCCCCGACTCCCTGCAGGACATCGATCTGCCGCGCCCCAGCGCCACGGGTCATGACCTGCTCGTTGAGGTCGCCGCGATTTCCGTGAACCCCGTCGACACCAAGGTCCGCAAGGCCGCCGCGCCCGAAGGGGACGGATGGAAAGTGCTCGGCTGGGATGCTGTCGGCCGCGTTGTCGAGGTCGGCCCGGCGGCCGAGGGCTTTGCGGTGGGCGACGAGGTTTTCTATGCGGGCTCGATCACCCGTCCTGGCGCCAACAGCCAGTACCATCTGGTTGATGCCCGGATCGTCGGGCACAAGCCGAAGTCCCTGTCGAACGCGGAGGCCGCAGCCCTGCCGCTGACCGCCATCACCGCATGGGAGATGCTGTTCGACCGGCTCGACATCCGCCGCCCGGTGCCGGGCGCGGCAAACGCGGTGCTGATCATTGGCGGCGCGGGCGGCGTGGGCTCCATCACCATCCAGCTTGTCCGGGCCCTCACCGACCTGACGGTGATCGCCACGGCGTCGCGTCCGGAAACGCAGGAGTGGGTCCGCGAACTCGGCGCGCATTATGTGATCGACCATAACCGCGATCTGGCCGCGCAAATCGAAGCGCTTGGCATCGGCGCCCCGGCGTTCGTGTTCTCGACCACCAACACCGACCGCCACATCGCGGCGATTCAGGCCCTGATCGCGCCGCAGGGTCGTTTCGGTCTGATCGATGATCCCGAGACGCTGGACGTGCTGGGCTTCAAGCGCAAGTCGGTCTCGATCCACTGGGAGTTGATGTTCACCCGCGCGATTTTTGAGACGGCCGACATCGCCGAGCAGGGCAAGCTGCTGAACGAGGTCTCACGGCTGGTGGATGCGGGCAAGATCCGCACCACGCTGACCAAGGTGCTCTCCCCGATCAATGCCGCGAATCTCAAGGAGGCGCATGCCCTGATCGAAACCGGCAAGGCGCGCGGCAAGATCGTGCTCGAAGGGTTCTAAGAGCCCCCCCCGTGGCGCCGTAGCGCAGGTCGCGCGGCGCCGCCCGAGCGGGCCTGGGGAGTTCCCCTCCCCCCACTCCCCAGGCCCAAATCGGCGTGCTCAGGAAAGCGCGCCTCCCGCGCCTATCGGGAAACCCTCCCGGCTTTTCCCTGTTTTTGCTGAATCCACGTGTCCACGCGCCGCTCGACCACCGAGAGCGGCATCGGGCCGTCTACCAGCAGCAGGTCGTGGAACTCCCGGATATCGAAATCCTGCCCGAGCGCGGCCTCGGCGCGCTTGCGAAGTTCGACGATCTTGATCTCGCCCACCTTGTAGGCGAGCGCCTGGCCCGGCCAGGAAATGTAACGCTGCGTCTCGCCCCGGACGACGCGTTCCGGCAACGCCGTATTGTCGCGCAGGCAGCTTTCCGCCTGCTCCGCCGTCCAGCCCTTCCAGTGCAATCCCACATCCATCACCAGACGGCAGGCGCGCCACATCTCGAAGGAGAGCTGGCCGAAGCGCTCATAGGGCGTGCGGTAGAGACCCATCTCCCCGCCGAGCCGCTCCGCATAGAGCGCCCATCCCTCGACAAACGCGGTGATGTCGTCACGGCGCCGGAATTCCGGCAGGTCCAGCCGCTCCTGCCCAAGCGCGATCTGGAGATGATGCCCGGGCACGCCCTCATGGATCATCCAGGCCGGCAGGCTGAACAGCGGCCCCTGGTAGGAATTGCGGCTGACCACGACCGCGCCGGAAATGCCCGCAACCGGATCGCCGAGGTTGTAGCCTCCCGAAGACGCTTCCATCTCCGGCGGCTTGACGCGAATGCCCCACGGCAGGCGCGGCAGGGTTCGGAACCACTGGGGCAGCAGGTAATCGACGCGTTTGCCGATCTCGCTTGCCTTCTCGAGATAGGTCTGCAGATCCGGCACATAGAATTCAGGCGCCGTCCGAAGATATTCGAGGAAAGACTTGAGATCGCCTTGGAACCCGGTCTCCCGCATCGCCGCTTCCATCTCCGTGCGGATGCGGGCGATCTCCGCCTCACCCAGGGCGAACACCTCATCGGGCGTCAGCGTGGTTGTGGTGGAGCGGCGGACGGCAAAGGCATAATAGGCCTTGCCATCCGGCAGGGTGGAGGCGCCAAGCGCAGGCCGCGCCTTGGGCAGATATTCCTTCTCGACGAAGGTCACGAGCGCGCGCTGCGCCGGTTTGACCGCATCCCGCACGGCGGCATGCGCTTCGGCCGAAAGCGCCTCGCGCACCGGTGCCGGGATCGTCGCCGGCATGGCCGCGAGCGGCTTCAGGAGCGGGCTTTCCGCCACCGGCTGCTCCGCCGCGATGCGCACGATCTGGAGCACGGACTCAACCGTGGGGCGCGGTTGGGTGAAACCGGTCTTGATGCCCCGCCGCATGTTGGCGATCTGGGCGTCATAGTAGGCAGGCAGCGCCTTGAGGCGCGCGATCCAGGCCCGCGCGTCCGCTTCGTTGCGGATCACCGTGGTCTGGGCGGCATAGTTGGCCGTGTTGAAAAAGCCGTCGCCATTGTTGAAGGGAATGCGCGCCTCATCGAACCGCGCCTCCTCGATGAGGAGGGCGAGCTGATCGTCGAGCAGTTCCTTCGTCAGGCGGTCCTGTTCATTGAGCGCATCGGCCGGCAGCGCGGCCAGACGCTCCCGCAGCGCGCCATAGGCCTTTACCCGCCGCTCGGCCGCCGCGGCGCTGACGTCCGGCCAGGCGGTATTCCCGCCTCCCGATCCCGACAGCGCCTCGTATTCGCCGACAATGGCGTGGAGATCACCGGCGGGCTCCGCCGCCAGTGCCGGCGCGCCGGAAAACGCAGTAGCCGATACGAGAAGGGCCAGACAAAGACGCCGTACCCCCTGCCCCGCAGCCTTGCCCATATCGACGTCTCCCCCTGTGCCGTTGCCCCTGCCGGAAGCGCTGACGCGCTGTCCATTGCCTATTTCGTATACGATATTCGGAAGCAGGACAAGCAAGAGCGGGCCGGGGGAGGCCTCATTGGCCCGCCGCCACCTCCTGCGCATATTCGGGGCGCACGAGGCCGACCAGTGCGGGCGTCAGCGGCAGGGCGATCTCATAGGTGCCCTCCGCATAGGGGCCGGCCGTGTAGGGACCGATCAGCACGTGCAGGGCCGTGAACGCCCCATCCCTGACGGCGCCGGGGATGAGCACCTGCTCGGCAAGCGCGGGGCAACCGTTCATCCAGTCGTCCGGCCCGGAGGGGGGCGGCACCGCTTCGCCCCGCCGCTCGGCGCGCTCGGCGTTCAACGCCGGGCAGAAGGCCTGCTCCAGCAGCGCCGTCGCCTGCGGCTTGTCCGCGAACAGGTCGAGGGCCTCGATGGCGCGATTGTTCGCCTTGTCCCAGAGAATGGCCTGGAAGCCCGACAAGCCATGCGCGCCGCCGGTGAATTCATAGAACTCGCCCCGGAACGCGAGCAGGCGCTTGCCCTCGCCTTCCACCTTCCAGGACTTGGTCAGTTCGTGCGGATGGAACGGAAAGCCGGCCTCCGCCCTGCCCTCCTGATCGTGCTGCGCCGCCGTCAGCGCTTCATGCTTCAGGGCCTCCGCATCCGCCTGGAGTTGCGCATGGAGGGCAGGAATGGCAACGGCTTCGGCGGGCCAGGAATAATGATAATTGAGGGCACCGCCCTCCTCGTCCAGCACCACCGCCCCGGCCTGCGCCGCAGTCTCGTCCGTGCCCCGAGCCTCCTCTTGCGGGCCCGAGGGGGCACAGGCCTGAAGCAGGAGCAGGGCGAGAAACGGGGCTTTACGGATCATTGTCTGGCATCCTGAAGTCATGAGGCCGTGCCTCCAAGGTCGCGGAATCCTGCCAGCCCGGCCGCGCAGGCACAAGCGCCAGGATTGGGCCCGTCAATCCGGGCGCGGCGTCTCCGTGGTTTTCACGCGCTCTTCCAGAGGCAGATCCTGCCGCCGGAGGATGGACGCAAGCGGGTCTCCCCGCGTGAGGCCGGTCAGCCGCGCGCCCGACTTGTAGGCCGCCCGCGCCAGCAGCTGCGACGCCACCGGCAGGGTGAGCAGCAGAAACAGAATGGTGAGGCCGACGCTGGCCAAGCGGATGGACGGCAGCAGCAGGGCCGCCCCGATAACCGTGAGCGATGCGCCAAGCGTCCCCGCCTTGGTGGATGCATGCATCCGCTGGAACGCATCGGGCAGGCGGGCGACCCCCAACCCTGCCAACGTGATGAAGGCAAGGCCGGCGAGGAGGCACAGAATGCCGATGGCAGCGATCATCGCCCGTCCCCTTTGCGCTCCAGAAAGGCGGACACGGCCACGGTTGCCACAAAATTGATGAGGGCAACGCCCAGGCCGATGTCGAGGAACACCCCGCGTCCCGTTGCCAGCGACACGGCGGCCGACAGGGCAACGACCACCGCCGTCAGCATATCGAGCGCCACGAACCGGTCGGCAATGCCCGGCCCCTTGATCATGCGCCATGCCGCCAGCGCCAGCGGCACCATGAGCGCCACGCCCAGGATGGCTCCGATGAGGGAAAGGTCGAGGCCGTTCATGGCTCCAGCTCCAGCACCCAGCGCTCGTAATACTGCTTGAACCGCGCGACCACCGCCTCGTCGGAGGGCGCGTTCAACATGTGGATGTAAATCCGGCTGTGGTCTTCCGTCACATGGATGGCGGTGGACCCCGGCGTCAGCGAGATAAAATAGGCCATGAGCGCCGCACCCCATTCGGTGCGGGCCTCCAGCGGATAAACGACAATCGCCGTTGACGGGTGCAGGCTCGGGTTCACGACAAACCGGGCCACGGCCAGCGAGGACGACACAAGATCGTAGAGGAACGTGGCGAACAACACCGTGACGGCGCGCAGGCGACGCAGAAGCTTCATCGGGTGCCTCCCATCGCCAGCGCGTAGGCGGCATAGCCCGCCACCTCCCACAGGAAACCGGGGAACAGGCCGATGAGAACCGTCGCGCCCGACAGGGTGGCGATGGCCCAGAACATGGCCGTCGGCACCGGCCGGGCAATGCGTCCTGCCGCGCGGGACTTCCAGAAGCCGTTGGCCCAGACGCTGCCCATGGAGACGATGGTGAGCAGCCCGGCCAGCAACGCGGCGAGCGGCAGCCCGATCATGCCCTCCTCGAAGCCCGCGCGGATGACGATGAACTTGGCCCAGAAGCCGGAGAAAGGCGGAATGCCGGCGAGCGAGAGCATGGGCACGGCCACCATCCCCGCGAGCAGCGGCTGGGAGCGGGCAATGCCCCCCGCGGTGCGCAGGTCAAAACTGCCATCGGCCCGGGCAATGGCACCCGCCGCGAAGAACAGGTTGGTCTGCACGATGATCGAGTGAACCATGTAAAAAATCGCCGCCTGCAAGCCCGCCATGGTGGCGATCGAGAGCCCCATCGCCATGTAGCCCACCTGCGCGATGATGTGGAAAGCGAACAGCCGCCGCAGGTCCTGCTGCGCCAGCGCGCTGACCGCAAAGACCAGCATGGTGAGCGCCGCGACGATGCCGAGCACCGGCGGAAAGCCGGGAAGCAGTTCCACACCGAACAGCGTGACCATCACGCGCAGGCAGGCATAGAGTCCGGCCTTGGTAAGCAGCCCGGCGAACACCGCCGACGCGGTGAGCGGCGCGGTGTGATAGGACGCCGGCAACCAGAAGTGCAGTGGGAACAGCCCCGCCTTCAGCGCGAAGCCCGCCAGCAGGAGCGCGCCGCCGGTGGCAAGGGAGAGCGTCAGCTCCCGCTCCGCCAGCGTGTGGCGCAGGTCATGGAGTTCCAGCGTGCCCGCCTCGGCAACAACGAAGGCAATGCCGGTGAGGATGAAGGTGGCACCCAACATGCTGAGCACGGCATAGCGCACCGCGCCGTCGATCTGCGCCTTGCGCCGGTCGAGCGTGATGAGGCCGAGGGCGCACACCAGCATCAGCTCGAACCAGACATAGAGGTTGAACAGATCACCGGTGAGAAACGCGCCATTGACCGCGGCCAGCAGCGCAAGAAACAGGGAGTCGAACCCGGCCCGCCGGCGCCGCGCGGCCACATCGGCGCGGGCGTAGATCATGCCCGCGATGCCGATGAGACCCGTGACCAGCGACAGCGTGCCGCCCAGCGCATCGGCGCGGAAGCTGATGGCGATGGGGCGCACCCAGCCGCCAAAGGCCATGATGAGCTCATAGCCGCCGCGCACTCTGAGGAACAGGAGCAGCGAGGCGAGCGCCATGACGATCACGCTGATTTCCATGACCGTGCGCTGCGCCAGCGGGCGATTCCGCAGGATGGCGGCAAGCCCTGCCCCGAGCAGCGGCGCGATCACCGGGAAGATGAGGACAAGCCCGTACACGCCTCAGCCCTCCCGCTTGCCCGGCAGGCGTGGGTCGCCCAGGTCACCTGCTGCGCGCATTTCCCCGGTGTTCAGCGTGCGCTCGGCGCGCCAGGCGCGCAGCGTCAGCGTTGCCAGCACCAGCGTGAGCGCGAACCCGATGACGATGGCGGTCAGGATGAGCGCCTGTGGCAGCGGGTCCGCGCTTGGGCCCAGAATCCGCTCTCCTTCCTCGATGAGCGGCGGCTGCGGGCTGAGATGCGTGCCCGCGAGGAACAGGACGATGTTCACCCCGGTCGAGAGCATGGACATGCCAAGGAGAAGCCGCACCAGATTGCGCGACAGGATCATGTAGACGGCGCTGGCGACGATCACCGAGGCCATGAGGGCATAGAGCAGGCTCATCGCTCGGCTCCCCGTTGCAGGCCGAACAGGAAGGCCAGAACGCTTCCCAGCACGACGACATAGACCCCGAGATCGAACACCAGGGTCGTGCTCACCTTGACCGGGAGCCCGGCAAGGTTGCCCTCATACCAGAGATGCTGGAGGAAGGCGCCCCCCGCCGCCATGCCGGAAAGGCCAGCGAGCAGGACCAGCACGATACCGATACCAACCAGCACCACGGGATGCAGGCGCAGCGCGCGCTGTGCCCGCTCGACACCATGGGCAAGCGCGATCATGGCAAAGGCCAGCGCCGCCACCAGCCCGCCGATGAAGCCGCCGCCCGGTGCATCGTGCCCGCGCAGGAAAATCCAGAGCGAGGTCGCCAGGAGCAGCCAGAAGAACATGGGCGCGGTCTTGCGCAGGATGAAGGGAGACTCCCGTTCGCGCAGCCCCTGCGGCGGCGGCACCCGAATGCCGAGCAGCGACCAGGCGAGTATTGCGGCCATGGCGATCACCACCGTCTCGCCCATGGTATCGAAGCCGCGAAAATCCACCAGAATGACGTTGACCACGTTATGGCCCTTGGCGCTCAGGTAGCTGTGGTCGCCAAAGAACTGGCTGATGAAGCCGGGATGGGTGGCGGATGTCATGTCAACGAGCGCAACGAACAGCACCACGCCGACACCCACCGCGACAAGGGCGTCCCGCCGCCGCTCCCCCCGCCCGCGCATGGACGGTGCGGCCAACGGCACCGCCAGCAGCAGGGCCGTGAGCAGCACGACGATGAGCGCTTCGACCGTGAACTGGGTAAGCGCCAGATCAGGCGCGCCGTTCAGCAGGAAGCCGACCGCCACCGCGAAACCCGCAAGGCCGACCGCGATCATGGATGTGATCAGGCCGCGCGCCCGTGTGGCAGCGATGGCGCCCGCCATGCCTGTCATCGCGACCACCGCGGCAGCGGGTTCTGGCGCCTCGACATGGGGCAGGCGCGGCAACAGACCGGCCGCGCCCCAGGTGTAAAGCACGAACGCCACCACCGCGATCACCACCACCGCCATGTAGCCGCGCAGATCACCATGCTGGATCAGGCGTGTGGTGGCGGCGGAGAAGCGATTGAGGAGGTCAAGGCTCTGCTCGAAGAACCGGTCGAAATCGATGACGGAGAAAAACGGACTCTTGCGGAGCTGCGTGTGTATGGCGCGCCAGTAAAAGGCGATGAGCGCGCCGATCAGGACCACAACGAAGCTGAGCAGCAGCATGGGGGTGATGCCATGCCACAGCTGCACCTTGACCTCGATGGCCTCGCCATAGACAGCAACCGCTGCCGGACGCAGCACATTGTTGGACATCCAGGCCGGGTCGAGGCTGAGGAACAGGCCCGCCAGCGCCAGCACCAGCGGCGGCATCACGAGGCCGGGGGTCTCGCCGTGCTGCACCTCCGAGATCTTGCCCCGCCCCAGGAAGAACGGCCGCAGGGTAATGACCGCCGCCACGCCGACCATGACCGCGTTCACCAGCACGATGATGGTCAGCGAGACCAGCGCCGAGGTGCTCTCAAGCTGCGCCTGGAACAGGAATTCCTTGGAGATGAAGCCGAAGAACGGCGGCAGGCCCGCCATCGACAGACTGGCGAGCAGGGTCGCAAAGCCGGTGACGGGCAGAAAACGGAACAGGTCCCCCATCGCGCGCAGGTTCTGAAGGCCCGTGGCGTGCAGAACCGAACCGGCACAGAAAAACAGGGCGGCCTTGTAGAGCGCGTGGGCCAGCAGGAAGCCAACGATCGCCACGCTCGCCGCCGGTCCCGTCAGCCCGATGAGGGTCACCAGAATACCAAGCGAAGCGATGGTGGAATAAGCAAGCGCTGTCTTGAAACCCTCCGCGCGCAGCACCTGAACCGCCGCCGTGACCATGGTCGCCCCGCCCACCGTCACCAGCGTCCAGCGCCCGCCCGGGACAGCCGCGATGACCGGCTCGAAGCGGGAGAGCAGATAGATGCCCAGCTTCACCATGGTCGCCGAGTGCAGATAGGCCGAGGCGGGCGTGGGCGCCTGCATGGCGTTGGGCAGCCAGAAATGGAAGGGAAACTGCGCGGATTTGGTGAAGGCGCCAATCATCACCCCGGCGAGGATGGGCAGGATGAGCGGGCTCGCCGCCAGTTCATCGGCCCGCAGCCGCACCTCCCCCAGGGAATAGGTGCCGAGCACCTCGCCGATGAGGAGGATGGCCGCCAGCATGGCGAGACCGCCCGTCGCCGTGACGTAGAGCGACATCAACGCCGAGCGGCGCGCGCGGCCGCTGCGCCCCTCGAAGCCGATGAGAAGGAAGGACAGGATGCTGGTCGCCTCCCAGAAGGCGAGCATGACGACAAGATTGTCGGCCAGCACCGCGCCCAGCATGGCGGTCATGAACAGGAGGATGAGCGTGAAGAACCGCCCCCGGTCCCGTGCCGACCGCTCGGAGAGGTAAGCGCCTGAATAGACGACCACCAGCGCGCCAATGCCGGTGATGAGCAGCGCCATGAGGAAGGAGAATCCGTCCAGCCGGAACGTCAGGTAGAGGCCGAGATGGGGCGCCCAGTTGCGGCCGTCGCCCAGCACCCAGCCCCTTTCCATGAAGGGCGCAATCTCGATGAGAGCGATGAACAGCCCCGCCGGCAACAACGCCAGCAGCCATCCCGCCGAGCGCCCGGCAAGCCGCGCGACCGGTCCGGCAAGGCAGCTCCCCAGGAACGAGATCAGGATCAGCCAGATCAGCATCTCACCTCAGCTTAGCGTCCGCCCAGATCAAACGGCGCGGGAGCCCGGAAAGGTCCGGGCTCCCGCCCCCTCCCTTGGTAACAGTAAGAAGCGGGCCGGAGCAAGGATATCGATTGCCGATCCAGAATGAACCGTTGAAAAGATGGGAATGATTTGAAAAACGGCGGCCGACAGAAAATAATTCCGGCAATTATACCAAAACAAATAAAATTACTCTCGATGGTTCACCTTCATGGTCGAAACCCGTTTGCCCCGAGAGGAAGCAGATAACGAAAGTATTATTATAATCTCGCGCGCACGCTGAGGCGCACCGTCCGGCCCAGCGGGTCCATTTCGTCCCTGTCATACCCCGGCGGGGCTTTCTTGCCGCCAAGAGTGACCCGGCGATAGGCATCAAACACATTCCGCACATCAAGCGCGATCCGCAGCCCCCTGGCCCACGACGGGCCGCCCCGCGGCTGAAAAATCGCATCAGGCTCCATGTGCAGCGACGCCGTCCAGATCATCGACGGCTTGAATCGAAAGTCGCCCACCGGCGCGACGCCGCGCAATCGGGCCGGACCAGTCCAGGTGCCGTTCAGGGTCGCGCCCAGCCCCCGCTGCCCGACAACGGCCTGAAACGCAACCGTATGACGGGCCTGCCCGCTCTCCGGCCCCAGCCGGTCAATCGGCGGCACACCGGGCCGGGTCAGCAGTTCGCTCTCCAGCCGCCAGGTGTGGATGAGCGAGGCCGTGACAAACCAGGGGCTGGAGGACGTGCCCACGCTCGCGCCTTCGCGCGCACCCCCTCCCGACTGCCAGCGCACCGCAATGCCTGACGTGAGGTCGGCGCTGGTCTCGCGCGCGATGTTGATCGCGCGGGCATCGACCGAGATCAGCCGCCCGTCCGCATCCCGCACAATTCTGTCCTGAAAGGCTGCCTCGATGGCGGGTGTCAACTCGGGGAACCCCGACACGCCGCCCCTTGCTGTCTGCCGCCGGTAGCCGACATTCAGCGTGAGCACCTGGGTTCTGAAGGGGCGCACCATCGCGCCCACAAAAAGCTTTTGCACGCGGCCTCGGCCAAGATCCGGGTTGCCGCCGATGATCCACACCGGCTCGGCCATCTCCTGCCGGGTGTAGTCGTAAAGGCGGTTGATGCTGGTGATGACGGGTCCGCCAAGCTGCTCGAACGTCGGGACCAGTTCCATCTGATCGAAAGACGCGCGCAGGTGCAGGATCGGCCCGGGCGACCAGGCGACACCACCGCCGTAGCGCTTTTGCAGGGGACTTCGGGATTCCGTCCGTCCGCCCAGAACCAGGTTGACGGTGAGATCCCCCAGACCATTGACAACCCCTTCCCTCCGCCGTGACACCGGCAGAGTGAAGGTGACCTGCCCGTCAGCCCAGGTGCGCGCCATGCGGAGGGGCACGGCCGCGCCATGATCAAAATCACTCTGCCAACCGCTGGTCCGGTCCCGGCTGGCATTCAGGGACAGACTGGCACCCAGGGGCCCGGCCGGCAGTTCGACAATGCTTCGGGAGATGTCGAGGCGAGCGCCGAGATTTTCGCCGCGCGTGCGGTTGCGGCTGCCCGACAGCGCGGGCCCGTCCCCCAAACTGTCAGGGTCATCCCCGCCAGCGAGCGCCGGAAACGGGGGAAAATCCACACCCCGCTCAAGCAGGCTCCTGCTCCATGTGCGCCCGTATCGGGCCGAGAGGTCGGTTTGCCAGCCGGCGATGCGGCCGGAAAGCGTCAGTGAAACATCGATCATTTGGGTGTCGTTGTCGTCGCGCAGGGATCGCCCTCCCGCGAACAACTGCCCGCGCTCGCCATCACTCTCGCTGCTGTTGGCTGCCAGACCGAGCGATGCGGAGAAATCTCCCAGCGGGCGGGTCACCCCAAGGGTGAAGGACATGGCCCGCCGGGATGGCAGCAGGGTTTCTTGGTCGTCCGGGTCTTCGGAGCCAATGTGTTCGGGCTCGCCCGCGCGCGGCGCAAGGCTGCGTGCGCTCCTGCGCAAGGCGCTCGTGGAAGTGACGCTTGCCTGCACGTTCCAGCGGGCGGGCCCGCTGATGGCCACCTGCCCGGCCGTCAGGTCGATGCCATGGTACCCGCCTCGGGTGGCCCACGTTCGCCCCGCATCACCATGGACGCTTGAGAACTGCTGCTTCAGAACCAGATTGACCACCCGACTGCCCGACGGATGGCCATATTGCGCTGCCGCCTCCGGCGGCAGGATGGCAAGGCGGTCCAACGCTTCCGCCGGATAGGACAGGATCGACGCATCCAGCCCCGCGGGCTTGCCGTTGATCAGGAGGACCGGCCCCTCCTCCCCGGCATCGATGAACGGCTCAAGCTGGCCGAGCAGGGCCTGGATACTGTCCGCGCCAAACGGCGCGATCTCCGCCGCGCTGAATTCCGTCTCCGCCCTGACCCGGGCCTCGCCGTAGCGGGCGGCAGTCACCACGATGTCATCAGAACGTGAGGCGCCTGCGCTTCCGTTCGCGGGGGATGCCCTCGGCGCGGCCTCCGCAGAGGCCGTCTCCGCTTCCGCCTTGGCAACCCGGCCCGGAACAGCACAGGTCACCGCCAGGACAGGAGAACTCCAGAGAGCAAACCATGTTGAACCGCACTGTCCCACTCTCGGCAAGGCGCGAACGCTCCCTCCCCCCGCAGGAAAAGACGGGCGCACGCCACCGTGCGCCCGCCTGCGACATCGCCTCCTGCACAGATTGGCTGCGCGAGGCCGGCGCCTTAGCTGGCGGTGCCGACGACAGAGCAGCTCGGGCCGTCCGTTTTCGCCGGAAGGGTCGCATTGATCACCAAGGTCGAACCCGTCCAGGTTCCGCTGATATCGCCTTTGCAGTCCCCGAGGGTGATCGTGCTGACGTCAACGTCTTTCACCGTAAAGGTCCCTGTCGAACCGCCAGAGTAGGACGTTGCGTAGGGTTGATTGTTGAACGACAACGCGGCGCAGTTTGAATCGCCCGGGGTCAGGGCAATCGTCGCCGTGCCGCCGCTGCTGATGGTCAACGTCAGGGTGCAGGTCAGGGTGATCCCCTTGTGGACGACAACCGTGCCCGTCAGGGTTCCGGTCGGCGGGCTGGCATGCGCAATGTGCGGAACAAGCAAAGCAGACGCGATCACGGCAATCGGCAGAAACCGCTTCATGGTCATCATTCTCCCCTTTTTCATTTTGACCGCACAGCATTGTGCAAAACAAACATACAAAATTACTTCGGCTAAGAATTCTTTATATTAAAAATGCGTCGCGAAATATTTGTGATAAATCATTGAAAAAAGGGGTCTGCGGCGGCCGGTTTTATTACCGGCCGCCGCATCTGGATGTGTGTAAATTTTTACCAGATCAACGAGAGATTTTGACTCTCTCGCTTTTATTCAAAATTTCTTGCTGATGCTGAATGCGATAATACGCGGATCAAGCGTGAACACGTTTGTGGTCAGACCGGTATCGTCGCTGTTGATGAAAGCATCCGTGATCGGCGAGCTGTTGAAGACGTTCTTGACGTAGACCTGGAGGGTCAATTCCGATTTGAGATGCGTATAGGTCATCGAAAGGTTGAGATTGTCCCAGGCCTTCAGCCGATCGAACGCGGTGTTGTAGATGCGCGCATAGCTCTTTGCCTGCCAGTAGTAATCGGCGCGGAAGGTCAGATCCCAGTCGTCACTGTCCGAGAAGAAGCTGTACTGAGCGCCAATGTTCAGCGTCCAGTGCGGGGCGTTCGGCAACTCGTTGCCGGTCAGGTCGGCACTGAACCCACGACCTCCGTTGGGCGCGCCGCTGCCGCCATCCGCGATATCGAGGCCAACCGTATCCGGGTTGTAGGGCCGGAGTGGATCGTAGGTGAACCCGTATTTCTCGTCGAGCGGGAATTTGCTGTCCACATCGGGGTTGTAGTCACCAATTCGGGTCGCCCCCGGGCACAGCGCTGCCAGATCCCTGACGTTCGAACCCTTGGCCAGAATTTTCTCGACATAGACCCGCGGTGCGACGCAATTGGACGGCACCTGAATCCACGGCCGAATGACCACCCAGTCCGGATTGCCCTGGGTACGGTCCATCACGTCGATCGATCGCGAACCCTTTTTCAGCCGGGTCCGCAGGTAACCCAGATTTCCGTCGAGGCGGAAGGCGCGGGTCGGGCGCCAGGCCGCTTCCAGCTCCAGACCCCAATTTCGCGCATCGAAGTTTTCGTTGTAGGCAATGCGGTCAACGATCTGGGAAATCTGGTAGTTCTTGTAATCGTAAAGGAAGGCGTTGAAGTTCAGCGTCAGCCGCCCGCCATCAAAGCTGTTCTTCGTGCCGATTTCGAACGAGGTCACATACTCCGGTTTGTAGGTTTGCGGCAGGAACTGGTATTGCACGATATTGGGGTTGAAATCGACGCGCGGCGGGTTGGCGCCCCCTCCCTTGTAACCGTGGGCAACCGAGAAATAGACAAGCGTGTCATCGGTGAAGTTCAGCTCGGGTTTCCAGTCGAGGACGGCACGGCCGGTGAATTTGCCCCATTCCTGCCGGATATTCTCAAGTGCCGGGTAGCCGCTGTTGACCCGACCACCGGTGGTGTCACCCACAAAATCAGGCCCGTACGGATTGTCAACGCCGCCGGCCAGAAGCAGCTGGCTGGGGATCTGGTCCGAATTCTTCTTGTCGCGGGTGTAGCGGGCCCCGAGTGTCAGGTTCAGGTTATCGGTGATTCCCCAGTACAGTTCGCCAAAGGCAGCCCAGCTTTTGATCCGCACGCCGTTCTGGCTGAGGAAATAGTTGTGCCCGATGTTTTCCAGAGCATCGATCGGATTCCGCTCGACGTAGGGGCACTCGCGCGTCTCATCCCCCAGGTCGCAGGGTTCGGGCCGGTTGGCAAAGAAATCGAAGGCTTTGCTATAGAACCAGTCCGCGATCATCGTGAACATGTTGTTGAAGACGTAATAGTCGTCCTGCGACTTGAAATCGAGGTAGTTGGCGCCGACGCTGAAATTCACAGGACCATCGAAACTGGATTGCAGACGCAGCTCCTGCGACCATTGGCGATTGCGGGACCGGCTGATGTCCGCGGACACCATGCGGTCGGAACAGCCAAGCTGGGGGTCGCAATAGATGCCGCCCGGAGTCGGCCCGGGGAAATTCACCGTATCCATCGGAAATCCGATGACGTTCACCAGTTCCTGCGTACTGTCATTGAAGAGAGGATTGGTGACGAAGCGGTTGTAGTCCTGCATCGAATAGAAGCGGTCGCGCGCGTAGGCCGTTTGCGAGACCAGCTTCAACCCGTCGGCAACGTCAAAATCCATGTTGAACTGAACGACGTCATTCTTGGCCCGGAACACAGGATCGATGTTGGCCGAAATTTCCCGCAGGTTGCGCGATTGCTTGACACCTGCAAACGGATCCCCGGGTTTGATGACCTTGACCTCGTCGCCATGTCCAAAGGGAATGGACGGATCGGGCAGGAACCCCAGGCTGATATCGGCAGGTGTGGTCAAAAACACCAGGCTGTAACCGTTGGGCGCACCATAGGCGGCATCATCGTAGAGCGACCCCGGCCGGCACCCCTGGCTCAGTTTCCCGCGCATCAAGGGGTCGGTGACAGCGACATCCCCCACCTTGTCCAGTCCGGGGTCGGTGGTGCACAGCTGCTTGCCGGTACGGGAACGGTTGTCGTTTTCCTCGAAATGCTGCCAGATGACGCTGGCGCGGAAGCGGTCGCTCGGCTCCCACTGCACGGTGGCGCGCGTTGACCACAGATCGCGGCCATTGACGCGGTTATCCGTAAATTCGTTGTAGTCGAAGCCGTCGCGCTTGGTCCAGGCACCCGCCACCCGGAACCCCAGCGTCTCCGTGATCGGCACATTGAGCATACCGCTCAGCCGCTTGGAGCTGTGGTTGCCCAGCTCCCCCTTGATCTCGCCGCCGAAGTCCGGCTCCGGCATGGCCGGGATCATGTTGACCACACCGGCCGTTGCGTTGCGGCCGTAAAGTGTGCCTTGGGGTCCGCGCAGAACCTCCACCCGCGCCATGTCGAAAAATTCGGATTCGAACAGGCGGTTACGCACCAGTGGCGTGTTGTTGAAGCTGACCGCAACCGCCGGATCGCTCGACGCCGAGATCGACTTGGTTCCGACGCCGCGGATCGAGAAGTTGTACATGCTGAAATTGTTTTTGGAGAAGTTGACGTTCGGAATCGCCCGCAACAGCTCCGAGCCCCCTTCGATCTTGCGCGCGTCCAGCCCTTCCGCCGTCAACGCGGTGATGGCGATGGGCACTTCGCTGATGCGCTCCTCGCGCTTCTGCGCCGTCACGATGATTTCGCTGAAGCTCATTTCCCTGTCGCTGGCGGCCGCCTGCGGGCCTGCCCGCTCGGCCGGGCCCGTGTCACCCTGACCGGGCGCCGCATTGCCCTGGACAATGAACACACCCGAGCGGCCGACGCGCACGGTCAGTCCCGAATTTTCCAGCAACCTCTCGATGCCCGCGCGGGCCGTGTAGTGCCCCGAAAGCGGCGCGCTGGTCTTGCCGCGAACCGCGGCCGGATCGAAGGTGACCTGCTGGTTTGCCGCACGCGCAAAGGCGTTGAGCGCAGCGCCAAGATCCTGGGCCGGTATGTTGAATTCGTAGACCTGTTCGCGCTCCTCCGCCGCCACCGGCCTCGCGGCGATGGCAAGGACGCTGAGGGCCGTAGCGGAAACAAGAATCCCCCGCAGAGAACGACGCATAGGAACGACTCCCCCCATTAATATTTCCGCGGTTCATAGTCGCCGCGGCCACACTATAGGACGCACGAAATTGGCGACCCCAGATATAAATATGACAATATAGTTTAGTTATATTACGGATATCATTTGTCTTATGACGGGCATACGGCCGCGCGACGCATTGGAAATGCATTGGTTATTGGTTTCAATATTATTGTTATTATTTCCGCAGCGCCTTTAATTCTCGGCCCGGACTGTCTCCCGGCGGCTGGCCAGCACGATCTCGCCGGGCCTGTGCGTGACCGTGATCGGATAGAGGGCGGTCACACCCTCGACAAAGGCGTCCGTATCCCCGGCCTCGAAGACGCCGCTGATCTGATACAGTCCCGCACGCTCGTCCTGCACAACAATGCGGGACTTGGCGTAGCGGTTCATCCGCTCGGCCGCGAGCCGCAAAGGCTCGCCCTCGAAGCTGAGAAGACCGGATTCCCAGGACAGGGCGTGTCGCAAATCAGCGTCCACAATCCGCGCCGCGATATCGCTGGTCGAGGCGATCAATTCCTTGCCCGGGTTCAGAACAACAGCGGGCTCCGGCGGCACATGCACTGTCCGCGCCACGGGTGAGCGGCGGGAAACCGGGGCTGGATTTTGGGCCGGCTGGCCGATGACCTCGACCCGGCCCTCAAAGAGGACGACCCGCACCTGCTCGGGCAACAACTCGACGCTGAAGGATGTGCCCGTTGCCACCGTCACACGATTGCGCGCCCGAACGCTGAACGGACGCAGGGGATCATGCGCCACATCGAACCGGGCGCGGCCTGACAGGAGTTCGAGGCTCCGGCTCTTGTCGTCCATGCGAACCGTGATGGCGCTTGCGCCGTCGAGCGTCATCCGGGACCCATCCTCGAGCAAGACGACACGCCGCTCGCCAATGGCCGTCTCGTACCGGGTTGGCCGCCCGTTGAGGAAGACGAACGTCAGCATGATCAACAGCAGAACACAGGCGGTCATGGCCGTCGGCCAGCGCACGGCCGTGACGCGGGACCAGCGCCTCGAATTCAGATGCCGCAGCCTTTCCACCGCCTGGGCACGGTGGCGGATCATCTCGGGCGTGCTGGTGATGGCCTCGATGCCCTGCCAGATCCCCACTGCCTCCTCAAAGGCACGGGCGTTTGCGGGGTCCGCCGCCCGCCAGGACTCAAACGCCGCCCGCTCTTCCGCATCAAGCGGCGCATCGGCGAGGCGGATGCACCACATGGCGGCACGCTCATCCCTTTGGTCCGATGGGAGGGGAAGCAGCTCGATCATTCGTCGTCTTTCCTGACGCAACCCATCAGATGGACCATGGCCCGGGCCACATGCTTCTCAACCGCACTGCACGAAATGCCGAAGCTCTCCGCGATCAGGCGCTTCTCGATGTTCTCGACGCGGTACAGCACAAAGATGGTGCGCGTTTTCTCGGGAAGTTCGGCCAGCCCGGCCGTCAGGCTGGCAAGCGCACCGCGCGCGGCCGTAATCTTCTCCGGATCGATCCAGTCGATCTCCTGACCGTAGAGTGCGCCGACGGTTTCGCGGGAATCGGTCCGCACACTCGAGCGGCGGGCGCGGTCGCGCAGCAGGTTGGAGGCGACCTGAAAAATATAACCGGCGTGCAGCTCGGGATCGCCAGGACTCCGGCCAAAGACGCGGGCGAAGACATCCTGCGTGAGATCCTCCGCCTCGGCATGGTTCTGAACGCGTTTCAGAAAGAATGACATCAGAGCCGGACGCCAGCGCCGGTAACGCCGCGTCAGCTCGGTCTCTCGTTCAACCTGAAGATGCATGTCCTGAACTGTCCCCCCGACAGTATAATACGCATGAACTAGTCCGATGCACACCCGGGGGAGACGTGGGGCCTGGGAACGAAATTGTCCGCATAAATCCGCGGTTCGGTTGCGCCTCCCCTAATCAAGGCGATAGGCGCGTTTCGGCAGGGTGTAGGCGAGGTCGATCGCGACCTCGCGCGCCTCCTCTTCCTCCATGCGATGCTCGGCCACCAGCCGGGCGAGAAACACGCAATCGATGCGGCGGGCCACATCATGGCGCGCGGGGATCGACAGGAAGGCCCTGGTGTCATCGTTGAAGCCCACCGTGTTGTAGAAACCCGCCGTCTCCGTCGTCTGTTCACGGAACCGGCGCATGCCCTCCGGGGAATCATGAAACCACCAGGCCGGGCCGAGCTTCAATACGGGATAGTGCCCCGCCAACGGCGCCAGCTCGCGGCTGTAGCTGCTCTCGTCGAGCGTGAACACAATCACCGACAGCCGGGTGTCATTGCCGAAGGCGTCCAGCAGCGGCTTCAGGGCGCGGACATAATCGGTCCGCGTCGGGATATCCGCGCCCTTGTCCCGGCCATAGGCGTCAAACAGCCAGCGATTGTGGTTTCGGAAGGAGCCGGGGTGGATCTGCATCACCAGTCCGTCCTCCAGGCTCATCCGCGCCATTTCGGTGAGCATCTGCGCCCGGAACAGCTCGGCGTCCTCCGGGCTGCATGGCCCCTGCGTGACCCTGCGGAACAGCGCCTCCGCCTCGCTCTGCGGCAGGTCCGCCGTTGCCGCCGTCGGGTGGCCATGGTCGGTCGAGGTGGCGCCAAGGGCGCTGAATTCGGCGCGGCGCTTGCGGTGGGCCCGCAGATACCCCTTCCAGTCATAGACGTCCTCGCCGGTCAGTTCGGCAAAACGGGCAAGGGCCGCCTGGAACTGCTCGTGCTCCGGGTCGACCACCGGATCGGGCCGGTAGGCGGTGATGACCCGCCCCGGCCAGCCGCTCGCCCGGATGGCTTCATGATGTTCCAGACTGTCAGTGGGGCTTTCCGTGGTGGCAAGCACCTCGATGTTGAACCGCTCGAACAGGGCGCGGGGACGGAACGCCGGCGTTGCCAGCACCGCCTCGATCACATCGTAATAGTGGTCCGCCGTCTCGGCGGTCAGCGCCACATCGATGTCAAAGACCGTTGCGAACACATGGTTGAGCCACAGCGCGGACGGCGTTCCCCGGAACAGGTGGAAATGGCGGGCGAACAGCCGCCACGCGTCGCGCGGGTCGGCCTGGCTTGGCCCCCGCCGTGACGCCACACCGAGCGCCTCGAGCGAGACGCCCTGGCTGTAAAGCATCCGGTAAAGGTAATAGTCCGGCGCAAGCAACAGCTCGGTGGGATTGGTCCATGGCTCGTCTGCGGCGAACCAGCGGGGGTCGGTGTGGCCGTGCGGGCTGATGATCGGAAGCCCCGCCACCTCCCGATAAAGCCGCCGCGCAATCGCCCGGATCCGCGGCTCGGCCGGGAACAGCCGATCCTCATGCAAGACAAGCCGATGTGCCATGACCCTTCCCCGAACAGACGACAGGTTCTGTTGCCCCTTGCGTTCCAGATGACACCGGTTACCATGACAGATATGTCAAGCGTCGACAACCCGTTCGCAGCCTCCTTGCCCGCCGCCCATTGCATTGACTCGCGCGATGACGTCGCCGTTGCCCTGCGCCCCCTGACAGGCGGGGAGACGGTTCTGGTCAGTGGTCACCCCATCACTGTCGCGGCGGATATCCCCAAGGGGCACAAGTTTGCGCTGCGCCCCATCCCGCGCGGCTCCAATGTCCTCAAATACGGCTGGCCGATCGGCCGGACCAAAGCGGCCATTGCGCCGGGCGATCATGTGCACACCCACAACCTGGCGACGCGGCTCGCGGATGTGGAGGACTACACTTACCGGCCAGCGTCCGGCACCCGCCTCCGTCCGCTGCCGCCCGGCCTGCCGGACACGTTTCAGGGATATCGACGCGCCAATGGCGCCGTTGGCACCCGCAACGAGATCTGGATCCTGCCAACCGTCGGCTGTGTTGCGCGCACGGCGGAGCGCATCGCCCGCCTCGGCAGCCAGCGCCTTGGCGGTCAGGTGGATGGCATTCATGCCCTGACCCACCCCTTCGGCTGCTCGCAATTGGGGGATGACCTCTCCCGCACACGAAAGGTTCTGGCCAGCCTGGCGTCTCACCCGAACGCAGGAGGCGTGCTGATCGTCGGGCTGGGGTGCGAGAACAATCAGCTCGACGCCCTGCTGGCCGAAGTGCCCGACCGCAGCCGCATCCGCGCCTTTGCCGCCCAGATGACCGAGGACGAGACGGACGCGGGCCTCCAGGCCCTTGAGGACCTGGTTGCCATCGCCAGCCTCGACCGGAGGGAGCCATGCCCCCTCTCCGCCCTGACGATCGGCCTCAAGTGCGGCGGGTCAGACGGCTTCAGCGGGCTGACGGCCAACCCGCTCGTCGGGCGGATCGCGGATTACGTCGCGGGCGCAGGCGGCACCCCGATCCTCACCGAAATCCCGGAAGTATTCGGGGCCGAGCGACTGCTGATGGCCCGCGCCGCCAATGCGGAGGTGTTTCAGGACATGGCGGCGCTGCTCAATGGGTTCAAACGCTATTTTCTCGATCACCACCAGCCGGTCCACGAGAACCCTTCCCCCGGCAACATCGCGGGCGGCATCACCACGCTGGAGGAGAAATCGCTGGGCGCGGTCCAGAAGGCCGGGCACGCAACCGTAACCCAGGTCCTGCGGTACGGTGAACGCGCCCTGAGGAAGGGGCTGGCCCTGCTGGAAGCGCCGGGCAACGATGCGGTGTCCTCAACCGCGCTGGTGGCGGCGGGCGCGACCCTTCTGCTGTTTACGACCGGGCGCGGCACGCCGCTCGGGTTTCCGGCGCCAACCCTCAAGATCGCCACCAACACCGCGCTTGCCGAGCACAAGCCCCACTGGATCGACTTCGATGCCGGGCCAATTGCGGCGGGCGCAAGCATGGACGCCATGGCCGCCGATCTGCTGCGGCTCATGGTCGATGTCGCCTCCGGCAAGCCAAGCAAAAACGAACAGAACGGCGAGCGCGAAATCGCCCTGTGGAAGAACGGCGTCACCCTATGAACAGGTCGCAACTGTCCCGCCAGAACCTCAGCCTGCTGCCCGCTTCTGTACGGCGCCCGCACCATGACCACGGTCGCCATGCCCCGGGCCTTGTCCACTTCGGCCCCGGCGCGTTCTTCCGGGCGCATCAGGCGGCCTACGTTGATGATCTGCTCGCCCACGACCCGCGCTGGGGCATTGCCGCTGTGGCGCTCAGAAGCTCGGGCGTGCGCGACGCCCTCGCCGCGCAGGACTGGCTCTACACGCTCGCGCTGATGGACGAACAGCCGCAGACCCGGGTGATCGGCGCGCTTGCCGGCGTGACCTCCGCCCGCGACGATGCCGCCACGGTGCGCGCCCTGCTGGCCGCCCCGACAACCCATGTCGTCACCCTGACCGTCACCGAGAAAGGCTATTGCCTTGCGCCCGATGGCGGGCTCGACACGCGCCACCCGGACATTGAGCACGATCTGCAATCCACGGCCGAGCCAGTCAGCGTTATCGGCTGGCTCGTGGAAGGGTTTCGTCTCCGCCGCGCAGCGGGCCTGCCCGCCTTCACGGTCATCAGCTGTGACAATCTGGTGGCGAACGGCCACAAACTCCGGCGCGCCGTGGTTGAACTGGCGCGGGCGAAAAACCCTGCCCTCGCCGACTGGATCGAGGGCGAGGCCCGCTTTCCCTGCACCATGGTCGACTCCATCACGCCCGCAACGGATGACGCGCTGCGCGCCCGCGTTACCAATGCGCTGGGTCTCGAGGACGCGTGGCCGGTTCAGCGCGAGGCCTTCAGCCAGTGGGTGATCGAGGACTGCTTTGCCGGTCCCCGGCCGCCGCTAGACCAGGTTGGCGTCACCTTTACCGCCGATGTGGGCGCCTACGAACGCGCCAAGCTGCGGCTGCTCAACGGCCCCCATTCCGCATTGGCGTACATCGGCTTGCTCATCGGCCACGAGACCGTTGCCGATGCGATGGCGGACCCGGTGGTGAGCGGGTTTGTCACCCGCCTGATGCGGGAGGATATTGCCCCGACACTGACGCCAACGCCCGGCCTCGACCTGGAAGCCTATGGCGAGGCGGTTCGCAGACGCTTCCGCAACCCCGCGATCCGTCATATGCTGTCCCAGATCGCCTGGGATGGCTCGCAGAAGCTGCCGTACCGCCTCCTCGGCACCATTCAGGACCGGCTGGCAGCCGGCACACTCATCGATCGGCTGGTTCTGCCGATCGCCGCCTGGATGCACTTCATCCGCCGCCGCAGCCGGGAGAATGCAACGATCGTCGATCCGCTGGCCGAGCGCCTCGCCGGGATCGGCCGCGCCTGCACCGGTACCGCACGCGAGGATGTGGATCGCTTCCTGGCACTGGATGCGGTCTTTCCGCCGGGGCTTGTTTCCAATACCCGGTTCCGCGCCGCGCTGACATGGGGATATGCCGCCCTCGAAGTGCCTCAGGCCGTGCTGGGCAGCCTGTGAGCCCTGCGGGGCGGCATCTCCTCAGTTGTCCTGCGCGCCCTCGGCAATCCAGTTGCGGATCTTCTCCCGCGTCTTCTCGTCGAGCGGGGGCGCGCCCATTGGCATGCGGGCGCCCTTTCCGCCCGCATCCAGGTGCGTGCCGTCCAGCTTCATCATCAGGTAGCTGTCCTCCGGCGCGCCAGGTTTGACGCGAAGGTGCTTGCTGCTGACCGAGCTGACATTGACGAGGCTCGCATAGGCCGCCCCGGGATGGAGGGCGATATTGCCCGCCTCCCGTCCCGTCATGTGGCAGGTGGCGCAGCGGGTTCGCAGCACCGGGACGATATCGCGCTGGAAACTGACGGGCTCGCCCGCCAACGCCACGGACGGCACCAGCAAACCAAGGGGCAACAGACGCTTCAGCATCACGCGTTCACCGCCTCCCGCACAGCATTCAAGGCAGCGATGTAGCCGAAGGTCATGGCGAGACCGATCGTGCCGCCCGCGCCGTAATAGGCCTGATGCGAGGGCGACGCGATGCAGTTGCCTGCGCCGTACAGCCCGGGGATGGGCGTTCCGTCGGCTGCCAGAACCTGCGCCTTCTCGTTGATCTGAGGCCCGCCGTTGGTGTCCAGCGCACCCGGCGCCAGGATGAAGGCGTAATAGGGCCCGCTCCTGGTGAACGGATGCATGGTGATGTTGGGCATGGGATTGACCGGATAGCGGGTTCCCTCGCGCCGGGCCGAGAACAGCAGGTGCCATTCGCGGTCGTAGGCATGGAGGCCGCGATCGAATTCGGGGTCGCGCCCGGCCTTCGCATAGCCGTTGAACCGCTCGATCGCTGCTTTTGTCGCCTGCGCAAAACTGGATTCGAGGCGAACGCCGCCGGTGCGGTCGGCCACAGCCTGCAATCGCGCATCAATCTTTGCGCCCAGATCCTCGATGGTCGCGCCCTCGATCAGATAGGGGCTCTCGCGCTTGTCGAGCGGGAACGGATAGGCGCCGCCGAAGGCATCGAGGGACCGCTCGTCAAAAATCATGAAGAGCAGATGGTTGGGATATTCTTCCCTGGTCGGGTCGAAGGTGAAGTGGACCCGGGTCCGGTCGTTGTAGTCGCGCTTTTCATTGACGACGCGCTGACCGTACTTGTTCACGACGATCATGGAATCGCCGGGCAGGACGAAGGCGCCAAGGCCCAACGCCGGATTTTCCAGGGCCTCTTCCAGCAGCACCTGCGTCCGCCAGGCCGTGTGGAGGCTGCCCATGCTGGCGCCGGCCTCCGCCGCGATGCCCAGAAAATCGCCCGTGGAGCCCGGCATGGCGCACGCGCCGTAAAGGCCCGGCTGGTGGAGCTGGACCAGCGTCGGGTTATGGGCGTAGCCGCCGGTCCCGAAGATCACCGCCTTGCGGGCCCGGATGCGCACCACACGGTCGCCCGTCTGCGCTTCGACGCCGATGACGCGCCCCTGATCCTTGATGACGCGCGTGACCCGGTGCTCGGTCAGAATGGGCACATCGTGCTTGCGCAGCCATTCCTCCAGATAGGAGGCCAGGCTGCTGCCGCCGCTGCTCGGCCCGGCACCCTCTGCCGGCTCCAGCGCGCGGCCCGTCGGCACCTTGTTCTCCGGCAGGTGATCCGCATAGTCCGGCGCCGGCCTGTCCAGATGGAATAGACGGTATTCCTTGAAACGCACGGCGCCGACGCGCTCCATGTGCTCGAGCATGGGCGAGCCGTTGTCGTAAAACGCCTCAAGCAGGCGGTATTGCAGCTCGGGCAGGCCGAGCGTGGGGCTGTTGGGCGTGTACTGCCGCGGATAGGCAAACCGCGCCAGATAGCGCAGGCAGTCTTCCTTCCGGTCCTCGACGCCCTTGGCCCGCAAGGCGGGATTGTTCGGAATCCAGGCCACGCCGCCCGACTTGGCGGTCGTCCCGCCCAGAAGCGGCATTTTCTCAACGACAATCACCTTCGCCCCGTGGGACGCCGCGGTGACGGCCGCGGCACCGGCGGCCGCGCCGCTCCCGACGCAAACGACGTCAGCCTCATGGTCCCAGGGTTCATTCACGCTGTTCTGGGCCGCGTCGGCACGCCCTCCGATCGCCAGACCCGCTGCGGCGACGCCAACACCGGCCAGCAGCTCGCGACGTCCCAGCCCTGATGTGCGCTTCTCTTCCATGGCTATCCTCCCCTCGCCCGGAGGTCTTTGCCCCCGTTTTTTGTATTGTGACTGTTGTCATAAAACAAAGTCAAGGGAGGAAGAACGGGGCGTTTGCGAGAATGGCCCCGCTGCGGCGGATCGCGCCTGGTGCTAGAGTGTCGCGATTTCGCGCAGGAGAACGGCGCGCAGCCGCTCGGCGGGCCAATCCTCAGGGTCGTGCACGCCTTGGGTTGCAAGGCCCACCACGGTTGCCAGCAATCGCCGGGACTGCATTTCGAGATCCTCGTCCGTCAGGTACTTGCGGCGGGAGGCCGAGGTCATGCGCAGCACCCGCTCGATCAACTGCCGGGCTTCCCGGCCGCGCCGCTGCTGTTCGGCCAGAAGTTCCTCGTCCGTGCTGGTCATGCTCCAGAAGGCAAACCAGATTCTCCAGTTCGCCCGCCGCCCCTCGTTCACCGGCAACAGCGCTTCAAGACAGGTCTGGAGATCGGCGCCGCTGGCGAGCGCGGCCTTCACGTCCTCGACGGCCCGCTCGGTCACCATGCGATACACGAACAGCAGCAGATCCCGCTTGTTGCGAAAATAGTGCGAGACGACCGAGGTGCTGTATCCCGCCTCGCGCGCGATGTCGCGGAAGGTCACGGCGTCCAGGCCCGATTCAACGATGAGCCGCGCTGCGATCTCCGCGACGTCCAACCGCCGCCTGGCATGATCCACAATCACAGGCACGAAGGTATGTTCCCCTGTTCTCTGGCCGACCCGCGCCTCTCTTAATGCCAGGACCGCCTTGAAACAATCCGCCCGGCCTCCCCCGTCTTCCCGACGGCGGGACCGGGCGCCCCGGCCAACGAGACAGAGGGAATATGTGCTTTGATCTATTTTATTGCAACAACCGTAACATTAAAGCGAAAGCGGGCGGGCCGCACCGGAGGCTGCAACACCGCTTCCTGCCGACGGCCTGGCGACGAGAGCGGCTGTCCTTCAGGTATAGGCGATCAATCGACCGAAGGTGGCGATGGTCAGCCACAGCAAAAGCGACAGGAGCGCCATGACACGCGCCGCTATCGGCGGGCCTTCGTCCCACGCGTCGATTCTTCCTCGCGAGAGCGCCTGGAACGCAAGGGCATTGACCAGCGCAATGGCGATGAGGACCATCTTTCGGAGAAACACGGCGGACTTCATCAGCGGTCCGGCATCGGCGGCGAACAGGAGAAATCCGCTCACCAGCAGCAGGATGACGCCCGTGATGGCGATGGGGGTCAGAACATGCGCCAGCGGTGCCAGAGGAATGCGCTGCCCCAGCCCCGCGAGCCGCAGATCGACAATGCCGATCCCCCCAACGAGCATCACCAGACCCAGAATGTGCACGAGGTTGGCGGCTGGATAGGCCACCGGCGAACCGCGCATCCATTCTCCAAGGGCCGATGCCTCCAGGGCCTGCGCCGCTGCCAGCAGGTCCATGCTCTAGCGCAGCTCGACCGTCTTGCCGTCGATCGTGATCCGCTCAAGCCGCATCTCGCGGGTGCCGTCGCTGCGCGGGTAGCCTTCCAGCGTGGCCGTGACGCCGCTTTTCAGCATGTCCTCCGTCAGACCTCGCGCCTCCATCCGGCTGGTCGGAGCCAGAACCACAGCCCACGTTTCGCCCTCGTAGTCGATGGTCGCGGTGGCATGCGGATTGCGCCAGACCACAGTCTCGAGCGTGCCGGTGACGGTGATGGTCTTGCTGGCGTCGTAGGAACTCCAGCCGTGATGCGCGAGGGCAAGGCCTGACGGGGCAGCGCTGAAGCTGCCAATGGCAAGCGCGCCCAAGGCTGCGCGCAGAGCAGAGGTCGTTGCACGATTCATGGCCGTTCAATCCCGGAGAGTGGCTGACCACGCGAAGCAACCATGATGCAGGGCCAAGGCCCTGATCTTTCAAGGATAGCGCGCTTTGGATCTGCGACAACAGCGGCTGTGCCGCACGGAGGGGAAACTCCGGCGTTCAAACCCCATAATTGCTCAAAACTTGAGTCTCCGCGCCATGTCGATTATGACCCTGTACCGCAGGCAAAGAGGCGGAGGAATGACGGAAATCAGAACACCATATTATCTGATCGACAAGAAACGGCTGCTGGACAATCTTTCAATAATCAGGCGGGTCCGGCAAGACTCTGGCGCGAAGATCTTGCTTGCTCTCAAGTGTTTTTCGACATGGTCCGTGTTTGATTTCATGAATCAATACATGGACGGCACCACGTCTTCCTCCCTCTATGAGGTCAAGCTCGGCCGCACGCGCTTCGGCGGCGAAACCCATGCCTACAGCGTCGCCTTTGCCGAGAGCGAGATTGATGAAGTCGTTGAAAATGCGGACAAAATCATTTTCAACTCCGTCTCTCAGCTTCGGCGCTTCAAGGACAGGACACAGGCCATTCCCCGCGGGTTGCGCCTGAACCCCGGCGTCAGTTCGTCAACGTTCGATCTGGCGGACCCTGCCCGTCCGTTCAGCCGTCTGGGCGAAGCCGATCCCGCGCGTGTCGAGGCCGTTCTCGACCTGATCGACGGCCTCATGATCCACAACAATTGCGAGAACGAGGACTTCGGGCTGTTCGACACCCTCCTGTCCCGGGTGGAGGAGCGGTTCGGGCACCTGCTCGCCCGCGTCCGCTGGGTCAGCCTGGGCGGCGGCATTCATTTCACCGGCGCCGGTTATCCGCTCGACGCCTTCTGCGCGCGGCTGAAGGCGTTCTCCCAAAAATACGGCGTGCAGGTCTATCTGGAGCCCGGCGAGGCGGCCGTGACCAACTGCACCACGCTGGAAGTGACGGTGCTCGACAAGATCTCCAATCAAAAGGAGATCGTCATCGTCGACAGCGCGGTGGAGGCGCACATGCTCGACCTGCTGATCTACCGCGCCCACGCCCGCGTGGAGCCCGATGACGGGCCGTACAGCTACATGGTGGCGGGCAAGTCCTGCCTGGCGGGAGACATATTCGGCGAGTTTCGTTTTCCCCGCCCTCTCGAGGTGGGCGACCGCATCTCGATCCAGGATGCCGCCGGCTACACCATGGTCAAGATGAACTGGTTCAACGGCGTTCAGATGCCCTCAATCGCTGTGCGCGAACTCGACGGCAGCATCAAACTGATCCGGGAATTCACCTTCGCCGATTTCGAGCGAAGCCTTTCGTAGGGAGCCAACCGCAACACACATCACAGGAAAGGGTCTGCTTGCTGAGATGAAGAAGAATGTCCTCATTGTCGGCGCCGGAGGCGTAGCACATGTCATCGCGCACAAATGCGCACAGAACAACGACATCCTGGGCGATCTCCATATCGCATCCCGCACACCGGAGAAATGCGAAGCCATCCGCTCATCCGTCCTGACGAAAGGCAACCTGAAGCAACCGGGAGTCTTCGATGTCCACCGGCTGGATGCCATGGATGTGGCGGCCACCCGGGCGCTGATTGAACGGACGGGCGCTTCCATCGTCATCAATGCAGGGCCAGCCTTCATCAACATGGCGGTGTTGTCCGCCTGCATCGAAACCGGGGCCAGCTATATCGACACAGCGGTCCATGAGGACCCGCTCAAGGCGTCCGAAGGGCCGCCCTGGTACGCCAATTACGAATGGAAGCGGCGAGACGAATGTGAGCGCGCGGGCGTGACCGCCATACTCGGCGCGGGCTTTGATCCGGGCGTCGTCAATGCCTATGCCGCTCTCGCCCGCGACGCCTTTTTCGATACCATGGAGGCCATCGACATCATTGATGTCAACGCCGGCAACCATGGCCGCTTTTTCGCCACCAACTTCGACCCCGAGATCAATCTAAGGGAATTCACCGGCCCGGTGTGGTCGTGGCAGGGCGGGAAATGGGTCTCGAACAGGATGTTCGAAGTCAGGAAGGAATGGGATCTGCCCGTCGTCGGGCCCCATGCCACCTACTTGACGGGGCACGACGAAATCCATTCCCTCGCCTATACGCTGGGTGTGCCCGATATCCGCTTCTGGATGGGGTTCGGCGAGCAGTACATCAACGTGTTCACGGTGCTGAATACCCTTGGTCTCCTCTCCGAGCATCCGGTCCGCACGGCCGAAGGGGTGGAAGTGGTGCCGCTGAAGGTGGTGAAAGCCGTGCTGCCGGACCCTGCCTCGCTCGCTCCCGATTACACCGGCAAGACCTGCATCGGCACGCTCGTGCGCGGAACGAAGGACGGCAAGGCCCGGGAGGTCTTCCTCTACAACGTGGCGGACCATCAGGACGCCTATGCCGAGGTGGGCAGCCAGGCCATTTCCTACACGGCCGGCGTGCCGCCTGTTGCGGCCGCGCTGCTGATCGCAGAGGGCACATGGGATGCCGGGGCGATGGTCAATGTAGAGGAACTTCCGCCCCAGCCCTTCCTGCACCTGCTGGACCGGATGGGGCTGCCCACCCGCATCCGGGATGAAACCGGCGACCGCGCGCTCGACTTCGACCCGGCCGGCCGTCTGATCGAGGAGGCACCCAAGGCGCCGCGCCGGCAGGTTGCCGCCCGGTAGGCCAAACAGCCCCCGCATCCGCGATGAAACATCCCCAATGAAAAAGGGGCTCCCCTGACGGGAAGCCCCTTTCCGGTCCTGCCGTTCGCCCAGGCTCAGGGCTTGTACTTCTGGACAGCGCCCGGGAGCTTGCTCCACTCCGCGTACCAGGTCTTGAACAGCTTGAACTGGGAGTCGGCATAGCCGCGCTGGCTCTCCGTCAGTTCATCGGTCTCGTTGAAATGCAGGGTGTATTCCTTGTCGCCCTGCAGCACCATCAGGTGCTTGTAGTACAGGACGAGGTCCGGGCCTTCGTCAAACGACGACAGCACGGCCAGAGCCTGCTCCAGTTCCTGGGCGCGCTGACGCGCTTCCACGTCGCCGGCATAGGCAGCCCGCGACAGGTTGCAGAGGTGAATCACTTCCTTCGGCAGCACGTTGCCGATGCCGGTGATGCAGCCAACCGCGCCGCAGTTGACAAAAGCGTGGAACACGGTGGTGTCGACGCCCGCCATCAGGATGACTTCGTCATCGCGGCTGGTGATGAATTCCGCCGCATAGCGCATGTCGGCCGCGCCGCCGAATTCCTTGAAGCCGACCAGGTTCGGATGCTCGGCGCGCAGCGCGAAGAACAGATCCGCGCGGGTGGCGAAGCCGTAGTAGGGGCTGTTGTAGATGATCGCCGGCAGATCGGGCGCGGCGGACAGGATCGCCTTGAAGTGCGCGCGCTGGGCAACGATCGACGAGCCGCGGGACAGAACGCGCGGAATGACCATCAGGCCATGGGCACCGATCTTCTGGGCATGGGCCGCATGGGCAACGGCCGACGCGGTGTTGATGGCGCCCGTGCCAACGATCACCGGCACGCCAGCCTTCACCAGGCGCTCAACGCCTTCCATGCGCTGCTCGTCCGTCAGGAGCGGCCAGTCACCCATGGAGCCGCAGTAGACAACAGCGGTCATTCCCTGGGCGATCAGCTCCTTCGCCTTGCGGACCAGCGCATCGTAATCGGGGGTGCGGTCCTCCTTGCAAGGGGTCATGAGCGCCGGGATAACACCCGAGAAAATCTTGGTATCCATTTCTAACCTTCCTTTAGGCCTGGTGGATTGGCAGGCTTCCTGGCCACGACGCAAACGGTGCGACGGTGAGCTCAGGGCGCACAATAGTATTTGGTATACGATTTGTCGACAGGAAAGGTGCTCCCGTTTGCATTCCAATCCATGCGGCCGAACCCAGGCCAATTTCTCTCGATATACGATAAATCCGCTAGCACTAAGATGTTATCCACGTGATCGCCTCGCCCCATTCCCTCGTGTCCTGTCCTCGTTCACATCAGGCGGCAGAGCCGGAAACGCCGCGCGGAACGCCAGACCCGCAGTCCTTCGCCCAGGACCGTTGGCCTGTCAGCGCATTCGTCATGCTGGAAAAGGTATCCATCTCAACAGGATGGCAGTTGCCACCTCGGACATAACCCCTTGCAAGCACACGTTACACTATCTGTATTATGTATACTATGTACTGTATGGGTTCGAGAGGAAGTCAAGAGGGTGAATTAAGCGCGATTAAAAGAAGCTGCAAGTTCAGGCAATCGTTGCTGTTTCTTCCCATCGACAGCGAAAACGCAGGCCCGCCTCGGGCAGCGGGCTGTCTCCCGCTGCTCCCGAGCTGCTCTCCGGGTTAATGGTCACACGGCGCTGCCGGATCGGGCCCGGCCAGCCGGGGCTGCTGCGGCTCGGGCGCCAGCGCTTCCCATTCCTGAACCGCAAGGCCTGCATAGCGGCCATTGCCCCCCGACGCGGTCAGCACCGCGCGCAGGCAGCGCGTCGTCACCGGAGAAAATGTCACGTCCTGAAAGGCACCCGGTTCGGTGCCATAGCCCTCGGCATTCGGCACCGGCTTCCAGGTCTTGTCCCAATAGAGCAGATGCCACGCCTGCGGCGGCGCGATGCCGCTCTGCGCACCGGCCGGCTGATCGGCCCAGAACCACAGGCGTGCGCCGTTGAGGATGACCGGCTGTTCCCAGCGATACTCGATCCACGACTGCGCCGGGTTGGTCTCCGAGACGGCGGCCCACAGGTCGGGCGGCAGCGGCGCGGGCCGGGTGATGCCGTCGTTGAGAGCCTTGATCCAGTACTTCACCGGGAGCGGCTCGTTGGAGGCCGCCGCCGTCGCCTGCCCGGCAATGTTGCGCGTCGGCGCGGGCGCAGGTTGCGGACGCCGCGTCGGCGTCACCAGGCGGATCGCCGGCGGTGACTGGGTGTCATCGAACGCCAGACGGTCGATCGCCACGCTGCGGCGGAAGTGGCCGCCGCCTTCCGCATCCGCAGTGTGATAGGCGATATACCATTCGCCCTTGAACTGGATCACGCCCGGGTGGGAGGTCGTTGAGGAAACCGGCTTCAGCAGCACGCCGCGATAGGTCCACGGACCCAGCGGCGTCGGCGCGGTCCCGTAGGCGATGCAGGCATGGTAGAGGGCGGGCGTGCAATCGGACTCCGGCCCGGCACGGTTTCCCGCATACAGCAGGTAGTAGGTTCCATCCCGCTTCATCAGCCAGGGCGCTTCAAAGAAGCCTGGCAGACTGTCGACCTTCACGACATCGCCCTTGGGGGTGACCATGTCCCGCTCCAGCTCGACCCCGCGCAGTTGGCCGAACGTGCCCCAGTAGAGGAAAACGCGGCCATCGTCGTCGACCAGCACGGTTGGATCGATGTTCTGGATCGTGTTGGGCTCGGGGCGTTCCTGCGAGATGATGGGCCCCGAGGGGTGGGCGTCCACCCACGGGCCGGTCGGGTGGTCGGCAACGGCGACACCGATTGCAAACCTGTCTTCGGCCGTGGAATGAGCCTGATGGACCGGCGCATAGAAGTAGACACGCCCGTCCGGCCCCTTGACCATCTGCCCGGCGTAGGCCCGGCCGGGCGTCGCCCACTTGAAGACGTTTTCCGGGCGGAGGATGGCCGGGTAGTGCAGCCACTTCCCCGATGCGGGATCATCGGTGGCAAGAAGCTGCCACTCATTCATGATGAAGTCGTTGACATCGGCGGGAGCTTCATCGCGGCCCGCGAGAATCCAGAGCTTGCCATCAAAGACGAGCGGCGCCGGATCCGCCGAGTAATAGCGGCCATCCGCCAGGATGGGGTTGCCCGGCGCTTCGACGGGAATGCCCTCCGGCCGCGACGCCTCCTCACACCCCGCCGTCGCGAGAACGGTCGCCACCAACAGGGCCGCCCGAAGACTGCGCATCATCCCGTCTCCCCTTCCCCCGGATCAGGACAGCGGCCCGCCGCAGGACACGACGGGCCGCCGGTTGCAGGTTTACTTCGCCTCTCCCGGCTTCGCGGTGTAGAGGCGCACGCCGAACACCGGACCGGCCGAGCTGCGCTCATGCGGCTCGAAGCGGACGCGGATCTGCGACTTGCCTTTGGTCAGGGCGCGCGGCACCGGATATTCGACCGTGAAGAACTCGCCGGGGCGCTCCGCATTCAGCGTCTGCGTCGCCAGCCTGGTCCCGTCGATCAGAATGTCGAACGTCCGCCGGCGCTCGTCGCCCCAGTAGGTCGCCTCCAGGATGAGCGGCTCATCGCGGGACTTCATCGTGAACTCGAAAAAGCCGCCGCTGCGGGCATCGCGGCCGTTACGGCCCCGGTAGGCGCCCGGATAGGAGATTTCCGCCGTCAGGTCGTGATCACGCTCCGCCTGCATTTCGCCGAGGTGCATCACGTCCACCGAACGGGCCGCGAGGTCGCGCTGGCGCTCCTGTTCGGCAAGGAATGCGGCTTCCTCGACCGCCCACTCGGCATCGGTGAAGTGCTTGAAGTAGACGGCGCTGCGGCGCTCATACTGGCTGTAGAACGGCACAAAGCGCAGATCCCCCGGGCGCACTACGCCGCGCGTGTCGTAGATGGCCCACTTCGAGTCAACCGCCTTGAAACCGGCGAGCACGTTGGAGCCAACCAGCGCCGGCGCCGTGCCGGAGAACTTCTCCTGCACCGCGCCCAGATCGGCCGCAAGCACCAGCGGGCCGCGCAGGATCGCCACGGTTTTGGGGTCATCCGGCGTCGGCTCGATGCGCAGCTCCAGCGGAATGGAGATGGTCAGCACGTCGCCCTCCGCCCACTTGCGGTCAACGATGGCGTAACCCTCGTGGATGGGCGCACGGAACACCTCGCCGTTCACCGTGATATCGGCCTTGCCGTTGGCGAAGCCCGGTACGCGCAGCGCGATCGGGAACCGGCCCGGACAGCGCAGCCGGTACAGCGTCAGCGTGCTTTCCGGCTCGAACGGGTAGCGGGTGTCGAGCACCAGATCCAGGCCGCGCTCGGCCCAGTGGGCCTGCGCCGGAATGTAGAGGTTCACCAGCAGCATGCCGTCGCCTTCCCAGAAGATCGACTCGCCATGCTTGGCGTGGCTTTCCATGCCGCTGCCGACGCAGCACCAGAACGCATCCTCGTCCGGCTGCGAATATTCGCGTCCAGACCCGCTCATCAGCGGCGTCATATAGGTGAAGCCGCCGTGCACCGGGTGCTGCTGGGACAGGATGTGATTGAGGTGCGTGCGCTCGTAGTAATCGAACAGGTCCACGGACGGCCGCCAGCTGTAGAGCTGACGGGTCAGCTTCAGCATGTTGTAGCTGTTGCAGTGCTCGCAGGTCTGCTCGGTGATGTGGCGCGAGATGGTGTTCGGCTCGAAGAAATATTCGCGGTCCGCATTACCGCCGATCACATAGCTGTGTTGACTGGTCACCCGCTCCCAGAAGAAGCGCGCCGCGACGCGGTCTTCGTCCTTGCCGTCCACTTCATAGAGGCGGGCCAGGCCGACCAGCTTCGGGATCTGGGTGTTGGCGTGGAAGTTGGCGAGCTTGTCCTCCTGACGCTTCAGCGGATCAAGCACGCGGTGGTCGTAGATGCGCCGTGCCAGCGCCAGCCAGCGCTTGTTTCCGGTCCGCGCATAGAGTTCGGCGAAGCTCTCGTTGAGACCGCCGTATTCGCACGACAGCACCTGCTCCACCTGCTCATCGTTCAGCGCGGCAAAGACCCGGTCGATGTAGCCCGCAAGGCCGATGGCGATGGGCAGCGCCTTGTCGATGCCGCACCAGGTCTGGGCGTCGAACAGGCCGGCGAACAGCTTGTGCCAGTTGTAAAACGGCACCCAGCAGCCATTCAGGTCAAACCCCGCCGACTGGATGTTGCCGGCCATGATCTCGGGGAAGATCTCCTTGCCGTCGACAATGGTGCCGTCCTTGCGCTTGCGCGTGAAGCCGGCCACATAGCCGTCGCCTTCGGCCGCCTGCACGATCGCCAGCTCATCGACGATATAGGCCAGCCGCTCGCGGCACGCCTCGTCGCCGGTCTGGGCATGGGTCAGCGCAAGGGCGCTCATGTAATGGCCGAGCGTATGCCCGGCGATGGTGTCGCTCTCCCACCCGCCATAGACTGCCGCCTTCGGCTTCAGCCCGGCATTGACCCGGAAGTTGTGGAGCAGCCGGTCAGCGCTCAGCGACAGCAGATACTTGCGGTTCGTCTCCACGGCATGCGCGAACGGCGACGGCCGCAGGCGGATGCGGTCGAGCGGCAACGGCCGCGCACGGGCCGGCAGCACGCCGGACGTCTGGGCTGCAAACGCGCGCCCTGCCTGGAGCGCCAGGGCCGTCGATGCCGCGCCGACCAGGAGCTGCCGGCGAGTGGGAGAAAACATGACACGCCTCCAAACAATATACTGTATACCAAAATGCACGGATACGCGGCACGGTCAATGCAGAAAGCAACCGCCGCTGGCCGTCGCCTCGGGGCTTGCCGGTCAGGGCCTCATCGCTGACCGGACGCCGGCACCGCTGGCGGGAATGGGGCGGGTCCGGTGCTCCGCTTGGCCGGAAACGCAACGGGGAGGACGCGCCCGCCCCCCCGTTCCGGCTGCGCTCCCGCGGGTCTCTCAGCGAGCCGCCGCGGCGCGGTTCCACTTGGGGGTCTCCGCGCCCATCAGGTGCCGCACGAAGAAGTCATACTGACGCCGGTGCGCGTAGCGGATCGGGCCGGTGGAGCGCCCGACCGCGTGGTCGCCGCCCGGCACTTCCAGCAGGTCGAAGTCCTTGCCTGCCTTGATCAGCGCATCGACCACCTGGAGCGACGAGGACGGATCGACGTTGGTGTCCTGCTCGCCGAAGATGATGAACAGATCGCCCTGCAGGCGCCAGGCGTTGTCGACGCCGGACGCGCGCGCGTAGCTCTCATCGACCGGCCAGCCCATCCACTGCTCGTTCCAGCTGATCTTGTCCATGCGGTTGTCGAAGCAACCGGCATAGGCGACGCCCACCGTGTAGAATTCCGGGAAGAACAGCAGTGCGCTCAGCGTGCTCTGACCGCCCGCGGAGGCGCCATAGATGCCGACGCCGCCCTCGATATCGTACCAGCTGTATTTGGCGGCAGCTGCCTTGTGCCAGAGGATGCGGTCCGGGAACCCGGAATCGCCCAGGTTCTTCCAGGCCACATCGTGGAACGCCTTGGAGCGGTTGGCGGTGCCCATGCCATCGATCTGCACGACGATGAAGCCGAGATCCGCCAGCGCCTGCATGCCGATCACCTTGTCGCCGCCCGAATGATAACCGAACGGCCAGAAGCTTTTGGGCACAAAGCTGTCATGCGGGCCCGCGTAGATGTTCTCGATCACCCGGTAGCGCTTGTTCGGGTCGAAGTCGCGCGGACGCACGATCAGGCCCCAGATGTCGGTCTTGCCGTCCCGCCCCTTGGCGACAAACACATCCGGCGCACGGAACCCGGCGGCCAGCAGACGGGAGATGTCGCCCTCCGCAATGCGGCGCACCAGCGCGCCGTCCTTTGCCCGGCGCAGCTCCGCGATGTTCGGCATGTCGACGCGCGAGTAGATGTCGACATAATACTGCATGTCGGACGAGAAGCTGACCTGATGGTTCGCCCGGACACTGGTCAGCGGCGTGAGGCCGGACCCGTCGAAGTTGATCCGGTAGTAGTGGATGAAATACGGGTCCTCGCCCGGGTTCATGCCGCTGGCCGCAAACCAGATCTGCCGGGCCGCGTCATCCACATGCACCACCTCGCGGACAACCCAGTCCCCCTTGGTGATCTGCCGCTTCACCCGGCCGGTGCGGCCATCGTACAGATAGAGATGCGCCCAGCCATCGCGCTCGGAGCGCCAGATCACTTCCGCGCCGAGGTTGCCCACGTCGTGGCGGAAGCTGCGATCCTGGTAGATGAAGGTGCCGGCCTTCTCGTCGATGACGGCGCGCGCGGCACCGCTCTTTGCATCCACCTCGATCAGCCGGGCGCGCTGGTGGCCGCGCTCGGTATATTCAAAGGCGAAGGTCTGACTGTCCGCCCGCCAGTTGAGGTTCCGCAGCTGGTAGGGGTTGGGGAACAGCGCGTTCGAGATATTGATCTGCCGCCCTGCGGCAACGTCAAACAGCACCGGCTGCTCGATGTCGATCGCATCCCCGGGCTTCGGATAAAGCTCCTGACGGACCGTCGGCTGCAACTGATCGTCCGGCGCGGCGGTCACGTAGGTCACGTAGCGGGCAAAGCCCGGGCGCACGCGGAACACCACGAGCTTCTTCGAATCCGGCGACCACTGGATCGTCTGGGGATCGTAGAAGTTGCCCTCGGAGCCATCCTGGCTCAGCGCCTTGGCCTCCCGGGAGCCGGCCAGCCGCACGACCACGTTGTAGCCTTCGACCAGCGCCTCCCACTTGCCGTCCGGCGAGACCTTCGGGCTGTTGTCGGCCGGGACGCGCAGATCGCGCACCACGCCGAAACCAGACGGACGGCCCGCGCGCGGCCGCGACGCACATTCGTTGGTCGCAAAGCTGCAACGCCAGGATTCATAGTTGAGGGAGAAGTCGATCGCCTGACCGTTTTCCGCGTAGCGGAACGCCTCGAACGGCAGGTTGAGCGGAGAGATCTGCTCGCCCATCGCCCGGCCCAGCGCCTGCGCAAGGGCCGCCTGATCAAACGCCGGGCGGCGTTCGCCCGTGTCCGCATTCTCGCGGATGAAGGCGAAACCGCCTTCCACCGTGGTCCGGTACACGAAATCGTGGCTGCCCGGCACCCACTGGGCGGACAGCACCACATCCCGCGTGAGATACATCCAGTTTTCGCGCAGCGACAGCGAGCGCTCGTAATCCGCCGCGGTCGGCGCGGCCGTAGCCGTGGCCGTCACGCTGCCGGCGAGAAGAAGGCTTCCAAACAGGAGGCGAACAAAGGCGAGCATCGGCGCAGGTCCCTTTGCAACGGATCGAAAGATTATACCGTATACGAACCATCCGGGGATTGTTAAAGTACTTTCTATACCGTCACCAGAACAACAGCTTGGATGGCGCGGAATCAAGGGTCGCGGCTGGCGAGCCGGGCGCGTCCGCCAAAAAGTAGTGTAGGGAGAAGTATCGATGAAAGCTGCCAAAGCGGCTTTGTGTGCATCCGTTGCGCTTGGCCTGCTCAGCATTTGCGCGGCAAACACCCATGCCGGGGAACCGGAGCGCGCCGAATGGGAGCGCCCGGAGATCTTCCAGATCGGCAAGGAACCGGCGCGCGCCACCTTCACCAGCTTCCACAGCGTCGAGGCGGCCCTGTCGCAAGATCCGGCCCAGGCGCGCTACCGGCTGTCGCTCGATGGCACCTGGAAGTTCCACTATTCCAAAACCCCGGAGGAGCGCCCCGCCGACTTCTGGCGGGAGGACTATGACGTCTCCACCTGGGGCACCATCCGCGTGCCGGCCACCATCCAGATGGAAGGCTACGGCCGCCCCTATTTCAACAACAGCAACTACCCCTTCGAGCCCAACCCGCCGTTCATCGACCACAGCCTCAATGAAGTCGGGTCTTACCGGCGCGACTTCGACCTGCCTGCGGACTGGCAGGGCCGCCGCGTGTTTCTGCACATCGGCGCGGCAGGCGCGGCCTATTACGTCTGGGTGAACGGCAGGAAGGTTGGATATTCGGAAGACCAGAAACTGCCCTCCGAGTTCGATCTGACCCCGCATGTCAGGCCGGGCCGCAACACCATTGCGATCGAGGTCTACCGCTTTGCCGACGGCAGCTATCTGGAAGATCAGGACTTCTGGCGCGTCAATGGCATCGAGCGCAGCGTCTACCTCTTTGCCACGCCCGAGACGCACATCCGCGACTTCGAGGTTCATGCGGGGCTCGACAAGGCCTATCGCGACGGCGTGTTTGCGCTGGACATCGAACTGGCCGGCAAGAAGCGCGCCACCCGGGTCAAGGCGACGGTGCTGGACGGCGACAAGCCGGTGCTGATGCAATCCCGGGCCATCCCCGCGCGGTCCGTTGGCCAGAAGGTGACACTGGGCGGCACCATTCCCTCGGTGCGCCCCTGGTCCGCCGAGACGCCCAACCTCTATACGCTGCTGATCGAGCTGACCGACGACAAGGGTGAAGTGCTGGAGGCCACCAGCCGCCGCATCGGCTTCCGCACGGTCGAGATCGTGAAGAATGGAGAGTTCGGCAACGAGATCCGCGTGAACGGCAGGCGGGTCATGATCCGTGGTGTCAACCGCCACGAGCACGACCCCTACAACCTGCGTGTCATCACCGAAGAGTCCATGCGCCGCGACATGGAGCTGATGAAGCTGGCGAACATCAACGCCGTGCGCGCCTCTCACTATCCAAACGATCCGCGCTGGTACGAACTCGCCGACGAGTATGGCTTCTACATCATGGACGAGGCCAATGTCGAAGCGCACGAGTTCATGGGCGGCCTTGAGAGCCCCGATGACCGCATGATCGGCAAGCAGCCCGAGTTCGCCGCGGCCATTCTCGACCGCGTCCAGCGCATGGTGGAGCGCGACAAGAACCACCCCTCCATCATCTTCTGGTCGCTCGGCAACGAAGCGGGCGTTGGCCCCAGTTTCGAGGCGGCGGGGAAATGGGTGAAGTCGCGCGACCCCGGCCGGGTGCTCAGCTTCCTCGGCTGGGGCACCACCAGCATGCAGCATGGCATCAATGACTATGTCGATATCTACGCACCGATGTACGACGATATCGAGAACATGATCGACTATGCGACCGATCCCCACTTCACCCAGCCGATGATCCAGACCGAATATGCCCACGCCATGGGCAACAGCGTGGGCAACCTGGCGGACTACTGGAAAGTCATCTACGCCCACCCCAAACTCCAGGGCGGCTTCATCTGGGACTGGGTCGATCAGACGCTGATCCGCAAGGATGCAAAGGGGCGCAACTATTGGGCATCCGGCTTCGATTTCGGCGAGTCCCCGCGCGAGGGCCCGAGCGTCGTGGCGGACGGCCTGATCCAGCCGGACCGCACGCCCAACCCTCACTATCATGAAGTGGCCAAGGTCTATGCGCCGGTGGCGTTCGAAGCCGAAGATGCGGGTGCGGGCCGGCTCCGGGTCATCAATCGCAACGCCTTTGTCGATCTCAGCGGCCTGCGCTTCGAATGGTCATTGCTGGAAGACGGCCGCGAGGTTGCGAACGGCCCCCTTGCAAATGTCGCGGCGGCTGCGGGCGAAACCCGTGCGTTTACCGTTCCGCTCCCCGATGTCCGGCGCGACCCGGCGAAGGAGTATGTGCTGACCGTGCGCGCACGCGCCAAGCCCAACGCCATCCCCCTGGTGCCTGCGGACCACGTGGTCGCGTGGGAGCAGTTTATCCTCTCGGCCCCGGCGGCGCGCGACGTGGCGGCGAAACCCGGAGCGGTATCGGTGGCGGAAAAGGACGGGCAGATCCGCATGGCGGCCGGCGGGGCCGAACTGGTGATCAACCGCACCACCGGCCTCATCGAGCGTTACGGCTACGGCGGTCAGCTCCTGCTGTCAGGCGGCGCGCCCAACTTCTACCGGGCGCTCACCGACAACGACATCGGCGCAGGCGTGGAGCAGTCGCACCTGATCTGGCGCAAGATGTCCGAGCGGCGGCACATGCACGCGCTGACGGTCGGCAAGGGTGCGAACGGCACCGGGGTTGTCACCGTCACCTACAGGCTGGGCGCGGGCGCGGCCCGGTTCGTCTCCCGCTACGAGATGGGTGGCGACGGCGCGGTCACGGTCACCGGCCAGTTCGAGCCGCTGAAACCCGACCTGCCGGATCCGCTGCGGATCGGCTTTGCCTTCGAGACGACGCCCGAATTCGCGGACGTATTCTGGTACGGCCGTGGCCCGCACGAGACCTACTGGGATCGCAAGACGAGCGGTGCCTTCGGGCTGTGGTCCGGCAGACTTGCCGAGCAGCACCACGACTATGTGCGCCCGCAGGAGACCGGCGCCAAGGCCGACACCCGCTGGATCGCGCTGACGGCCGAAGATGGCCGGGGCATTCGCGTGACGGGTGCTACGCCGCTTTCCGTCAACGCGCTGGCTTTCCCGTATGCGGACCTGATGCCGCGGCCGCTCGGCGAGCGCCACAGCTCCGACATCGAACCGCATGGCAACGGTACGCTGCTGGTCGACGCCCTGCAGGCAGGCGTTGGCGGCGATACGGGCTGGAATCTGGAGGGGCGGCCGCACATGCCGTACCGCATCCCGCTCAAGCCGCTCAGCTTCAGCTTCCGCTTGGAGCCGATCACGGCACAACCGGCAAAGAACTGAGGAACGACGGGCGATCCGGTTCAGCCGGGTCGCCCGTTTTCTGTCAGCCGATCCACAACACGGTGCAGTCCGACAGAATTGGATGCCTTGATCAGCACCGTGTCGCCGGACTCCAGCTGGTTGCCGATGTCCGGCAACAGCGCATCCACTCCGGAATAATGGGTGGCGTCGATGCCATCATCCGTGGATCGCTTCAGCTCCTCCCACAGATCGGCCATCAGCGGGCCGCACAGCAGCACTTTGCCAGCCCTGGCAGCTAGCACCTGCGCCGCCAGTTCTCGGTGATAGCGCGCAGCATGCGGGCCCAGTTCTGCCATGTCCCCCAGAACCAGGACCCGGCGCCCCTTCACATCCAGTGCGGAAAACGTCTCCAGAGCCGCCCGCATGGAAATTGGGTTCGCATTGTAGGCCTCATCAATAATCGTCAGGTCCATGCCCTCGAACGCAACCTGACGCACGGCTCCCCTGCCCCCCGCCGGCCGGAAGGCAGCCAGCCCGTCGAGAACAGTCGCGAGATCGCCGCCCAGCAGAATGCGCACGCCAAGACACGCCAGGCTGTTCAGAGCCATATGCCGGCCGGGCGCACCAAGACGGTATTCGAGCACAGATCCATCCGGCAGCACTGCCCTCACCTGCCCGGTTGCCTGATCGTAGCCAAGCAGCCGGATATCAGCGTTATCACCCTCGCCGAACGTCATCACCTTCACGCCGCACTCGGCTGCGCGTTCCATGAAGATTTCCCGGCATGCGATCTCGCTGTTCAGCAGCAGGGTTCCGCCCGGCACCATGCCCTCGATGATGTTGGCCTTGCGGCGGGCCACATGTTCCACATCCTCATCAGGCGAGCGCATGTGGGACGGGCCCACATTGGTCACGATGGCAATGTCCGGGCGCACCAGACGGATATTCTGGAACCTTGGCGCATTGATTGCGCTCACCGCCGCCTCGACCACCACAACGTCGGTTGACGCCGGGGCATTGGCCAGCAGGTACAGGATCCCGACCCGGGAGTTGTAGTTGAGGCTGGAATTGCCCAGCACCTTCCGGTCCCTGCCGAGAGCCGACATCAGCATGAGCCCCTGGGAGGTCTTGCCCGCACTTCCCGTTATGGCCACCACATGGCCCGCCAGCCGGTTGCGCGCCGCCGCGCCGAGCTGGATCAACGCATGCAGCGGATCGGGCACCAGAAGCAGCGGCAGATCCGGCCTCAATCCCTCCACCGGCCTGGCGACAATTGCGCCGGAGATCCTGTCCTGCAACCCGGACAGCCGGTCGTGTGCATCCCAGAACTTGCCGGCTGTAAAGTCCGACAGCTCGTGCTTCATCGCCATTTTCTGGTCGATGACAGCCAGCAGTCTCGGCGCAGGCATGTACCAGTTGTCCATCTGCCTGCTCTTGTGCGTGACCGTACGGACGAACCAGGTCTCTGGTGGCGGTACAAGCCATTTCCCGCCGGTGATCTCCACCAACTGTTCGGCGGTCCAGAGAATTTCCGGCGTCGGACTGATCCTGTCGGGCGCGGGCACCTGATACCGAGGCGGATGGGCGCGGAACACCGCATATCCGGCCTTGGGCGACAACTGGAAGCGCACCTGGCGTGGCAGCATCTGACGGGCAATCCGCTCCCTGCCGCACACAAGCCCGACGGAAAGCGTCAGCGTCACATCCTGCCAGTCGCGAACGTCTGACGGGCGCAGGGTATAGAAGTCCCGATAGACCTGCCCCACCTGCCAGCGGGTGAGCGGCCACATCCAGTCGCACGGATCATGATCACAGCTCAGGCCCCAGTCGCCGATCGCTCCCCGCTTGTCCGGGACCGCGCGGAAATCGATGCGCCAATCGCGGTCCGCTGGCTCGACAAGGCGCCACCAGGATTCAACGGCAATCAGACCGACCCGATCCAGCCGCTCGGGAGATGTCCGCACCCCCAGAAGCTCCATCGGCCCGATCCGCAAGGGTTCGGTAAGCAGCGCGTCTTGGGGCACCTCATCCGCCAGCCACTCGGCACGCGGCTGGTCGAGTGGCGCCGGAGTTTGACGCACCGAGGTTGCCGCCTCGGCTGGACCTTCACTCTGGCGGACGTCCCTCTCGGGCGGCGCCAGATCAACCTGACCGGTTCCATCGTCATGGACCTCAAGCCGGGTCCCGAGTGCCGCGCATTTTGCCGCAAACCGGTGCGTCATCTCACGCGCCAGGGTGCGGTCCGGCACAGCAGCTGCGCAGAAACCCAGCTCAAGGGGTGAGAAGCGGACGCAGTGCACCCCGCGATGGTCCATCTCCAGCGAGAACAGACCGCCGTCCCGGTCCGTGCGCCGGAGGGCATCGAACAGCAGATCACCGGCATCGTGCAGGATGGGCCGTCCCTTGTAGATCTCGATTCCCTGCAACACGTGGGCAGACGAGCCCAACACCGCATCCGCCCCGGCATCGATCAGGGCATGACCGCCGGCGATTTCCAGCGCATCGGGCTGATGGACGTTGTTGCGGCCCCAATGGATGGCAACGAGAATGACATCTGCCTGCGCCCGGGCCGCGGCGATGCGCAGCGCCATGAGGTCATACCAGTCCTGCGGCCTCGCGGGATCAAGCCACGCCGTTCCGGGTGTCGTCTCACCCGCAGCAAAGCTCGCCTGGGTCACATCAAGCGCGAACAGCGCAATATCGAGTGCGCCAGCGCGCCGGAAAACCGGGCGGAAGGCCTCTTCGAGAGTGCGCCCCGATCCGGCGTATCCGAGCCCGGCCGCCTCAAGCCATTCCGCCTGCTCAACGAGAGCTTCCGGGCCATAATCGCCGGAGTGATTGTTTGCGGTCGCCACCAGATCCACGCCGCCCCGGACCAGAACGTCGAGCATCTCCGGCCGCGCCCGGTCGCTACGCCGTAGACTCATAAGCTTTGATCCAGAGGCGTGTTGAGAACAGCTTGATGGCAGCGAGGAAGTTGTCTGCCCGCTTGTC
>Ga0207867_1000366_pt1 | contig 50170 bp, 50 predicted proteins | sample HigsolmetaAR206D_FD_184838 | JGI IMG/M metagenome (GOLD analysis project Ga0207867, IMG submission 184838) | Ionic liquid and high solid enriched microbial communities from the Joint BioEnergy Institute, USA - AR20-6-D (SPAdes) (version 2) ...
ATATTTTGAACTCCGTCAAGATTGGCGAACCGCCTAGTGCGGACCCGCATGCTAGGTGGTGTGAGGGGACGGGGGTTCGTCACCCCCTCCTACTCGATACATCTGTTCGAAAAGCCTTGGTGGATGACGGGGTATGGTTGATGATTTTGTAAACGATCGGGAAAACAATCGCGATAAAGACGGCGTTGATGACCGCTGCCGGCAAGACCACCGCCGTAAACATCGCCAAAAATCCGGTGCCGGGCGGCAGGGAAGCGCACAATTGGAGCGCCGTTAAAAACACCGTTCCGCTTAAGATCGTACCCGCAGCCGTCAAGATCACGGCATTCACCATCAACGGCAAAAGCTTTCTGATCGCAAGGAAAAGCGCAAAGATGACCGCCGACGTGATCAGCTTATCGATGACGTTCGGCAAGAAGCCGCCCGGTATCGTCGACGTCAAGCCGGACAACAGGCCGGCGGCGAGACCGATCACGGCGATATTGCGGCGATCCGCGAACAGAAAAATCGTCAGGAACATGGTCGACAGCAACAAGTCGGGTTTCATGCCAAAAAAGAATCCGGGCACGACGGCGTCCAATACCGTCCCGATCGCCAAGAACAACGCAATGAAGACCAGCTTCTTCACTTGTTTCACGCTTATCTCTCCTCAACTCGTCTCGTTTTCCCCCGATAATGCGCTGCCGCTTATCGCGGGGATTACATCCAGTATACCAAACGACGGGAAAAAAGGGAACACGATTCAATCATTCATGCCGGATGCGTCAAGCGGCACCGGATGAGCCAGGGCACGGTGCCGGGGCTTGCGGCGCGTGCTCGGCCGAATGCCATATAAATGATAAACGCCCGAGAGGCGGCTACCCTCGGGCGTCGTTTTTTTTACAACGAGGCAAACGGCATGCGAAGCGTGGATCTTACGCTGACGAATGTCTTTGTCCAAGTATTGCGGGGACGGCAGGCTCGAAAACCTCAAGCCGACTGATATTTAAGCTCGGCTTCGGGCGTCCGCCAAATGGTGATCCATTTCATGACGGACGTGACCAAGATGATCAAGCCCAAAATGAGCATGATGATGGATAAAACGCCGTTCAACACGCTGTGTCCGGCCGATGCCGGGTTAAGGTAAACGTTTTTTGTCATCCAGATGCCCGCGGCGTTTACCGTGACGTATAAGTAGGCGAGAGGCACCAAGCACGTCAGCATATAGCGGCGTTTTTCTGCCACTTTCAAAATGACGGTGGCGCCGACGATCAGACCGATCGAAGCCATGAGCTGGTTGGAGACGCCGAACAGCGCCCAAACCGAACCGATATCGCCCGAGAACAACAGATAGCCCCAGACGAAGCAGGCGAGCGCGCTCGCGAATATCGCCCCCGGCAGCCAATCGGCTTTTTTCAGCGGTTTGTAAAATTCGCCGAAAAAGTCTTGGATCAGGTAGCGGGCGATGCGCGTCCCCGCATCGATCGCGGTCAGGATGAAGACGGCTTCGAACATGATGACGAATTGGAAAAAGTACGAGGCCAGATGTCCGAACCACGGGATCGATTTAAAGATGTAAGCCATGCCGACGGCGAGCGTGACGGCGCCGCCCGTGCGGCCTTCAAGGTTCAGGCCGATTTCGTGATTGAGCGTCGGCAGTTGAACGACGTGCATGCCCAGCGTTTTAAAGACTTCGGGAGCGGAGTTGATCGCAAAATAATCGGCGGGATGAAGCGACGTCGCGGCGACGAGCGCCATGATCCCGACGAGACATTCGACGAGCATCGCGCCGAACCCGACGACTTTAATGTCCTGCCACTTATCGATCATTTTAGGCGTCGTACCGGACCCGACAAACGCATGGAACCCCGAAATCGCGCCGCAGGCGATCGTGATGGAGACAAACGGCCAAACCGGACCGGACAAGACGGGCCCGCCGCCGTGGACAAACTTCGTGAAGCCCGGCATTTGGATCGATGGATTGACGAGAAAAACACCCAAAATAAGTGCGATGAACACTCCGATTTTCATTAAGCTGCTCAAATAATCGCGGGGGACGAGCAAGAGCCAAACCGGCAAGGCGGCGGCAAAAAAGGCGTAAACGGGCAGAAGGATCGCCAACGTTTTGTAGTTAAAGGTCAACCAGTCGCCGAGCGCGCTGTCCTTGATGTATGGGCCCGCGAAAACGCCGGCCAACAGCAGCAAAAAGCCGATGATCGACGCCCATTTTAAATTGCCGGTTTTCTTGTAATATAATCCGACACCCATGGCGATCGGTATGGTGATGCCGACGGAAAACGTGCCCCATGGATTGTTTTCCAAGGCGTTGATGACGACCATGGACAGGCCGGCCATCGTAATGGTAATGATGAACAACATCGCCAAACCCGTGCAAAAACCGGCGACGGGGCCGAGTTCTTCTTTGGCGACATCCGACAGCGATTTGCCGTTTCGCCGCATTGAGGCGAACAAAACGACGGCATCGTGAACGGCTCCGCCGATGACCGCGCCGATCAACAGCCAGAGCAAGCCGGGCAAATAGCCGAACTGGGCGGCGAGCACCGGGCCGACGAGCGGACCTGCCGCCGCGATCGCGGCGAAATGGTGACCGAACGCAACCCAGCGGTTGGTCGGCACGTAATCTTTTCCGTCGTTCAGTTTATGAGCGGGCGTCGGCTCGGCTTCGCTTAAACGCAAAACTTTGGCTGCCATGAACGTCCCGTATAAGCGGTAGGCGATGACGAGAAGGCAGATCGATCCGATGACGACGGTAATCCCGTTCATGTTTCGCTCCCCTTTCCTTTAGATTTTTGCAATTTCGATGATAGCGAAAGTGATCGATTTCATTGCATTTTCATCGCCAAACGCACAAAAGGGGGAGCGAAGTGCATGAACCTGAGGATGAAAAGCAAGCGCTTTCAAAGACCGAACCATTGTTTCAGCTTTTTGGCGTAAGTGCGGCTGACCGGGATTTTTTCACCGTTCGGCAAAACGAGTAGATAAGTGGAATGAAACCAGGGTTCGATTTGTGCGACTTTGTCCAAATTGACGAGGTAGGATCGGTGAACCCGCTCAATCGTGGTGTCCCGCAGCTTTCTTTCCAAGGTAATGAGCGATTCATTGACGCGATACTTTTTGTCTTGCGCGGTGATGATCGTTTGGCCGCCCGCGGCTTCCAAGGAATAAATGTCTTGTGGGTTGAGGACGATGATTTTTTCGTCGAGATTGATCGCCAATTTTTTCGGCGCTTCGCCCGTTCGGGCACTCGCCGCGTCCGCCCGTCGGCTCGCCTTTTTCATCTCGACGATCCGTTCGAGTTTGTTGACGGTTTGGATGACGCGGTGTTCATCGAACGGTTTTAAAAGATAATCGAGCGCATTCAGTTCAAAGGCTTCCAGGGCAAATTCATCGTAGGCCGTCGCGAAGACGATCTCGGGCCGATTGTCCATCTTGGAAAGCTTTTTGGCGATCTCGATGCCGTTATCTTCCGCCAATTCGATATCCAAAAACAGCACATCCGCTTCAAGCGGCTGACGCTCGGCGAAGACGGCTGACAAGGTGTCGCTTTCAGCGACGATTTCCACCTTTTTTGTGCGCTTCAGAAGATAGGCGAGCTCATCCCTCGCCAGCGGCTCATCGTCAACGATAACCGCTTTCAACATTTTGATTCCCCCGTTTCGGCGCGTGAAGGGGCAGGGTCATCCGCACTTTCGTTCCGCGGCCTGGCCGGCTTTCGATCGAAAACGTGCCGCGGCTGCCGTAAAGTTCCTCCACGCGCTTTTTAATGTTCCAAAGGGCGGTGCCGGTGCCTTCGCTCGAAGTGATTTGCCGGCGTCCCAACAGGTCGAGTATTTTCGGATCGATGCCGCGTCCGTCGTCTTCGGCGGCGATGATCAATTTTCCATCTTTTTTGTAAGCCCGAATCCGGAGGGTTCCGGTTTGTCCATTGGCCTTCGGAAAAGCGTGCTTCACGGCATTTTCCACCAACGGCTGCAAAATGAACGGCGGAATCAAGACATCTTTTAACGCGGGATCAACGTCCCACTCGACGCGGCAGCGGTCGGAAAAGCGGGCTTCCGCCAGAGCCAAATAGGCTTCGACGTGCTCGAGCTCTTTTTCCAATGGAATGAACATCTGGCGCGCCCCTTGAAGGTTGCTGCGGAAAAATACGGCCAATTTGATGAGGAGCTTCCTGGCGCGTTCGGCGTCGGTCCGGATGAGGCTCGAAATGGTGTTGATGGCGTTGAACAAGAAATGCGGATGGATTTGCGCTTGCAACGCTTTGATTTCCGCATCTTTTAAAAGTTTGCTTTGCCGTTCCATCTCGGCGAATTCCAACTGCGCGGAAAACAGCTTGCTCAGCCCCTCGGCGAGCTCTTCTTCGACGAGATTCAGGCGGTTCGGGCGCGTGAAGTACAGCTTTAATGTTCCGGCGGTTCGTCCATGTACGATGAGCGGCAAGACGACGGCCGCTTTCAAGGGGCAATCGCTTTTATAGCAGCCGATCGCTTTTTGGGACGTCGCTTTTAAAATGCGCCCTTCGGCCAACACCGCTTTGGTCAATTTCGTTCCCAATCCCTGACCGGGGACGTGATGATCCGATCCTGCACCGACGTGCGCCAATACGCGTTTTCTGTCCGTGATGGCCACGGCGTCAGCGGCGGTCGAGCGGAGAAGGATTTCCGCCACTTTCCCGCACGTGGCGACGGTCAGCCCTTTGCGAAAATACGGCAGCGTCTGGTAAGCGATGTCCATGGCTTTGTGCGTTTGAATGGCGCGCGTGCGCTCTTCTTCTTGTAGCATCGTGCGAATGATCAGCATGAAGACCAAGGTGCCGAAACCGTTGACGGTGATCATGGGCAAGGCGATGATTTCCACCAGGCGGCGGGCTTCTTCATATGGGCGGGCCAAAAGCAAGATGATACCCATCTGCACGATCTCCATTGAGATGCCCGTGGCGACAACGAGCCATGGCGATGAGCGGCTGTGCAATTGATATCGTTTGCCCATCAAGCCGGTGACGAAGCCGGCGAGCACAGTGGAAACCGAGCAAGCGACGGCGGAAAAGCCTCCGAGCGTCAGGCGGTGCAATCCGGCGATCAGCCCGGCTCCAATGCCGACCATCGGGCCGCCGAGGAATCCGCCGATCGTCACGCCCATGATGCGCGTATTGGCGATGGCGCCGTCCACCTCCAAAGAGGTGTGCCATTCGCTGGAAGTCAGCATCCCGTTTTGGATCTCGACGCCGATGTAGTTGCTGATGATCCCGAAAGCGCCGAAAATGACCGTCAAGATGATTTTTTCAAGGCGGTCGCCATGGCGGACCATATGGCGAAACGATTTGACCATGGAGAGCATAAACGCAATGATGATGAGAATGCCGACGCGTTCCAGCATTAACGGTACGAGCGCGATCATAACCTGTTCCTCCAAATGACGGTTGACTTTCGTCAAGCGCGGGGAAGTATGGATCAGTGCGGTTTAAAAAATAATGCGCTTTCATTCACTTCTAATAATAAAAGATAGCGCGAAGGTCGGCACGGTTTTTGACAAAACCCGCCTGGACCAGGCGGGTTTGTACGCCATTGTTTTCCCCATTCGGCCGAGGAAGGGCCTGAACGCGTTTGGGGAATAAACCAACGAAATGGGCAGGTTTGGGCGGACGGCCTTTAAATCCCCCGGCCGGTTCTTCCGGCGGGCGTCATGCGGCCTGCGCCGTTGAAAGGTGACAAGGTCAAAGTTTTTCGGCGATCGCCTTGGCGATGTTTTGCCTTTCTTCTGGAGAGTAATCGCTTTCGTGGGAATGCCACACGGCGCCGAAGCCATCCCCTTTGCCGTAGCGGGGGATAATGTGCAGATGAGAATGGAAAACGCTTTGCATCGCGATCTCACCGTTATTGTTCAAGAGATTGAGGCCTTCAGGCTGGAAGGCATCGCGGATCGCCCCCGCGATTTTCGGCACGACCGAGAACAATTTGGCCGCCGTGTCCGCCGGCAATTCAAAAATGTTCGGATAGTGGTCTTTGGGGACGACCAAGGTGTGCCCTTTGGTCACTTGGCCGATGTCGAGAAACGCGAAGACGTTCTCATCCTCATAGACTTTGGCGGAAGGCAATTCGCCGCGAATGATTTTGCAAAAAATGCAATTCGGGTCGTGTGCCATCGGCAACATCCTTTCCTATTTTTTGATTTATTTTACCATGGTTAAGAAAGGATTTCCCGTCGTTCATCCATGCCGGGCAGTCAAGGGGTATTCCGACCGGTTTGTTCTTTCCGCTTCTGGCAAAATAACGGCATTTTTGCGACAATAGGAAGCAGCGGAAGCGTATGGCGAAAACTGTTGAAGGGAGTGGGCGGGGTGCCTGCGGTGCTGGAAGTCGAAGGGTTGAGCGGGGGCTACTCGCGGCGAAAAGAAATCATCCGCGACATCAGTTTTACAGTGAACCGCGGTGAACTCGTCGGGCTCGTCGGTTTGAACGGCGCCGGCAAGAGCACGACGATTAAACATATCTTGGGGTTGCTTGAGCCGACCAAGGGAACGATCAAAGTCGAAGGGCTTACGATTAAAGAGGACATGACGCGCTATCGTTCACACATCGGTTATATTCCCGAAACGCCGGTTTTGTACGAACAATTGACGCTGCGCGAACATCTCGAAATGACGGCGATGGCCTACGGCTTGGATCGCGGCGTTTTCGAGGAAAGGCTGCCGGGATTGCTTCGCCGCTTTGACATGGAGAACCGCTTGAACGCGTTTCCCGGCCATTTTTCCAAGGGGATGAAGCAAAAAGCCATGATCCTTTCGGCGTTTCTCGTCCAGCCGAAGTTGTACGTCGTCGACGAGCCGTTCGTCGGCCTGGATCCGCTCGCGATTCAAGCCTTTCTCGAGTTGATGACGGAGATGAAGCAGAACGGTGCGGCGATTTTGATGTCGACGCACATTTTATCGACCGCCGAGCAGTATTGCGACCGCTTCATCCTCCTCCATGAAGGCCGGATCGCCATGCAAGGCTCGATGGAAGAATTGCGGCATGCCTCCGGCGGACGTTATGCCTCGTTCCATGAATTGTATGTGGCCGTGGCCAGGGGGGAGAAGCCGTGGTAACGGTCGAGCAGCTCTGGCGGGCGCGCTGTGGCCATTTTTGGAAGATCGCCGTGCGCTATTTGCGGCTTCTCGCCAACAGCGGCTTTATGTTTTCCCTCTACATTTTCATTGTCGCCGGCGGGGTGTACTACCAAAGATGGGTGAAGGGCTTGAGCGACGCGTTTCCTGCGGAATGGCTGTTGACCGCCGCTTTTTCCATCCTCATCGCCCGCACGCCGATCCGCACCTTTATTCAACCGGCGGATCTCGTCTTTTTGTTGCCGCTTGAACGTGAAATGACCCGTTATTTTAAACGGGCCGTTCTTTACAGCGCGCTCGTTCAAGCCATCGCGATATTGTTCGCTTGGGCGATCGCCATGCCGCTTTTCCTCCAGACGGTCGATCGACGCCCGGCGGTGTACGCAGTCGTTTTGTTTTTGCTTTTTATGGTCAAGGCGTGGAACTTGGATGCCGCCTGGCGGGAGCATTATGTAACGGAAAGCCTGCCGTACAAAGGATTGCGCGTGGCGGTGACGGCGGCGTTCATCGGGTTTTTGCTTTTTAAAGCGCCGTGGTGGACGCTATGTCTCATCTTTTTGATCATGGTCGCCCTGTCGCTTTTCGTGTATCATCCGTTATCCAAAAAACATCTGTTGAAATGGGAAGTGCTCTTGGAAAACGAAGATAGGCAACTCGCCCGCTTTTTCCGGTTCGCCAATCTGATCACGGACGTCCCGGCCCTCAGAAACCGCGTCAAACCGCGGCGGTTGCTGTCAATGTGGACGGACGTTTTCCCGTTTGGACAAGCCTCGGTATTCCGCCTGTTTTATGCCAAGACGTTCGTCCGCCTGGGGGATTATTTCGGGATTTGGTTCCGATTGACGGCGGTCGGAGCCATCCTCATTCTTTTGTTGCCGGACGGGTGGCCGCAGCTCGTCGTCGCGTTCATGGCGATGTATTTGACCGCCGTTCAGCTCCTTCCCATGTGGCGGAACGGATGGGAAGACGGGCCGGCGCTTTGGTTTCCGACGGCCCCCTTCCTCCGTCTCCGCGGATTTTTAACCGTTCTTTCGCTCATTCTCGTCGCCCAGTCGGTCATTTTGAGCGTGGCCGTCGCCGCCGGCCGGAATGGGGAAGCGGCCGGATGGGCTTTATTGATCTGCGTGGGGTTCTCCGTTGCCTTCACATACGGCTATGCGGCAAGAAAGCTTGGAACCGCCGGATAAAGGCGTGAAAAAAGATTAATATATCCGCTCCGGCGTTCGTCGGACCGTTCACAAGATGAACATCGCCGCAATCGTCGTCACGATGAGCCCGGTGATGACGGGGACGAGATTGCGGCGCGCAAGGGTGAACGCATCGACATTACAAATGGCGGCGGCCGGAATTAACGCCCAGGGAATGAGCGTCCCGCCGCCGACCCAAATCGCGGCGATTTGCCCCAAGGCGGTCAAGGTGGCCGCGCCCGCTCCGATCGCCGCGCTGAAAAGATGGGCGATGGAACCGGCCAAGGATATGCCCGAGAAACCGGATCCGTCCAGTCCGGTGATGGCGCCCGCAGCGGTGAGCGTGACGGCGGCGACTTCCTTGTTCACCGGCACCGCATGGGCGAGCGCGTTGCCGAGATCGTTGACGATGCCTTGGGAACCGGCGGGAAGGTGGTTTCCGAACACCGATTGAAAGCCGGCGTCCCCCATATAGAAAAACGCGGCGATCGGAATGACCGGCCCGAATACTTTAAAGCCAAACTGAAAACCTTTTATCAAATACGCGGTGATTTTTTCAAGACCGTCCTGTTGGTGAGCGGCAAGGGAAATCGCGGCTAATATAAATAAAACCGTGCCGCCGATCAGTGCGGTGGCGTCCCCGCCCTGGAGATGAAAAGCGAACATGCCGATGACATCGAGGATGAGCAAGACAGGAATGAGGACGGCAAAAACGGTTTTCGCTTTATCGGACAAGGCATTTGGCCGTTCTTGGCCCTGGGTTTCCAACGCGGCCAACTCTTTTTGCGTCACCTTTAACGCGCCGCTTTTCATGTCCCGTCGCAAAAACCAAAACGCGGTTGCGGTGGTGACCGCCCCCATGATGATGACGAGCGGCACGCTCGCCGCCATGACGGAAGAGACGGGGAGCCCGGCGGCGTCGGCCGTGAGTTTCGGTGCGCCCTGGATGATATAATCGCCGGATAATGCGATCCCGTGGCCGAACAAGTTCATCGCCATCGCCACGCCCAAGGCGGGCAGACCGGCGCGCAAGGCGACGGGCAGGAGGACGACGCCGATTAAGGCCGTTGCCGGGGAAGGCCAGAAAAACCATGAGATCACCATCATGATGAAGCCGACGCTCCAGAAAGCGAGAGCCGGGGTTTTGATCCATCGGCCAAAAGGGCGGATCATCCGATCGCTGATCCCGGTTTCGGTTATGATGTCGCTCAATGCGACGATGACGGAGATGACGAGGATGGTGCCGAGCAATTGACCAATGGCGTAAATCAAACTATTGAAGACGCTCGTAACGGCGACGACGATCGACGAGGTGGCGACCAAGCCGAGGAGAAAGACGCCGATGAGGCAGACGAGAGACGTATCGCGCCGCATGATCATAGCCGCAATGATGATGAACATAAAAAAGAGGTACACCCAGTGAATGAGCGTCAACTCTACTCCCATAGACAAGCCTCCTAGCCATTCATGTATTCATAGGGTATGACAGGCGCCCACGCGATGTGCCATATTTTTTCCGGCAGTGGCACCGCTGCTTCGCTTTCGCCGTTAAGAGGCTGCGCGGGAAGGCAAGCGGGCGCCGGGTTTCGCCTGCCGCTCATTTTGCGGAGGTAAAAATGGTCCTTCCTTTCAGAACCGCTTTGGATTGAACGGCGAATTCAGACTTGGGACGGAGGTAAAAACCGCCGCCGGGTCATTTATAATGTCGGGTAAGGCGATTATATTGGTAGTGAAAAGAAGGGATTCGAACCCGAAACGAGGAGACCGGACGCGAAGGGATAAGGCATGGAATGTGGAAGTCTTGCGCAATAAACCGCGGGGAGAAGGCCAATCCGGTCAAAGCGTCCGTGGATGACAGAGATTTTGAGGGGATAGCGATGAGAAGACATATATCATTTGGGAATTTATTCATAGCGTCCATTTTCATTCTGATCGGCGCCTGGCTGCTTTTGTCCAATATGGGCCTGATTGATACAAGCCTCGGTGCGCTTATCGATATTTTTCTCGCCGCCGCCATTTTTGTTTACGGGCTATGGTCGATCTTTATCCCGTTGTTTGGAAGGCGGCGGCCGCACTGGTTTGCGGGCGTGTTCGGCACGGCCTACGGCGGTTTGTTATTGGCCGATTATTTTCACTGGCTCTCGTTTCGTTGGTCGGATTTTTGGAAGTTGTGGCCGCTCTTGTTCGTCTATATCGGCTTGGAAATGATCAGCGGCAGCGTCAGGACGGCTCACGGGGGCTATGAGAGAAAGCGGCGCCGTCGGGAGGGCCGCGGGTCGACCGCCGTGTATGACGAAGGATATCGTGAATATAAGGCTTCTAATCGGCACGGGACGGGCACATCGGTTTTTAATTTTGTCAAAGAATACCGGTTCAATGAACCGAATTGGCCGGTGGAACCGATGGCGCATTGGTCGATGGTCGGCGATTACGAGATGGACTTCACCCAGGCGTTCATACCGGATCGGGAAACGGCAATCCGGCTTTCCGGTTGGGTCGGCGACATCGATATCATCATCCCGGAAGACGTCGCCTTCCGAGTGAAAGGCGAGGCGAGCATCTTGAACGCCAAGATCGACGATCGGGTTCAAGACGGCGTCGGCGGCAGAGATATTTTTTATCAAACGCCGGATTTTGAGCAGGCGACGCGCCGCCTCATCTTCGACCTGGATTTTAAAATCTTGGATCTTCGCATCGACCGGATTTAGGGGGGCAGGCGGGATGCTCAAGTCATTTCATGCTTTTAAAAAGCAGGCGGCGATCGCCTTGCTTTCCGCCGCGGGGGTCTTCATTGCCCTCGAGGGGATCGCCTCCGCCGAAGGCAGGCGCGTCACGGGCGAAGTCGCCGCCGCGTCGGGCATCGTTTTCATCGTCGTTTTCGTCCTGGGGCTTTATCTCACGTTTAAAGAACGCTGGGCATTCAAGCAGCATCTGGACGACATTACCGCTTTTATCACCGTGCTGTCCAACGGCAAATTATCCGATCGCATGGAAATTCAAGAGCCGGGAGAACTCGCTTCCATCGGCCGGGCGCTCAACCGCCTCGCCGACCGCTTCGAGAATCAAGTCCAATCGCTGCAAAAACTGGCCGACGAAAAGGCGGAACTCGCCGAACAAGCGAAAGCGGCGGCGGCCATCGAGGAGCGTCAACGGCTGGCGCGCGATCTGCACGATGCGGTCAGCCAACAGTTGTTCGCCTTGAACATGCTCGCTTCGGCGGCAAAAAAGACGATCGACAAAAATCCGGAGGCCGCGAAGCGCCAAATCGAAGAGATCGCCGATATCGCTTTGAAAGCGCAAGGGGAAATGCGGGCGCTTCTCCTTCATCTCCGCCCGGTTCATCTGTCGGGAGATTCCTTGCAAGAAGGGATGGAAAAACTCATCGATGAACTGGCGCGGAAGACGAACATCCGGTTTGAAACGGACATTCAACCGATCGAAGGCCTTTCAAAAGGCGTCGAAGACCATCTTTTCCGGCTGCTGCAGGAAAGTCTGTCGAATGCGCTGCGCCATTCCGGCGCGACGGTGATTAAGCTCGAACTCCGGCAAACGAGCCAAGCCGTCGTCTTAAAGGTGCATGACAATGGAAAAGGGTTCGACGTCACGGAAGAGAAGAAGGCGTCTTATGGGTTGAAAACGATGCGGGAGCGTTGCGAGGAACTGGGCGGCCAGTTGACGGTGACGTCGCGCCTGGGCGAAGGCACTTTTGTTGACGTCCGAATACCGATAGGGGGGAATCGCTTATGACCGAACCGATTAAAGTGCTGATCGTCGATGATCACGACATGGTGCGCCGCGGTTTGCGCGCATATTTGGAAATCGAAGACGATATCGAAATCGTCGGCGAGGCGTCCGATGGCGACGAAGTGTTGGAACGCGTTGAAGCCTTGCGCCCTGACGTCATCCTCATGGATTTGATCATGGAGAGGGTGGACGGCATCGAAGCGACCAAGCAAGTGCTCGCGCAACACCCGGAATGCCGGGTGATCGTCTTAACGAGCTTTTATGATGACGAAAAAGTTTTTCCGGCGCTTGAGGCGGGGGCGACCAGTTATTTGTTGAAGACAGCTTCGGCGGAGGAGATCGTCGAAGCGATCCGCAAAGCGGTGTGTGGGGATTCCGTCATCGACGCCAAAGTCGCCGGAAAAATGCTCCACCGCTTTCGCGATGCGCGCCCGAAACATGAACAGCTGACGAGCCGGGAGCGCGAGGTGTTGATTCTCATCGCCAAGGGGAAGTCGAACGCCGAAATCGCCGAAGAACTCTACATCGGCATCAAGACGGTGAAAACCCACGTCAGCAACATTTTGAGCAAGCTGGGAGTGAGCGACCGCACCCAAGCGGCGATATACGCCCACGAGCATCATTTGGTTTAACCGTGTCGTGATGAAGGCGATGGCCATGCCGGCAAGGTTGGTTGCGTTTTCCGGGCTCTATTTTGATCATGTGGATATCTCTGCTAGATTTCCAGTCCGCCGTTTGGGGAGCGGATCCGTGATTCAACTAATAGAGAGAAACGGCATTAAACAAACCCCTTAATGATTAATTCCATGTAGGGGGCTCCCGCATGCGAAGGATCTCCATGCCTCATCGAAATTTTTGGTGCTTTTTTTCAGGTTATTTAGCTTCCGAAATCGGCAATCGAATCTTTTATTTATCCGTTTTTTGGTGGGTGGAACATCAAACGCAAAATCCCCAGTTAGTGGCATGGCGATCACGATTCCTCAATTTTTTGCGGTATCGGATGTCTACAACAGAAAACATGTCATGATGACGACTGACTTTTTTCGATGCTCATTGTTTTAATCATGACCCTTTACTTTAAAACATTTGTTTTTCCTATCTCTTTATACTCTTTTTCTTTTTCATTTTAAACCTGTGCGACAAAATTTTTATACCGTGTTCAAGAGCTTTTCTTCCGGATATGACTTCCGCAAAATTTCTTAACTTAGGCAACAGCTTGTTTACGATGGCTACGCAATTTTCGACGATCATCGGCGCGACCATTGGTGCTGTTTTGTTAAATAAATTAAACATAGTGATGTTTTTCCTTTTTAACGCCGCAACGTTCCTATTTTCCTTTTTAATGGTCGCCTTGATCCGCGATGACCATGGTCATCCGTCGCTTGCGGGAGCTAAAGGGAGACCCATTGAAAAACTTCATGAAGCTTTTAATAAACAATACATCATGATTTTCTTTTCAAGCGTCAAAGGCAGTTTTTCCTTGTTCAAGAAGCATAAACTCCTTAGGTACATGATACCCGGCGTGTTTTTCACCAATATTTTTTTCGTCACCTTCAATTATTTAACTCCGGCTTGGTCGCAACCAATTTTGAGAAAAGGCGCCGAAGGCTACAGCCTGATGGAATTGGGATTGGCTACCGGTTTTCTCATCGGCGCGTTCATGGCTGCCGTGCTGTCAAAGAGAGTGTCTGCAAAATATGGGCAAATCTTGGCGTTTTTAATAGAGGGACTGCTGATGCTTTTTCCGGTATTTAAAAACCTATACTATGACGTCTTTGTTTTGCTTTTGGCAGGCATTGGGTTCGGCATGTCCAATACATTCGGGGCAACGATGATTCAAGAAATGATTCCGAAAGATTATCGGGGGAGAGCTTTTGGCGTGTTTATGACCGCTCTCGGTGGCGTGGTCCCCATCGGAACATTTATATCGGGAATTCTAGCCGGCATTTTGGGGCTCATCGGTGTGTTTTGGATATCCGGAATCGGCGTGGCGATCGGGGCGGTCATTTTGGCCGCTGTTTTCGCCAAGATTCCGGATATGGAAAAGGCGAAAGCAGTGGTATGAAAGATGTGTGTAAAAAAGCGATTGGAACCGTTCTGATCATATCTTCGCATGATGGAAAAATAGGGTTTGAAACTATAATAGGCACCTGATAAGGAAGCGATGGCAATATGAGTCTCGCACGAACGATCATCACGATCGTCCGGTCATTGACCGGCATGTTCAATGTGACGGAGATCCATGAAACAAAGCGATTTTCCGGCGAGGGGATCCGCCGCCTTCACATACGGACGCCGTTTGTCACGGTCCGCCTCAGATCCACAAAAGAAGGCGAAGGGGCGGCGGCCTTGACGGGGGAAGTGTCAAGCCGCTATAAGGATGCCTTCGTTTTTGATGTGCGGCGCAACGAGGATGCCCTGGAAATCAGTGTCGAACGCACCGCCGCCAGATCCTTTTTCTTCGGATGGATGGTCAATCGTTTGACTTTGGATGTCCGATTGCCGGATAACGTTTATGAATCCATTGCCCTTCATTCTTCGTCTGGAGACGTTTTTTTGCAGGATGTGGCGGCAGGAACCGTGACCGTCAAAACCTCAAGCGGTGATGTTCAAGCCATTGACCTCCGTGCCGAGGATCGCTGTTTCATTCGGTCCAGCAGCGGGGATGTTCGAGCGACAAACATCGGAGCGAAACGGATCGATATGGAGGCGACCAGCGGCGCCTTCCTGCTCAAAAACATCACGGCGGAGACGCTGACGGTTTCTGCGACGTCCGGCGGGATCAAAGCCTTCCGCATCGCGGGGCATCATTTCCGGGCCGAAGCCTCGAGCGGCGACCTGCAAGCGGCCGATGTCAGCGTTAAACGGTTTTCCGCACGCACGCGCAGCGGGGATATGGAGCTGCACCATATCGTTGCGGGTCATGTTCAATTTTCGGCGTCATCCGGTGATATATCGGTTGCGAAAGTGTCCGGTGCGCTCGACATTGAGACGTCTTCCGGCGATATTCGGATCCTCAGCGACGCTTTGACCGACGATTGCCGACTCCGCGCGACGAGCGGAGACATCGACATCAAACTCGCCGATCCTTCCGATGTCATGCTTTTTTTCAGCAGTTCATCGGGACAGGGGCGTGTTCAAGTGCCCGCGATGGTGTTTCAGGAAAAAAGCGATCATATCATCTGCGGGATGACGGGGTCCGGCCGCTGTCGTTTGCATGCGCAGACCAGCTCCGGCAATTTCCGCCTGAGTTGACAAGCTTCGCTTCATCGGGGCTTGGGCATGGATTAATGCGCTGATTGCGCGCGCATTAAATTTTTCTTGAGACGGTGTCGTGTTAAAATAGGAAAGGCACCGTCTTTTGCGTTTGGATACGGCCGAATGACGAAAAGGTTGGAAACGCTGAAATCTTTTTTTGTTTCGCCGCGCTTGCGTTCAGCTGCCGCTTCGGAATAGGGACACAGGCCAAACCAATGAGCGACGGGCGTCGCGAACGTTCGGAAGACGCAGGCTGCCGGCTTGCGCAAGCGCTTACCGACGGAAACGACGCTTTATGCATTGCGGGTAGCCGGTTCCTTGCCATACGCAGGCGCCATTGCGATCGAATACATACTTTTTGGCAGTTTTTTCCGAACCGCCTTCGATGATGGAGGTTTAGGTTAATGCTTGACCCGCCATGCGAATTTGTAACAGATTCGATAGAATTTCGGCGCGCACGCGGGTGTTACAATATGGAATAATAATTATGGAATAATAATTTTAGAAAAGAGAGAGGATGGCCGCGCATTGACCAACCGAGCGTTTAACGACGCGTTCCTAAAGGCTTGCCGCAAGGAAGCGGTCCCGTACGTCCCCGTCTGGTACATGCGGCAGGCGGGCCGATATCAGCCGGAATATCGGGCGATCCGTCAACAGTATTCATTTTTTGAAATCAACGAGAATCCCGAAGTGTGCGCGCAAGTGACGCGCTTGCCCGTCGAACAGCTTGGCGTTGACGCGGCGATCTTGTTCGCCGACATCATGACGCCAATAAAGACAATCGGCGTCGACGTGCGCATCGTCGAAGGCAAAGGGCCGGTCATCTCCAATCCCGTGCGCGCGTTGGCTGACGTCAAACGGTTGGGCGACTTGGCGCCGGAGCGCGATCTTCCATACATACGCGAGACGATCCGCCTGCTGAGGGAACAGCTTTCCGTACCGTTGATCGGGTTTGCCGGGGCGCCCTTTACGCTGGCCAGTTATTTGATCGAAGGCGGGCCGTCGAAAGACTATCACAAAACGAAGGGATTTATGTACAGCCGTCCGCAAGAATGGCAAGCCTTAATGGACAAGCTGGCCGCCGTCACCGTCGCATACCTGTCGTGGCAAATCGAGGCAGGCGCGCAGGCCGTGCAGGTCTTTGATTCTTGGGTCGGGTCGGTCGCCAGCGATGATTATGAAAAGTACATCGCCCCGACCATGATGAACATTTTCGCGGAGATTCGAAAAACCGGCGTGCCAACGATTTATTTCGGCAGCGGCACGGCGCATTTGCTCAAAATTTGGAATCAGCTCCCCGTCGACGTTTTATCCGTCGATTGGCGCATTTCCATCGACGAGGTGCGGGAACTCGGCATCGACAAAGCTTTGCAAGGAAACCTCGATCCTTCGATGCTGCTCGCCCCGTGGGAGGCGTTGATCGAAAAAGTGAAGGCGATTGTCGATCAAGGCAAGAAAAAACCAGGATATATCTTCAACCTCGGGCACGGCGTTTTCCCCGAGGCCGATGCCGCCGTGTTAAAAAGGCTGACGGATTGGATTCATGAATACACGAAAGCGGAAGCGGTCAAAGAACGCGTGGAATCGTGACGGTTTAAGGGATCCGGAATGGGTTGGGTCTCGCTTGACAATGCGGAAATTCCAAAAATGCGATCGTGAGTCTGGCGCGCGGGATGCGCCATCGGCCGAATCGTCGTTCGTTTAAAGCGCAATGAGATCATACATGAATAGAGGTGCTGACACATGTCGAAAAAAACGATCGGTTTGCTCGTCATGGCGTATGGAACGCCGTATCGTCCTGAGGACATCGAACCTTACTACACGCATATCCGCCACGGCCGCCGTCCTTCCGATGAACAATTGGAAGATTTGAAAAGGCGATATGAAGCGATCGGCGGTGTTTCCCCGCTCGCCCGGATTACCAACGAGCAAGCGAAGGGGCTCGCCGCCCGTTTGAACGAGCGCCGGAACGACTGTGAGTTTAAGCTTTACATCGGGTTGAAACACATCCATCCGTTCATCGAAGACGCCGTCAAAAAAATGCATGAAGACGGCATTGATGAAGCGGTCGCCATCGTGCTCGCCCCGCATTATTCAACGTTCAGCGTCAAGTCCTACATCGACCGGGCGAGGAAGACGGCCGCGGAGCTTGGCGGCCCTTCCATCGTTGCCGTTGAAAGCTGGTATGACCAGCCCGGTTTTATCGATTGGTGGGCGGACAAAATAAAAGAAACGTTTGCCCGAATTCCCGAAGGCGATCGGGAACAAACGGTCGTCATCTTTTCGGCGCACAGCTTGCCTGAAAAAATCATTGCCGCAGGCGATCCGTATCCGCAGCAACTGGAAGAAACCGCCCGGCTGATCGCCGAACGCGCCGGCGTGAAGCATTATGCGGTGGGATGGCAAAGCGCCGGGCAAACGCCGGAACCGTGGCTCGGTCCCGACGTGCAGGATTTGACGCGCGAGCTGTACGAAAAAAAGGGTTACCGTTCGTTCATTTACTGTCCGGTCGGCTTCGTCGCCGAGCATCTTGAGGTGCTGTACGACAACGACTATGAATGCAAAGTCGTGACCGAGGAATTAAATGCCTCCTATTACCGCCCGCCGATGCCGAACGCCGATCCCGCGTTTATCGACGTGTTGGCCACCGCCGTCCTGCAATCATTAAAAGAAAAAGAGACCGCTCAATGACCAAGCGCGTCGCAATCATTGGCGGAGGCATCACAGGCCTTTCGTGCGCTTATTATTTGCAGCAACGGACGGCGGAAAGCGGCGACGGCCTTCGGATCACCTTGATCGAAGCGGAAGACCGGTTGGGGGGCAAAGTGAAGACGCTGCGCCGCGACGGTTTTGTCATCGAACGCGGACCCGATTCGATTTTGAAAAGGAAGCCGGAAGGGCTCGAGCTCATCGAGCAGCTCGGCCTCGGCGCGGATGTCGTCACGAACCGGACGGGGCGCTCCTACATCTTAAAGGACGATGCGCTTCATGCGATTCCGGACGGTTCGGTGATGGGCGTGCCGACGAGCCTGAGCCCGTTGCTGAAATCGGGCCTTTTATCCATGGACGGAAAAGCACGGGCATTAAACGACCTTTTTATCCCGAAACTCGGCGACTTTGATGATCTGTCGGTCGGCGAATTTTTCAGAAAGCGTTTGGGCGATGAGATGGTCGATCACCTCATCGGCCCGTTGCTGTCGGGCATATACGCCGGTGACATCGATCAGCTCAGCTTGGAGGCCGCCCTTCCGCAATTTATAAATATCGAGAAACGCTACGGCAGCCTCATCCTCGGTTTGCGCGAAACCATGCCGAAACGAGGGAAAAGCGAAGGCCAATTCGCCACCTTGACCACCGGGCTGAATGCGGTTATCGATGCGCTTGCGGACGCTTTGGATTCAGAAGCCGTTTCGATCATGACAGGCGTAGAGGCCGAAAGTTTCGAGAAAGACGACAACGGGTATTACATAGGTCTCTCTGACGGCACGGCGGTCGAAGCCGATTACGTCGTCTTCGCTGTGCCCCATCGCGTCGCCGAACGGCTCATTGGAGCCGATTTTCTCAGGCGCGACCGCGTCGCACCCGATACGTCGGTGGCGACGATCGCCATGGCCTTCGCTCGCGAAGATGTCGAAATGTCGAAAGACGGGACGGGGTTCGTCGTTTCGCGCCGCGAACCGAAGGCGATCACCGCTTCGACGTGGACGCATTTGAAATGGCCCCATACCGCTCCGGAAGGCAAGGCGCTCATCCGCTGCTATGTCGGCAAGCCGAATGATCCCGGGATCATCGAGAAAACCGACGATGAACTCGTCGCGATCGCCATAAAAGAGATGAGCGGAACGGTGGCGATTAAAGGCGAACCCGATTTCGCCGTCGTGACGCGTTGGCCCCTTGCGATGCCGCAATATCCGGTCGGTCATAAGCGCTGGCTTGCGGAGATCACCGCGCGCCTCGCCCGGGACTTTCCGAACGTTTACCTTGCCGGGGCCTCCTATGACGGCGTCGGGATTCCCGACTGCATCCGCCAGGCCCGATCGGCCGCACAAAACATTACGGCTTCATAAGCAACAACCCGACGGAGCTTTTCTGTCGGGTTGTCTCGCTTTCTCCGCGCTCCGGATGCCGCACCTTTTCGCTTTCGGCCGCCGTTTGCCGTCACCTAAGTTTGGCGCACGGTCGAAGGCGTCGTCGCTTTCAACGCCGTCTTCTTTTTCCTCAGGTCATGAGCCAACCTCCCGGCTAATATGCATAAAGTGGAGGTGTGGTCATGGCGGTTGTGAAAGCAACGTCGTCCGATATTGCCCTGCTTGCGCGCCTGTTGCGCGCGGAAGCGGAAGGGGAAGGCATCATGGGCATGATGCTCGTCGGGAACGTTGGCATCAATCGAGTGAGGTGCAATTGTGCGGATTTCGTCGGCATTCGCACCATTCCGCAAATGGTTTTCCAGCCCCACGCGTTTGAATGCGTCCTACACAGCTACTTTTATCAAAGAGCGCGGGAGCAGGAAAAGCGCTTGGCCCGTCGGGTGATCAACGGTGAAAGATATTGGCCGGCGAAATTCAGCCTTTGGTATTTCCGGCCCCCCGGCGATTGTCCGCCGCAGTGGTACAACCAGCCGCTGGTGGGCCGCTATAAATTGCACTGTTTCTACGAGCCGACCGGAGAAACGTGCGAGAACGTTTACAATACTTTCTGATGACGATGGTGACTTTCGGATGTGGCGCGGTCAAGAAGGTAGAGGTGTGCCGCGTTCGCGCGGCATTGATGACATAATGGCAGGGCGGTGTGGGCAAGGGGACGATGACAAAAAAATGGCGGGTGAACGGAAGAAGGTTTCAGGCAATGATCGGGAGCCGTTGAAGCGTTCAGGTGATGGCGATGGTCTGTAGAATAAAGCCCGTTCTCCTTTATCCGTCCGCTTCACCGGCATTCAAGGGATGGATGGAATATGGCGGTCAATTATGGAAGCCTTCGGACCGCGCGGCGCCTGTCGTCTGGCCGCGCCGTCTTGAAGGCTTTCGCTCTTTCCTACGCCTTGTATTTTTAGCAATCCGGTTCCGCCGGCATGCCGGAATTCGGGGCGCCGAGATTGATCTCCCGGCGGAAAAGCGCTAATCTAAAATAAAACGCAACGGACGTTCAACGGAATGCAATTTGTCCACAGCTTGAAACCTAGGATTGAGGTGAAACTTGCCATGAAATGGACGGTTATCGGATATTGGGGCGCTTATCCGGAAAAAGGAGAAGCGACAACGGCGTATCTCCTTGAAGATCAAGGCTTCCGCCTCCTCATCGATTGCGGAAGCGGCGCGTTGGCTCAACTGCAAAAATACGCGGCCATTACGGATATCGACGCCCTGATCCTTTCCCATTATCACCACGATCACATCGCCGACGTCGGGCCGCTCCAATACGCCCGCGACATCGCCAAATATTTGGGAGGTTCGGCGAAGCCGTTGCCGATCTATGCCCACGAAATGGAACCGGACAAGTTTAAGGCGTTGGATTATAATGATGCGACTCATGCCGTGAGCTACAAGATCGGCGAACCGATCGAAATCGGCCCGTTCCGCCTCGACTTCATCCGGACGGTTCATCCCGCGCCGTGCGCGGCGATGCGGATTACAAACGGCAAACGGACGATCGCGTATACCGCCGATACGAGTTACATTCCGGAACTCGTCCCGCTGTCGAAAGAAGCGGATCTGCTCGTGGCCGAATGCAGCCTTTACAAGGATCAGGACGGCGCGCCGATGGGGCATATGAACAGCCTCGACGTCGGACGCCTCGCCAAAGAAGCGGGCGTTCGCGAAGTGTTGCTCACCCACTTGCCGCATTACGGCCGCCACGAAGATTTAGTCAATGAAACGGCGACCGTCTTCGAAGGCAAAATTTCGTTGGCGAAGAGCGGCTGGACTTGGGAAGCGGCGGAGTAATCAAACGGCGGTCAGGAAATGAGCGTGTCGTTTAAACATCCGAAAATGAAAACCGATAATATATAAAAGGCAACCGGTGTGACGGATGGCACGCCTTTTCGGGCAGGCCATCCTTGTTCTTTAACCGGCGCCGATGCGGTTGAGGGATAGAAAGGAGCGAAGCGATGTTTGAAAGCGAACGATTAATTTACAGGCCTTATACTATGGATGATCTGGACTTTTACGCTTCTTTATGGGCTGATGAACGGGTCGTGCGCTATATCGGGTTCGGGTTGACGAAAAACCGCACGGAATCCGAATATCACTTAAGGGAATGGGTGTTGCCCCGCTACCGCGACGGCCTCGGGCTTTACATGTTGGTCCATAAAGCGGACGGGCAGCCGATCGGCCATGCGGGCCTCATTCCTCAAGAGGTGGACGGAGAGGAAGAAATTGAAATCGGCTATTGGCTAAAGCCCGACTATTGGGGGCGAGGATTGGCTAAGGAAGCGGCCGTTTTCTTCAAAAAATATGGTTTTAGAACGCTCCATTTGCGCAAGCTCATCTCGCTGATCAACCCGAACAACCCGGCGTCCATTTTTGTCGCGCGCAAAAACGGCATGTATTATGAAAGAACCGTTGATTTTCACGGCCATCCGACGCTCGTCTATTCGGTGCACAACCGCGGCGGCGCAGAAGATTGGTCGGCATTCGGCTGAGTTCCTTTGTTGCGGATTGGTTGGCTTGGCGTGGGCGGTGGGCGACGCTCCTTTCCAAGCTGATTTCACAGTGTTCTGACCGACGTCATACGAGCGGCCTGATCATGCAGCCCCGAAAATCAGTGCGGAATTTGCATGAAAAGGTTCGGACCGGGAAAAATAGGTTCAAAAGATTCTCGGCGGGTGACGGGTTTGAAAGCCGGACAAGATGAAAGCAAAATATTCAGCGACGCCATCGACCGCATCAATCAAGGGATGGAAGACATCATTAATTTGTACAACGAATTGGAGGAAGACCGCGAGCTCATCAATTTTGACGACGACATCGCGGCGCGCATCGTGAAAGCGAAAGAGAAGTACGGCAGCGAATTCGTCGATCAGAAAATCAACAACGTCGTCAAAGAAATCATCGAATGGCTGCCGCTGGACGGGGAATAAAACGGCCAAACCGGGCATTCGTTCTGAATAAAGGGACAACCCTCTCAATAATTAATAAATTTAAGGGTCCCGCTCTTGTTTAAGGGCGGGACCCGCGGTTTATAAAAGGCATTTGTTGATTTTGATTTCCCGAATGCGGTGTTCGCCGTCTTTTCGTAAAATGAGGCTCGCGCGTTCGCGGGTCGGCAGAATATGCTCGTTGAGGTTTTTGCCGTTGATGTCCTCCCAAACCTGCCGGGCCATGGCATACAGCGTGTTTTCATCCGTATCCTTGAAGTTGTAATAAAAGGACTCCGGCCGGTTCTCGGCCGCTTGGACTAAACCCTTGATGCGTTCCCAGTACCAACGGAAAAGATCGGCTTCTTCCGCGTCGACGTAAAGAGTGACATCCATCCGGTCCGACAGCGGCACGCGACCGGTAACGGCGCCGAGGACATGAAGCCCTTCCACGACCAAAATGTCGGGGCGTTCGAGCGTTGTCGGTTCGGGCAAAATGTCATAGATGTCGTGGGAATACTCGGGGACCCGGATGGACGACGCGCCGTCCGCCAATGCGGCGATCGCGGCGTGCAACGCCTCGAAATCGTAACTTTCCGGGAAGCCCTTTTTATCCATCAACCCGCGTTCCGACAATATGCGATTCGGATAAAGAAATTGATCGGTGGACAAAACGGCGGTTTTCGGCTGATCCGGATACCCCGACAACAAAGACGTGAGGATGCGTGCCATCGTGCTTTTGCCGCTCGCGACGCTCCCGGTGATGCCGATGATGAAAAGGTCGGGCCGCTCGGGTGCTTGGAAGAACCGGCGGACGTTGGCTGCCGTTTCGCGTTTGACTTGGTACATAAGGTGCAAAAGCTCGGCCAATGGAGCATAAATCGCGGCGATTTCCGCGGGATCGATGTACGGCGGAAGCGAAGCGCTTTCAATGGATGGTTTCTTCCCCAGGCGCGCCTCCCATTCCGCACGCGGCAAAGTCAAATAGTCCATTCCACTTCTCCCCTGTTACGTTTGTCACATCTCTCCCCAATTTAACACAAATCGACCTCGGTTGACCATGTTCATCCCTTCCGAATCCGTTTCGGCAAACGAAAGCCGTGCCGCCGCTGTTCGTATGCGGCAATGTGCGCCGCGCCAACCCATCATCACGGCGGCGCTTCCACCCAAGTCCGGGTTTATCGGGCGTGGCTTTTTGTGGTGTTTGATTTGCCGCGGTGCCATGAGGCCGTTGAACGAGGCGATGACAGTCAATAAAACAGGCACTGGCCTTGATTCCTGCATAATCCTTTATCATGGAAGCCACCTCCATTTCCTATCTTCGAGATGAGATAAAAATATGAACAGTCTAAAAACGGGAGTTTTTCTGTGGTAAAATGACATTAGGGAAAAGGAGGAGGACAGTTGGTCGAAGCCTTTGTGCACGGTTTTGTATTAGCGTTCGGGCTGATCTTGCCGCTCGGTCCGCAAAATGTTTTTATCTTTAATCAAGGGGCGTTGCAACCGAGCCTGATCAAAGCCTGGCCGGCCGTCGTCACCGCTTCGCTGTGCGACACGATTCTCATCACGCTCGCCGTTCTCGGCGTTTCCGTTGTGGTTTTGGCGTTGACGTGGCTGAAAACGGCGATTTTCGCGATCGGTTTTATTTTTTTGATCTACATGGGCTGGTCGATTTGGCAAAGCCGGCCGAGTGTCGGGCAAGCGGCGGAAACGTTGTCGCCTTGGAAGCAGATCTCCTTCGCCGCGTCGGTGTCGCTTCTGAATCCGCATGCGATCCTCGATACGATCGGCGTCATCGGCACCGGCTCGCTCGCCTACGACTGGGGCGAAAAAATGATGTACACCGTGGCTTGCGTGGCCGTTTCTTGGCTTTGGTTTGCCGGACTGGCGATCGCGGGCCGGGCTCTCGGCCGCATCGACCGCGACGGCCGCTGGCTGAACGTGGTGAACAAAATCTCCGCTTTGATTATTTGGGGCGTCGCCGTCTATTTTCTTCGACAAATCATCGCGATCCTGATTTGATGGTATCGGGTTTTCCATCTCTTGAAGCCGCCGGTTGAGGCATGGAGATCCGCACCATAAAAAACGGTCTGGATCATCCGATTGGCAATGGCGCGGGATTTGTGCCATATTGATATTGTGAAAACAGCGGAGCGCATGCACAACCGATCATCAAAAGGTGGGAATTCAATGAAGTACATCGACAATCAAGACGTCATGGATGCGACGCTGAATTTGGCGATCGAAGAATACGTGCTCACGGAATTGGACATCAATGAAACGTATTTGCTCTTCTACAGCATGACGCCGACGGTCATCGTCGGCAAAAATCAGAACACGGTCGAAGAAATCAACATGGATTTCGTCCGGGAGCATAACGTGACCGTGACGCGGCGCCTGTCCGGAGGCGGAGCGGTTTACAACGATGAAGGCGACTTAAGCTTCAGTTTCATCACCAAGGACGACGGAAACAGTTTCCATAACTACAAGAAATTTACCGAACCGGTCGTGCGCGCCTTGCGGCAAATGGGCGTCCATGCCGAACTTCAAGGGCGGAACGATCTCGTCGTTGACGGCAAAAAGATCAGCGGCAACGCCCAGTTCTCCACACGCGGCCGCATGTTCAGCCACGGCACGCTTCTGTTCGACGTGAACCTCGAAAACGTCGCACGCGCCCTCAATCCCGACGCAGAAAAGTATTTGTCAAAAGGTGTCAAGTCTGTGCGCAGCCGGGTGACCAACATCCGCGAGCATTTAAAAGAAGACATGGACATCAAGACGTTCAAAAGAAAGCTTTTAGAGCACATTTTCGAAGGGGAAAAAGATATCCCCGAATATAAATTGACGGAGAAAGACTGGAAGCGGATCCGCGAGATCGCCGATAAGCGGTACCGCAATTGGGACTGGGTGTATGGACGTTCGCCGAAATTTAACGTTCAGCATAAACATCGCTTTCCCGCCGGCACGGTCGACATCCGCTTGGAAGTCAAAAAAGGCGTGATCGACGAAGCCGCGATTTATGGCGATTTCTTCGGCGTCGGCGACGTGAAGGATATCGAGGCGCTTCTCATCGGCACGCGCTACGATCGCGATGCGGTGAGCGACAAGCTGGAAACGGTCGACATCGGCCACTATTTCGGCAAAATCACTAAAGAGGATTTGTTGAGCATCATGTTTTAATAGCGATGTGAGAAAGGGTGCGGACGACGCACCCTTTTATGCTTCAACAAATTATTTTCGTTTTACATCGGATCTAGGCTTTCTTCGCCGCCCAAACCGTCCAATAGTCCTGCTCGATGATTTCTTTTGTACACCGTTGGCGCAGGCGTTCGCTGATGTGCTGAATGAGGCGTTCCAGCTCCGGATCGGTCAGTTCGTGCAAAATCGACCGTCCGGTTCTCGCCGAGAGATCTTTTTTGAGTTCTTCTAGATCCGAATAGATTTTTCTCGTCTCACATAACTCTTTTTCGTCCACGGTGCGAAAGCCGACCTTCAGCAACGTTTCCTTTACGGTTTGGCTATCGGGTCTTCGCCCGGCTTCCTTGTCCACCAATTTCGGATAGACTTCGAAGAAATATCCGCGGATATGATGTTCATTCGGCGGCTGCAAAATGTTTTTCAGCGTCCGGCTCTGCACGATAAAAACGCCTTGAGGTTTCAATAACCGATAGGCCTCACGGAAACAGGCTTCCAGATCCCTCACGTGGTGAATCAGGGCCCGTTCCAAAATGACATCATACTGGGAACCCGGCAGGCGGGTATCCAGGGCATCGCCGACGAGAAAGGTGATTTGGGGATAATCTTTGCTTTTTTCTTGGGCGGCCCGAATCATCTCTTTAGAAAAATCAATGCCCGTCACGCGTTTGGCACCCATCTCGGCAAACGCCCTGCAATATATCCCGCCACCGCATCCGACATCCAAAACGTCCTTCCCTCTGACATCGACGATTTCTTGTATCGCGGCTTTCCAAGACGGATCCGCACGGCGTCCGGCATAAGTGTAACGGTTGGCTTTAGAATGAAAGTCAATCGGCATGGAGACCCTCCTGCTAGGCGTTGATGATCTGCTTGTCTCATGGCGTGGAACCCGTTCGCCGGCTTCCGTTTGCCGTTTCGAAAGAATTCGAACGCAAGTGAACGGGCCGGTGACCATTTTGGGATGCCCATTGGCTTTTGCCATGAAAAGCGTCGGTTTGTCCGCCGGTTTGTCCGACGCAGGCCATCGTTTCTTAGCCGGCGTGGACCCCGGAATGTTCGGCGAGCGACCGCTGTCCGGCACTCGTTGCAGCTTCAACGGGGCTTTTCCGTTTTTTGTTCGTTGACTCCGTTGCGCCTGGCGGCGTAGTAGCCGGTCCAGCCGGCGATGAAGCTCGGGGCTAGGCTCCAAAGGAAGTAGCCCCATCGGCCCGTGACCAATGTGATGAGCAGAAAAAACAGCGGAAAGCCGATCATGATAAACAGCGCCATTCTTTGATACGTGTTTATTGAAAAGGCACCTCCCCTCATGCGGCTGGCGGAAAAATTCCGCACGGTCAAAAGGTGATCGCGTGAATATGGCCGAAAGGAACGGCCATTTGCGGAAGTCGCCAACCCGCGTTTCTGTTCTAAATTTTATCAAAAATATCAAGATAAAAATCACGAAAAGTTCCGTTGACCGCAAGCCGCCGAAAGGGACGGAATCGGCTTCTTCATCGTTCATCGCGGCCCCGGCTTCTTAAATTTTCAGAAGAGGTTGACTCTTGTTGGGAGGAGCATTATCATTGGGTTAAATCCATCATCGCATGGTGACGGCCGCAGATGGTTTGTCGCGCTCACTTTTGTAAGGGCTTACATTTTGATGAGGAGGAGAGGCGTTGATTTTCAATCCTGAGATGGAAACGATGCCGCGCGATCGGCTGGAGGCGCTCCAACTCAAACGGCTGAAGGAGACGGTGCAGATGGTTTACACGCGCGTGCCGTTTTATCGCGACAAATTTGAAAAACACGGCGTCGTTCCTGATGACGTCCGGACGCTTGCCGACTTGAGAAAATTGCCGTTCACGGAGAAAAAGGATTTGCGCGACCACTATCCGTTCGGCCTATTGGCCGTCGACAAATCGGAAATCGTCCGCATTCACGCTTCTTCCGGCACGAGCGGAAAGCCGACCGTCGTCGGCTATACGCGGCGGGACATCGACCAATGGGCGGAAATCGTGGCGCGGGCGATTGCGGCGGCCGGGGGCAGGCCGGGTGAGGTCCTGCATAATGCTTACGGTTATGGCCTTTTTACCGGCGGGCTCGGCTTGCATTACGGATCGGAAAAACTCGGGATGGCCACCGTCCCGGTCTCCGGCGGCAATACTGAAAGGCAAATCATGTTGATTGAGGATTTCCGGCCGACCGTCATTTGCGGCACGCCGTCGTACATTTTGAACATCGTTGAAACGATGGAGCGGATGGGGAAAGATCCGCGCAAGACGAGCCTGAAGTACGGCATACTCGGCGCCGAGCCGTGGTCGATGGAAATGCGCCGTGAAATTGAGGAGCGGTTGGGGATCAAGGCGATCGATATCTACGGCTTGAGCGAAGTGATCGGTCCGGGCGTTTCGATTGAATGCCATGAAGCGCAGGACGGTTTACACGTCATGGAGGACCATTTTATCGTCGAGGTCATCGACCCCGAAACGCTGGAACCCGTCTCGGAAGGCGTGGACGGCGAACTCGTGTTTACGAGTCTGACGAAAGAAGCGATGCCGGTCATCCGTTATCGGACGGGTGACATCGCCTCGCTAGATAAGACGCCGTGTCTCTGCGGGCGGACGACCGCGCGCATGTCTCGGGTGAAAGGCCGGATTGACGACATGCTGATTATCCGTGGCGTCAACATTTTCCCGTCAGAAATTGAAAACGTCCTCCTTTCGGTCGACGAACTCGCCCCGCATTATCAACTCGTGTTGACGCGTCACGGGCCGTTGGATGAAGTCGTGTTGAACGTTGAGATCGCCCCGGAAACGTTCGCGGCCTTTGGCGGAGATTTGAACCTTGAGGGCGCCCGCGATCTTGCCGCCCGCGTCGCTCGAATGATCAAGGACGCGTGTCTCGTCACCTTCGAGGTACACCTCATGCCGCCGGGCAGTATTCCGCGTTCCGAAGGGAAAGCCGTCCGCGTCGTGGATAAACGGGCGCAAGCCGCACCACGCGCATGAAGGTATGGCAAATATTTTATTTTGGGGGTGTCGGGCCGGAGAAAGCTGCCCTCGAACCAAATATCAGCCCGTTCGACCAGCACCGTGGACGCCATCCCGTTTAAAATCCCACAACTTCTATATAGCGCCCTTTCTTTTTGATTTCCCGCCACCCCGATGCTGCCGCTTTTGGATCCGACAGGCTTCATCTTGAACCGCAACCCTGACGACGAATTTCATAACGTAATAAAAACGACATATTTTTTTATGGAGGTTGACCGCCATGGCCGCCGCCGTCCCGTTTGAGCAATGGACCGCAGAGGAAAAATACGGGCATTTTATGCGACGCATTGAGAACGGCGAAAAAATCGAGGCGGACGACTGGATGCCAGATGACTACCGAAAAGCGCTCATCCGCCTCATCACGATGCACGGCATCAGTGAAATCATGGGCGCATTCCCCGAAAAGGAGTGGGTGCCGAAAGCGCCGACGCTGCGGAGAAAACTCGCGATCATGGCCAAGGTGCAGGACGAAATGGGGCACGGCCAGCTGTTGCTCCGCGTTGCCGAAGACCTCGTCAAGCCGTATGGAAAAACGCGCGAAGACATCCTGCAAGATTTGTTTGCAAAGCGCTTAAAGTTTCATAACGTTTTTCACATGCCTTCTCCCACTTGGGCCGACGCCGCGGTCATCGCCTGGCTCGTCGACGGAGCCGCCATTTTATCCCAGACAATGATGCTCAAAACCTCTTATGGTCCTTATGGCCGCGCGTTGAAGCGCATCTGTCAGGAAGAATCGTTTCATGCCAAGCACGGGGAAAGCTTGACGCTCTCCCTCGCCGAAGGAACCCCCGCGCAGCGCCGCATGCTTCAGGAGGCCATCGACCGCTGGTGGGAGCCGCTTCTCATGTTTTTCGGGCCGAAGACGAAGGAGGCAACCGGCCACACAAACGTCGACAAAAACTTGAAATATAAATTGAGAACCAAAACGAACGAAGAACTGCGCCAGGAATTCCTTTCGAAATACGTTCCGAAAATCCGGCTGCTTGGCTTGGCCATCCCCGATCCGACGCTGCGCTACGATGATGAAAAAGGGGAATGGATTTACCGGGAACCGGACTGGAACAAGTTCAAACAAATCGTCACGGGAAACGGCCCGAAAACCGACGAACGCCTGCGCTTGCGGCGCACGTCTTACGAGAACGGCCGTTGGGTGCGAGAGGCGTTGGCGCAATGGAAAGCGGCCGCGATATAAAAGAATTTTGCGCTTCCTTACTGTTGCCGGTGAACCGTCGCGTCCGGGCCATTCCGCTTGCGGCTGCGGTTTGTTGGACAATGCGACCGCTTCCTTGTGGAAGAGAGCCGCGGGACGTTTTTTAATCCCATCCATGTCCGGGGAGCGGAGCGCGCGCGGCCGCGAAATTCTCCGTCGTGAAAGGATGACCGAAGTTGACCGATTCGGTACACCGCTTTTATGAAGAGTACGAAGTTTTCAGCCGAAAAAAAGGCGATCTGCCGCTCGAACATCGCTTCAGCCTGCTCGCCCCGAATATGGAAATGGCGATGATTTTGGCGAAAGAAAATTTTTTCCGCCGCGAGCCGGTCGCCGATTTATGGATCGTGAAGCGCTCGGACATTCGGAAAATGACCCAGAGCGAACGGGAAGCATTCGGCCGCCTCGAAAAGCCCTACCGAGAAACGAGAGGATACGGCGATTTGAACGAGCGCTGGAGGGCTTTTAAAGCCAGGGCCGGGGAGAGCGGTGACGCCGGGCCATGACGCCGGAATATCGCACCGTGCTGATCGAATTGCTTTACCAACTCGCCGACGACAATTTCATTCTCGCCTATCGCGGTTCGGAATGGCTGGGGCTGACGCCGCACATTGAAGAGGACGTCGCTTTTTCGTCGATCAATCAGAACGCGATGGGACACGCCGCCATTTATTATCAGATGCTTGAAGATCTCGGAGAAGGGAAAAGCGACGATCTCGCCCATCTCAGGGCGCCGGCCGCCTTTCGCAACGCCGTTTTGTTGGAGCTGAAAAACGGACCGGGCAACTATTGGGACGCGCCCGACTATGATTGGGCGTTTGCCGTCGTCCGCCATTTTTTCTTCGATGTGTTTAAAAGCATCCGGCTCAACGCCTTGAAAAAATCAGGCTATCCGCCCCTCGCCGCGGCGGCCGGGAAAATTGTGACGGAACAGGCTTACCATCTCATGCATTGGGAGACGTGGTTTGTCCAACTCATGATGAGCACGGACGAGGCCCGGAGGCGGATGGAAAAGGCGCTTTCGCTGTGCTGGGCCGATGCGGGCGGTTTGCTTTCACTCGGCAAATGGGGAGCGGTGATGGCCGAGCACGGGTTGACGGCAACGGAGGCGGAATGGCGCGATCAGTGGCGACAAGCGATCGGCCAGTCCTTTGCCCGCGTCGGTTACGTCCCGATCGGCGAACCCGGGATGGCGCACGGCGATGGCCGTAACGGCGAGCACACCGCTGATCTCGGCGAAGCGTTGTCCATTTTGAGCGAGGTCTATCGTTCCGATCCGCAAGCGACCGGGTGGTAACTTTTCCATCGCTCGCGCCGCGGGGGCGATGGGGCGGGGATGCTCGCGCCCGGAGCGGGAGCGGATGGATGCCCCCGTGTCTGCCGTACGGGAAGCGTCCGGCCGAATGCCATACCAGGACCGGTCCGCAAAATGAAGGGGGAGGCGTCTTTGGACGATGAAGGTTTGAAAACGCGCGTCACGGAAGCGCTTAAAAAGGTGAAAGATCCGGAACTGCCGGGGATCGACATCGTCGCCCTCGGCATGTTGGAAACGGTTTCCGTAACGTCCGGACGGGCCCGCATCACCTTGCTTCCGACGTTCAGCGGTTGTCCGGCTTTGGATCTCATCAAGAAAGAAGTCGTTGAAACCGTGCGGCGTGTGGACGGTGTTACCGAGGTGGCGGTGGTGTTTTCGTTTGATCCTCCGTGGACGACCGCTCGCATCAGTCCGGAGGGGCGCGAACAGTTAAAGGCTTACGGCATCGCGCCGCCGCCCGCGGCACAGCGCCCCGGCGATCCGTGGGAAATCGAGTGCCCTTATTGCGGCTCGTCCGTCGTTACGGTGGAAAATTGGTTCGGTCCGACCGCGTGCCGCAGCCTTCTTTACTGTCGGAGTTGCCGGAATCCGTTTGAAGCGATGAAACCCGTCGCTCACGTTGCCGATGAACGCCCCCGGCCGGATTAAGGAGAGAGGGGGCGGAACAAGTTTTCTCCCCGGTGCGGGTTTCCTCGTTAAAGGGTGCGGCGGTAGTTTTTGCGCGTGGAGCCAAGGTGCTTAATCGAGTTTCTTTCCCCTTTTTGCCGAAGAGAACGGGAGGTGCGGATTTCCCGTTCCGTCAAAGCGGTTGTTTATTTCAGATACGTTCGAAGAGGAGGCCACTCATGGTTAAATTGATTGCGCTTTATAAGAAACCCGACGATCCGGCTTCATTTGATGACCATTACAGCAACGTTCACATCCCGATCACGAAAAAAATTCCCGGGCTCCGAAAAATGGAAGTGACGAAAATCGTCGGTTCGCCGGCCGGCCCGAGCGATTATTATTTGCTGTGCGAGATGTACTATGACGATCACGAAGCGCTGAAAAAAGCGATGAAATCCGAGGAAGCGAAGGCGTCAGCCAAAGATTTAATGGGGTTTGCCGGTTCGCTCGTTACGATGATGATCGGTGAGGAAGCCGATGATTGACCGCCCTTTTATAAAAGTTTGGAAAGATGGGGCGGTCGGGCGCATCGAATTGAACCGGCCGGAGGCGCTCAAAGCGTTGAATCGCCAAATGATGAGCACCATCGTCGGCGCTTTGCAGACCTTTGATGAAGACGCGGAAACGGCCGTTGTCGTTATCAGCGGAGCGGGACGGGCGTTTGCTGCCGGAGCCGACATCGATGAAATGGCAGGGGATGATCCGGTCCGCCTGGAAATGGTCGATCCGTTCGCCGTTTGGGATCAAATCCGGCTCATCCGCAAACCGCTCTTGGCCGCCGTCCACGGGTTTGCCCTCGGCGGCGGCTTTGAGCTGGCCTTGAGCTGCGACCTCATTTTTGCCGCGGAAAACACGCAATTCGGATTCCCGGAAGTCAAGCTCGGCGTCATGCCCGGTGCGGGCGGAACGGTGAAATTGACGAAGGCGCTCGGTCGCCATAAAGCGCTCGAATGGCTTTGGACCGGAGCGCGCATGACGGCGGAAGAGGCTTGTGCGCACGGATTGGTCAACCGGGTCGTCCCGGCCGACAACCTGATGGAAGTCGCCATGAAAATGGCACGAAAGCTTTCGGAACAAGCGCCGCTTTCGCTCAGATTGATTAAAGAGACGGTCAATCAAGCCGCCGATCTCGCCCTTTACGAAGCCATGCTGATCGAACGGAAAAATTTTTACTTGTTGTTTGCCTCCGAAGATCAGAAAGAAGGCATGGCGGCCTTTCGAGAAAAACGAAAGCCTGTGTTTAAAGGCCGGTAGCTTGGGAAAGTTGGCCGCGAGAATCCGGGGATAAAAGGCGGTTCAACACTTTAAAAAAAAATTAGGGATTGATATTACAGGAAACGCTCCGTTTGCCGATCGGTTTTGGCGGCCTCTCTCGCTTTGGCATCCCCTCGGCGTCGGCATTTCTCCGCGCGTTTTTTCCGGCCAACGAAGGAAAGGCGCGTGTTTTTCTAGAAATAAAACGGGAGAAAAGGAGGAGATGGAATGTACGAAACGATCCGTTATGAATTCCGGAACGGCGTCGCCCGGATCGAGCTCCATCGCCCGGACCGGCTGAATGCCTTTACGGAGACGATGAATCAAGAAATCCTCGATGCGCTCCTGGCCGTTGAAAAGGACAAGGCGGTCCGCGCCTTGATCATCACCGGCAGCGGGCGGGGATTCAGCGCCGGAGAAGATTTGAAAGCGGCGAGCGGCGAGGTCGACTTTGGCGAGGTGTTGCGCAGCCGCTACAATCCTATGATCAAAAAGCTTGTCGGCATAGAAAAGCCGACCGTCGCCGCGGTCAACGGCACGGCGGCGGGCGCCGGAATGAGCCTGGCCCTCGCCTGCGATTTCCGCATCGCATCGGACGAAGCCATCTTCATCCAAGCCTTCGTGAACATCGGCCTTGTCCCCGATTCGGGCAGCCTCTATTTTCTCCCCCGTCTCGTCGGCTATGCCAAGGCGCTTGAACTTGCGGTTTTGGGCGAGAAGGTCAAGGCGGATGATGCGCTCGCCCTCGGTTTGGTGACCAAGGTCGTGCCCGCCGCGGAACTGGAGGAGGAGTCGTGGCGGTTTGCCGAACGGCTTGCCGCGATGCCTACGAAGGCGATCGGACTGATCAAGCGGTACATGCAGAGAAGCTTTGAAACCCGGCTCGATCAAATGCTGGAGTGGGAAGCGTTCGCCCAGCGCACGGCCGGATTGACCGAAGATTTTCGCGAAGGGGTTGCCGCCTTTATCGAAAAGCGGCGGCCGGAGTTTCGCGGCCGCTAGGCGTGGCGATGACGGCAGCGCCTGTGCGGCGCCGCGGCTGTCCGTGGCCGGTCCGTTTGCCAGGACAGTTGCCGGCGTGCCTTCTTTATTGGCTGGCGTACATGGCCGGGCGGTCGCCGAAGGCTCGCTTTTTCCGTTGCGCCACAGCATAGTTCGGGCAAAGGAGGACGATGACCATGGCGGAACAGATCACCGTTGTCGGAGCGGGCGTCATGGGCCGCGGCATCGCTTATGTCGCGGCGCTGGCCGGTTTTAAGGTTCATGTCGTCGATGTACAGCATCGCGCCCTTCAAAGCGCCGCAAAAGAGATCGCCTCTCTTTTCCAAAAAGCCATCGCCCGGGGCCAGTTGACGCCAGACGAGGCTTATGTGGCGCAAGACCGGTTGTCTTATTTTACGGATTTAGAGAAAGCCGTCCATCAAGCCGATTTCGTCATTGAAGCGGTGCCCGAAAAAGCCGAGGTGAAGCGGGCGGTCTTTGCGGCCCTCGACCGGCACGCGCCCGAACATTGCGTGCTCGCCACCAACACGTCGACGATGAGCCCAACGGAAATCGGCTCGTACACCCAACGGCCCGAAGCGGTTATCGCCATGCATTTTTTTAATCCTGTCCATAAAATGCCGCTCGTCGAAATCGTACGCGGGTTGGCGACGGCGGATGCGACGGTCGCGCGCACGGAGACAGTCGCTAGGAAAATGGGGAAGGACACGGTGACCGTCAACGACTTTCCGGGGTTCGTGACGAGCCGGCTCAGCGCCCTCATCGGCAACGAGGCGTTTTACATGCTGCAGGAAGGCGTCGCGTCAGCGGAAGCGATCGACAAAGCGGTGAAGCTCGGCCTTCATTTTCCGATGGGGCCGTTTGAACTCGCCGACCTCGTCGGGCTCGACACGCGCTTGAATAACTTGCGCTACCTTCATGAAAAGCTCGGGGAAAAATACCGGCCCGCTCCGCTTTTGGAACAATACGTAAACGCCGGACGCCTCGGGAGAAAAACGGGACGCGGTGTTTACGATTATCGCGGAAAAGAACAGGAGGATTGACCGATGCGCGAGGTCGTGATCATCGATGCGGTGCGCACGCCGATCGGCCGGTACAAAGGCGCATTGAAGAACGTCCGCCCCGACGACATGGCGGCGCACGTCATCCGCTCTCTGCTCGACCGGCAGCCGGCTGTGCCGGAAGATGAAATCGAAGAGGTCGTCTTCGGCAATGCCAACGGCGCCGGCGAGGAAAACCGCAACGTCGCGCGCATGGCCGCGCTTCTCGCCGGACTGCCGGTGTCGGTCACCGGCGTGACCGTCAACCGCCTTTGCGCCTCGAGCCTTGATGCCGTCAACATCGCGGCCCAAGCAATCATGGCGGGCGCCGGCGACATCTACATCGCCGGCGGGACGGAAAGCATGACGCGGGCTCCGTACGTCATGGCGAAGCCGGAGATCGATTTTCCGCGCGGAACGATGGAACTCTTTGATACGACGATCGGATGGCGCTTTGTCAATGAAAAATTGGCGGCGCGTTACGGAACCGACAGCATGCCGCAAACGGCCGAAACCGTGGCCCGCCGCTTCGGCGTGACGAGAGAGGAGCAGGACGCTTTTGCCTATCGCAGCCAAATGCGCGCCAAAGAGGCCATCCAAGCCGGCCGATTGAAAGATGAAATCGTCCCCGTCACGGTCATCGATCGGAAGGGGACGGCGGCGGTCGTCGCGGCGGACGAACACCCCCGTCCCGATACGACGCCTGAGAAGCTCGCAAAATTAAAGCCGTTATTTGAGGGCGGAACGGTGACGGCGGGCAATTCATCCGGCATAAACGACGGCGCGAGCGCGCTGCTTTTAATGAGCGGCGACGCGGCGCGGCGGCTTGGCCTCAAACCGTTGGCGCGCTTCGTGGCGAGCGCCAACGCCGGAGTTGCGCCTGAGGTGATGGGGCTCGGCCCGATTCCCGCCACCCGAAAAGCGCTCAAACGGGCGGGTTGGGCGATTCGCGATCTCGATCTCGTCGAATTAAATGAAGCTTTCGCCTCCCAAGCGTTGGTCTGTATCCGCGAGCTCGGTCTCAATCCGGACATCGTGAATGTCAACGGCGGGGCGATCGCTTTCGGTCATCCGCTGGGGGCGAGCGGCGCCCGCATTCTGACGACGCTTTTGCATGAAATGAAGCGCCGCGGGGCGAAACGCGGGCTAGCCACCATGTGCGTCGGCGTCGGACAAGGGGTGGCCACGTTGGTCGAGGCCGTCTAGTAACCCGTGAACCGGCCGGAAGAGCGCCCGGGATTCTGCGAGTCAGAACAAAATGCAGGATCTGGCCCGGTTGACGCTCTTAAGAAACACATCCAAAGAAGACGGGGAGGGAGAATAACGATGGCCACGGTTCTCTTTGAAAAGAAAAATGGAATCGGTTATGTCACGATTCATCGTCCCGAAGTCATGAACAGCTTCAATTACAGCACCTTGTTGGCATTAGAGGAAATCGTCGAGGCGCTGATGGTCGACAACGAGGTCCGCGTCGTCATTTTTACCGGGGCCGGGGATAAGGCCTTCAGCGCCGGCGCGGATTTGAAGGAAAGGCGGACGCTTTCGGAACAGGAAGTGCGCCGCAATGTAAAGAAAATCGGCGACGTCTTTCAGCGCATCGATGAACTGCCGCAGCCGACGATCGCCGCGATCAACGGTTATGCCTTTGGCGGCGGTTTTGAACTGGCCCTTGCCTGCGATTTTCGCATTGCCGCCCGCCATGCCCAAATCGGGCTCACCGAGACGAGCATGGCGATCATTCCAGGCGCGGGCGGCACCCAGCGGCTGCCGCGTTTGATCGGCACGGCCCGCGCCCTTGAACTCATTTTGACGGCAAAAAAGCTGACCGCGGAAGAGGCATTGGCATACGGCATTCTAACGCGCGTCGTCGATGGCTCCGAGCTGATGGCGGCTTGCGAGGCCTTCGCCGCCGCCATGCTCAAAAACGGGCCGATCGCTTTACAACAGGCAAAGTTTGCGATCAAGCAAGGCATGGACACCGATTTGAAGACCGGGCTTAAAATCGAATCGAAAGCGTATGAAGTGACAATACCGACAAAAGACCGCGTCGAAGCGCTCCAGGCGTTCAGCGAGAAGCGGCCGCCGCGCTTCACCGGCGAGTGAAGGATGGCGTTGGCGACATCGCTTGGCCGTGCGCGGCATGGTTTGTTATCTCGCGATTGGGAAGGATGGAGAAAACGATCGATATCGCCCTGAAACCGCCCGCGTTCGATTCAACGGCAAACCGCCTGTCTTGGCGGCGCTTGTCTTGGCTGAGCCATTTTCATTTTCTTGTTGTGCCTCGGGGAAAAACAGATGCGGATGTGCAAGGCGGGGAGAGAATGAGCCGATGGTTGTCCGTTCCAAAACGCCGCCTTTCCGTTTTTTCAGCGGAAAGGCGGCGTTTTTATTTAAGCTCTCTGATTCTGCTCGGCTTTAAATATTTGTGCCTTTTGTTCATAGATTTCAACGGTCGCCTTCAGCGTTTGAAAATCGCGCTCGGTCAACTCACGCACGACTTTGCCGGGCGCGCCCATGACCATGGTGCGCGGCGGGATTTTTTTGCCGGGCGGAACGAGCGCGCCGGCCGCGATGAACGCTTCTTCGCCGATTTCCGCCCCGTCGAGCACGGTCGCGCCCATGCCGATGAGGGCGCCGCGGCGGACGATGCAGCCGTGCAAGATGGCGTTGTGGCCGACGGACACCTCATCTTCCAGGACGACGGGAAAGCCCTCATATAGATGGATCATGCAGTTATCTTGGATGTTGCAACGCCGGCCGATGGTGATCGGCCCTTCATCGCCGCGGATGACGGTGTTGAACCAAACGCTTGAGCGCTCCCCGATCGTGACGTCTCCGATGATTTTCGCCCCTTCCGCCACGTAAACGCTCTCATGAACGTTTGGAACATGCGATTGAAATTTGAGCAGCATCCGGATCCCTCCTGATTGAGCCTTTAAGACTACGCCGGTACAGAATCTTTAGATCGTCAAAACCAGTATAACATTTACGGGCTGGATCGGCATGATGAACGCGCCGTGACAATAAGCGACTATCCGCCGTCCGAACATTCTATCCGAACATTCTTGGCGGCGCGGGCAACGGACGCCGTTTCGGATGAACGGAGGCGATTTTTCAAAGCGGGATGTTCTGAAAGATGATTCGCCTTTGGCGGGAAAGCGTCCCTTTCGGCGCGGCACAAAATGGCCGCTGATTGCGGCGGCCGCACTGAAGGAATCGGCGCCGGCGTGACGATTCATGATGAAAGAAGTCGACGGCCATCCCGAAAATTATGTGTTAAACGATCGGCGGATTTCCTTTACAATTGCATTAATATAATTAATTTAACGACGATTAAAAGAGGAGGACCAATCGGTGAAAAAGCCCGCGTGTATCCTGCTCGGCTTGATGATCTTCGCCTTGACGGCCCTCGGCGGATGCGGCGACAAGGCGTCGACGGAAGGCAAAAAAGGCGAGGGCGGCAAAAAGACCTACACGGTCGGCGTCACGCAGATCGTCGAACACCCGTCGCTTGACGCCGCGTTTGAAGGGTTTAAAAAAGGAATGGCGGATGCCGGCCTTAAAGAAGGCGTCAACGTCAAATACGTCGTGAAGAATGCGCAAAATGACAAGACGACGAACCAAACGATCGCCGATGCTTTCGCCGCCAATAAAGTCGATCTGATTTTTGCCAACTCGACGCCGAGCGCTCAGGCGGCACTCAACGCGACCAAAGACATTCCGATCGTCTTCACTTCGGTCACCGATCCGGTCGGATCGGGGCTCGTCCAATCGATCGAAAACCCGGGGGGCAACGTGACCGGAACGAGCGATACGCATCCCGAAGCGATCCCGGATACGATCAAGTTTATGAACGGACAGTTTAATTTCAAAAACGTCGGCACGATCTACAACGCCGGCGAGACCAATTCGGTCGCGCAAATCCGTACCATCAAAGAAGCGATGAAGGGCACCGGCTTGAAGCTTATCGAGAAAACGGTGACGAATTCTTCTGAAGTGTTGCAAGCCGCGCAATCATTGGTCGGCAAGGTCGACGCGATTTACATCGTTACGGACAATACGGTCGTCAGCGCATTTGAATCGGTTTTGAAAGTCGCCGATGAAAACGACATACCGGTCTTTGCCGGGGAGCTGGATTCGGTTCGGCGCGGCGCGTTTGCCGCTTACGGATTCGAGTATTCGGACATCGGATACCAAGCCGGGCAAATGGCGGCCAAGATTTTAAAAGACGGGAAAAAACCAGCGGACATTCCTGTCGAGTACCCCAAGCATTTAAAACTATTGATCAACAAAACGGCGGCCGAAAAGATGGGCGTGCACCTTAAGCCCGAATGGGACGGCATGGCGGAGTACTTTACGCAAAAGTAAACGATGGGGGAAGCGAACGGAGGGAAAGGATCAATGTTTGCATCCATCTTTGGAGCTCTCGAATCCGGCATCATTTTTGCGATTATGGCACTGGGTGTTTACCTCTCGTTCCGGGTCCTTGACTTCCCCGATCTGACGGTGGACGGCAGTTTCGTCACCGGCGCCGGCACGGCCGCCGCCATGATCACCCGCGGGCTCGACCCGATCTTGGCGACGGCCTGCGGCATGCTCGCCGGATTCATCGCTGGCTGCTTCACCGGTTTGTTGCACACAAAGGGGAAAATCCATGCGCTCCTGTCCGGGATTCTCATGATGATCGCGCTCTGGTCGATCAACTTGAGGATCATGGAAGACGCGGCCAACATCCCGCTTCTCGGCAAACACACGCTCATGACCGAAATGGCGGATTTCGCGAAGATCACGGGGCTCGATGCATCGCTCAATGCCGCGCTTAAAGCGGTCGGGCTCGGGGAAAGCTTGCCACGGACGTGGGGCATTTTGGTCCTCATGCTCGCCCTCACGCTCATCATCAAAATGTTGAACGATTGGTTTTTGCAGACGGAAATTGGCCTCGCGCTCCGGGCCACGGGCGACAACAAGCGGATGAGCCGAAGCTTTTCCGCCAATACGGATCGCCTGACCATTCTCGGCCTTGGGCTGGCGAACGCCTGGGTGGCGCTCTCCGGCGCCATTTACGCCCAGTACGGCGGATTTGCCGACATCGGCATGGGCGTGGGCATGATCATCGTCGGTCTCGCTTCGGTCATCATCGGTGAGGCCTTGTTTGGCACGAAAACGATCGCCCGGACGACGCTGGCAGTTATCGGCGGCGCTATCCTCTATCGGATCGTCGTCACGCTCGCTTTGCGCATCGAGTTTTTCAAACCGGGGGATTTAAAGCTGATCACGGCGGTCATCGTCGTCCTCGCACTCGTCGTTCCGAAGGCGGTGGACAACCGGCGGGAAAAACGCCGGCGGAAAAGGCGGCAGGCACCGGCGGACGATTGGAAACGGGAGGCGGAGCAACGTGCTGCAACTTAAAAACGTCCATAAGGTTTTTAACGAAGGGCAACCGGATGAGCGGGTTGCGCTCGCCAACATCGATCTCGAGCTCAAATCCGGGGATTTCGTCACCGTCATCGGATCGAACGGCGCGGGCAAATCGACGCTCATGAACGTGATTGCCGGCGTGCTCGCCCCCGATGCCGGAGAGATTTGGATTGACGGCAAGGAGGTGACCCGTCTTCCCGAGTTCAAAAGATCGGCCCGGATCGGCCGGGTCTTCCAAGATCCGATGGCGGGAACCGCCGCTTCGCTCACCATTGAAGAAAACTTGTCGATCGCCTTTACGCGAAACAAAACGCGGACGCTCGCCCGCGGGGTGACGAAGAAGCGGCGCGCCTTTTTCCGTGAACGGTTGGCGGAACTGAAATTGGGGTTGGAAAACCGCTTGGCGACCAAGGTCGGCTCGCTTTCCGGCGGCGAGCGGCAAGCGCTGTCCCTGCTGATGGCCACTTTGACCCATCCGAGTCTTCTTTTTGTTGGATGAGCATACCGCCGCCCTCGATCCCGCACGGGCGGCGCTCATCGCGGAGATGACCGAGCGCATCGTTCGGGCGTCACGGCTCACGACGTTGATGGTGACCCACAACATGCAGCAAGCCATCGCCCTCGGCAACCGCCTCGTGATGATGGACGCGGGCCGCATCGTCGCCGCCTTTGACGAAGAGGAGAAAAAAGCGCTCACCATCGAAAAATTATTGGCGGTCTTTCAGCAAATGCGCTCGGCGGCGAGCGACCGGCTTTTGTTGAATGCATTTCCGCCCGGCGCCGGCTTGCCCAGACAAGGGGGAGAGTGAATCCCCTTGTCCATTTATTCGTCGCTTTTCCATGGTCAGAGGCGAAAGGGCGCGGCGCCCTGGGGAATGATCCAAGTGACCACGGAAAACAAGAAGCTTGTCTGACAGCCGGTCAATGCTGGTGATTTTTGTCAGTCTTTAGGCGGTATTCGTCAATTCGCAGAGGCAAGGAGGGTCCATGATGAAGCCAGGAATGGCGATCGGCCGGACGGCGACGATCACCGCGACAGTCACCCCGGACATGTTCGCGCGATTTGAAGGACAGGTCGTCCATCCGGCGCTTTCAACGGTTTCCATGGTCTATCACATGGAATGGGCGGCGCGGCAAATCATTTTGCCGTATTTGGAAGCGCACGAAGAAGGCATCGGCGCCGCCGTGTCTGTCAAACATCTTGCGCCGACGCCGGAAGGGGAAGCGATCACAGTGACCGCGACGCTGACGGAAATAAAAGAGCGCGCCGTCGTCGCGCGGGTGGTCGTCCGCAACCGGCGCGGCATCGCCGGGGAAGGCGAGGTGACGCAATTCATCTTGCCGAAAGATGAGATCCGCCGGAAACTCAGGGCGTGCGAGGCGCGGCCGGGTTCAGGAGAACGCGCACAAAATTGAAAGCGTTTTCTTTTTGGTTAGGGATATTCCGAATGAGCTAAACGGGAGGGAAACGCGATGTTGGCATTCGAGAGAATAAAAGATTATGAACAAGTGATGTTTTGCAATGAACCCGAAAGCGGATTAAAAGCGATCATCGTCATCCACGACACCACTCTCGGTCCGGCGCTCGGGGGAACGCGCATGCAGCCGTACCGAACGGTCGACGACGCCTTGGAGGACGGTCTGCGGCTCGCCAAAGGCATGACTTACAAATGCGCCGCGGCGGATGTCGATTTCGGCGGCGGAAAAGCGATCCTCATCGGCGATCCGTTGGCGGATAAATCCCCCGATTTGTTCCGCGCCTTCGGCCAGTTTGTCCAATCGCTGCACGGCCGCTTTTACACGGGGACCGACATGGGGACGAATCCGGAAGATTTCGTCCACGCCCATCGGGAGACGCGTTACATCGTCGGGCTTCCCGAGGCATACGGCGGACACGGCGATTCGTCCATTTCCACCGCCCACGGGGTGATTTATGGCATCAAAGCGGTATTAAACCGGCTTTGGAACGACGAAACGCTCTCTGACAAAGCGTTTGCCGTCCAAGGGTTAGGGAAAGTCGGCTTGAAAGTCGCGAAACGGTTGTTGGAGGCGGGGGCAACGGTTTACGCCACGGACATGAACGGCGGCGCGGTGAAGGAATTGGCCGCTTACGCCGAGACGACGCGCGGACATTTTTCGGCTTATGAAGGCGACGCGATCTATGACGCCCCGGCCGACATTTTTGTCCCTTGCGCGATCGGCGCCATATTGAACGACCGGACGATCGAGCGCCTTCGGGTGAAAGGCGTGGCCGGTTCGGCGAACAATCAGTTGGCGGAAGACCGCCACGGCAAAGCGCTCGCCGAAGCCGGCATCCTTTATGCGCCGGATTACATCGTCAACGCCGGCGGACTCATTCAAGTCGCCGACGAATTATACGGGTTATACGGGCCGAATAAAGAACGGGTGGTTCAAAAGACGCGCCGGATTTACGAAACGCTCAGCGATATTTTTGAAACCGCGGACCGTGAAGGCATGACGACCGTTGAGGCGGCCAATGTGTTCTGTGAAAAACGCCTGCGCGCCCAAAGCGCACGAAGCCGCTTTTTCCTGCCCGAAAAACCGCCGAAGTGGCGGTTGCGCTAAACCATGTGGGATGGATCCGGATCAGGCGCTCCCGCCTTTTCAATCCGCAAATCGCGCCGATTTCGCTGATGGCGGGCAACGCCGTCGGCCCGCTGATCATGCCAACCATTCTCCCGTCCGCCGGGGCTTAGGGCCCGCCTTTGCCGACGCGGTGGCTGTTTTTTGAAAAAAAAAAAAACCGGCGGTTTTAGCCGCCGACCTTCAATCATCGGCCATGCGTTCCGTTCATCTTTGGATCATAATGGAATGGTGAAACGGTTGAAAAGGGGGAACCAATCCTTCCTTGTGAAAAACCGTGGGGTGCCCGCATTTAGCACAAAACGCGGCGTCCGGGCGGTTGACATGGGTACACCCGTCCGAAATCAAACCCGGTTCGTCGGCGCATTTGTTGATGAGCGGAGCGCCGCACTTGATGCAATGAGAATCGTTTTCACCGCCGACGTGTCCGCAGCGCACGCAGACGCGCGGGTCTTCTTTTTTATCCGCCATCGTTTCTCACCTCACGCCATTATATGCACCGGCGGATGGAGACGTCAAAGCGGCTGCGGAGTTTGATATTCACCGGACAAAGGGCCTTTTCCATAGGATATTAAACAGGATGCATGCGGCGGGAGGGTTATCCGTGGCGATTTCGATCAATTTTGCAGCGATCAACGTCAATTCATTAAACCGTGGCGCCTCGGTCTCAATCGGTGAAAACAACCAGCCGGGCTGGACGGCGCACGGGAAGAATAACCTCGGCAACGGTAACTTCTTCGGCATTATTTTCTCCGCCAATCAAATCAATATCATTTTGGATAATGATGTCATCGATATGCCCATAAACGATCAAGACGGCGTTCCGGGCGTCCAAAACCAATCTGTATAGATGTCGTTCAATAATAGTAGATGACCATGACCAAGGCGGCTTCCCGGCCGCCATTATTGATGTAGCGGTGCGGCCGATCGGCGGCAAAACGCAGGCCTTCCCCCGCCACCAACTCATGCGCGCGTCCGCCCAACTCCACAACCATGTTTCCTTCCGTGACCCATAAAAACTCTTCCACGCGGCCGGGATGGGCTTTCGCCCGATAATCGCAGCCGGGTTTTAATCGAACCTCATATATTTCAAATGGTCTGGCGCCGTTCATCGGAAACACCGGATAGACTTCAAAGCGTCCGCTGTCTTCATGGATGGGTGAAAGCTCGGTGCGCTTCACGAGGCTTGCCTCGTCTTCGGTTTCTTCGATAAAGGCGGTAAACGGCACTTTCAAACCTTCGGCGATCTTCCACAGCGTGCTCACCGTCGGGTTGGAGAGCGCGCGCTCGATTTGGACGAGCATCGGCTTGCTCACGCCGCAGCGTACGGCGCAAGCTTCCAAACTCAAGCCTTGGGCGAGCCGGATGGCCCGCAACCTCCGGCCGATGCGCTCGTTCAGCTCCCGTTTTTCCACGGACGGATCCCCCTTGCTCACTCCACGAAATTTCTTTTGAAAAAAAAGTCAAAATAACCTACAATTATTATATTATATTATTAAAATTTGCACGACAGCTAATCTGATCGGACGATTTGAGGGAGCAGAGGTGAGGAGAGGGTGCTTTCCCATTCATCGGCGGAAAAAGTGAAAAGCGGCGATTGGTGGAGCGGGGTTAAAGCGGGCATCCCGATTGCCATCGGCTATATGCCGATCGCTTTAACCTTCGGATTGCTCGCCCGGACCACCGGTTTAACATTTGCCGAGGCGGCGGCGATGAGCCTTTTCGTTTACGCCGGCGCTTCGCAATTCATGGCGCTGCAAATGATTGCCGGCGGCACCGGGCCGCTCGAGATTATCCTCGCCACGTTTATCGTGAACATCCGCCACTTTCTGATGACCGCATCGATTGGCGAGCGCATGAAAGAACCGTCGCGCCTCAAGCGGGCGCTCATCGCGTACGGCATTACCGATGAAACGTTCTCCGTCGCCTCGCTAAACCGCGAGGCCGTCGGGACTTCCTACATGGGCGGCTTGATCGTGATGGCGTACGGAACTTGGAACGTCTTCACTTGGATCGGCTATGCGGCGGGCGCCAGCCTTCCCGGCGTTCTTCAAAAGAGCATGGGGATCGCCTTGTACGCCATGTTCATCGGGCTCGTTGTGCCTTCGTTGAAAAAAGAGCGGAAGGCGCTCGCGATATTTCTCCTGTCGGCGGGTTTGTCCACGCTTTTATCCTTCTTTCTGTCCGCGGGTTGGGCGATTGTATGGTCCACGCTGATCGCCGCGGTGGCGGTGGAAATCTTATTCCTCCGCAAAAAATCGGAAGTCGATAAGAAACAGGCGGGTGGCGGATATGGACGGTAAATGGCTATGGATGATTTTAGGAATGGGCGCGGTCACGTATATTCCGCGGATGCTTCCGCTCGTCGCCATGAAAGCGGAAGGCATTCCCCCGTTCTTGCAAGGCATTCTGAAAAACGTGCCGTATGCCGTTCTCGGCGCCCTCATTTTTCCTGCGATCTTCGTCATTCACACCGGCGATTTGCGGCACATCACGACCGGGGACTTTCTTTTCGGACTGATCGGCGGGGCGGTTGCTTTTATCACCGCTTATCTCGGATGGAACATCATTTTCGTCGTTCTTTCATCCATTGCGATTTTGACGTTGTCCTCCGTCTTGTTCTGATCTTCCGACAACGCGGGCAACGACTGAAGCCGCATTTATGATCTGGAGGCCACCTGTTTTCCTTTTTGTTTGTGGGCCATTTCTCGGCATGAACGCCGTCCCCCCCTTATATACATAAAAATATCCAATCAACCGAGGGGGATGTCCGTGTGGATCCGTTGGTTCGCGCTTGCGGGTTCCGCCTTCTTTTTCATTACGGCGGGGTTTTTAATCGCCTTTCAGGGCATTGAATTTTTTAAGGCATTCATTCAATTTTTGAACGATTATTTCAACCATCATACTTGATGAATTTGCTTGATATGCGGAAAGCCTCCTCTGAGAAAAGCAGGCAAGCGTTTCACCGGAGAGGCGAGGCGCAAAACCAGGAGAAGGCCACGCTTCACGGGTTCCTCCGTTTTTCTCCAAATGAAAGCCTGCGGGCTTGTGAAGGGTTTTGACCGTTAAGGTCGCCGAGGATCGAATGCCATAGCAAACGCCTTCGGAAGCGCACTTCTATTTTGGCCGCTAAGGACGACGAAGATCGCCGCCTCGACCGGTCTTTTGTCGGGTTGCCGCATGCCCGGTGCGCATAGGACGGCCCTCCCAATGGATCGGTTCGGTTTGTTTTGGCCATCGTCCATCAGGCGTTTCTAGCTGCTTCTTCCCCCGCGGCACGCCGGCGGTTCTAATTTTCCGGATAATGGCTTACACTGATATTAAGACAAGGGTCGGGCCGCTCAAGATAAATGAAACGGTCCGGAAATGGGGGATTCGATGAAGAAAGCGGCGTGGTGGTTTCTCGGATTCTATTTGCTCTATATCCTCATCATGGCCGGTTATTTCTTTTGGTGGACGAATTGGGGGGTTCCCGCCGATTACAAGGGAACGGCCGCGGATCCAGAATTGTTCATGACCCACCATCAACTCGTGTTGAGCCAAAACTATTCGAAGCTTCAAGATTGGCTGTATTTCTTGAGCATTCCGCTCAAGTGGGGCGTATATCTCTTTGTCATCGCCTTCGGATTTTCGCGGTGGCTGCGCACGCGGGCCGAAGAGGTGACCCGGTTTTCCGTCGTCCACACCGCCGTTTATTTTTTGGCCTTGTCGATCGTCACATGGCTTATCGCCTTTCCGGTCCATTATGCGGCGCATATGATCTCGCTCCGCTATGGCGTTTCGGTGCAACCTTTTTCGAGCTGGCTGCGCGATGACCTCGTTTCATTCTGGGTGGATTGGGTCATCACCTGGCTTGCGGTGATCGCCATCTATTTCTTCATCCGCAAAAACCCCAAGCGCTGGTGGCTGCCCGCATGGCTCGTGTCCATTCCGTTCACGGTTTTTCTTACATACATCCAACCGGTGGTGATCGATCCGCTATACAATCATTTTAAGCCGCTTTCGGACGGGCATTTAAAACATGAGATTCTGAAACTGGCGGACAAAGCGAACATCCCGGCGGATAATGTCTATGAAGTCGACATGTCGAAGAAGACGAACGAAATGAACGCTTACGTCAACGGGATCGGATCGAATTTGCGCATCGTTTTGTGGGATACGACGCTCAAGCGTTTGGATGACCGGGAAGTCGAGTTCATCATGGCTCACGAAATGGGCCATTATGTCAAACATCATTTGCTGTGGAGCGTCGCGGGGAGTATATTGGCCATCCTGTTCGGCTTGGTGATCGCGGCGAAACTATATCGGCGTGCGGTCGCCCGTTGGGGCGAGGCCCTCGGCCTTCGCGGGCCCTCCGACATCGCCGCCCTCCCGATTTTGCTCCTGATCTTATCGGTGTTGTCCTTTCTCTTCTCGCCTGTCGAAAACGCCGTATCGCGGTATGCGGAACATTCCGCCGACCGGTACGCGATTGAATTGACGCATGACAAAGAAGCCGGCATTTCGGCGTTTCAAAAACTGACGACGGCCGGGCTCGGCGAGGTCAATCCGCCCGTGCTCGTTCGAATTTTCATCTACGACCACCCAACCATGATGGAAAGGATTCATTTCTTAGAAGAATACGGAAGCTCATCTTCATCCGGCCGGTAACGGAGGAGCCATCAGGCTCCTTTTTTTATTTATTCATGCCGGCGGGCATTTCTCCTGTTGTACTGAGGACGGCGGAAGAAACGCATGGTTCGAGCAGGGTCCGCATCGCACCCTTAGGGGCGAACGGGCCACCGGATATGGCAAAAAGAATGCCAACACGAATCCGCATCTGTGGTACAATGGGTGCTGGAGCACACGAAAAAGGAGCGGGGCCGATTTTTTTTCGGCACGAAACCGAAAAAGAAGGAGATTCTCCGAATGGATATAAAAGCGAGTGAAAAACGGCGGGCCGGCGAAGCGGCTTGCGCTTTTATCCGCGACGGGATGACGGTCGGCCTTGGCACGGGTTCCACTGTCCATTTTACGATTTTAAAGATCGCCGAACGCATCAAAAACGAAGGGTTGAAGATCCGGGCGGTTTCCACTTCCAAGCGAACGACGGAGCTTGCGGAAGCGCACGGGATTCCGATCCGTTCGATCGATGACGTGCCCGAGATCGACGTGACGATCGACGGTTGCGATGAGTTCGATCCGTCATTGCGGGGAATCAAGGGCGGCGGCGGCGCGTTGTTGTTTGAAAAAATCGTCGCCCGCGCTTCGCGGGTCAATATTTGGGTCGCCGACCACTCGAAGCGGGTGGAACAACTGGGCGCCTTCCCCTTGCCCGTCGAAGTCCTCCCCTTCGGCCATACGCATGTGATGAAGACCATGGCCAGCGAAGGGCTGAAGCCCGCCTTGCGCAAAACCCCGGACGGTTCGCCGTACATTACGGACAGCGGGCATTACATCGTCGATCTTCACATCGGAAAAATTGCCCGCCCCGAGGAATTGGCGGCGTGGCTCAACGGCATTCCGGGCGTGATCGAAAACGGCCTGTTTTTGGGAATCGCCGATAAGGTTTTGGTCGCGGAAGGCGACAACGTCGTCACGTATGAACGCTGATCGGACCGTGTTCATCGGTCGCCTTCATGGAATGTTTGAGTAATATGGAAAAAACAGATTTCTATTCGTGAAGAAGGGTGACGGACATGAAGAAAAAACCGACGGTAGCCATCGTGTACGGAGGCAAGTCGGCCGAGTATGAGGTATCGCTACAAACCGCTTTTTCAGTGATCAACGCGATCGACAAAGAAAAATATAACGTTTTGCCTGTTCATATCACGAACAACGGCGAATGGTTGGAAGGTTCCACCGTGACCGGCAAGCTGACGGACGTCAAGCAGCTCATGCTTGAAGACGGCAAGGAAAAAGGAGAAAAAATCAGCGCCGGAGGGTGGCTGACCCCAGCGGTCGCTGCTGAGGAAAACGAAAACGACAAACCTGACATTGTCTTTCCTCTTTTGCACGGTCCCAACGGCGAAGACGGAACCGTCCAAGGGCTGCTCGAAATTCTCGGCATCGCTTACGTCGGTTCGGGCGTCGCCGGTTCTGCGGCCGGCATGGATAAAATCATGATGAAAGACATCTTTAAAGCCCACGGACTTCCGCAGGCCGATTACATGCGGATTGACCGGCATGAATGGGAGCGCGATCGCAGCGGGTTCATTCGCTCGGCGGCAGAAACGATCGGTTTTCCGTGTTTCGTCAAACCGGCGAACAACGGTTCGAGCATCGGCATTAACAAAAGCCACGATGAGAATGAGTTTGTCAGCCACGTGGAGACGGCGTTTCAATACGATCAAAAGGTGATCGTCGAAGCGGCCGTCGTCGGCCGCGAGGTGGAAATCGGCGTCATCGGCAACGAAGACTTGGAATTCTCCGTCCCGGGCGAAATCAAACCGAATAAAGAGTTTTACGATTATGAAGCCAAATACAAAGACGGCGATACGACGCTCATCATTCCGGCGGATATTACCGATGAACAGTTGAAAACGATCCGTTCCATAGCGGGCACCGCCTTTAAAATCCTGAATTTGAGCGGTTTGGCACGCGTCGACTTCTTCATCCGCGAGGCGGACGGCCAAGTGTTGATCAATGAAGTCAACACCATGCCCGGTTTTACGCCGTTCAGCATGTTCCCCTTGCTGTGGAAACATACCGGCCTGGACTATCCGGATTTGATCGACCGCCTCATTCAGCTCGGCATCGAGCGCCGGCAAGCCCGGAAATCGATCCGTTATCGTTTGGAATAGCGACCTATTTTTTGAAACTTCCACGATTGCCTTTTGTCCGGGAGAAGGTGGACTGAATATATTGGCATTGGACATGATGATCGATGCCGTCGCATCATGTCCCCACCCATACCTCCTCGCTGTTTATGGTCAATATGACACCATGTCATGCCTCCTGCTGGCGGGGCGGCCGGTTCCCGGCTGCCCCGGCTTTATGTACGCCCGGCATGGGTGCGGTGCTATAGGGTGAAAGTCCTGAACGGGGGCTGGCGAGCGCCTACCGTTAGCTGAAGGCAAGGGTGTCCGCCGC
>Ga0207867_1000376_pt1 | contig 49224 bp, 33 predicted proteins | sample HigsolmetaAR206D_FD_184838 | JGI IMG/M metagenome (GOLD analysis project Ga0207867, IMG submission 184838) | Ionic liquid and high solid enriched microbial communities from the Joint BioEnergy Institute, USA - AR20-6-D (SPAdes) (version 2) ...
GCGGGGGGGGGCGGCAACCCCGGGGCCACGCCGATCGACCCGCACGTGCTCTACCTCCGCGCCGGGGAGGTCCGCCTGCCGGAGAAACGCCGCGGCCTGGAGGCCCTGGTCACCCCCGCCGCCGGCCCCGAGCCGGCCCAGGTGGTGGTGATCCAGCTCGACGGCCCCATCACCCCCGCCTGGCGGGCGGCCCTGGAGGACGCCGGCGTCGCCCTGCTGGACTACCTGCCGGCCAACGCCTTCCTGGCCCGCCTGGACGGGGCCGACGCGGCCAGGGTCGCCACGCTGGACTTCGTCCGCTGGCACGGCCCGTACCTGACGCAGTGGAAGCTCGACCCGGAGCTGGGCCGCCGCCCCTGGGCCACGGCCGAGCGGCGGGCCCTGGCCCAGGCCGGGCTGTCGCTGCTGGAGGTCACCCTCTTTGAACGCTCCAGCCCCGAGGCGGCCGCGGCGGCGATCCTGGCCCTGCCCCAGGCCCGCGTGCACCGCGTCGAGACGGTGGCGGGCAACCCGGTGCTGGCGGTGACCGTGCGGACCGCGGACGTCCCGGCCCTGGCGGGGATCCCCCAGGTGCAGTTCGTCGAGGAGGCCCCGGAGCTGGAGCTGCGTTCCAACGCCAACACCCGCTGGGTGGTGCAGACCAACCTGCCGGGGCTGACCCCGTTCTACCAGGCCGGGATCCACGGGGAGGGGCAGATCGTGGGGGTGATCGACAGCCGGATCGACGCCAACCACTGCTCCTTCAGCGACACGGCCCCCATCGGCCCGGGCCACCGCAAGCTGCTGGCCTTCAACGCCTCCCCGGGGGCCGCGGCCAGCCACGGCACGCACGTGGCCGGCACGGTGGCCGGCGACGCCGGCGGCGACGACAACCTCCGCGGCGTGGCGTACCTGGCGCGGATCGTGCACAACGTCATCCCCTCCTTCACCGAGGCGGCCATCCGCACGATGCTGGTGACCCACCACGAGCAGGGGGCGCGGGTGCACACCAACTCCTGGGGCGACGACGGCACCACGGCCTACAACGGCCTGTGCCGCGGCTTCGACGACTTCCTCTGGGCCCACGAGGACTCCATGGTCACCCTGGCGGTGACCAACGGCGCCTCGCTGAAGAACCCCGAGAACGCCAAGAACCTGCTGGCCTGCGGGGCCACCGGCCCGGTGCCGGAGCAGCACGAGCACTGCTTCGGCGGGGTGGGGCCCACCAGCGACCTGCGTCGCAAGCCGGAGATCTACGCCCCCGGCTGCTCGACGATCTCCAGCGCCAGCGGCACCGCCTGCGGCACCCGCACCTCCAGCGGCACGTCCATGGCCACCCCGGCGATCGCCGGCGCGGCCCTGCTGGTGCGGCAGTACTACGCCCGGGGCTACCACCCCAGCGGCCTGCCCAACCCCGCCGACGCCTTCACCCCCTCGGGGGCGCTGGTGAAGGCGACGCTGCTGAACTCCACGGTGGACCTGACGGGGGTGCCCGGCTTCCCCTCCGACCGGGAGGGGTGGGGCCGGGTGCTGCTGGACAACGCGGCGTACTTCCCCGGCGACACGCGGCGGACGATCGTCCGGGACGTGCGCAACGCCGAGGGCCTGACCACCGGCGGGCAGGCGGAGCTGGCCTTCAACGTCCTGTCCGCGGACCAGCCGCTGCACGTGACGCTGGCCTGGACCGAGCCGGCGGCGGCGGCGGGGGCGGCGCTGGCGACGGTCAACGACCTGGACCTGGTGGTCACGGCCCCGGACGGGACGGTGTACCTGGGCAACGTCTTCGCCGGCGGCCAGTCCGCCCCCGGGGGGACGCGCGACGCCCGCAACAACGTCGAGCAGGTCCGCCTCGCCTCCCCCGCCCCCGGCCCCTGGACCGTCCGCGTCGACGCCCCGGCCGTCAACCTCGCCGCCCAGGGCTTCGCCCTCGTCATCTCCGGGGACGTCCACGAGGGACCGGCGGGGCTCGCCGTCGGCCTGGCCTCGCCCGCGCCGGCGCTCGCCGCTCCGGGCGAACCGCTGACCGTCGACGTGACCATCAACCCCGGCGATGATGCGCTCGTTCCCGGCAGCGCGGTGCTGGCGTACCAGTACGCCCCGGGGGATGAGGAGTACACCATCGTCCCGCTGGCTCACGTCGAGGGGACGCTCTACCGCGCCACGATCCCGGGCGCGTACTGCGGCGAATCACTGCGGTTCTACGCCGCGGCCGAAGGGGTGAGCAGCGGCGTGCGGACGTCGCCCGCCGGCGCGCCGACCAACGTCTACACCGTCCACATCGGCGTTGCGGAGGAGACAGTCCTGCTCGCCGAGTCGTTCGCAACCATGCCCGCCGGATGGACAGCCACGGGTCTGTGGCACGTGCAGAGCACCTGCGCCGTCTCGCCCGCCTGCGACGGCCCGACCTGGGCGGCGTACAACCAGGACTCGAACTGCACCTACAACACCGGGAGCGCGACCGCCGGCATGCTCATCTCGCCGCCGATCGAGCTTCCCGCCGTCGCCGGCCATGCGGTGACACTGACCTACTGCTCCACCCTGCAGACGGAGAACAACTCGCAGTACGACCACGCCATCGTGCGCATCAACGGCGTGGAGGTGGACCGCGCCGCCGAGTCTCCCGACGCGTGGGAGACCCGCACGGTCGACCTGACCCCCTTCGCCGGGCAGACCGTCACCATCGCCTTCGAGTTTGATTCGCGGGATGGGTTCCTCAACGGCTTCCGCGGATGGCAGGTGGACAACGTCCGCGTCACCGGCTTCATCTCGGGGTGCGACGCCGTCTGCCGCGTGGACGTCAACGACGACCACGTCGTCAACTCCGATGACATCTCCGCCTTCCTGAGCCTCTGGCTGGCCGGCCAGACCGGCGGAGGCCACGCCGCGGACTTCAACCGCGACGGCACGACCAACTCCAACGACATCTCCGCCTTCCTGACGGCGTGGCTGAGCGCCGTCGGCGGCGGTTGCTGATCCGCTCCCCTCCGGCGCGGTCCGGTCTTACCCCCGAGAGCCCCTCCCCGGAGAGGGGCTTTTTTCATTTCATCTGGACCGCGTCTCCCTTGGCGCAGCGCACTCGGCCACCGATGTCCATGCCAGCCCAGTCTTAATATCTACCGAACCGCTTGCCCATCCCCCATGGCGCAGTAGAGTTGACCACACGCGCGTGGCAGCCCATGCTGCGCCTGCCTCTCGGTTCTGGAGCTTCGGAGGAACCCTTCTATGCTGCACCTGTTCTCGGACTCGGCCGGCCGTCTCGGCAGGCCGTTCGCGGTCGCGGCTTTGTCGCTCGTCCCCATCCTGGCCGCCGCCCCCGAGGCGGGCGCTCAGACGCTGACCACCGTCCGCGTCGCCAGCGGCCTCTCCCGCCCCGTCTACGTCACGGCCCCCAACGGCGACTACGACCGCCTCTTCATCGTCGAGCAGCGCTCCGGCACCACCGGGCGCATCCGGGTGATGAACCTGCGGACCCGCACCGTCGCGCCCACCCCATTCCTGTCGGTCAGCCCGGTCGCCACCGCCGACGAGCAGGGGCTCCTCGGGCTGGCCTTCCACCCCAACTACCTTCAGAACGGCTACTTCTGGATCTACTACACCGCCGGCGACGGATCGACGGTCATCGAGCGCTACCGGGCTCTGGGCGACCCGGCCACCGCGACCACCGCCGACCCCGCGTCGCGGCAGGTCGTCATGACGTTCTCCCAGCCGTACAACAACCACAACGGCGGCTGGATCGGCTTCGGCCACGACGGCTATCTCTACATCGCCTCCGGCGACGGCGGCGCGTTCAACGACCCGCACGGCAACGGTCAGAACAAGCACTCGTACCTCGGCAAGATCCTGCGGATCGACGTGGACGGTCCGGACAACATCCCCGGCACCCCCGACGACGACCAGTATCCCAACGACCCCAACAAGCTCTACACCATCCCCAGCGGCAACCCGTACAACGGCACCCCCGCCCTGGGCCTGCAGGAACTGTGGGCCTACGGCCTGCGCAACCCGTGGCGCTGCGACATCGACCCCGCCACCGGCGACCTCTACATCGCCGACGTCGGCCAGGACCAGTGGGAGGAGATCAACTTCCAGCCGTACACCGGCAACCTCCTCCCCGGTCAGAGCGGCTATCAGGGGAACAAGAACTACGGGTGGCGCTGCTACGAGGGCAACGCGCCCTTCCTCACCAGCGGCTGCCCGGCCTCGAGCACGATGACCTTCCCCTTCCTGGTCTACGGCCACACCCAAGTCGTCCCCCCCACCAACGCCACCGGCTGCTCCATCACCGGCGGGATCGTCTACCGCGGCTGCGGCATCCCCGAACTCGACGGCACCTACTTCTTCGCCGACTACTGCTCCAACCGCGCCTTCAGCCTCCGCTACGACGGCACGACCATCACCGACTTCCGCGAGCGCACCGCCGAGCTGCGCAGCATCAACCCCGCCTATTCCGGCCCCGTCTCCTTCGGGCGCGACGCACGCGGGGAGATGTACATCTGCAGCCTCTTCAACGGCTCGGTCTACCAGGTCGTCGCGGACAGCCCCTACTACGACCTCAACGGCGACTTCGTCCCCGACGCCTGCACGTGCAGCGCCGACTGGGACTCCAGCGGCACGATCAACTCCAACGACATCTCCGCCTTCCTCAACTCCTGGCTCCAGGCCGTCAGCAACGGCACCCTCGGCGGCGACTTCGACCGCTCCGGCGCGGTCAACTCCAACGACATCTCCGCCTTCCTCTCCGCCTGGCTCGACCAGATCAGCGGCTGCTAGCCCTTCTGTTCTTCTTCCTCGCTCGACGCCCCCCGCAATCCGAACACACGCGGGACGCCCGCCTTGCCGGCGGGCCGTCCCGATTCAGCCCGATAACCGCCGTCGATTCGCCGCGACTGCCCGCGGCAGGAACCGTCGTGGACCGGGTACGAATCCCTCGTCGTCGCGTCCGCGTTCCCGCGGGCGTTCTTTTCGGCCGATAGACCTGTTCTTTGGCCGACGTCCCCGCCCCTCGCGGCGGGATCGGTTCCGCCGTCCTCGGCACACATCCTGGGAGAGTCTCTGATGCGCGATGTCACCCGTTCCTGCTCTGGCGCCCACGGCTTCGGCGCCGCCGCCCTGCTCGCCATGACTGCCGGCCTCGCCGCCGCGGCCCCGACGGCGCCGGTCGCCACCGCGACCTCGCCCGCCGACGCCTTCGCCGGCGGCTGCTCGGACGCCTGCGCTCACCAGCACGTGCCCCACCCGCTCTTCCAGGCCATCGACGCCCTGGCCCTCAAGTCCGACGACCCCGCCGCGGCCCGCTACCGCCTCCTCGAACAGGTCCGCTTCAGCCCGGCCTGCTATGCCCCGGACCTGACGGCCGAGGAGTACGAGGACCTGCTCGCACGCACCGGGCTGCTCCCCGCCCACGTCGATCCGACGCAGCGGTTCTTCACCCAGGGCCCCGTCTGGTTCGGCCAGGGCCAGCAGGGCGCCGCCGGCACCGCCCGCGCCGCCCACCTCACCTACAGCTTCCCCGACGACAACGTGAGCTGGGGGCTGGCGAGCGTCGGCTTCGGCGGGCCTCAGCCCAACCGGCTCAACCAGATGTTCACTCTGATCTTCGGCGCCGGCAACGTGGACCGCGGGCGCGAGATGATCCGCCAGGCCTTCGCGAGCTGGCGCCGCAGCAGCGGCCTGACCTACCGCGAGGTCGCCGACGACAACACCCCGCAGTCCGCCTCGATCACGCGCTCCGCCTCCCGCGGCGACATCCGCATCGGCGGCTTCCCCTTCACCAACGCCAACGGCGTCCTGGCCTACAACGTCTTCCCCAGCGACGGCAGCGACATGGTCATCAACACCGGCGCTCAGGGCTCCTTCGCCAACGCCAGCAACAACTACCGCTTCCTCCGCAACGTCGCCGCCCACGAGCACGGCCACGGCATGGGGTACATCCACACCATCCCCTGCAACGGCCTGTTCCTCATGGAGCCGAACATCAGCCTCAACTTCGACATGCTCACCGTCGACGAGCGTCGGGGCGCGGCCCGCAACTACGGCGACCGCTTCGCCGGCAACAGCAACGTCTTCAGCGCCCACGACTTCGGCGACCTGACCAGCCCGATCCTCCGCTCCGTCATCGAGAAGGACCTCTCGACCAACGGCCAGGCCGGCCCCCTGGGCAGCAGCAACGACTGGTTCCGCTTCTCCCTCTCCTCCGCCCAGCCCGTGACCATCTCCGTGACCCCCGTCGGCGGCGCGTACGTCCAGGGGCAGCAGGTCTGGGGCTGCAGCGGCTCCACGGCGACGGTCAACGCCGGCCAGGCCGGGAACCTGAACATCGAGCTCCGCACCGCCGACGGCTCCACCGTCATCCAGGCGGCCAACAGCGCCAGCGCCGGCCAGACCGAGACCCTCACCATCGCCAGCCTCCCCGCCGGCGAGTACACCGTGCGGATCTACGACGCCGGCCCCAATCCGCCGGAGCACCAGATCGTCCAGCTCTACGACCTGACCATCCGCGTGAGCGACGCCAAGGCGCCCCCGCAGGCGATCGCGGGCGTCCACAAGCGCTGCGCCGCGAACACCAACTGCTTCTTCATGGGCAACCTCAACTCCCGCGCTCTGGATCCCACCGCGTTCCTCACCAACGCCAGTTATGCCTGGGACCTCGACGGCGACGGCATCTTCGAGGTGCTCAACGCGCCGATGACCTCGCGCCAGTACGTCTCCAACGGCGTCTACCCCGTGACCCTCCGCGTCACCGACTCCAACGGGATGGTCGCCACCGACACCATCGAGGTGACCATCTACGGCGCGACGACCACCATCGCCTCCGTCGGCCCCAACGCCGGCGAGCAGGGGCAGAGCGTCCCCGTCACGATCACGGGGACGAACCTCAAGAACCTCACCAGCGCGTCCATGGTGACCGTCTCCGGCTCCGGCGTGACCGTCGGCGGCGAGCCCGTCCCCAACGCGCTGGGGACCGAGGTGACGGGGCTGGTCTTCATCATCGATCCCTCCGCCCAGCCGGGGCCGCGGAACGTCGTCGTCTCCAACGCGGACGGCTCCGCCACCGCCACGGGCGCCTTCACGGTGCAGGAGGGGAGCGCCGCCTGCCCGGCCGACTGGGACGGGAACCAGCAGGTCAACTCCAACGACATCAGCGCCTTCCTCTCGACGTGGCTCACGAGCGTCCAGAACGGCACGCTCGAGGCCGACTTCGACCAGAGCGGCGCGGTCAACTCCAACGACATCAGCGCCTTCCTGTCCGCCTGGCTCCTGGCGGTCCAGAGCGGCTGCTGATTGATCCCGCTCCCTCATTCTGATCGACCACGGCGCCGCCCCCGGGGGACCTCCCGGGGGCGGCGTTGTTCTGCGCGGAGCGCGGCGGCTCACACCCCCGTCTTTGCCGACTCCCCCGCGCCCGCCGCGTCCGTTCGAGGGCCCGCGTCCGACCTCGGCCCCCGCTCCACCTCCTCCGGCGTCGGCACGGCGCCGGGGCGCAGCGCGTTGTACTTGAGGATGCACCACAGCGCCCACACCCCGTCGCGCCAGGTGATCTTCTTCCCCTCCGCGTAGGTCCGCCCCGCGTACGACACGCCCACCTCGTACACCCGGCACCCCAGCCGCGCCACCTTGGCCGTGATCTCCGGCTCGAAGCCGAAGCGGTCCTCCTCGATCCCGATGCGCCGGACCACCTCCCGCCGGAAGACCTTCAGCCCCACCTCCATGTCGCTGAGGTTCAGATTGGTCATCGCGTTGGAGAGGAGCGTCAGCAGGCGGTTCCCCACCGAGTGCCAGAAGTACAGCACGCGGTGCGAGTCGCCGCCGATGAACCGGGTGCCGTAGACGACGTCCGCCTTGCCGTCGAGGATCGGCCGGAGCAGGCGCGGATAGTCCGCCGGGTCGTACTCGAGGTCGGCGTCCTGCACGAGCACGATGTCGCCGGTGGCGGCCGCGAAGCCCGTCCGCAGCGCGGCCCCCTTGCCCCGGTTGCGCGGGTGGTGCAGCACGCGGACCTCCGCACCATCCGCCACTCCCCCTCCCGCCCCGGCCAGCCCCGCCAGGCGCTCCCGCGTCCCGTCCGTCGAGCCGTCGTCCACCACGATGATCTCGCGCGACAGCCCCTCCAGCGGCACGGCGCGGACCATCTCCACGACCCGCTCGATCGTGGCCGCCTCGTTGTACACCGGGATGACGACCGACAGTTTCATGGTGGTCTCCCCCCGCTCCCCCGCCCCGGGGGTGCGGCGGGCCGGTGGAGCATACCACGGCCGCCGGCGGCAACGAGAAACGCCGCGGCCACCGGGGTGGCCGCGGCGTCGGCGTGCGTCACAATCGCCCGCCCCCCGACCGGCCTCACGCCACCTGCAGCAGCTTCATCACGCGCTGCACGATGTCGTTGGCCGTCAGCCCGCACATCCTGAGCATCTCCTGCTCCGTGCGGGCGCTCTTGGGGATCCGCGTGACGTGCATCTGCTCGAGGGTGAAGGCGTCGCCGGAGTTGGTCATCGCGTCGGCGACCGCCGCGCCGATCCCGCCGCCGTAGTTGTCCTCGATGGTGACGACGTACCCGCCGTTGGCCCCGGCCAGGTCCAGCAGCGCGTCGGCGTCGAAGGGAAGCGAGTAGAGGTCCACGAGCGTGGCGCTGATCCCCGCCTTGTCCAGCGCGTCGAGCGCCTTGTTCGCCTCGTGGACCATGTACCCGGCGGCGCACAGCAGCACGTCGCGCCCCTCGGTGAGCACCTCGAACCCGCCGAGGTTGAAGACCTGGTCGTCGGAGTAGATGAACTCCGTCTCCGACCGCAGCGTCCGCATGTAGCACGCCCCCTCGTACTCGGCCATCGCGACCGTCAGGGCGTAGGCGGCGTAGGCGTCCGCGGGCTGGAGCACGTAGCACCCGGGGTTGCCCCGGTGGTCGCGCATCGTCGTCCACGAGCGGAACCACGCCACGTCCGGCAGGCCCATCTGGCTGGGCCCGTCGGCCGCGAGGGTGATCCCCGAGTGGCTGCCGACGAGCTTGATGTTCGCCCCGGAGTTGATCGCCATCTCGATCTGGTCGTACCCGCGGGTGATGAACTTGGCGAAGCTGGAGGCGAAGGGGATCTTCCCGGCCGCGGAGAGCCCCGCGGCGACGCTGAACATGTTCTGCTCGGCGATCTTGCACTCGATGAACCGGCTCGCCAGCGACTGGTCCTTGCGGAAGGTCTCGGCGTAGGTGGAGTTGCTCACGTCCGCGTCGAGCACGACGATGCGGTCGTTGGCGTGCCCCAGGGCCCGCAGCGCGATGCCGTACGCGCGGCGCGTCGCCAGCTTCCCGGCGTGCAGCGCCGACTCCATGTCCATCTTCTTCATCATCTCCGAGAAGCTCGGCACCTCCCCGTAGGAGGCCTCCCTGGGGGGCATCTCCCGCGGCGGCTGGATGGTGAACTGGTCCGAGCCCGTCAGCGCGCTGGTCAGCTCAACGCGGCGCTCGTCCAGTTCCGCCAGCGCCTTCTTCAGCGCCTCCCCCGTCGCCGGCTTGCCGTGCCACCCCGCCCCGCTCATCACGCTCGTCCCCCACCCCTTGACCGTCCGGGCCACCACCGCCATCGGCTTCTCGTCGGTCCCGGCCCGCTGCGCGAACTCGTCCAGCGCGGACTTGATCTGGTTGGGCGAGTGCCCGTCGATCATCCGCACGTCGTACCCGTAGGCCTCCAGCTTCGCCTTCAGCCGCTCCGCCGACTGCTGCGGGCTGACCCGGTCGGCCTGCCCGAACTCGTTGCAGTTGAAGATCGGCAGCACCGCCGTCAGCTTGCGGTCCACGATGAAGTCCAGCGCCTCGGCGATCTGCCCCTCCCGCGCCTCCCCGTCGCCGATGATGCAGTAGATCCGCCGATCGAGGCCGTCGAGGCGCGCCGCCTCCGCCAGCCCCGCCGCCACGCTCAGCCCCTGCCCCAGCGAGCCCGTCGCGGCATCGAAGAACGGGAACCCCTCCATCGGGTTCGGGTGCCCGTCCAGCTCCGACTCGGCCGCGCGGAACTGCTTCAGGTCCTCGACCGTCAGCCGCCGGCGACGCTCACCCTTGCCGTACATGCACCCCAGCTTCGCGCACGCCGCGTAGACGATCGGCACCGCGTGCCCCTCGCTGAGCACCAGCCGGTCGTTGGTGGGGTACTCCGGATAGTCCGGGCTCCAACGCATCGCGTTGAACATCAGCACCGTCACGATGTGCCCCAGGCTCATCGCCGTGCTGGGGTGGCCGCTCCCGGCCGCGGCGGTCATCTCCAGCGCCAACTTGTCCAGTTCGATCGCCTGAGCATGGACAGCTGCTTCAAAAGACATCCGGGCGTTCCTTTCTGGGTACGGGGATCGCGCGCCGAGCCTGGCTGCATCCCTGACAAAGTTGAAACGCACAACAAGCCGGTCGTCCCGGCTTCCGCGCGCACACACCATAGGCCCCCCTGCCCCCCACCGAGCCGTAGCGGACGGAATATCCCCGAGTTTGCTCCGAACCGCAAGTCCGGCTTCGCCCGCCGGACTCCCCCTCACCGTCCACCGTTCATCCCCGGCGCCGCGACGCCCGCCTGTCGTCTATCCCCGCCCAGTGCCGAACTTCGGCCGACATCCCACCACCGCTTGGCCGTTACGATACACTCTCCACCAACATCTACCCCCAGGTCGGAGCCACTGTCGATGAAGGTCATCTGTGATCGCGGCGCCCTGCTCGATGCCGTCAACCTGGTCGCCGCCGTCGTGCCCATGCGGACGCCGACCCCCGTCCTCTCCTGCATCAAACTGACCGCTTCCAAGGCCGGCGGCGGCGGCGAACTCATCCTCGCCGGATCGGACGGTGAGACTTCCTTAGTCATCTCCATCCAGCAGGTGGACGTCCAGGAGCCCGGCGAGGCCCTGGTTCTGGCCGACAAGCTCCGGCAGATCATCTCCGCCGAGGAGGGGGAGCCCACGCTCACCCTCGAGTCCGGCGGCGACCAGCTCCACATCCGCGGCGCCAACGCCCACTTCCGCGTCGTCGGCTACCCCGCCAGCGAGTACCCCCCGGTCCCGGACTTCGCCAAGGTCGTCTCCGCCTCCGGCCCCGAGGCCCCCAAGACCGTCTTCACCCAGTCCGCCGGCAGCCTCCAGCACCTCATCGGCCGCACCGTCTTCGCCACCGCCCGCGAGACCAGCCGCTACGCCATCAACGGCGTGCTCCTGAAGCGCGACGGCAAGAAGATCGAGATGGTCGCCACCGACGGCCGCCGCCTCGCCCTCAGCCGCGCCACCCTCGAGAACCAGGGCAAGGCCGGCAGCGCCTCGAGCGGCGTCGTCTCCTGCATCATCCCCACCAAGGCCCTCTCCATGGTCACCAAACTGATCATGGACGACGCCGACCCCGTGCGCATCGCCATCACCGATTCGCGGATCTACTTCGCCTTTGACGCCGGCATGGACGACAAGCCCGCCGCTCCCCGGGCCCTGCTGGCCAGCTCCCTCGTCGAGGGGACCTTCCCCCCGTACGAGGACGTCATCCCCAAGGACCAGGACAAGAAGATCACCGCCGATCGCGAGGGCTTCGGCCTGGCCGTCCGCAAGGCCGCGGTCCTGACCAACGAGGAGTCCCGCGGCGTGCGGATGCACTTCACCACCGCCGATCGCCGCCTGAAACTCTCCAGCCGCGCCCCCGAGATGGGCGAGGCCGAGATCCAGGTGGACCTCAACTCCTACGAGGGCTCGGACATCGAGATCTCCTTCAACCCCGCCTTCATCACCGACGCCCTGAAGGTCGTGGACGAGCCCGAGGTGATCATCGAACTCAAGGCCCCCAACAAGCCCGGCCTCATCCGAACCAGCACCGGCGAGTTCCTTTACGTCGTCATGCCGGTGAACCTGCCGCAGTAAGAGCGCCCCGGCAGCACGAGAGCCCCGCGCGCAGCGGAAAGCCATCCCGCAGGCCCTTCGGAGCCCATGGGCCGGTAGGCGCGTGCCCTGTGTATTGCTTGCTACCGCTCCGCCCCCGCCGCGGCAGGCTCGCGCCGGCGACGAGCGCCGGCATCCGCCCCCGGCCGGCGCCCCCCGCTCCCGATCTCGCGTCTTCCAGTCCCTGTGTGCCGCACCACCGGCGTCTGCGCGACCGCCTCCCACACCGGCGCCCACGCTCCATCGGACTCGACCACCGCCGGCCCCTCGAGCGCCTGCCCCTGCTCCCGATCAACCGCCGGCTCGCTCAGCGCTGGCTCCGCCGCATCCCCCCGGACCGCTCCACGGCGCGACTGCCGCTCCATGAGGAACGTGACGGCCGTCCCGGCCGGCAGCAGGAACAGCCCCACGACCCCCAGCAGTTCCGCCGTGCGCATCTGCCGCAGCGCCTCCGGCACGAGGTGCCAGACCAGCGACGTGCCGACGCCCACGGAGACCACGCCCGCGGCGATCATCCCCACCCGCCGCATCTTGCACAGTCCCACCATGGCGTGACACCAGCACCGGCCGGCGCATCATGGCCGGGCGCGACGCATACGCTCGTGACCCTGCTCCCGGCTCCCCGCCGCGGCTGATCCGCGGCGCGCCGGGCATCTGAGGGCCACCAACGTACCGACACCCCGCCGATCCATCAACCCTGTTTCCTGATTTTCTCCCCATACCACCGCACGCCCCCGCCTGCTGCCGGACCGACTCCTCCGGCGGTTTGTCCTCGCCGCCCTGCCGCGGTATCGTGGAAACCCCAGTGACCATGCCGCACCATCTCCACCAGATGCGAATGGCGGTGCGGCCGTTTGCCGGGACCGTCACCCGCCCGCCCCAGCAGCAGCAGCGCCCGACGCCCGCCGCCGTGGCGCGCGCCGCCGGGTGGTGCTGCCTCCTCGCCGCGTTCTGGACCGCCGGCCCCGCCGCGGCCCAGGACGCCCCCGCCGCCTCCCCTCCCCCGTCTCCCCCTCCAGCTCCCGCGGCCCCCCCGCTGGACGACCCCTACGCCGTCTACGAAAGCCGCCTGATCCGCGAGGTCCGCTTCGAGGGGCTCAACAACGTCCCCGAGCAGTTCGTCCGCAACCAGGTCCGCACCCGCGCCGGGCAGCCACTGAGCGCCGAGACCATCCGCGCCGACATCCAGCGCCTCGACCGCCTCGGCCGTTTCCGCAACATCGACGCCAGCCTTACCCCCCTGGCCGACCAGTCGGTGGTCATCACCTACCGCTTCGTCGAAACCCCGATCATCCGGGCGGCCGAGGTCGTCGGGAACCGGCAGGTCTCCAACGACGAGCTGCGCGACGCCGTCGTCCTGCTCCCCAACACCCCGATCGACCAGTTCCAGATCGACCGCGCCCGCCGCGCCATCGAGAACGTCTACCGGCGCAAGGGCTTCTACCTCGCCGAGGTCACCATCGACGAGTCGGAGCTCGAGGAGACCGGCACGCTCATCTTCCACGTCCGCGAGCGCGACCGCATCAAGGTCACCGACATCCGGTTCGAGGGGAACAACGCCTTCTCCGACGCCCAGGTCCGCACCGCCGTCCGCACCAAGGTCGCCGGCCTCTTCGAGACCGGCCCTCTGGACGACGAGGTCCTCGACCAGGACGTCGCGTCGATCATCGCGTTCTACCGCGAACGCGGCTACCTCGACGTCCGCGTGGACCGCCGCATCACCGAGAGCCCCAACCTCCGCGAGGCCATCGTCACCTTCCTCATCGACGAGGGCCCCCAGTACACCCTCCGCTCCGTCCGCGCCGAGCTCGCCGACGAGACCGGCCGCGGCTCCGGGCGGCCCACCACCGTCCTCTCCACCGAGCAGATCACCGGCCTGATGCGGATCAAACCGGGCGACGCCTACGCCGTCCGGCGCGTTGACGAATCCATCCGCGCCATCCGCGACGCCTACGGCAAGCTCGGCTACGTGGACGCCCGCGTCACCCGCCTGGAACTCCGCGACCCGTCGAGCCCCCAGGTGGACCTGGTCGTCGTCATCCACGAGGGGGAGCGGGTCCTCACCGGGCTGATCAAGATCACCGGCAACGACCTCACCCGCCAGAACGTCATCCGCCGCCAGGTCCGCATCCGCCCGGATCGCCCGCTCGACACCACCGCCGTCGCCGACAGCCGTCGCCGGCTTGAGCAGACCGACCTCTTCGCCCGCGACTCCGTCCGCGTCACCATCCAGCCCCCCGACCCCGCCATCCCCGGCTACCGCGACGTCCTCGTCGAGGTCGAGGAGTCCAACACCGGCTCGCTGACCCTCGGCGTCGGCGTCACGTCCGACACCGGCCTGCTGGGCGCGCTGCAGCTCCGCCAGCGCAACTTCGACCTCGCCGACGTCCCCAACTCCCTCGAGGAGTTGTTCACCGGCCGCGCCTTCCGCGGCGGGGGGCAGGTCTTCAACCTCGTCCTCGCCCCCGGCACCGAGGTCCAGAACTACTCCATCTCCCTCTCCGACCCCTACTTCCTCGACTCCGACTTCTCCATCTCCGGCAGCCTCCTCTACCGCACGCAGCGTTTCCGCCAGTACGACGAGAAGCGCTACGGCGGCCAGTTCGCCCTCGGCCGCCGCTTCGGCGACCGCTGGAACCTCGAGGGCTTCGGGCGCGTCTACAACGTGGACCTCACCGACATCGACGCCGACGCCCCCACGGAGGTCTTCCGCTTCGACGACGAGGCCACCGTCACCGGGCTGGGCCTGCGCCTCAGCCGCACCACCTTCGACCACATCTTCCGTCCCACCCGCGGCACGCGCATCGAACTCTCCGTCGAGCAGGTCGGCCTCCTCGGCGGCGACTTCGACTACACCCGCCTCTCCGCCGAGCACACCCTCATCCTCCCCATCTACCAGGACTTCCTCGACCGCACCACCACCCTCGCCTTCCGCACCACCGTGAGCTACATCCCCCAGGACGTCGAGGACGTCCCGGTCTACGAGCGCTTCTACCTCGGCGGCCGGACCCTCCGCGGCTTCCGCTACCGCACCGTCAGCCCCAAGGGGATCGCCAACGACACCGGCCTGCCCAGCAGCGATCCGGTCGGCGGATCCTGGGCCTTCTCCTTCAGCACCGAACTCACCCAGCCCCTGTGGCGCGACGTCCTCGCCGGCGCCGTCTTCGTGGACACCGGCACCGTCCTGGACGACCCCGGCTTCGACGACTTCCGCGTCGCCGCCGGCCTGGGCCTGCGCATCTCCATCCCCCAGCTCGGCCCCGCCCCCATCGCCCTCGACTTCGCCGTCCCCATCCTCAAAGAGGACCGCGATAAGTCCCGCCTCTTCTCCTTCTCCCTCGATATCCCGTTCTGACCCCCCCTCCGTCCTCTCCGGGCGCCGCGGCCGAGCGCTCCGCTCGGCCGTGCTCTCCCTCTCTCTCCGACCTCCAGTCCTCGCCCCCCTCCACGACTCCTGACCGTCCATCTTCCTTCCAGGCCGATGCGACGTTCCACGCCCCCAGTTCTTTCCCTGACCGCCTCCCCTCCACCCCGCCCCGGTATGATCCACGGTCCTAGAACCCCTGGATCATGAACCCATGAAGCAACTCCTCGTCCCCGCCGTCGTCCTCCTCGTCGCCGCGACCTCCGCCTCCCTGGCGTGGACCGCCGGCCGGGCCGCTCCCCCGCAGCCCGTCATCGCCACGGTGGACGTCTCCCGCGTCTTCCAGTCCCTGAACGAGCGCAACGCCCGCATCGCCGAACTCGAGGCCCGCGGCAACGAACTCCGCAAGGGCATCACCGAACTCGAGAACCGCCTGAAGTCGGAGAAGGCCGCGTACGACGTCCTCCCGGACGGGGCCGAGAAGCAGGCCAAGCGGCAGGAACTCCAGCGCCTCGTCTGGCAGCTCGAGATCGAATCCAAACTCGCCCAGAAGACCATCGACGATCTTGAGGCGCAGATGATGCGCAACCTCTACCTCAAGATCGACGAGGCCGCGGCCAGAGTCGCCAAGGCCAACGGCTACACGATCGTCATCGCTTCGGACGAGAACTCCGAGATCCCCGAGCAGAACGTCGGCGAGATCATGCGCGTCATCGCCCTCAAGCGGATGCTCTACGTTGACCCCCGCCACGACATCAGCGACGAGCTGATCCTGTTCATGAACAACGAGTTCGGCCCCGGCCCCGCCGCCAAGAAGTAAGTCCTCTTCCCTCACCCATCCCCCACCCAACCTCCCGCCCTCCCTGACGCCGGCGGCCCGCCTGAGCACGCTCCATGAGCAACCCCACGCCCCCGCCGCAGCCCACCTCCGGCGCCCTCGCCGCCATGCTCGGCGGCGAACTCGTCGGCCCGCCCGACCTCGTCATCACCTCTGTTGACGCCATCGACAAGGCCGGCCCCGGCGGCCTCACGTTCATCCGCGCCGAGCGCTACGCCGATCGCTGGGCCTCATCCCGCGCCTCGGTCGCCCTGGTCACCCGGGGACTGGCCGTTCGCGGCCACGACCCCGAGAAGCGCGCCCTCATCTACGTGGACGACGCGGACCTCGCCATCGCCCGTCTGCTCGAGCACTTCGCCCCCCCGCCCCCGACCTTCCCCCCCGGCATCCACCCCACCGCCGTCGTCGATCCCTCCGCCACCGTCGCCCCCACCGCCCATATCGGCCCGCACTGCGTCGTCGGGCCTGGCGCCGTCATCGGCGACGGCGCGGTTCTCCTGGCCCAGTGCTACGTGGGCCCCGCCGCCCGGATCGGCGCCCGCTCCGTCCTCCACCCCGCGGTCACCGTCCTGGACCGCTGCGTCGTCGGCGAGCGCTGCATCCTCTGGCCCGGCGTCCGCATCGGCGCCGACGGCTTCGGCTACCGGCCCGCCCCCGCGACCGGCGACGGCCGCCCCGGCGGCCTCATCAAGATCCCCCACATCGGCAACGTCGTCATCGGCAACGACGTCGAGATCGGCGCCAATACCTGCATCGACCGCGGCAAGTTCGGCCCCACCACCATCGGCGACGGCACGAAGATCGACAACCTCTGCCAGATCGGCCACAACTGCTCCATCGGCCGGCACGTCATCATCTGCGGCCTCGCCGGCATCGCCGGCTCCGTCGTCGTCGAGGACGGGGTCATCATCGCCGGCCACGTCGGCATCGCCGACAACCTCCGCATCGGCGCGGGGGCGACCATCAGCGCCAAGGCCGGCGTCATGTCCAACATCCCACCCGGCGAGACCTGGTTCGGCACCCCGGCCGGCCCTCACAAGGACCAGATGCGCTCCTACGCGGCGCTCCGCAAACTCTCCGACCACCTCCGCACCCTGAAGAAACTCGAGCGCCTCGACGCCGCCTCGACGCCATCCCGTCCCAGTCCCGGCGGCGACGGCGGTCAGTAGGCCCCGTCCCCTGCTCAAAATTCCTCCCCCGCGCCGACCCGACGGTGCATGCGCACTAACATCCCTCTGCCTACCCCGCACGCCGCTGCCCGCACACGACTCCCCTGCGCATGCCGACCTCTGTACCCCCCGCCACCCGCTCCCACAGCGTGACGCTCTCCCAGCCGGCCATGGTCGGCGGGGTGACGCTCTTTACCGCCGCGGCCGCCAGCCTCATCATCCGCCCGGCCCCCGCCGGACACGGCATCGTCTTCCGGCGAACCGACCTCCCGGACCAGCCCCGCATCCCCGCCCTGGTCCGCCACGTCGTCCCGGAGTCGCGCCACACCGTCCTCTCCGCCGACCCGGCGAACCGCGCCGCCCCGGTCATTCACACGGTGGAGCACGTCCTCTCCGCCCTCGCCGGTCTCGGGATTACGGATGCCCTGCTCGACCTCCACGGCCAGGAGGTCCCCATCGGCGACGGCTCCGCGGCCCCGTTCGTTCAGGCCCTTCAGGAGGCGGGCGTCCGCCGCGTGGCCGCCGATGGCCCGATGCCCGAGCCCATCGTCGTCCGCGAGCCGATCACCGTGACCGATGCTCGCGGCGACGGGCGCATCGAGGCCCTCCCACCTCTTCCGGGGGAGCAGGCCCTCGACCTCTCGTATGACCTGGACTACGGCCCCAACTCCCCCCTTCCTCCCCAGCGGGCGACCCTCCGCCTTGATGCCGCGGGCGGCGCGGACGCCTACGCCGCCCAGATCGCCCCGGCCCGGACCTTCTGCCTGGCCGAGGAGGCGCAGGCGATGCGCAAGATGGGCTTCTTCAAGCATTTAGAGCCAAAGGACATGCTCGTCATCGGCGAGGACGGCCGGCCGATCGACAACGCCCTGCGCTTCCCCGATGAACCCGCTCGCCACAAACTCCTCGACCTGCTGGGTGACCTCTCCCTCACCGGCAGGCCGATCATCGGGCGTATCACGGCGTCCCGTTCCGGGCACGCCCTCAACCACGAGATGGCCAGGAAACTCCTGGCCCACGCCGGGGTTTGCGGGTAAACCGGCGGGGCCCTATTTCGGCGCATCGTGCAGACGAGGGTGACCGCGACGATACTCTCTCCGTAAGCCAAGTGGCCGGCGGATGTGACCGCCGCTGCTCTCTCATGGCCCCGCGGAGCCGACCCTCATGGCCCCTCCCCGGACGACCGCACGCCCCCGGCACGCCTTCACGCTCATCGAGCTTCTGGTCGTCATCGGCGTTATCGGCGTGCTCATGGGGATCCTCATCCCGGCCATCAGCGGCGCGCGGGCGCAGGCGCGGCGGCTGAAGTGCCTGACCAACCTCCGCGGCTGGGGCGTCGCCTTTCAGCTCTACTACGCCGAGAACAAGGAGCGCCTCCCCTACGTCCTCCCCTTCTACGACATCGGCGCCCCCGGCGTCCCTCCCGACCCGCAGGACCCGCAGCTCCTGGAGGTCATGGACGCCTACATGGACGTGCCGGCCCCGTTCTACGACGAGGCGGGGAACCTCATCGTCACCGAGCCCTACCTCTGCCCCGCCGACCGCGACGACGACGCAGGCCGCGTGACCGGGCTGAGTTACCAGTACTGGGCCGGCGGGCTCATGCTTCTGCGGGAACTCGGCGGGGAGAGCACCGCGACGGTCCCGCTCACCGTCACGCGGTTCTACGAGCGCACGCCGGGGTTCCCGCTCATGGCCGACAGCAAGCGCTGGCATCCCGGCGGCCCCATGCCGCGGAACCCCACCGCCGACGCACGCCCCGCGGCGGAGAACGCGCTGTACTTCGGCGACTGGCGCGCCGACTGGCTCCTGCTTGACCCCATCGAGGAGATCCGGCCGTGACCGTCCCGACGACCAATGGCCGACGCGGCGGGCTCGACCTCCCGCCGCTGCTGGAGGATCCCCCCGCGCCGGCTGCGCCACCGAAGAAGCCGCCGCGGCCGCCGCTGCGTGACCGGTTGCGGGCCGCCGTCCAGCGCCGCCTCGCCCCCGAGAACCGCAAGCGCACGATCCGCGCTGCGGTCGCCGTCGCGACGGCGGCGGCCATCCTCGCCGGTTCGACCGGGGCGTACCTCCTGTGGCCGCGCCGGGTGCCGGACTACCTGAACGACCCGATGGACCAGGTCCTCGACTTCACGCTGCTGACCGACGAGTTCAACCGGCTCCCGCTCGAGAAGCGATTGGAACTGGTGCGCGACCTGATCCAGCGGCTGAAGAACGCCTCGGCGGAGGACTCGGTGCTGATGGCCGCCTTCGCCGCGAGCATCCGCGACAAGGCCCGCAAGCAGCTGGAGGAGAACGGCCAGCGTCTGGCGATCGACATGCTCGACAGTTACGCGGCCGGGTACGGCGCCATCCCGCCCCAGGACCGGGCCGCGTACCTGGACGAGAAGATCCTGGAGTTCACGCGCCTGATGGAGGACCTCAGCGGGGAGAGCAGCGGCCTGAGCGATGACCCCGATGAGCGGCTGGCGCAGATCAAGCGGCAGGCCCAGCGCGACCATCAGCGCATGGCCGGGCGCAATACTGACCCGATGGACCCGAGGCGCGTCTTCGGCTTCATCGGCTTCCTCCGCGACGGCCCCGACCGCTTCGTCTCGCCGGTCCAGGAAGCCCGCATGACCCGCTTCACCCGCGACATGATCCGCCACCTCCGCGGCCAGGATATCGCAACAGGCAGGCCGCGAGGGCCGGAGTAGCGCGAAGGACGTCTTGCGTACTACCTGCTGTGTGCTGTGTGATGTGGGCTGTGTGGTGTGCGACGCCCCACTCCATTGCCCGGCACGAGCGCATACCCATCGCGCTGACCGCTGCCCGCCCCGAGGCCGACCCCCTGAGCGGGGGCCGGCTCGCGTCGCGCGCCGGAGCGGTCGTCGTTGTTGTTGCGGCGCGGAAAGGCGGCTTGGGTCCAAGCAGCCGGCGCCGCTGCAAGCCGAGTCAGGCGTGCCCGGGGCGGTACATCTCGCCCTCGCCCAGCAGGAGCCAGTCGGGGGCGACGCCCAGTTCGCGGCAGAGGGCCGCGAGGAACTCCGGGCTGGGGCGCTGACCGTTGATGTAGCGCCGCACCGTCTCGGGGTGCAGGTTCAGCCGCAGGGCCAGGGGAGTCGGCTTGTATCCCTCGCAGACCTTCGCCACGCGGTCGATCAGGCCCTGGGTGTACGAGTCAACCTTGCCCGCGGCGGGCCGCAGCCGGCCACCGGAACTGGGGGCGTTGTTCAGATGACCCGATCGGGGACCGGCGTGTCCGTCACCGGGAAAGCGCCAAGGCTCCGAACTCGTGGAGTCAACGCGGACTGAAGAACTGGCCATGATTCGATACGTCATCCCTTCTGGGGCAGTCTGTTTGATATAAAGACGCCCCAGGACGGGACCATGTGAGGCCCGGCGATAGCCCATTACAAAATTTTCTTCACCTCGACCACACACCGGTGTGTCAAATGCCGAACTTCGGCCGACAATGAGAAACTGGGGGAAGTTGAGAAACCAGCCCCTCTTCACGTACCGCCCCCCCTCGGCCGCTACTCCATCGTGCCCGCGGCGGCGGAGCCGGAGCGGGCACCGGAGGAGGGGGGGCGCTGCTCGGTGCGGCAGGTCATCTCGAGCATGCCCCCCTTGCTGGTGAGGCTCAGCAGGCGGACGCGCCGGCCGTCGGCGAGTTTGATGACCGGCGACTGGGCGGCGGGGATGCGCCCGGAGAAGACCGCCGCGAGCGACCTGGTCTCCGGCAGATTGCGGAGTTCTTCGGGGATGCTCTCCTCGGGGAACCTCCCAGTCTGCTCGGAGAGAACCCAGGAGGCGGGGAGGGGGAGGCGGCCGACGGAGACGACGGTGGCGGGCATCCACAGGCTGCCGTCCGCCTCGCGGATGGCGGGCTGGAGCGTGGCCGAGATGAACTGCGAGGAGTCGGCGTAGCGGATCTTCATGCCGACGAGGATGACGTCGTCACGGAACTCGACCTGGAGTTCCTCGACCTGCTCGGGCCATTCGAAGGTCTGCGACTGGTTGCGGAGCCACTTGGGCATGCGAGCGTTGAGCCAGGCGTTGGCGTCCGCGGCGGAGATGGGGACGGTCCAGGTGATCGGCTCGTCCGGGTCCGCGCCGGTGGAGGCCGGCGGGCGCGCCTGATAGATGGCGGACATCAGCCGGTTCTCGAGCGCGGTCGCCGATTGGCCGACCTGGGGGGCGGCCCAGTCGCGGCTGTGCCACCACGAGGGCGCCTCCTGGGCGAGGGCGATGGCGATGAGAATCGCCGAGCAGGCCGCCGCGGCGAGCGCGATCGCGCCCGTGACGACATAAAGCCGCAGACGTCCCGGGGGGCGCGAGTTGAGCCGGCGACGGACCATGTGGGCGGGTGATGGTATCCGATCGGGCCGCGGATCGTTGGGGAGGGGAAGCGGGGCTACGGACGCGAGGGGGACGAGGGGGGATTCGGGGGACGGCGGAGGTGATGCTGCGTCGCGGCCTCGAACATGCGGGCGATCCGCAGCAGCAGCGCCTCCGAGAGCGCTGGGCCGACGAGTTGAAGACCGACCGGGAGGTCCGGAGCGGCGGGGTCGCTCTCGTCGGCGCGTGCGAAACCGCCGGGGATCGTGAGCGCCGGCAGCCCCGCGAGGTTGACGCCGACGGTGTAGACGTCCTCCTGGTACAGCGCGAGGGGGTCGCCGGACTTCTCGCCGATCCGGAACGCCGGCGAGGGGGACGAGGGCATGAGGATCGCATGGCATCCCTCCCCACCCCTCCTTCCCCCGTTTCCGTTGCTGTTTCCGTCGGCGAAGACGAGGTCGTAGTCGCGCTTGATCAGCCGGCGGACGCGCAGGGCGGTGGTGTAGTACGCGTCGTAGTACCCGCTGGAGAGGACGTACGTGCCGAGCATGATGCGGCGCTGCACCTCGGGGCCGAGACCCTCGGCGCGGGAGCGGGCGTAGAGGTCCTCGAGGGTCTCGCCGGGGCGGAGGGCGGCGCGGCGGCCGTAGCGGATGCCGTCGAAACGGGCGAGGTTCGATGACGCCTCCGCCGGGGCGATGATGTAGTACGCCGCGACGGCGTGGACGGTGTGCGGGAGGTCCACCTCGACGATCTCGGCGCCCAGCGACTGGTAGACCGAGATCGCGGCGTCGAGCGCGGCGGTGACGCCGGGGTGGTTGGCCGCGCCGCAGCGGTCGAGCGCCTGCCGCGGCACGCCGAGGCGCAGGCCCGTCACCGGCTGCTCCAGGCCCGCGCCGAAGTCGGCGGGGGGGAGGTCGGCGCTGGTGGAGTCCTTCGGGTCGTGGCCGCAGATGACGGAGAGCACCGCCGCGGCATCGGCGACGGTGCGCGTCATCGGGCCGATCTGATCCAGGCTGGAGGCGAAGGCGACCAGCCCGTAGCGCGACACACGACCGTAGGTGGGCTTGACGCCGACAATGCCGCAGAGCCCGGCGGGCTCGCGGATGGAGCCGCCGGTGTCGGAGCCCAGCGCCGCGGGGACGATCCCCGCGGCGACGGCCGCGGCCGACCCGCCGGAGGACCCGCCGGGGACGCGGGCGAGGTCCCACGGGTTGCGCGTCGGGCCGAAGGCCGAGTGCTCCGTGGAGGAGCCCATGGCGAACTCGTCGAGGTTCGTCTTGCCGATGATCACGGCGCCGGCGTCGAGCAGGCGCTGCGCGGCGGTGGCGGTGAAGGGGGAGCGGTAGTTCTCGAGGATGCGCGAGGCCGCGGTGGTGCGGCCGTAGTCGAGGCAGATGTTGTCCTTCAGCGCGACGGGGACGCCCTCAAGAGGGCGGGGCGCTTCGCCGGCGGCGAGGCGGCGGTCGGACTCGCGGGCCTGGGCGAGCGCCTGATCGGGGAAGAGGTCGATGAAGGCGTTGAGGGCCGGGTTGAGGGCCGCGGCGGCGTCGAGCGCGGCGCGGGCGGCCTCCTCGGCGGAGATCCGGCGCGAGGCGATGGCGGCTCGGAGGTCGGTGAGCGAGTCGAAGGTCATCGCGGGCAAGGGTAGCCGAGCGCGAAGGCCGGGCGGTTCGCTCGGCGCCTCCGTCGCGTGCCGAGAGAAGAAACACGGGCGACGGAGGACCGCCGCCCGTGGCGTCCGCGGTTGGTGTGACGCGAAGGAAGATAGACTTCTTCATGGCCGAGCCGCTGTCCACCGAAGAAGTCCGCAAGGTCGCCCGCCTGTCGCGCCTGGCGCTGAGCGAGGAGCAGATCGAGGCGCAGCGCACCGCGCTGTCGGCCGTGCTGGCCTCGATGGACCGGCTGCGCGAACTGGACCTGACGGGCGTGGAGCCGATGGCGACGCCGCTGGACGCCGGTGCGCCGCTGCGCGACGACGAGCCCGGGCCGACGCTGCCGACGCGGGCGCTGATGGAGATGGCGCCGGAGGCGATGGAGCCGTTCGTGAAGGTGCCGAAGGTGATCGGCGACGGGGGGGCGTGAGGCGGAACGTCCTCGAATGAAGGAGCGGCGGGCGGCCCACCGCGTCCGTCCGCCCCTTACTCCACCGGCCGCATCATCGGGAACAGGATCACGTCGCGGATCGTCCGCTGGTTCGCCAGCAGCATGACGAGCCGGTCGATCCCCAGGCCCAGGCCGCCGGCGGGGGGCATGCCGACCTTCAGCGCGTCGATGAAGTCCTGGTCGAAGGTGCGGAAGGTGCTCTCCTCGTCGTCGATCCCGGCGAGCTGCTCGCGGAACTTCGCCTCCTGGATGTCCGGGTCGTTGAGCTCGGTGTAGAAGGGGCCGATCTCCATGCCGCCGATGAACAGGTCGGCGCGATCGGCGATCTCCGGGCGGTCGCGCATCGGGCGCGTCAGCGGGCTGATGGCCGCAGGGTAGTCGATCACGAACGTCGGCACCGCCGGGTCGATGAGGTTCTCGGCGAACTCCTCGAAGAGTTCGTTGACGACCAGCGCGTCGGCGAGTTCGCCCTTGGCGGGGTCGAGCAGGCCGCGCTTCACGGCCTCCTCCCGCGCCCGCTTCACGTCCGTCATCGGGAAGCCCATGGCCCGCTCGAAGAGTTCGGCGTACGTCACGCGGACGAAGGGCCGGCCGTAGTCGATCAGCAGGTCACCGAAGGGGAGCCTCAGCGAGCCGGCGCTCACGCCGGGCAGGGCGTCCTGCTCGGCGGCGCCCGCGGCGTCCTGGATCTCCATCGCCACGAGCGTGGCGCACTCGCGGATGAGGCCCTCGGCGAGGTCCATCATCGTCCGCACGTCGCCCCAGGCCTGGTAGATCTCCAGGGAGGTAAACTCGGGGTTGTGCTGCTTGTCGAGCCCCTCGTTGCGGAAGTTGCGGCCCAGTTCGTAGACCCGGCCCATGCCGCCGACCATCAGCCGCTTGAGGTACAGCTCCGGGGCGATGCGGAGGAACAGCGGCAGGTCCAGCGCGTTCATGTGCGTGCGGAAGGGCCTGGCCGCGGCCCCGCCGGCGAGCTGCTGGAGGATGGGCGTCTCGACCTCGAGGAAGCCCCGCTCGTCGAGGTAGCGCCGGATCCGCGAGACGATCCGCGAGCGGAGCCTGAAGACCCGGATCGTCTCCGGGTTGGCCCACATGTCCACGTACCGGCGGCGGTAGCGGATCTCCACGTCGTGCAGGCCCGCGTGCTTCTCCGGCGGGGGAACGAGGCACTTGGCGGAGATCTCCAGCGAGGAGGCCCAGACCGTGACCTCGCCGGTCCTGGTCTTCATCAGCGGGCCGCGGGCGACGACCAGGTCGCCCATGTCCAGCGTCTTGGCCAGGGCGAAGCTCTTCTCGTCCACGTCCCGCTGGCTGATGGCGACCTGGAGGTCGCCGGTATCGTCGCGGAGGTTGAGCCAGAGGAGCTTGCCGTTGTCGCGGAGCAGCACGATGCGTCCGGCGACGGCGACCACGGGGCGGCGGTCAACGTACCCCTCCGGGGGCTCCTTGCCGGCGGCCTGGTGGGCGGCGTCGGCGGCCGGGTCGTAGCGGCGGCGGGCCTCGGCCAGGGGGACGAGGCCATTGACGCGCCGGCCGTAGGGATCGAACCCGAGCGCGGCCGCGGCGGCGCGGTTCTCGCGACGCTGACGCTCGAGGTGGTGCGTCCCGGCCTGTTCGGCGGGAGGAGACTGCGGGGAGGCAGGGGCGTGGGGGGTGGTATCGGTCTGATCCGGTGCCATAGGACCGATCGTAGACCGGCCCGGCGCACGCACCCCGGCCGTCGGCGGCGCATCAGCGCTTGGCGGCGTCGCTCTCCTTCGCGCTGATCGACATGGAGACCACCGCGCCCACGCCCGCCGCGGCGAGGTCGCACAGCGGCGTCGGGTGGCCCGGACGCTGGAGCAGGTCGGCGAGCGTCTTGCCGTCCAGAGCGGAGATGACCGTCGCCGCCAGCGAGTCCATGAGGCTGTGCAGCGGGCAGAGCGACTCGCAGCGGGTGGTCAATCCGAGCGGGCAGGCGCGGATCCGATCGAGGTTGGTGACGACGGCGACGATCTCACGCAGGGAGATCTCCGACGGGGGACGGGCGAGCTTGTAGCCGCCGCCGACGCCGCGCCGACCGGTGATCAGGTTGGCCGCGGCCATCTGCTGGAGAACCTTCGCGAGGTAGTGGGGCGGGACCTTGGTCGCGCGAGCGAGTTCGCCGGTCGGGACCAGAACGCCCGGCGAGAGCGCCAGCCACGACATCGCTCGCAACGCATACTCGGCCGTCTGTGAAAACACGCGCAGATGCCTCCGGGGGTTCGCTCGGCATGCCCTGGCGCCGGAGCCCTCCTGGCGGCTCCGCGGCTTGGCCGGGGGAACAGACAATAGACGGGAGGGTCATGGGAGCACGCAGAGGACTTTCGCTTCCCTCAGGCGTCATGATCCCGTGCGCGGGGCACATTCGTGCCGGACGCCCGCGCATCATCCGAACAGACCGCGCAATCCGTTTCTTCGGCGAACGACTCTAGCCGCCGATGGGGGCCGCCGCGTGCGGCCGCGGCGCGGGGAGTTCCACCGGCTCCTCCGCCGGCGCGCGGGACGGGCGCGCCCCTCTCGCGGCCAGAAGGGTGAGCGAGTTGGCCACCACCAGCAGCGTCCCCCCCTCGTGCCCCAGGACGCCCACCCACAGCGGGAGCTGGTGCCCCACACGAGACCCGATCAGCGTCGCCACCGCCATGACGGCGATCGCCGTGAGCGCGAAGGCGAGGTTGACGGCGATGATCGCGCGCGTCCGCCGCGCCAGCGCCACCGCCCACGGCACCGCCGCGAGGTCGTCCCCCAGCAGCACGATGTCCGCCGACTCCAGCGCCGCATCGGAGCCGATGGAGCCGATGGCGATGGAGACGTCCGCGGCGGAGAGCGCGGGGGCGTCGTTGACGCCGTCGCCGATGACGCCCACTCCGCCGATGCCCCGCCGGCCCGTGCCGCGGCCATGCTGCTCCTTCAGCCGCCTCACGGCGGCGACCTTGTCCTCGGGGAGCAGTTCGGCCTGCACGTCGGTGATGCCGACCCGGGCGGCGATGATCTCGGCGGTGGCGCGGTTGTCGCCGGTGAGCATCACCACCGGGCCGATGCCCAGGTCGGCCAGCGAGGCGACCAGTTCGTCGGCGCCGCGCCGCGGCTCGTCGTGCATGACGAAGACCCCGGCCTGGCCGTTCCAGGCGATGACGGTGCCGATCTGCCCCCGCTCCTGCACACGGCCGAGGACCTCGCGGACGCGGGCGCGGAGGCAGACGGGGATCAGTTCCTCGGCGTGCTCGTAGGTGCCCAGGTGCGCGGGCTCGCCGTCGAAGACGCCGCTGACGCCGCGGCCGGGGATGAAGGTCGCCCGCGCCGCCTGCTTGGGCTCGACGCCCCGGGTCGCGGCCGCCTCGCGGATCGCGGCGGCGATGGGGTGCGTGGAGTCCTGCTCGAGCCCGGCGGCGACGGCCAGCAGGTCCTGGGCGTCGGACCAGCCGACGGGGTGGAGTTGCTGCACGCGCGGACGGCCGATGGTCAGCGTGCCGGTCTTGTCCATCGCCACGGCCTTCATCCGCGCCAGCCGCTCGATGGACTGCCCGCCCTTGAAGAGCACGCCCCCGCGGGCGGCCCGCGCGATGGCCGCGAGCGTCGCCGTCGGGGTGGAGATGATCACCGCGCACGGGGACATGACCACCAGCAGGGTGATGGCGGTGTAGAGCGCGCCGCGGGCGCCGCCGCGCTCGTCCGTGGCCAGCAGCGGGTCGCCGAAGAAGAGCCAGGAGATCAGCAGCACGGCGACGCTCGCGGCCATGACGCCGATGGCGTAGGGCTGGCTGAGGCGGTCGATCGCCCGCTGCACGGGCTCGCGCTGCGACTGCGCCTCCAGGACGAGGTTCATGATCCGGTGCAGGCTCGACTCGCGCACCGGGCGCGTCACCCGGGCCTCGAACGGGTTGCCGACGTTGACCGTCCCGGCGTAGACCTCGTCCCCGGGCTTCACGATCCGCGGCATGCTCTCGCCGGTCAGGCTCGCCTGGTTGATCGCCGACGCGCCGACCTCGATGACCGCGTCGGTGGGGATCAGTTCGCCGGGGAGGATCTTCACGCGGTCGCCGGGGACGAGCGACTCGGGCTCGACCTGGACCCACTCTCCCGGGGCGCCCGCCGGGTCTCCCTCCCGCCAGCGGAGGGCGGCGGTGGGGATGAGCTGGTGCAGGGCTTCGATGGCGCTCCTGGTCCGCGCCATCGCGAGCCCCTCGAGCCCGCCGGCGAGGACGAACAGGAACAGCAGCAGCGCGCCCTCGGCGGGCTGGCCGATGTAGGCGGCGAGCCCCGCGCCAAGGACCATGAGCATGTCGATGTCGAACTTCAGCTCCCGCGCCGACTCCCAGGCGGCGCGGAGTCCGTGGACCATGCCGATCGCCAGGCTCGTCCAGTAGAACGCCGACGCCCCCTCCAGGCCCAGGCCGGCGTGCAGGATCCATCCCAGCAGGAGCAGCACGCCGGCCGCGGAGGCGGCCCCGACCTCGCCGCGGGCGGAGAAGAGCACGTCGGGCCACGGGGCGGGGTGCGAGGGGGGCTCGGATGAGGGAGGCTCGCCGGCCATCACGAGAACGCTAGCATCGGCCGGGGAACGGGGCCGGGTGAGGGGGCGGGAGGCCGGGCGAGCCGCGGCGCTGTGTGGGAATGAGAAACGGGCCGCCCCGTTGGGGGCGGCCCGTCTTCTGTGTTACCGTCGCTCAGAGAAGCGATCCGCGGCGTCAGCGGCCGTCGGCGCCGGCGTGCCCGTGCGAACCGGGGGCGACGGGGCGGCCGTTCTCGCCGAAGAAGAGGAAGGGGAGCATGGCGCCCATGCCGATGTCGTCGGCGTTGTAGATGTACTGAGCGTCCAGAGCGCGGTCGATCCGGCTGGCCAGATCGTTCAGGTGCGCCATGGTGTAGGGGTCCACGCGGCTGCCGTTGCCGTCAACGACCTTGCCGATCTTGGTGCGGATCTCGCGCAGCTTGGCGATGGCCAGGCTGCTGATCGGCTTGGAGGCGGCCCCGAAGCTGGAGGTCGGCAGCGAGAGGTCGATCAGCCGCTCGACGTGCTCGTTCTGGAGGTTGCGCCGCAGGCTGGAGATCATCGGCTGACGGGCCGTGAAGGTGGTCGTCGGCTTGGTGTCCAGCTCGGACCAGATGGCGGCGCTGATGGTGTCCATCAGCTCCGGGAGGGTGAGCATGTCCTGGTCGGCGGGGACGCGGAACTCGTTGTCGTAGACGCGCCGCAGCGTGGTGGGATTCATGAGCATCGTCAGCACGGAGGCCTGGATGCCCATGATCCGGTCGTGCACCGGCCAGGTGGGGTCCTCGAAGAGGGTGTTCATGCCGCCCTCGTCCCACCACTTGTCCACCGTCATGTACTGCAGCAGCTCGGGGGTGAGGCCGAAGGACTCGTCATAGAAGGAGTTCTCGATGACGAACTTCAGCGCCGCCCGCTGCTTCTCGGCAGGGACGACCTCGATCGGCGCGCGGCCGTTGGGGTCGCCCTTCTTGTGGCGGTAGACGTGGGCGCCGCCGACCCAGCTGGCCATCATGCTGAGCATCTGCGTCTGCTGGCCGAGCGCGATGGCGTAGCCGCGGCGGGCCTTGGACCAGCTCTGCCCCTCCTTGACGAACTTGTCGATGATCTTGCTGCGGAGCGTCGTCACCAGCTTCATGCGGCTGAGGGCGTAGTCCAGCGGCTCGGCGGAGAAATCGTACCGCTTCGCCAGCGGGTCCGGGCCCCAGGTGTCCTCGTCGGTGGCGTACTGCAGCTCCGGCTCGGCGACGCGGGCGAGGACGCTCTTGGGGTCGCCGAAGGTGTAGCCGTACTCGATGGCCCACATGTCGTAGGGGCCGATGTCGATCATGTTCCAGTCGCCCTGGATCGGGCCCTGGCCCATGTTGATGTTGACCGGCGTGTAGTCCATCACCGAGGCGGCGAAGGGCTTGACGCCCTTGAACTCCTCGGAGTTGACCTGCGCCATCGTGTACGCGCCCGAGGCCCGGAAGTTGTGCCGCAGGCCGAGGGTGTGCCCGACTTCGTGCGCCACCAGGTCAGCCAGGGCGGGGCCGACGAACCACTCGGGGATGCCGTCGAGCATCTCGGCGGGCTCCCTCTTGGGCTCGTCCTTCTTCTCCTCCTTCTTGCCCTCCCGCTCCTCGGCCTTGTCGCCGGAGCCGCCGTCGGCGGGCTGGTCGTCCCGCTCGAGCTCCTCCAGCAGGCCGAGGATCTCCATGTGCATGCCCATGACGGCCATGTCGTAGGCCTTGCCCTGCGCCGCCATGCACAGGCCGCTGGTCTGGCTGAGGCGGTCGGCGCCGGGGCCGCCGGCCTTCAGGCCGTCGAACTCCTGGACGCCGAGCAGGTCCTCGGCGGGCTGGGCCGCCGGGTGCCCGCCGTAGCGGAGCACGCCGCGGCTGGCGCGCTTGGCCAGGATCAGGTCTCGCTCGCCCGGGGGCGCGAGCCGCACCCGCGGGTCCCACTTCGGGTTGCGGTCCAGCCAGGCGATGGTCTCGGGCGTGAGGCCCTCCATCGCCACCTCCGGCATCAGCTCGTTGGCCGTGAACCAGAAGTGACGGATCCACCCGTCGGTCAGGACCACGTCGGCGTCGAGGATCTGCCCGGTGTTGGGGTCAACCCGGCTGGGGCCGATCGCCGTGCCGATGTCGTTGGTCAGCCAGCGGATGAAGTTGTACCGCACGTCCTCGGGGTCCAGGTCCATGTAGGCCCCGGTCTCCTTGTCCTGGAAGCGGACCTCGATGGCGTTGCGGATGCCGATGCGCTCGAAGGCCTTGTTCCAGTACTCGGCGCCGGCCTTGACCCACGGGCGGTAGCGCACGGGAACCGTGTGCTCGACGTAGTAGACGATGGGCTCCTTCGGCAGGCTCAGCTTCAGTTTCGGGTCCCGCTTCTCCAGGTGCCAGCGGTTGATGTACCGCACCCACTTCTCATCGTCCTTGAACTTGCCCAGGTCCCGGTAGACGGTGGTGAAGTAGCCCACCCGCTCGTCGGCCAGGCGCGGCTTGTACGACGGGTTGCCCTTGATCACGCTCAGCGAGTAGTGGAAGCTCTTGACCCGCCCGCCGGCCACCGGCATCTCGAAGGCGATCTCGACGTTCTCCGGGAACGCCTTGGCCTTCTTGATCGTCGCCAACTGCGGGTTGGCCCCCGCCGCGGAGCGCCCGAAGAACTTGCTGGCCTGCCCGACCAGCAGCGCGTCCATGTCGATCACCGGCTGGCCGTTGGGGCCGATGCAGACGATCGGCACGTCGAGGATCACCCGGTCCGTGAAGATGCGGTTGACCCCGCTCTTGGACTCCGGGTCGCCGGTGGAGCGCGTCCCCAGCTCGGGGGTCATCAGCGCCAGCCGCTTGTCGAACCGCTTCCAGTAGACGTACATGTCCCCGGCCTGGAGCCCCGCGTAGGGCTCGCCCGAGCCGACCGTCATCGCGAAGAAGTGCCGCTGGTTGGCGTACCCCCGCGGGAGCTCCGCGAGCATCTGCCCGTCCTTCTCGCGGACGTACAGCGTGTACAGGCTCTCCTGGCCGTCGGCCGTGGAGACGACCTTCTCGTACCCCTTGGCGACCTCGCTAAAGGGCGGGAAGTCCGGCTTCTGGGCCTGCTCGCCCCCGCCCTGAGGCTGGGCGAGCGCCACCGCGCCCGGGACCGCCAGCGTCCCCGCGCATGCCGCGACGACTACCGCCGACAACCATCGCTTCCGACTCCCGTTCATCTTGACACTCCTGCAAAGGAACTCGCAACCACCTCGATGCGGCAGCCCGGCGCCCTCCCCGATGCGCCGGCGGAGCCCCGGGCGGCCGCACCACTCGCGGCCGGTCTCCCCGACGGGCCCCGCAGCCCCGCCAACTCGCCGGTGCCGCACGCGCGGGCGCCGACCCCCCTTGTCCCCGCGTTTGTTCCCACCCCGGCTCCCCCGCCCCCCCGCCGGCCTCTTCGTGCCCTGTCTACAGCCGCGGCCGTCCCCGGTGGCACCTCGCCACCGCCGGGGCCGACCAAACCCCAACCATCAGCCGCCGCCGACCAGCCCCAGCGGCGGCACCCCCGGCGCGCCGTGGCGCGACACGATCAGCGCCGCCGTGATCAGCGAGAAGGCCGCCACCGACAGTTGGAACGGCCGGTCGTGCCCGGCCAACTCGGTCGGGTCGTCGTACTCCCCCCGCTCCAGCAGGACGATGCACCGCAGGAGCCCGTAGGTCGCCGGGAGCATCGTCAGCCACAGCAGGTTGAACCCGAGCAGGTAGTCCTCCTCGTGGGCCTGAACATAGCCGGCGTAGGTGATGAGCGTCGCCACCGCGGTGACGACCACCGACATCCGCAGCAGGTCGTCGGTGTAGACCGACTGCACGCCACGGGCGGCCGCGGCGTCGGCCCCGAGCGTCCGCCGCTCGCCCAGCCGCTTGCCGAAGGCCAGGAACATGGACAGGAAGAAGATGCAGTTGAGCAGCCAGGAACTCGGGACGACCATCGCCGCGGCGCACCCCCCGAGCACCCGCAGCACGAAGCCGGAGGCGAGGCTGATGACGTCGATGATCGCGGCGTGCTTGAGCCAGAGGCTGTAGATGGTGACGTTGAGCATGTACACCGCGACCGCCGTCAGCAGCCACCACCGCGCCCCCGGCGCCGCCAGCAGCACGGACGCCAGGCTCGCCCCCAGCAGCCCCATGGCGAAGATCACCGCCTGCCGCTCCGATACCGCCCCGGAGGCGATCGGCCGGCGGCACTTGCGCGGGTGGGCGCGATCCGCCTCGCGGTCCTTCAGGTCGTTGATGACGTAGCAGGCGCTGGCCGCGAAGCCGAAGGCCAGCACCGCGCCGGCCACGCCGACCCACGCCACCTCCGCCCCCACCGCCAGCGCGTACGCCGGCCCGACGACGACGAACGCGCCCTTGGCCCACTGCGTCGGGCGCGCCAGTTTCAGGAGGCTCCGCCACAACGGACGCGGCGGCGCGATCTTCGCTCCGGCCTCGCCGGCGAGCAGCGTGCCCCCCATCGGCGGGGGCGACGCCGCCACCCCGTCCACCCCGCTCGGCTCGGGCAGGTCCATCACCACCGCTTGCTGACCCTCTTTGGCCGTTTCTGGCATCGCACCTGTCTATGCCGCGGCCGCGGGGCCGACCGCTGGGCGGGGAGTATACGGCATTTGGCGCAGCAATGACCAGCCGGATGCCTACCAGCGGGTTGCCCCGGGGAGCCTCACAGCTTCATCCGGTTGAAGACCGGGCGGGGGATGGCGCGGATGACCGCCATGATGAACCGCCAGAACCACGGTGTATAGACGACGGCGGCGCCCTTTTTGATCGCGCGATCCATGTCTCGGGCCACCATCTGAGGCTCGGCGACGAGGAACATCCCCGGCAGCCCCCAGGTCATGGCGGTGTCCACGAACCCCGGCTTGATCGTCGTGACGGCGATCCCCGCCTTCGCCAGCCGGGCCCGCAGCCCCTCCAGATAGGCGTCCAGCGCCGCTTTGGTGGACCCGTAGATGTAGTTCGAGGGCCGACCCCGGTCCCCCGCGACCGACGAGATCACGCACAGGAACCGCCCCTGGCGCTTGGGCCCGCCGCCCTGCTCCCCCTCCAGCAGGCGCTCCGCGGCCAGGTTGAGCACCGACACCGCGGAGGCGTAGTTCGTGTCGATCATGCGCTTGGTCAGCGCGAAGTCCGCCTGGGCATCCGCCTGGTCGGCCATCGCGCCGTGGCAGAGGACGACTCCGTCGAACCGCCCCCCCAGAGCCGCCGCGGCGTCGGCCATGAACCCGGCGTGGGAGTCGAAATCGACGGCGTCGAAGCGCAGCGGCGTCACATCGGCGTTGTGGCGGATCCGCAGGTCCGCCGCGATCCGCTCGACCTCCTCCATCTCGCGCCCGGCGACGACCAGCCGGCGCCCCTGGGACGCGAGGCGGTCCGCCATGGCGCGGGCGATGGCGGAGGTGATGCCGAGGACAATCACGCCCTGGCCGGTCATCGCGCCTCCCCCGCGCCGATGGCGCTCGAACCGGCACTCGCGGCCGCGCCGTTCTCGCGCGGCCCCGCGCCGGGGCCGCCCCCGTCCACGATCCCCAGCCGGCGGGCCAGCGACGACGAGACCCGCCCCCGCGGGTCGAGCCGGCGGACTACGGCGCAGAACTCGCCCAACCTCGGGTACATCGCCTCGAACGCCTCGCGCCGCATCCCGGCGTCCTTGGCCAGGTACCGCCGCCCTCCGTGCTCGAGGGTGATGCGGTCGAGCCCGGCCAGAAACTCGTCCAGCGACGGATCGTGCGGGAGGTCCACCGCCAGCGTCCACCCGGGGTGGGGGAATGAGAGCATCCCGCCGCTCGAAGGCCCCATCGTCTTGAGCACCGCCAGGAACGAGCCGCGGCGGGATCGGGCCAGTTCCTCCAGCAGCCGCACGAGCCCCTGTCGGCTCGTCTCCGGCGGGAGCACGACCTGGTACTGCTGGAAGCCTCGCTTGCCGTAGAAGCGGTTCCAGTGCAGCACGGAGTCCAGCGGGTAGAAGAACGAGTCGTAGGGGACGATCCGGCGCCCGCCGCGCTGCGAGCGGTAGTACACCGCGTTGAACGCCCGCACGCTCAGGGAGTTGAGCAGCCCGCTGGGGATCGCGTTCGGGACGCTCCGCCGCTTCTTGGGGCGGATCTCCAGCGGCCCTCCCTTGAGCCGCTCGGGGAGGTCCTTCACCGACGCGTGCTCGCCCCCCATGAGGACGCACCGCCCCAGCGACTTGCCGCGGGCGAGGCAGTCGATCCACGCGACGCTGTAGTGATACCCCCCACTCCCGCCGCTCCCTCCCGCCGCGTGCGAGGACTCGAACAGTTCCAGCGCGCGGTCGAGGTTCCCCGCCCGCTGGTAGTCCACCGCCATGTACGCCGACTCCACCGGGCGCAGGCGCAGGCGCACCGTCAGGATCGCCCCCGTCAGCCCCATCCCGCCGACGGTCGCCCAGAAGACGTCGGCGTTCTCGGTGCGGGAGCAGCGCAGCACCTCGCCGGAACCCGTCAGCAGCGTCAGGCTTTCGAGGAACTCGGCGAAGGACCCCTCGCGGTGGTGGTTCTTGCCGTGCACATCCGCCGCGACCGCCCCCCCCATCGTGACGAACTGCGTCCCCGGCGTCACCGGCGGGAAGTACCCCCGGGGGACGAACACCCGCAGGATCTCCTCGTAGGAAACCCCGGCCTCGCACTCGAGCGTCCCGGTTTCGGGGTCGAAGGCCAGGAAGCGGTTGAGCCGCTCGTGCAGCAGCACGCCGCCGCCGGCGTTGAGGGCGGCGTCCCCGTAGGACCGCCCCAGCCCGCGCGAGATCACGCTCGCGACCGACGGATCGGCCGCGGCGGCGAGCAGGTCCCGGACCTTCTCGGGCCGCGCGACCACGCACTCCTCGACGGGGTGGTTGCCCCAGCTCGTCAGGGGCATGGTGCGGAACCGCGGCACCTGGACGGACCTCCTCGTGCCCCCCATCAGCCCCCGCGCCCGTCCGGCGGCGGCCTGCCGCGGGGGACGCAACGACAGTCGGGGGAACAGCGGGTCGATGGTATCCTCCGACTCACCCCCACGGCCCCTTGCGGGCCCGAGCAGACCCAGGGCGCCCTCCATTGAGCACGCCGCACTCGAACCCCGGCCACGTCCCCGCTGACGCCGCGATGGCGCGGCCGGGGCGTGGGGCCGCCATGGCGGGGCTCGTCTGCGCCGCCCTGACGGCGCTCGCGGCGGCGCCGGCCATCTTTCTCTATCTCGACACCGGACGCGGCGCGTTCGACGAGATCAACTTCCACGAGCCCGCCATCCGCACCTTCGCTCAAGCGTGGCCCAGGGTGGACCTTTCCGACTACCTCTCCGCCACCACCCCCGGCTACCACCTGCTCATGGCCGGCCTGCTCAGGCTGCTGGGCGAGAGCGAGTGGATCCTCCGCGCGGCCAACCTGCTGATCACGTGCGCCCTGGTCGGCGCCGTCGGCGCGGCCTGCGCCATGCGCACGCACGGGCGGCGCGCGGGCGGGCTGCACCCTGCCGCGGCGGGCGTGCTCGTGACGCTTCCGATGGTCGGGTCGATGTACGTCCTCGCCTCGGGGATCTGGCTGCTGCCGGACAACCTCGGATGGCTGTTCGTACTGGCGGTGACGGTCCTGTCGCTTCGACTCTGCCGCGAGGGGGGAGGGGGGCGGCAGACCATCGGGCTGCTCGTGCTGGCGGGAACGGCGCTGGCCGCGCTGGTCTTCGTGCGGCAGATCCACCTGTGGGCCGCGGCGCCGATCTGGGTCGCGGCGTGGCTCAGCGGTGGGAACGGTCTCATCCTCGGCGACCTCCCGCGCCGGGCCGGTCGCGCGCTCGCCGCGGCGGTCGCGACGCTCCCCGCCTTCCTCCTCATCGCGTGGTTCGTCCGCCTGTGGGGCGGCCTGACGCCCCCGACCTTCCACGCCCACTTCCGCATCAGCCCGGCCGCTCCCGTGCTCGTGCTGGCGCTGATCGGGATCTACTCCGTTTTCTTCCTGCCGGTGCTGCTGCCGTCGCTGGTCGCTCTGCAGCGCGAGCGGCGGTGGGCGCTCGCGGCCGCGGCGGCCCTGGGCCTCCTCACCGCCGCTATCCCCGAGACGACGCACTCGATGGCCGAAGGGCGCTGGACGGGGATCTGGACCATCGCCAGGGTCTTCGAGGAGCGCGGGCTGATGATCGCCGACCGGTCGCTCTTCATGGGGGCCCTCGCCGGGCTCGGGGCCGTCTGCCTCGCCGGATGGGTCCGGTGGGTGGGCGTACGCGAGGGGCTGGTCGTGCTGGCGGCGCTGGCCGCCTTCACCGCCGCCCAGACCGCGAGCGCCCAACTCTGGCAGCGTTACTCCGAGCCGTTCATCCTCATGCTCCTGGCCCTCCTCGCCGCCCGGAGCGGCCCGGAGCCCAGTACCGACCCCAGCCCCGCACCCCGGCCGCCGCGCTCCTTCGCCCTTGCCGGCCCCGCGCTGCTGGCCCTCCTGCTGCTGGCCCAGGGGTACCTGACCTTCGCCCGCGCCGAGCCGGTGGACTACTTTGGCTTCACTCCCGGCGGCGAGCGGATCCGCCGGTACTTCGAGGGCGACATCCCCGAACCGGTCCAGCGCCCGCCGCGTCCTTGACAGCACCCCTCACCCCCTGCCGCGACGATCCCTTCCCACCATGAGCACTTCCCCCCAGCCCCCCCACTCCCAGTCCACCGACGCACCCCGCCGCGCCCTGATCACCGGGATCACCGGCCAGGACGGCTCCTACCTCGCCGAACTGCTCCTCTCGAAGGGGTACGAGGTCCACGGACTGATCCGGCGCAGCAGCACGTTCAACACCTCGCGGATCGACCACATCTACCAGGACCCCCATTCCCGCCTTCCTCACGACGCGGGGAAACTTGTCCTGCACTTCGGGGACATCACGGACTCGATGAGCCTGGAGGCCGTCCTCGCCAAAAGCCGGCCGCACGAGGTCTACAACCTCGCGGCCCAGTCGCACGTCCGCGTCTCCTTCGACATGCCGGTGTACACGGCGGACACGACCGCGCTGGGGGCGATGAAGATGCTCGAGGCCGTCCGCCGCTTCCGCGACGCCTCGGGGCAGGAGGTCCGCTACTACCAGGCCTCCTCCAGCGAGCAGTTCGGGCGCGTCGCCCAGAGCCCGCAGAACGAGCGGACCCCCTTCCACCCCCGCTCCCCCTACGGCGTCTCCAAGGTGATGGCCCACTACGCGACCGTCAACTACCGCGAGGCGTACGGGCTGCACGCCTCCTGCGGCATCCTGTTCAACCACGAATCCCCCCGGCGCGGCGAGACCTTCGTCACCCGCAAGATCACCCGCGCCGTCGGGCGCATCCGCCTGGGCCTCCAGGACAAGCTCTACCTGGGCAACATCGAAGCCCGGCGCGACTGGGGCTTCGCCGGGGATTACGTCCGGGCGATGTGGATGATGCTCCAGCAGGACGAGCCCGACGACTACGTCATCGCCACGGGCCGGTCCATCTCCGTCCGCGAGTTCGCCGAGATGGCCTTCTCCATGGCCGGGCTCAGGTACGAGGAGCACGTCGAGATCGACCCTCGCTACTTCCGCCCCTCCGAGGTGGACCACCTCCGCGGCGACGCGTCCAAGGCGGCGGAGAAACTCGGCTGGAAGCCGACCACCACCGTCGAGCGGCTGTGCCACATGATGGTCGAGGCCGACACCGAGCTGGCCCGGCGGGAGAAGACCCTCCGGGACGCCGGGCATGACGTGCAGGCGTTCCAGCCCCGGGACTGACCCCTGCGTGGTCCCCCCGGCCCCGGACCCACCTGCGCCAACGTGTCAGGCCGCTGCCTTTGCGAGCAACTCGTCGGTCGCGTCGATGCTGCCGCCGCCCACCGCCGTGAGCTCATACCCCGCCTCCCGCAAGAGGTCGCAGCAACGCCGGTGAACCTCGGCCCCGTGCGTCGCCAGCAGGATCGTCGGCCGCCGCGTCGCCAGCAGGTTCCTCGCCCCCTCGAGCACCCGCGCCTCCGCCCCCTCCACGTCGATCTTCATCAGGTCCGGCACCGGCACGCGTCCCGCCGCGATCGCGCCGTCGAGGCTCACCACCTCGACCTCAAGCTGCCCCTCGTCCGACAGCCGCCCCATCTCCGGCGCATCAGCGCTGGCGAACGATGCCCGCCCCTCCCGATCCGCCACCGCCGCCTCGATCAGTGTCACGTTCGTCAGGCCGTTGAGTCTGACGTGCTCCCGCAGGTAATGCTGGTTCCGCGGCAGTGGCTCGAACGACACCACCCGCCCCGACTTCCCCACCAGTTCCGCGGCCAGAAGCGTGTAGAACCCCACGTTCGCCCCGATGTCCAGCACCGTCTGGCCGGGGCGGACCAGCGTTGAGAACAGCACCTGCTTGTCTTGCTCGAAACTCCCCAGCCAGCACCCGTTGACGCTCGCCCCCTTGATCCAGCGATATCCCCTCAGCGGGCCCTGGAGGATCCGCACCACCGCCCCGTCGGGGATCAGCCGAAGCGGCTGGCGGGCGAGCCGACCGAGCACCGTTCGGGTTGAAAGGGCCGAGAAGTTGATCCGGGGCATGCAGCGTTCCTGATGCGGGAGCGGGCACGTGCGAACTGTGCGCCTTCGCGGGGCGTACCCCACCTGATCCCCCCTCCGGCCCCCGCCCGCCTCACCCCAGCCTCTCGCGACGGCGGCAGAGAGTCTTTCGGCCGTTGCCGCCCGCGACTGTCGGGGGGCGCGGGCGGGTGCGGGCAATGCCGCGGACGCCGGGGACCGATAGTGTAACCGGCCTCCGGGGCCGAGAAGGTCGGCCGCGAGGGCCGGGGCTGTCGAGGGGCGCCCCCGCCCCGCGGCCTCCCACATCGCTTGTCACACAAGGGCAAGGCTTGTCACACCCCATCGCCACAACCGACGGCCCCCCCGGCCCCGTCGCGGAGGCCACACCCCCGGAGGCGGGCTCCCCCCCCGCCGGGACCCCCTCTCCCGCCGCGCCGGCGGTCAACCTCACCGACCGCGCTACCAGCGGGTTCGCCTTCTTCGCCGCACAGACGGTCGCGTTCAAGGCCGCGAGCCTCGTCGGCCAGGCCGCCCTGATGTGGATCCTCACCGAGACCGACCTGGGCCTCTTCACCCTGTGCGTGACCGTGGCCACCTTCATCGAGTGCCTCCCTCAGGGCGGGCTCAAGGAGGTGCTGACGCGCCGCAAGCGGGCCTACCGCGTCTGGGCGCCGGCCGTCTTCTGGATGTCCCTGGCGATGGGCTTCGTCGCCGCGGGGCTGATGTGCGGCGCCGGCCCTCTCATGGCCCGCTTCTACGGCTCCCCCGAGCTCGTGGGGCTGATGGCCGTCCTCGCCCTGGCCTGCCCCTTCTACGGCCTGAGCACCCTGCCCATGGCCCGGCTCCAGATGGACCTGCGCTTCCGAACGCTGGCCATGATCGCGGCGGTCGTCAACATCGGCATCCTCATCTGCACGATCTGCCTCGCGCTGCTGGGATTCGAAGCCTACAGCTTCGTCATCTCCCGCGTCGTCATGGCCGCGGTGCAGGCCGCCGTCCTCTGGCGCGCCGCCGGCACCACGATCGTCTGGAAGCCCCACCTGCGGCGCTGGCCCTACCTCGCCGTCAACAGCGCCCTGCTCCTGCTCACCTTCTACCTCTACTCCGCGGCCGCGCAGGGCGACCGGATCATCCTCGGCCGCTGGACCGGCGACGCCGGCACGGTCGGGCTCTACGCCTTCGCCATGTTCATCTCCCTGCAGACCATCCAGACGATCACCACCAACCTCGAGCAGATCTTCTTCCCGACCCTCTGCGAGATCCGCAACGACGCCCCGCGCCAGACCGCCGCCTTCCTGCGCGCCTCACGAGTCCTGGCCGTCGCCGCCGCCCCTGCCTGCTTCTTCCAAGCCGCCCTGGCCGATCCGCTCATCCGCCTGGTCTTCGAATCCAAGTGGTACCCGGCCATCCCCGCCACGCAGATCCTCAGCCTGGGCATGGCCGTGCAGGCGATCACCTTCCCCACCCTCAGCCTCATGCGCGCCCAGGGGCGGTTCACGACGCTCATGCGCCTCGCCGCCATCAGCGCCGGCGTGTTCTTCGTGATGCTCCTGTGCGGCGTCTGGCTCGCCGGCGCCGGCAACGAACTCCTCGGCGTCGCCGTCTCGGTCAGCATCTACCTGGTCCTCATCGGCGTCGCCAACACGCTGGTCGCCATCCGCCCGACCACGCGCGGCGCCGCCGCGGCCCGCGCGGTGCTCAGCGTCCTGGGCCTGCCCATCGCCTCCGCGGCCGTCGCTATCGGCGGCGCCTGGGCGGTCTCGCTCCTGGTGCCGGAGATCCCCGGCCGCAGCCTCGCCCAGGTCGCCCTCGTCACGGGCATCGGCGGGCCGTTGTACCTCGCCCTGATCCGGGCCATCATGCCCGACGCCTGGACGGATGTGCGAGAGCGCATCGGCTCGCTCCTGGCCCGAATCCGCCAGCGGATCGCCCCCGCCGCGGCCGAGGCGGAGGCCTCGCCCTAGCCCAAGAGGAGTCCATCGTCGATGATCGATCTGGCCTCGAAGCGCATCATCGTCACCGGCGGCGGGGGGTTCGTCGGCCGCCAGGTCGTGCGCGTGCTGCGGGAGCGCGGCGTCCCGGAGTCCAACATCTTCGTCCCCCGCCGCGCCCACTACGACCTGAGCAAGGAGGCCGACGCGGCCCGCGTCTACCGCGACGCCTTCCGCGTCGAGGGGGCCAGGGCGGACGTGGTCATCCACCTCGCGGCGGAGGTCGGCGGCATCGGGGCCAACCGGGCGAACCCGGGCCGCTTCTTCTTCGCCAACATGGCCATGGCGCTCAACCTCATCGAGCAGGCGCGGCTCGACGGACTCGCCGAACGCGGCGGGGTCTTCGTCCAGGTCGGCACGATCTGCTCGTACCCCAAGCACACCCCGGTCCCGTTCCGCGAGGAGGACCTGTGGAACGGCTACCCGGAGGAGACCAACGCCCCCTACGGGATCGCCAAGAAGGCCGCGGGGGAGATGCTCGCGGCGTACCGGCGGCAGTACGGGCTGCGCAGCGCGTACGTCCTGCCGGTCAACCTCTACGGCCCGCACGACAACTTCGACCCGGAGTCCTCGCACGTCATCCCGGCGCTGATCCGCAAGTGCGTCGAAGCGCGGCGCCGCGGCGACGAGGAGATCGTCTGCTGGGGCACCGGCTCGGCGTCGCGCGAGTTCCTCTACGTGGACGACGTCGCCGAGGCGATCGTCCTGGCCGCGGAGCGGGTGGAGGACCCCGTGCCGATCAACCTGGGCGCGGGGAGCGAGGTGACGATCCGCGACCTGGTCGGCCTGATCGCGAGGCTCACGGGCTTCACCGGCCGCATCGCCTGGGACCCGTCCAAGCCCGACGGCCAGCCGCGCCGGTGCCTGGACACGCGCCGGGCGGCCGAACTGCTCGGCTGGCGGGCGGCCACGCCGCTGGAGGAGGGGCTCCGGCGCACCATCCAGTGGTACGAATCGTCGCTCGGTGCGTAGCGTCCGGGCGGGCGACGTGTCGATCGCACGGTCGTATGTGCCGGACGTGCGCCACGGCCGGCCCGCGGGAACTCCGCGGCAAAACGCGGGATTCTTGAGCCTCCGCACCCCATTGCTGCGCCCCTGAGTCCGCTGATAGAGTCGGCGATACCACCATTTTCGAGGGGCACACCGATGGTCACGTTCGTCCAGATCCGCCGCGAGGATGATGGCGCGGGATGCGCCGAGCCGCTGGAACGCCGACTCCTCCTTGACGCCGCGCCGCTCCCGCCGCTCGACGCGCTGCTGGACCCCGACAACCCCGTCGTCCGGATTGAAACGCCGCTGGGGGACATCGACCTGGAACTCTTCCCCGACGCCGCCCCCGGCGCGGTCTTCGCCTTCCTCGACGGGCTCAGCCGCTACCCGCTGACGGCCTTCACGCGGCTGGTCCCCGGCGAGATCCTCCAGGCCGGTCGGCCGATGGACCCGCAGTTCTACCAGACCGCCGGGCAGTTCCAGGAGACACCGGTTGCGGATGTGCCGATGCTCCCCAACGCCGCGAGGACGGTCGCGGCGGTGAACTTCGGCCCCACCGGCGGGGCGATCACCCCCGAGTTCTTCTTCAACCTGACGGACAACCCGGAACTGGACACCGGGCCGGGGGCGACCATCGTCTTCGGGCGCGTGGTCGACGACCGGAGCTGGGCGGTCGTGCAGGGGATCGCCGGGCTGAACACCGCGGACCTGGACGAGCAGTTCCTGCCCCCGGCGCTCTTCGGGCCGCTGGTCGGGCCGATCGAGGGCCCGTTCAACTCCGTGCCGGTGCGGGCCGGCTTCGACCCCGCCGCGCCGCTGGCCAACCCGGACGCGTTCGTCGTCATCAGCGATGCGCAGCTCCTCAAGGCCACGGGCGACGACCTGTTCTTCAGCGAGCGGATCTACTACCCGGAGGGGTTCATCGGCGGAGAGAACATCAGCGAGTTCGTCCCGATCGCCAACTTCAACGACGAGCCCGCCTCCGTGCGGGTCATCCTGCGGCGCGAGCGCACGCCGGCCCCGGGAGACGTCCGCGACCTGGTCGTCTTCACGGAGGTGATCCCGCCGAACTCGCGCAGCGGGGTGACGCTCACCGACGCCATCCGCAACTTCCCCGGCGGGACGACCTTCGCGGACGAGCCGTACGCGATCGAGATCCGCTCGACGCGGCCGGTGGCCGCGACGCTGAGCCACTTCGACTTCGGCACCGCCACGGGCGAATCGTTCACCGACGAGACGTCAACGACGTGGTCCTTCGCCGAGACAGAGGTTGACGACGACCTGTTCAGCTTCCTGGTCTGGCAGAACACCACCGGGCTGCCGGCGACCGTGACGGTGACTTTCTTCACCGCCCTGGGCGAGACCTCCACGCGCACGGTGGTGACCCCCGCGCACCAGCGCGGCGGGCTGAACATCGGCGAACTCGGGTTGCCCGAGGATCAGCGGCTGGGGATCGTCGTGACCTCGGACCAGCCGATCGTCGCCGCCCTCTCGCGGTTCGACGTAAGCGACGGCGAGGAACTCGGCCTCACCGAGCTGGGCGTCACCGGCGACGGGGTCACCAGCGGCGTCGCTCCGCTCGGCACGCTCGGGGACAACGGGGACGACAGCGGCTTCTCCGAGCGCATCTCGTTCCTGAACCGCTCGGATCAGGAGGGGACGGTGACGGTCCGGGCGGCGCCGATCGGACCGACCGGGACGACGGTGACGCGGGCGCTGCCGCTCCCGGGCAACGGGCTGGCGTCGCTGGACTTCGATGACATCCGCGACGAACTGGGGGCGGAGAACTTCGCGATCACGTTCACCAGCAACCGGCCGGTGATCGCCGGCGGCGTGCACGTGGAGCGCGGGGACGCGGCCTCGACCCGGTACGCCTCGGCCGCGGGGACGAACTGGCTGAGCGCCGAAGGGTTCATGGACCCCAGCCGCGCCGGCGAGGACCTGTTCGAGAGCCTGGCGGTCTTCAACCCCGGCGCGAGCGACGCCACGGCGACGGTGACGTTCCGCTTCACGGACGGGACGAGCATCACGCAGCTGCTGGCGCTGCCGGCAGGGGAGAGCGTGCTGCTCGAACTGCACAACTTCGAGCCGCTGCTGGTCCAGGCCGCGGCGGGCCGGAACTTCTACAGCGTGCAGGTGACGTCCGAGAACCCGGTGGTGATGCAGTTCAGGCACTACGACCTGACGCTCGGCGGCGACAATGCCGCGGGCGGTTTCGGAACGCTGGGGCAGCCCTTCGGGGAACTGACTCCGATCATCTTCGCGGTCCCGGCCTGACGGGGCTGGGGGCATCGTACGCGCCGGTGTGTGGGGGTCCTCTTCGGCCCGACCCCAACCTTGTGGCGGGGTCGGGCTTCTCTTTCGGCCAGGTCCACATTGGCCGACCTGGTGTATGCTGCGCGGGACCCGCCCACATGGGGTCGATCTGATGTGACATCCCCGCCGCTCGCCTTCTGATGCGCACCCTTCGGCACGTCGGTTCGCCGTCGCGCCGTCACTGTTGACTTCCCTGCTGGCCGCCCGGCCCGCTCTCCGCGGCCACTGCCGCGAGCAGCCGTGCTCCGCTCTGGCCCTGCTCCAGAGGAGGCCCCCGTGAGATCGGCACTCGACAAAGACACGCACGCCCGTCGTCATGTGTCGCGCCGCCCCTGCGACCCGCTGCTTGACCGGCTCGAGCCGCGGGCTGTCGATCTCGGTCGAGGGGGTGGACGGGGCGCCGCTGGCGGTGCAGTTCCTGCGGACCGGGACGAACGGGACGGAGTTCGGCTCCGGGACGCTGCTGCTGGGCGCGACGGCGCCCCCGGGCGGCATGCCCGCCTAGGCGAGGACGAAAGCCGCCGGGCGACCGGGCGCACGCCGGGGCGGTGGCGTGCATGAGCGCGCCGCCATGCGCCCGGGGGACGCCGCGCGCCCGGCGGGCGATAATCGGGATATGCCAGACACCGCCGAACTCGTCGCCGCCGCCCGGGAGGCCGTCTACGCCGCGGGGCGGATCTGCAAGATGATCCAGAGCAGCAAGAACGCCCTGCGGGAGATCGTCAAGGACGACGACTCGCCGGTGACGGTGGCGGACTTCGCCAGCCAGGCGATCGTCGCGTACATCCTCGCCGAGCGGCTGGGGATGCGGCTCAGCGGGCCGGACGCGCTGCGCCTGGTGGGGGAAGAGACCAGCGCGTACCTGCGGAACCCGCAGCACGGAGCGCAACTCGCGGCGACGCTCGCGGCGGTGCAGGAGTTCTGGCCCGAGTGCGACGAACAGTCGCTCCTGGACGCGGTGGACTGCGGGGCCGGGGACCCGGACCACGCGGAGTTCTGGACCCTCGACCCGATCGACGGGACCAAGGGGTTCATCCGCGGCGGGCAGTACTGCGTCGCCCTGGCGTACATCTACCACGGGGAGCCGATCATCGCGGCCATGGCGTGCCCGAACCTCTCGCGGGACTTCAGCCGGCCGCCGGATGAGCCCGACCCGCACGGGACGATCTACCTCGCGGTGCGCGGCGGGGACTCGACGACGCCGTTCGGGCTGTGGGAACTGCCGGGGGACGACCCGAAGGCGGAGCCGCTGCTGATCCGGCGCATGGAGCACGCCGACGGGGACCCGATCACGGTGTGCGCGCCGCTCGACCCCGGTCACGCGGACCAGGAGGCGACGAACCGGATCATCTCGAGGCTCGGGAGCGTGCGCGAGCCGATCCGGATGGACAGCCAGTGCAAGTACGCCGTGGTCGGACGGGGACAGGCGGACGCCTACATCCGGCTCCCGCGGCGGCGGGACTACGTGGAGCGGATCTGGGACCACGCCGCGGGCGCGCTGATCGCGATGGAGGGGGGGTGCCTGGTCTCGGATGCGTCGGGGGCGCCGCTGGACTTCGGGCAGGGGCGGGGATTGGAGAAGAACCGGGGGATCGTGGTGGCGCCGCCGCGGCTGCATGGGCGGATTGTGGAGGAGATACGGAGGGAGGGGGTTGGGGGTTGAGTCGAAGAAGAAGCGGAAGAAGAAGATTCACCACAGAGGCACAGAGGGCACAGAGAAGACAAAGGCATTTTCAACGCGAAGGTCGCGAAGGACTCGAAGAAGAAGACGAAGGAAGGCGGAAGAGAAGGACGGGAACGCGGGGGTCGCGGAGGGAGCGGGGGAATGCGGAGGGGAGTGGGAGAAGGAGGGTGGGGCGGAGGAGGGGAGGAAGTGGCACGGGCGGCTTGTCCGCCCGTGGGATCGGTTGAGGCGGGGAGGAGGGGGAGACAGGGGCTTAAAAGCCCATGCCACGGGAGAGGGGGGTCAGGTGGCGCGGGCGTGGTTGAGGCGGAGGAGGTGGGCGAGGACTTTTTCGTCGATTTCCGTGCGGCGCGTGTGGAGAGGGTGGGACTCGGGGAGGGGTTGGCCGGCGCCGGTTTCGGTCCAGACTTCGGCCCAGGATTCGTGCCAGTCGCCGCCCTCGTCGGTGGCGGCGTAGGCGGCGAGGACGGCGCGGTCGAGTTTTTCGTGGGCGAGGCGGAGCCAGGTGGGGCGGGCGTTGTAGAGGTTGGTGAGGGTGCGCTTCTTGAGGCGGGGGTCCTTCGCCGCGGCGGCCATGATGGCGGAGTGGCGGATGAGCGGGCGGGCCTCGGGGGGCACATCCGAGAAATCGTCCGCGGCGTCGATGCGCGCGGCGATGGGGCCGATCCACTCGGGCGGGTTGAGCCAGCGCTCGCGCTGGTCGTTCAACTCACGGGCGGCCTCGGCGATGCGGAGGTAGGCAGGATGGTCGGCGGGCTCCTTGCCGGGGGGCCAAGGGAGGGGGAAGGTCTCGAAGCAGGACGTCGGGGTGTAGCGCGGTCGACTTTCGAGTCTGGTTCCCATTCGCAACGACCAGAGCTCGTGAATTGAGGAGTGCAGCACGCCGAAGAAGTAATAGTCTTCGCGTACAAATGCGATCAACTGGTGATCCGGAAGTACAACCGAAGGCATAAAGGTGAACAGCCTGAACTTCGTCAAGTTCGGCGTAGCCACGAATCGTCTGCCGGACAACCTCTCTCGCATCCTCGGTCGCGGCTCCGCGTGAAGCCACCATCTCTCAGCGTAGCTCTCGCGTCGATTCTTACTTCGTTGCGGTCGCACACGCTCATCGATCACTTGGAATGGCCGTTCATACTGGGCCGCCTGCTGCAACGACATGCTGGCTCCGAAGTCGATGATCCACATTGAACGGCTGCGCCGAGTGATATCGAGCCCATTGACCCAAGGTCTCACAACGTCGGCGTTGGACACGGACGACGGATTCGGCGAGGCAAGAAGGGTCCGTGCCTCCTCCCAACCCAGATCAAAGCCGCCGCCCTTCGTGTCGCCCATGAACGCAAGGTCGGAGTTCTCCGGCAAACGCACCGCTGTCGAGGTATCGCTTCCAGATGTGAGCGCAGCAGAGATCGCAGACACGCGGCTTCCGTTGAGCTCGACAGGAGAACTGTCACCCCGCCCAGTAAAGCCGACCATTGAAACGCGTACCGCGGCACCATCAAGCACCCACGGGCGATCGGACCATGCCCAGAAAATGTTGCCCGTGCTCCTGATCCGTTCCAGCACCGTCCGATTGTCGCCTCCGCGAATCCCCTGAGTTGCGAGAAGTCCAACTCGAACTGAGGGGTTCCGTTTCATCGCGCGATGAGCAAGCTCAAACCAGTAGCAGCACAGGTCGCTTGTCTTCGGCAGGTCGTACGCCGCGAACAGGGCCTGCAGGTACTCCTCGCTGAGCCCCCACTTGCGGAAGAGCTTGGAGCCCAGGAACGGCGGGTTCCCGATGATGAAGTCCGCCTCGGGCCACTCGGCCGGGTGGGGCAGGGGCGTGCCGTCGTCGGCGCGTTTGAGGATGGCGTCGCGGTTCTCGATGGAGGTGATGGGGGCGAGGATGGGGTTGTCGGGGGCCTTGAAGCCATTGTCGCGCATCCACTGGAGGTAGCCGATCCAGATGACGGTCTGGGCGAGTTCCGCGGCGTAGGGGTTGATCTCGATGCCGCGGAGCTGGGTGGGGGAGACGCGGGGGAAGAGGCCCAGGGCGATCTCGGGGGAGGCGGCGAAGGTGATGACTTCCTTCTCGAGGTTGAGGAGCTGCTGGATGGCGACGTAGAGGAAGTTGCCCGAGCCGCAGGCGGGGTCGAGGATGGTGACGGTGGAGAGGCGGTGGATGAAGTCGAGGATCTTCGACTCGATCCGCGCGGTCAGCGTCTCGGGCTTGAGCTCACCCTTTCGGTGCTGGCCTGCTTGCCGGCGGCGCTGGATGCCGCTCCGCTGCTCGATGAGCTTGGCGCACTCCTCCTGGATGGATTGCCACTGGCGCCGGAGGGGGCCATGACGACGGGCTCGACGATGAGGAGGATGTCGTCGCGGCTGGTGTAGTGGGCGCCGATCTGGGAGCGCTTGGCGGGGTCGAGGGAGCGTTCGAAGAGGGTTCCGAAGATGGCGGGCTCGACGGCGGACCAGTCCTGGGCCGCGGCGATGTTGAGCCAGCCGATCTCGCCCTCGGTGAGCTCGATGGCGGGGGCGTCGTCGAAGAGGCCGCCGTTGAAGTGGGGGATGTCGTCGGCGCCGAAGGCGCCGCCGGTGCGCATGGCGGCGAAGAGGGCGTCCATGCGCTCGCGGAGGTCGGCGGGGCGGTACCTGCAGCGCTCGAGGAGTTGTTTGAAGAGCTTGCCGGGGAGGAGGTCCACGTCCTCGGCGAAGAGGCAGAACATGCACTTCATGAGGAAGTGCGCGGCGGCGTGGGGGTCGTGGCCGCGGTCGCGGAGGTTCTGGGCGAGGGCGCCGAGGGTTTTGGCGACCTCCTGGGTGACGGCCTCGGCGGTGAGGGTGGGGCGGAAGGAGTCGGGGTCGGTGAAGACGCGGCGGAGGAGGTCGAGCTTGGCGGGGTCGGCGAGGTCCTCGAGGGCGATGGAGTGGACCTGTTTCGCGGTGCCGGTGAAGTTGGTGTGGATCTCGGTGCGGGCGATGTCGGAGACGATGAGCAGGGGCGGGTTGCCGAGGGCCTCGCGGTAGACCTGGAGCTGGCGGTAGGCGTCGGCGAGGGATCTGTACTTGCCTTTTCGCTTGTACTCCCAGCCGAACTTGTTGCGCCACCAGACGTCGGCGAAGCCTCGTTCCCCCCGGCTTCCCAGGGAGGCGGCGGCGGTGACGGGGATGGATTTCTCAAAGGCGTAGTCGGCGCCGGTGGCGTCGTGCTCGGCGGGGGTGGGCTGGCCGAGGAGGCGGCAGAGGTCGAGGAAGTGCTCGTGGGAGGCGGCGCGTTCGGGGAGATCGACGCGGGACCACTTTGCGATGAAGGACTGGGGGGTGATGGGGAGCGCGTGCATGCCTCGGGGGATTGTCGGGGATTCGAGGTGGGGTGTCGAATCGGGGGAGAGAGGGAAGTAGGGAGGTGAAGGGGCGAAGAGGGAACCCACCCCCAACCCCCGCCCTCTGGGCGGGGGCTTCGAGGGAGGGGAGGCGGAGAAGGGGAGGGGAAGACCCGAGGATTCGCCGTAGGGGTGGAGGACAGAGAGGAGAGAGGGGGGAGGGGGCTCATCCTCGGCGTGACGGGGGCTCAGGAGGTGTTGGGAATGGCG
>Ga0207867_1000387_pt1 | contig 48556 bp, 32 predicted proteins | sample HigsolmetaAR206D_FD_184838 | JGI IMG/M metagenome (GOLD analysis project Ga0207867, IMG submission 184838) | Ionic liquid and high solid enriched microbial communities from the Joint BioEnergy Institute, USA - AR20-6-D (SPAdes) (version 2) ...
CGGGAGTGATCTGCGACACCCAAAATGACCATGTGGTCACTCAGTGAGGTGATGGCCGCCGAAGTATGGTCGCAGCTCACTTTACATGCTAGGAAGGCCTGTAAAGGCCGGTGGGAGCGCCACCCCCCGCCTCACCGAGGAGGCTTCCCATGAGCTCTTTCGACCACTACGTCACCGAACTCCCCGACGACATCTGGAAGGTCCCCATGGCCGGGGACGTCCGCTTCACCTGGGAGTACGACGACGGCCGGGACCGGTTGCTGGCCCTGTACCAAAAGGGCAAGGACAAGCAGTGGGACGCCCAGTCGCGCATCGACTGGGACCAGGAGGTGGACCCGACCAACGTGGCCGGGTTCCCCGAGCAGTTCAACCCGCTGTTCGGCTCGGAGATCTGGGAGAAGATGACCGAGGCCGAGCGCAAGGAGTTCGGCCGCCACAACGGCTCCTGGCTGTTCAGCCAGTTCCTGCACGGCGAGCAGGGCGCGCTGAACGTCTCGGCCCGCATCGTGCAGACCGTGCCCGACCTGGACTCCAAGTTCTACGCCGCCACCCAGTGCATGGACGAGGCGCGCCACGTGGAGGCCTACGCCAAGTTCATCCACGAGAAGATCGGGATGTACTACCCGATCAACCAGGACCTGGCCAAGCTCCTCAAGGAGGCCCTCGACGACAGCCGCTGGGACCTGGCCTACCTCGGCATGCAGGTGCTCATCGAAGGGCTGGCGCTGGCGGCCTTCGGCCTGTACCGGGACATGGCCACCACCCCGCTGGTCAAGCAGCTGCTGGCGTACGTGATGCAGGACGAGGCGCGGCACGTGGCCTTCGGCCGGCTGGCCCTTAAGGACTACTACGCCGAACTCACCGACAAGGAGCGCGCCGAGCGCGAGGAGTTCGTGATCGAGGGCTGCTACCTCATGCGCGACCGGTTCAAGGGCCGGGAGGTTTTCGAGAACCTCGGCCTGCCGGTCAAGGAATGCATGGAGTACGTCGACAGGTCCGACATGTACTCGCTGTACACCTCGCTGCTGTTCAGCCGGATCGTGCCCTGCGTGAAGGACATCGGGCTGTGGGGTCAGCGGGTGCGCGACGCCTATGAGGCCATGGGCGTGCTGGACAACGCCAAGGCCGACCTGACCGCCCTGATGAAGCAGGACGAGGAGATCGCCGACCGCTACGACGAGGAGCGTCACCAGCGGGAACTGGCCGCCCGGCGCAAGGAGGTCGCCGAGGCCATCGCGCTGGGAGCGGGCGAGACCGAGTAAGGGCCTTGAGCGCACCGGGCGCCCGGCCGCAGCGCCGGGCGCCTTTGCTTTTTGCCTGCCGGACTTGCCGCCATAAAACCCGGAATATCGCGGCGGCCGGTCGTTTTACTTTCCTCACCGGAGGATCACAAATTCCTCTTCGAATTCGTTGTGCTTGACCTGCGGATGTACTAGCGTGCCCGCTCGATGGTGCCGCTTGGGCCGCGGCGCATACACCAGGTCAAGCACATTCTCGGGGGGAAAGGTGAATCGATCTTTCAGTAATCTGATCCGGGCCTTGGCACTGGCTCCGGTGGCCGCGGCCATCGTGCTGATGGCGGGCTCGGCCGTGCCGGCGCGCGCTATGGCGGCACCGCGGCCCGGCGCCGTTGCGGTCCCGGTGCAGACCCTCGACCAGGGGCGGCGCGCCGAGACCGACTGGCCGAAGTCCGCCACCGAGACGCTGCTGTCGGCCCTGACCGGCCACGAGGCCCTCGGCACGGCCACCCGCTCCTTCGGCCTGGACCCGGCGCGTGCCGCGTGCCTGTCCGCCCCCGGCCTCGGCAGCCGGCTGTGCGGCGGCCCGCTGCTGCGGCCGGACGCCCAGCAGGCGCAACGGCCGAACGGCCGGCTCGCGGCTCCGACCGCCCCGCCCGCCGCCGACCCCGCCGGCGCCGTCCAGCCCGGCCAGCCGGTGTTCGGCGCCCTGGGCAGCCCGCGGGTGAGCCCACCGGCCAACGCCCGGCGAACCCCGGACCCGGCGGACGAGACCTCGACCGCCTCCGGCGAGACGCTGCCGGCGATCCTGCCGAGCGGCCTGAGCGGACTGCTCGGCGGCCTCCCCGGCACCACGGGGACTCTTCCTCCCTCGTATGAACCGGGGTCGGCGCTCTCGGAGGACTGAGCCTGTTCAGCACGCAGCTCTCCTGCAGTCGGGGACGGGTAAGCCACCGACGGGAACGAAGCCGCGGCCTGCGACGGCCCGGCACCGGGACCCGCCGGGGCTCCCGTCCCAGGCGTATGAGACCACGTGGCGAAAGGGTTCCCTGAGGTTCTTCAAGCGAAATCGAACGGGACGCACCAGGGCGAACCGGGCGCCGGGAATGCGGAAGGCGTTGCGGCGTCGCCCCTGAAAGCCGCAGAACCGCTGGGAGCGTCTTCGCCGCCGAATCGGTGTGCCGGTCGGATCCGGACCCCCGTCTCCTGGCTGTCGCCACTCACGCCGATGACCGGATGGTAAGCGCCTGCTCGTCCGGGGAAAAGACGCCGCCCCTCTCAGACGGCGCCGAGGCCTTGGGCCAGGCCACTATGAGCCCGAAGCCGGATCGGCGTCATCGTCCAAGCCGCACCCGTCCTCAACGATGCTTGGCAGTGACTTTCGCTGAGAAAGCCCCACCGGAGGCCAGACGGGCATTGACTACGGCAGGCTCCGTCTCCGTGCCGCCCTCACCGGGCACAAAGAGTGGGTCAACTCACTGATGTTCAGCCCCGAATGGCCTCACTCTCGCCACTGCAGGTGGTGACGACACTGTGAAAGTGTGGGAGGCCGGGACTGGCTGGCTTTTTGCAGCCTGCACCGAATATGGACGCCTAATCTGGTTGGTGGCTTTCAGTCCTAACGGCACTGTCCTCGCCACCGCAAGCGACGACTCCACCGCGAAGCCACGGCGGGTAGCGAACTGAAATTCTCTCATAATGAGAATTGGCCCCAGGTATTGCCCGGGAGCAGGGCGGCGTGGACGCGCCGATCCCGCCGTGGGCTCACGGTGACATGACACACCGAGCCGGGCGGGTAATCGGTGCCGCACCCGGAAGGCGGTGCACCACACCAGCGGCGCTTGCCGGAACGGCCCCAAGGCATCGGAGTCCCCTTGAGGTGCCGGGTAGGCCGCAAGCAGCCGGACCGGATACCGGCCCGCAGGACGGGGAACGTCGAGCATGGCACGGTAGGGAACCCCGAGCCCTTGGATGTTGGGTGGATCCGGTGGCAAGGGCATCTGTCGTCAAGGGCTTTGCGACTTGCAGAGAGCAACGACGCGATGTCCCCGACGTTCTCGGTGCCCTCGGTGCATGCTTCGTCCCCGGGACTGCACCGTGCCGTGTCACCCTGGGGTGAGGGTGTGCTCGTCCGCTCGCTGTAGGCGCATCTCCCTGCTCTCCGGTGGTGTGGCACTCCGTGCGTCGCCCGCCGCTGCCTCGCCCTCTCCCAGTGTCCTTGCGCGTGCCTCCCGGGTCTCGGCGGTATCGATCGTTGAGCAAGCCTCGCCGGGAGTCCCGGTGGGCTCGGCGTCACCCCCTGGACCCCGCCGGCCTTCGGGTGACGCTGGACGGTGATTTCCGTTCAGGGAGCCCCACTATTCATTCGGGATCCAGTTGTATGAATAAAAGGCGGCGTCCATGTCCTGGTAGGCGCGGCGTATCAACTCCAATGTCTGCTCACGAGGAATCATGTTCCGTCTTGGGTATTCTTCGAGAAGCCCGCCCACATGCATCTCGAGCATCTCTTCTTCATCGGATGTCTCGAGAAAGTATGATGTCCCCTCATACAAGTACTCGGGCAAGGCGTAATCGCCGTCGACGTCGATCATCAAGTACTTGTCTGCTTCTTCATCCTCGCAGGAGATGGTGAAGGGGCTGGAGTGATCGATAGAGTGAAAGACCTCATCCAGCTCCTCTATCCTCACTTTTCTGTGGTCGTCGGGGCTGTGGTAGTCATAGTGCTGTATGGATATGGTGGGTATCGGACTTCCGACATCATCGCAATCTGATGAACTTGTCTATTGCCCTAGCGTAGTAGCCCGCCATGAGGATCGCCCCGTATTTTGTCTGTTCCCGCACCTTAAGGCAATCCAGGTTCAGCCGCCTCGCATAGCCCGCCATGCTGTTGAAGTAGTGCGGACACACATCCCTGTCGACGTAGAGGATGGTTTCCTCTGCTGTTCCTGAAGGTCTTTTCTTGAGAAAATACATCCCCTCTGCGGGGTCCTCCTAGGAGGGTCGCGCGATGCCATTTCCAGGATGGGGAGTAGGGCGAGGAGTCCTGCCGTTCATGCCATGATGAGAATTCTCTTTATGGTCGAGCCTGGCGAAAGTGTGTTCCTTTATCTCTTCCTTGAGAATCACGCGGTGGAAGGTTTCGCCCGGTCCGGACGGTAGACCGAGTCCTCTCCGTAGATTCCTCAGGTCGCCGCTTACGACCTCTACCGCCGCCCGCCGTTGTGCTGGAGCGCATGGCCCAGGCCTGGAAGGTCTGCCCGGGTGGTGGGGTTGAGAACGTAGGCGTGCGGGTCGGGTTGGGGGCGAGTCCTAGGGGGTCGGGGCTGAGGTACCGCCCGATGCAGGGGTCGTAGTAGCGCTGGTGGTTCTTCAGCAGTGTCCGCCACAGCCCATTCCGTCCGTTCGGGGTGCTCGGTGATGCCGCAGGTGATCCACTCGGCCTCGGCGATGTCGTCTTCGGCCGCCACCTCCGCGAGCCGCGATGCCACCGTGAAGGCATAGCGGGTCGCGGATAGCAGTCGACCTTCGCCTCCGGAACCGGCCACGACCTTGGGCGGCCTCGGCCGCAGGCCGGTGGAGCGGACCGAAGGGTCCCTGGCGCAACCCGAAGACCCCCGGCTCGGCATCCAAGGTGACCGTGGCTATGGCCGCTCCCAGGCGTATCCCCTTGGGGTGACGGGTCACCGATCGTCTCTACGGTTCTCCGGCACGCCCATGGTCGAAGAGCAGCGGCACCGCTTCCTCCGCCCCCTCTAACGCGTGCTTCGTCCTGGTATGTCCTGTTCGAAGGCGGTGAGAGAGTCTCGCTGAGTGTCTCGACCCTTCCCGGGGCGGCGGGTCCGTCAAAGTGTGAAACAGCAGCTCAAAGGGGGTGTGCTCGGGAAGTCTCGGACTGGGTGCCCCTTGCTGTTTCCTGGCGGATATAGTTCTGTTATCTCCGCGAGATGGGCATGGTGGTGCGCGTAAAAATGATCTTGAATTTGGTCACAATGTGCACATGAGTGAATTCATATTGCGCAAGAATGGCGTGACAAACCCCACAAAACCCCCTGCGGGGTCTTGCGCCGTGGCGGAGAGTGCGTACGGTCTTGGACCTGTGCGCGGTCTCGGTGAACCGGAGACACCGGAATGCGAAAAAACCGATGCCGCGCCTGCCGGACGCAATTACATGTCCGCAATGACGCGGGCCTGCCGGCCTGCGGGCGGGGGCGATTCATCCCCTGTGCGCAGCCGGGTCGGCGCGGTTTTTTCGTCCGCCGGCCGCTTCGGTCGCAGCGGGTGGGAAAACGCGCACCGCCGTCGTGGCGCCCTTTGCGCGGCGTGACCACAGCGCCGGGGCGGGCGGCGGAGGCGTCCGGGGTCCTGTCCCCGATCAAAGGATCTTTTCGTGCGTGCTCGTCTTCGCACCGTCCTGATCGTTTCCACTGCGGCGCTCGCGGCTTTGGCGGCCGGGGCCTGGGTGCTGCGCAACGGCACCGAACCGGCCCGGGCCGCGGCGGTGCCGCCCGTCGTTCCCGGCCCGCCGGGCGGAGGGCCGCCGGCGCACCGGGAGACCTCTGAACCCGCACTCGCGTCGAAGACCGCCCGGCAGAGCCCTGCCGTGCGCAAGAAGCGGAAGCGAACCCGTTACCGGGTCGTCGGCTCCGGCAAGTGCCGGGCGTCCTACTACTGGGAAGGACAGACCACCGCCAGCGGTGAGCGGTTCGATCCCGGCGCGCTCACCGCCGCGCATCGGACCCTGCCGATGAACTCCAAGGTCAAGGTCACCAACCTCAACAACGGCAAGTCGGTCGTGGTCCGCATCAACGACCGCGGCCCCTTCGTCGGCGGGCGCTGCCTGGACCTGTCGCGCGCCGCGATGGCCTCGATCGGCGGCACCCGCGCCGGGGTCGTCCCGGTCGAATACCAGGTGCTCGCCAAGGCGTGAGGCCGGGGCCGGTCACGGCGGCGCAACCGCCGCCGTGACCGCCGCGGGCGGCCGCTTTCAGACCGCCTCGTCGGGAAACAGCGACTCGCGCCGCACGATCCGCCCGTCGCGGAAGTGGTGCCAGTCGGTGAAACGCAGCCGCACCTGCCGGCCGTCGCGCAGCCGCCCCTCGAACCGGCCGCGGACCGCCACCCAGTCGGTGCCGGGCAGCACCTGGTCCAGGAAGTGCCGGCCGGACTCGATGATGCGCTCGTGCTCGTAGAAACGCCGCAGGGCCTCGATCCCCACGATGGTCGGAGTGCCCTGCCGCTCGTAGACGATGTTCTCGTCGAACAGCGCCAGCATCTCCTCCAGCCGGTGCGCGTCGACGTGCTCGTAGTAGCTGCGGACGATGGACTCGAGTGTGGTCGTGGCGTGCGCCATTACGGGCTCCCAAAGGGGGTGAAGAGCTCCGGGACCGGTCGAAGATCGACAGTGGCGCACGCTACATCCCGCAAGCTGCGGCTTCCAGAGGGAATGACGAGATCGCGCGGAAATGTGGCGTCTTTGCCAGAAGGGCGGCCGAACACTTGTCGCGGCTGTCTTGACCCGCCCGGCGAGGACGCGCTAGCAGGCCGGTGCGCCCGAGATGGGAACTAATGAGGGGTTTGGGGCGTCTTATCAGAGCGTGGGCGCCTCGGGGGCGCGTCCACCCCCTGCTTTCGGAGGACGATCATGCGCGTGAGCCGGCGAGTGGTGGCGGCGGGCCAGGCGTGGCGGATCTACAGCGAGACCACCCGGCCGGGGGCCCCGGGCCTGGGCGCGCGGCTGCGGGCGCTGCCCGGCATGATCCGTGACGTGCTGCGCGGCGAGTACCGCGGGCTGGGCCGCGGCAGGCTGGCGCTGCTGGCCGCCGGGCTGGTGTACCTGGTCTCCCCGCTGGACGCCGTCCCGGAGTTCATCCCCTTCCTCGGGGTCGCCGACGACCTGGGCGTGGCGCTGTGGATGCTGGGCACGCTGGTGTCGGCCACGGGCGACTACGTTCACTGGCGGCACGGCCGTCCCCGCGTGCTGACCGGCGAGGTCGCCGCCGGCGCGCGGTGAGCGATCATCGAACCTTTGCCGACGCGTGGCCTTAGGTGCCGGGACGTATCCAGGCCACATGGCATCGGCCCTCACCGCGATGATCCGTTTCGACCTGCAGACACGGTGCGGTGAGAAGGCTCACTGCCCCGGTGTCAGGTCGCGGACGAAGTCCGCGGCGACCCGGCGCATGATCGGCACCACGTCGGCCACCATCTCCCGGGTCAGCCTGCCGGACGGGCCGGAGACCGAGATCGCCGTCGGGGTCGGCGCGTCCGGCAGCGGCACCGCCACGCAGCGCACGCCGATCTCCTGCTCCTCGTCGTCGATGGCGTAGCCCACTTTCCGGATGTGCTCCAGCTGGGCCAGCAGCACATCCGGGTCGGTGATCGTGTGCGGGGTGTGGGCGGCCATGCCGGTACGGCCGATGATCTCCCGCACGGTCTGGGGGGGAAGCTGGGCCAGCAGCGCCTTGCCCACCCCCGTGCAGTGCGGCTGCACCCGCCGTCCCACCTCGGTGAACATCCGCATGGAGTGCCGGGAGGGCACCTGCGCGACGTACACCGCGGCGTCCCCCTCCAGCACCGCCATGTTGGCGGTCTCCCCGACCTCGTCCACCAGACGGGCCAGCGCGGGCCGCGCCCAGCTGCCCAGCAGCCGGGTGGCGCTCTCGCCGAGCCGGATCAGCCGCGGCCCCAGCGCATAGCGCTTGGACGGCCCCTGCCGCACATAGCCCCGGTTCACCATGGTCCGCATCAGCCGGTAGATGGTCGGCATCGGCAGCCCGGACCGGTCGGTCAGCTCCGACAGCGCCATCTCGCCCCCGGCGTCGGCCAGATGTTCCAGCAGATCGAAGGCGCGTTCCAGGGACCTTACGGCCTCGGCCACCGACGACTCCTCTCCCCGGACTGCCCGGTCCCGTGAATCGGCGGGCGTCCCCATCTTACGGAGAGTTGTTTTCGCTCTGCGGAACGAGGATCGGGCGTTACGCTCCGCGACCGCCGGGCAATACTCACAAGGCCCGGCGCCGGACGCGCCGACCCCCTGGCGAGCACCTCACCGTGTGGAAGGACGGCGATCGTGGCACTGGGGGAGCCGGCTTCGACCCCTTCCTCCGGGCGCACCACCGGGCGCGCGCTCACGTGCGCGGGGCTGGCCGGCGCGCTGGCGTTGGCAGGCCCGCCCCTGCCCGTCGCCGCGGCCCTGCAGGCGGCGCCGACCCGCGCCGAACCCGGGCCGGCGGCCTATGCCGTCACCGTCCGGCCGCACGGCCCGGTGGCCCGCGATGTCACCGTGGTCCTTCGCGCCGTGTCCGGAAGCGGCCCCGCGCGGCCGCCGCACTGGGGCGATCACCCCTCCTACTGCGTTCCCGCCGAGCCGGGCGGCCCGCTGCGCTGCACGCTCGGCGACGTGGAGCACGCCGTGACGATGCGGGTCACGCTCCGGACGTCCACCCGGGCATCGGGGCTGACCGTCGTCACCACCGTGGAGGATCGCTCGGGCTCGACCCTGACCGTGCGGGTGCGTCCCCTTCGGCCCGCCGGGACCGCGGGCGAGTCCACCGGCCGCTCAAGACGCCAGGACCGTTCTGCCGGGAGACCCGGTGATGAGCCCGTTCCCGAGGACGCCAAGGGACGCGCCGGGCGGGCGGAGCGGGAGAGCGGAAAAACCCGCAGCGAGCGTGCCGTGAAGGGCGACGGATCCGCCTCCGGTGGCGTCGGCGGCCATGCCGGACGGCCGGAGCGGAAGAACGAAAAGCCCCAACAGCGGAAGCCCCGCGGTGAACGCACCGCAGGGGGCGAAGGATCCGCCTCTGATGGCGTCGAGGGACGCGCCGGCAAGAAGCCCCGACAGCGGAAAGCCCCCGGTGAACGCACCTCCAACAGCGTCGGGGACCGTGCCGGGCGGCCGGAGCAAGAGAGCGGGAAGTCCCACCGGCAGCAGGCCCCCAGTGGGCGCGTCGCAGAAGACGGCAGCGGTGAAGGGCACGCCGAACGGCCCCAGGAGCCCCGGCCCGCGCCGGTGATTCCAAGGACCGCGCCCGCCCCCGGCGGGTCGAGGAGAGCGCCGGGCGGCCCGCCCCGGCCCGGGAGCGGGATGACGGCACAGCCGAACACGACGCCGGGCGGCGCCACCGTGAGCCCGGGCGCGGGACGGGGGAACGCGCCGGGCACCGCGGAGGGCTTCCAAGGAACGCCCGACCGGACGGCGGTGCCGGGCGTCCCGGCTCCGGCGCCGAGCGGCTCTGGAGGGACGGGCGGCCCCGGCGGGCGGACCGACCGGGAGCCCGGCCGGTCTCCGGTCGCGCCGGGCGGGCAGCTCGGCGCCGCCGGCTCATCTTCGGCGCCGGCCACCGGGGGCGTGCCGGGCCGGTCCCCGGCGGCCGGAAAACCGAAGCAGCAGCCGCGAAAGCCTGCGGCCGAGCCGGGCGAGAGCGGTAAGGGGCATGCCCCGGGCACCGGGACGGACGGGCAATACCCCGTGCCCCGGCAGCCCGCGCAGCAGTACCCCCTGCCGCACCAGCCCGCCCCGCAGCGCCCCGTCCCCCAGCCGCCGGCCCCGGAGGTGAACGCCGAGCAGGTGCCGGTCCTGCCGGTGCAGCCGGGGCAGGGGGCCGCGCCCGCCCCGCCGGGACGGGCGCCGGGCGAGATGCCGCTGCCGCTGATCACGCCGACGCCCCCCGTGGCGCCCTCGCCCTCGTCGTCGGCGCCGCCGCCGGTGGTGGATCAGCCGCCGAACATCGGCGACGGAAGGGTCGCGCTGGCCACCCCGGCCGGGGAGGACAAGGGCACCCCCTGGCCGGTGGTGCTGGGGATCGTGCTGGCGGCCGAGGCCGCGCTGCTGTGGATCGCCGCGTACCTGGGACTGTGGCGGCGACGCATCATCGCAGGTAAAACGAGCCGCTGAGACGCAACAGAGGGCCGGTCGTTATCACCGTCCTGACAAAGGACTCCTCCGCTAATGTTCGCGGTGAACGATGCGGGCGCCTGCGGCCATTCGGTAGTTTGCGGCGCGATGATCGCCGCCGCCGGGACGAGCGGGCCGCTCGGACCGGCTTCTTTGCTCGTCAGCCGGCGGTGCCCCTTCCTCCGGCGCCTTCCGGCCCTCTACCGGGAGAACGAACCATGGCACTGGGTGCGCTGCTTGCGGAACTGTCCCCCGACGCCCCCGACCGCAGGCCGCTGATCGAGCTGATCGGCCGCTGGGCGGCCGAGAAGCCCGACGCCCCTGCGTTCACCTTCGTGGACTACTCGTCGGACCCGCAGGGCACCCCGATCACGCTGAGCTGGGGGGAGACCGTTCGCCGGGCCCGGGCCACCGCGGTGGTGCTGCGCCGCCACGCCGAGCCGGGCGAGCGCGCCGCGCTGCTGCTGCCGCAGCGGCACGAGTACATGCTCACCATGCTGGGCGCCATGTACTCCCGCGTGGTGGCCGTCCCGCTGTTCTCCCCGGACCTGCCCGGCCACGCCGAGCGGCTGCTGGGCGCCTACACCGACTCCGAGCCGGCGGTGGTCGTCACCACCCGCTCCGCGCAGCCGCACGTGGAGAAGTTCCTGGCCGACCACGACGTGCAGCAGCCCCGCCACATCATCTACGCCGACGAGATCGACCCGGCGCTGGGCGAGCAGTGGCAGGACGAGCCGATCGGCCTGGACGAGGTGGCCTACCTGCAGTACACCTCCGGTTCGACCCGCCGCCCGGCCGGGGTGCAGATCACCCACGGCAACGTGGAGGCCAACGCCAAGCAGCTGTGGGCCGGCTGGGCGCCCGAGCACCCCAGGCCGGAGCTGGCCAGCTGGCTGCCGCTGTTCCACGACATGGGCCTGATCTCGGCGATGGCGCTGCCGATGGTCAAGGGCGACCACGTCATCTACACCGACCCGGTGTCGTTCCTGATGAACCCGATGCGCTGGCTGGAGATGCTCTCCGGCCGCGAGTGGGTCTACACCGCCGGGCCGAACTTCGCCTACGACTACGTGGCCAGCGTGGTCGACCCCGAAAAGATCGCCGGCCTGGACCTCAGCGGCCTGGTCACCTGCCTGAACGGGGCCGAGCCGATCCGCCCGGCCACGCTGGAGCGCTTCTATGAGGCGTTCGCCTCCACGGGGCTGCGCAAGGGCGCCCAGGCCCCCGGCTACGGGCTGGCCGAGGCGACGGTGTTCGTCTCCGCCGCCGCCGACACCGAGACCCCGCCCAAGATCGTCACCGTGGACCGGGACCGATTGTCCAAGGGCGAGTTCGTCCCGGCCGAGGAGGGCGCCGCGCGCACCAACGCGCTGGTGTCGTGCGGGCGCCCGGTGGGCCAGTACGTGGCGATCGTGGACCCCGACACCTGCACCGAGCAGCCGGACGGCAGGGTGGGGGAGATCTGGGTGCACGGCCCCAACGTCGCCGCCGGCTACTGGCGCAACTCCGAGCGCAGCCAGGAGACCTTCGGCGGCGTCCTGAAGGACCCGGGCGACCTGCCCGCCGGCCCGTGGCTGCGCACCGGCGACTACGGCGTGATCTACGAGGGCGAGCTGTATGTCACCGGGCGCATCAAGGACCTGATCATCGTCGACGGGACCAACCACTACCCGCAGGACATCGAGCTGACCGTCCAGGAGGCGCACCCGGCCATCCGGCCCGACCACGTGGCGGCCTTCGCCGTCGAAGGGGAGGAGACCGAGCGGCTGGTCGTGGTGGCCGAGCGCAACCGCCGGGTCCCGCTGCGCCGGCTCGACCTGGAGGAGGTCGAGAACGCCGTGCGCAGCGCCATCAGCGTCGAGCACGAGATGAGCGTGCACGAGTTCGTCTTGGTCGAACCTGGCGTAGTGTCACGTACCACCAGTGGAAAGGTGGCCCGGTCCGCGACCAGGCAGCGCTACCTCAACGGGGAGCTGCAGACCACGGCCGCGCGCCTGGCCGCCAACGCCTAGCGTCCCCGGCGCCCCCGCCCCCGCGCCGCACGGCAGTCGGCGCGCCGTCGCCCGACACCGGGGCCGCGGTAGGACTGAGGAGGATCATTGCTCGCGGGCCTCGGCCGGATTCTGCACCGGCGACGGTGGATCAGCCTGATGCTGATCGTGCTGCTCACCGTGGTGTCCGGGCTGTGGGGCCTGGGGGTGCTGGCCAAGTTCAAACAGGGCGGCTTCGAAGACCCGAAGGCGGAGTCCACCCTGGTGGCGCGGCTGGGGGTCAACTACTTCACCAGCACCACCCCCGACATCCTCATGCTGTACCGCAGCGAGACGATGACGGTGGACGACCCCCGCTTCAAGGCCGCCGTGATCACCACGGTGGCCCGGCTGCCCAAGCAGCACGTCCCGGAGATCGTCACCTACTGGGCGCTGCAGGGGGAGGCCGCCGACGCCTTCGTCTCCCGGGACCGGCACTCGACGTTCGTGTCGATCAAGCTGGCCGGCAAGGACGACAACGCCCGCCTGGCCTCCTATGCGGCGGTGCAGGACCGGTTGCAGGCGCCGGGGCTGGAGAGCCGGATGGGCGGCACCATCCCGTACGCCCTGGAGTTCAGCCAGCTGGTCGTCAGCGACATCGTCAAGGCCGAGATCTTCACGCTGCCGATCCTGCTGGTGCTGCTGGTGGTGGTGTTCGGCGCGGTCATGGCGGCGGTGCTGCCGCTGATCGTGGCGGTGTTCGCCATCATCGGCGGGCTGGCCGTGCTGCACGTGGTCACCTACGTCACCGACGTCACCGCGATGGCCCTGGAGGTCGTCACGATGATGGGCGTCGGGCTGGCCATCGACTACTCGCTGTTCATCGTCAGCCGCTTCCGGGAGGAGCTGGCCAGGGGCCGCGACCGGGAGCGGGCACTGATGATCACCATGGCCACGGCCGGGCGCACCATCGCCGTCTCCGGTGTCACGGTGACCGCCGCGCTCAGCGGGCTGCTGCTGTTCCCGCAGATGTTCCTGCGGACCCTCGGGCTGGCCGGGATGGCCACCGTGATGGTGGCGGTGTTCGGCGCGGTGGTCCTGCTGCCGGTGCTGCTGGCGATCCTGGGGCCGAAGGTGGAGCTGGGCAAGGTGCGCGGCCGGCGGGCCCGCAAACGCCCCCGCAGCCCCGAGAGCGGCTTTTGGTACCGCCTGGGCCACAGCGTGATGCGGCGCCCGCTGCCGTACTTCGCCGTCACGCTGACGATCCTGAGCGTGTTGTTCATCCCGTTCCTGGACGTGCGCTTCACCTCGGTGGACGTGCGGGTGCTGCCCAAGGACAGCCCCACCCGGCAAGTGGTGGAGACCGTGCAGCGGGAGTTCCCCAACGGCTCGGCCGACCCGATCGACGTGGTGGTCTCCGGGGACCTGGTGCCGCGCAACTGGCGTCCGGCCAGCAAGAACGATGTGGTGCCGCCGTACCTGGAGAGCTTCCGGATGCGGCTGGAGAACCTGCCGCATGTGGTGCGGGCCGAGCTGACCGGCTATTCGGAGGACTACGGGGCGGTGCGGATCTCGGTCACCCACGACCTGGATCCGATGTCGGAGCAGGCCCAGGCGCTGGTCAAGACCATCCGGGGGATGACGCTCACCAACGACGGCTTCCCCATGCACATCGACGTGGGCGGCACCACCGCCGCGCAGATGGACCTGATGAGCAGCCTGCTGGACACGCTGCCGAAGATGGCCGCCTACGTCGGCACGCTCACCTTCGTGCTGCTGTTCATGTTCTTCGGCTCGGTGGTGCTGCCGCTGAAGGCCATCGCCATGAACGTGCTGTCGATCGGCGCGTCCTTCGGCGTGATCGTCTGGGGCTTCCAGTACGGCCACCTGGCCGGGGTGCTGAACTTCACCCCCAACGGCGGGGTCGAGGCCACCAGCATGGTGCTGGTCTTGGCGGTGGTGTTCGGCCTGTCGATGGACTATGAGGTCTTTCTGCTCAGCCGCGTCCGCGAGGAATGGGACCGCACCGGCGACAATCGGGCCGCGGTGGCGGTCGGCATGCAGCGCACCGGCGGCATCATCTCCAGCGCCGCCATCCTGTTCCTGATCGTCATCGCCGGGTTCTGGATGGCCAGCATCACCGTGGTCAAGCTGATCGGCGTCGGCATGTTCGTCGCCGTGGTGGTGGACGCGGTGCTGGTCCGCTCCCTGCTGGTCCCGGCCACCATGCGTTTCATGGGGTCGGTCAACTGGTGGCTGCCGCGCCCGCTGGCGTTCCTGCACGCCAAGATGGACCTGCGGGAACGCGACGAGGTCGACTTCGACGACGACGATCCCGTCCCCCCGTCCCCGCCGCCGCTGGCCCGCCGCCCGCAGCCGGCGTCCCGCGTCACCGCCGGGGCCTCCGCGCGCGCCGGTTCCGGCGAGCCGTGGCGGCCGTGGAAGGACGGCCCGCCGCAGCCCCGGCCGGCCCCGCCGCCGGCCAAGCCCCGCCGCATCGTCCCCAACCCCGACGGGGTCGGCTGGCATTGGGAGGAGGAGAGCTGACGCCCCGCCTCAGCCCGGCAGCAGGGACTCGATGACCTCGCAGGCGGCGGCGGTGCCGTCCTCGGCCGACAGCCGGCGGCCGATGTGCTCGGCGCCCAGCCGGATGACCGGGTCGTGCATGGCCTGGCGGATGGCCTCGGCCAGGCCGCGGACCGTCAGCTTCCGGAACGGGATCGGCTCGGGGCCGGCGCGCAGGGCGGCCACCCGCTCCCCCCAGTAGGGCTGGTCGCCGAAGAACGGGCAGACCACGGTGGGCACCCCGGCGCGCAGCCCGGCGGCGGTGGTGCCGGCGCCGCCGTGGTGGACGACGGCGGCCATGCGGGGGAACAACCACGAGTGCGGCACGTCCTCGACCACCAGGACGTCCTCACCAGAGGTCAGGCCGCTTTTGGGGTCGCCCATGACGACGGCGCGCACCCCGGCCAGGTGGATCGCGTCATGGATGAGCCGGTGGGCGCTTTGCGGGTCGGCCGGGACCATGCTGCCGAACCCCACGTAGACGGGGGGCGGCCCGGCCTCCAGGAAGGCGGCCAGCTCCTCTGAGGGGCGGTATTCGGGCTCGTCCAAAAACCAGTAGCCGGTCAGGTGGACGTGGGAGGGCCAGTCGCGGGGGCGCGGCACCACGGCGGAGCTGAAGCAGCACAGCACCGGGCGTTCGCGGTAGACGCGGCGCGGCAGGCCCAGCAGGGAGGCGGGCGGCAGGTGCAGCTGCCCGCGCCGCCACGGGTTGACGAAATGCCTGATCAGCACCCAGGCCAGCAGATCGACGGCCTGGAAGCTCACCCGGTTGCCCCACCGGCCCAGCAGCCGGGCCTGCGGCAGCAGCGGGTGCGGGAAGGCCCCGGTGGGATGGCTGGGCTGGTAGTGGATCACCGCCGAGGGGATGCCCAGGTGCTCGCCGATGTGCTCCCCCAGCCATCCGGCGCTGGGGGCCAGCACCAGGTCGGCGCCGCGGGCGGCCGTCAGGATCTCCCCCAGCAGCCGCTCGGCCAGCGGGCCGAGCACGCGCCGCAGCCCGCCCAGGAAGGCCACCGGGTTGCGGCCGCCGGCCAGCAGCCGCTGCCCTTCCTCGGTGTTGAGCAGGTCGGCGGGGTCGACGCTGAGCGGCGCCGGGTCGAGCCCGGCGGAGGCGATCAGGTCCGCGTAGCGGGCGGCGGCGATCACCCGCACCCGGTGGCCCCGGGCGTTCAGGGCCCGGCCGAGCGCCACGCAGGGCTGGATGTCACCGCGCGACCCCAGCGCATACAGCACGATCTTGCGGGGCAAGGGCCCTCCCGTGTCCATGGGCGGATCGGCACGCTACTGCAGGCCCGGCTCGGCGTTCCATACGGCCGGACCGCCAATCGGCGCCGGAATTTTGTGGATTTCCCAACAGCCGCCGCGGGCGGTTCTTGCGATGATCCGACGTGACGCCCTCATCACCGATGGGCCTTTTCCGGCACGCGGCCCAAGGCGCAGGGGATGGGAGTCCCGATGGCGTCCGGCACGGTGACGCTCCGGGGCGCGGCATCGTCCCCGGCCGTGACGTCCTGACCTGCGGCCTGCGGGGGTGGCGTGTCGAAAGAGGTTCAATGCTCCTCCCGTGACGGCGGGCCGTGGTCCGGGTCGTGGCCTGCGCCCCGATCCGGATCCACGGCGCCAAAGGAGCGGTCGTCGCCTGCGAGGTCGTCCTCGCCGGGGGGTATGACGGGTGGCCACAGCTCCACCGACGCCCGGTAGGCCCGCTCCCAGCGGGACGGGCCGTCCGCATGGCGCCAGGAGCCGGACGGGCCGGGGCCGCCCAGCGCCGAGGTGCTGTAGCGGGGGGAGCGCCGGGTGACCCGTCTGGGACGTCCCCCGCCGGCCCCGGAAGGGTCTGAGACGACCGGGAGGCCTTCGGGGAAGGTCGGGGAGGTCTCCGAGGCGACCGGGGCGGCGTAGGCCGGCGCGGCCACGCCGACCGGCTTCGGCTCGCGGGGCGGCGGCGGGTCCGCCCCGGCCGGTTCGGGCTCCTGCTCGCCGATCGGCTCGCCGGCCGGCTCCCGGGCCGGCTCGGGGGCCGGGCGCTCGGCGGGGGGCTTGGTCTGGCGGGCGCTGTCGGAGGCGGCGGCCTCCCGTTTGGTGGGCAGGGTGAAGGCGCTGATCAGCGCGCCCAGGACGACCAGGGCGGCGCCCACCAGCAGGCCCACCGCGGCGCCCTGCCGGAACGCCTCGGCCCGGTCGGCGCCGGCCGCGGCGGCGTGCTCCTGCAGGGTGTCGACGACCAGGCCGAGCACCGCGATGCCGACCCCGGCCGACAGCTCCCGGACCACGTTGATGATCCCGCCGGCCACCCCGGCCCGCTCGTCCGGCACCGTCTTCAGCACATACATCGCCAGCGGCAGCGTCAGCGCCGAGCCCACGCTGACCAGCGCGATCCCCGGCATCAGCTCGGGGAAGCCGTGCCCGGGGCGCAGCGCGGTGAAGGCGGCCATCCCGACGGCCATCAGCACCATGCCGACCGAGATCGTCAGCCGGGAGCCGACCTTGGCGGCCAGGATGAACGACACCGGCGTCATCGCCAGCACCAGTACCGCCGAGGGGACGTAGGCCAGCGCCGCGGTGGTGGGCGTGAAGCCCAGCACCGTCTGCATGAACAGCGCCGAGAAGTACATCACCCCGTTGAAGCCGATGCCCCACAGCATCGAGGTGGCGATCCCGCCGGTGAACGCCCGGTTACGGAAGAACTCCAGGTCGATCATCGGGTCGGGGGCCCAGGACTCCACCAGCACGAAACAGATCCCGGCGATGAGCGCCAGCGCCAGCACGCTCAGCACCGCCGGGTCGGCAAAACCCAGCTCACCGCCCGCGTGGAAGGCGTAGACCAGGGCGAACAGCGTGGTGGCCGACAAGATCACGCCCGGCAGGTCCAGCAGGGTGCCCTGCTCGTTGTCCCGGCCCACCAGCACCAGCAGGCCCAGCGCGATCACCGCCAGGCCGACCGGCACGTTGATCAGGAAGATCCAGCCCCAGTGCCAGTGCTCGACGATGAACCCGCCGATGCTGGGGCCGCCGGCCATCGCCAGCGACAGCGAGCCCAGCCAGACCACCTGTCCCAGCGCCCGCTGCCGGTCGGAGCGGCCCACGGTGATCATGACGAGGGTGGCCGGCAGCGCCAGGGCCGCGCCGGCGCCCTGCACCACCCGGGCGCCGATGAGCACCGCGCCGGTGTCGGCCAGCCCGCTGACCGCCGAGGCCGCGGTGAAGATCGACATGCCCACCACGAAGGTGACCCGGCAGCCGTACAGGTCGGTCAGCCGGCCTCCTGCGATCATCAGGCAGGAGAACATGAGGATGTAGCCGACCGTCACCCAGCGCAGCGCCGAGTAGGTCAACCCCAGGTCCCGGCGGATCGTCTCCTGCGCGATCGTGACCACCGAATTGTCGATGGTGATCATGAAGGCGCTGACGGCGACGACGGCCAGGGCCCATCTGTATCGGCCGCGAGTCAACTGGTTTTGACGGCGGCCCGCATCACCGGAAACCGCCGTCACCTCCTATACCGGTGCGTTCTATAGGGTTACGGCTCGCTTGCAAGGAGTCGCCTCTGCCCGGTCAACGGGGTGACTCGGGCATAAGATAGCGACCATCCCATCTCCCCACATCCACCCCCGCTGCGTCTTGTCACGGTGGTTACAAGTAACCACGGAGAAAAGTGGGCTGGATGCGCATCGAGAGGTGACCAAAGTAGGACAAGGTGAGTTCCCTTACTTCGAACGATCCTGGCTTCATCGTTGGGGGAACCACACCCATGCAGTCGACCGATCGTTCTGGGGGCGCGCCGGACGAGACGCGGATCACCGAGGATTCGATCCGTCAGTACCTGATCGAGCAGATCGCGCGTCGCTCCAGGATCACGGCCGCCGAGGTCGATCCCGACCGTCCCGTCGAGGAGTTCGGGCTGGCCTCCCGCGATGCCGTCGCCATCGCCGGGGAACTGGAGCAGCTGCTCGGCCGGGCGCTGCCGGCGACGCTGGTGTGGGAGCACCCCACGATCAACCGGCTGGCGATGGCGCTGGCCGGCACCGCCGCACCCGAGCCCGCCGCCGCGCCGGCCCCGCCGCAGGCCGCATCCGATGAGCCCATCGCCGTGATCGGCCTGGGCTGCCGCTTCCCCGGCGGCGCCCAGGGCGACCTGCGCGGCCCGGAGGCCTACTGGCGCTTCCTGCTGGGCCGGGGCGACGCCATCCGCGAGGTCCCGCCCGGCCGCTGGGACCCCTTCGACGACGGCTCCCCCGAAGTCGGCGACCTGCTGGCGCGCACCACCCGCCTGGGCGGCTTCCTGGACGACCTGTCGGCCTTCGACGCCCGCTTCTTCGGCATCACCCCCGGCGAGGCCGAGCTGATGGACCCCCAGCAGCGGCTGGTGCTGGAGGTGGCCTGGGAGGCGTTCGAGCACGCCGGGCTGGCCCCGGTGCGGCTGCGCGGCAGCCGCACCGGCGTGTTCGTCGGCGTCTCGGCGCCCGAGTACGCCGCCCTCACCGCCGCCGACCTGACCGCGGTGGACCCGTTCACCACCAGCGGCGCCGCCCTCAGCATCATCGCCAACCGCCTGTCGTACCTGCTGGACCTGCGCGGCCCCAGCATGATCGTGGACACCGCCTGCTCCTCGTCGCTGGTGTCCACCCACCTGGCGGTGCGGGCGCTGCGCGACGGCGAGGCCGACCTGGCGCTGGCCGCCGGGGTCAACGTGCTGCTGTCGCCGACCGTCACCATGACCTTCGACCAGGGCGGCGGCACCGCCGCCGACGGCCGCTGCAAGGCCTTCGACGCCTCCGCCGACGGCATGGTGCGCTCCGAGGGCTGCGGCGCGCTGGTCCTCAAGCGGCTGTCGGACGCGCTGCGCGACGGCGACCGGGTGCTGGCGGTGATCCGCGGCAGCGGCGTCAACTCCGACGGCCGCTCCAACGGGCTGGTGGCCCCCAACGGCGAGGCGCAGCGGGCCCTGCTGCGGGACGTCTACGCGCGCAGCGGCATCGACCCCCGCGAGGTCGACTACGTCGAGGCGCACGGCACCGGCACGTTCCTGGGCGACCCGATCGAGGCCCGGGCGCTGGGCGAGGCGCTGGGCGCCGGCGCCGGGCGCGGCGCAGACGAGCCGCTGCTGATCGGCTCGGCCAAGTCCAACCTGGGCCACCTGGAGTCGGCCGCCGGGGTCGCCGGGCTGATCAAGACCGTGCTGGCGCTGCACCACCGCACGATCCCGCCGAGCCTGCACTTCAAAGAGCCCAACCCGCACATCCCGTTCGACGAGCTGCGCCTTGCGGTCGCCGCCGAGGAGACCCCCTGGCCCCGGCGCGGTCACCCGGCCCGCGCGGGCGTGTCCGGCTTCGGCTTCGGCGGCACCAACGCCCACGTGATCTTGGAGGAGGCCCCGCGCCAGGAGACCTCCGCCGACCACGCCCCGGTCCGGTCCTTCCCGCTGTCGGACATCGACGCCGACCGCATCGCCGATCACGCCGCCGACCTGGCCGGCTGGCTCGCCGAACGCACCGACGTCCCGCTCGGCGACCTGGCGCACACCCTGCACCGCCGCACCGGACGGGGCCGCGCCCGCGCCGCCGTGGTCGCCCGCGACCGCGCCGGCCTGCTGGACGGGCTGGGAGCGCTGGCCGCCGGGGAGCCGCACCCGGCCGTGGTGACCGGCACCGCGCTGGGCAGGCCCACCGCGCCGGTGTGGGTGTTCTCCGGCTTCGGCGGCTGGCGCCCCCAGATGGCCCAGAGCCTGCTGGCCGAGGAACCGGCCTTCACCGAGGCCATCGACGACATCGACCCGCTCATGGCCGAAGAGGGCGGGTTCTCGCTGTGGGAGTTCATCGAAGACGGCGAGGACGACCCCCACCCGGGCCGCCTGATGATGGCGCTGTTCGGCATCCAGGTGGGCCTGGCCCGCATGTGGGCGTCCTACGGCATCACCCCCGCCGCCGTGATCGGCCACTCCATGGGCGAGGTCGCCGCCGCGGTGGTCGCCGGCAAGCTGTCCCTGGCCGACGGCGTCAAGGTCATCTGCCGCCGCGTCAAGGTGATGCTGCGGGTGGTCGGCGGCGGCACCATGGCCGTGATCGGCGCCTCCGAGCAGGAGGTCCGGGAACTGGCACGCGACCTGCCGGAGGTGCACCCGGCGGTGCTCTCCTCGCCCAAGCAGACCGTGGTCACCGGCGACAGCGAGCAGATCGCCGAGATCCTGCACCGCGCCGAGGCCCAGGGCCGGCTGGCCCGCCCGGTCAAGATCCCCGGCGCCGGGCACTCCCCGCAGATGGAGCCGCTGCTGCCGGACCTGCGCGCCGCACTGGCCGACATCGCCGAAGAAGAGGGCACCCCGCTGGCCCCCGGCATCGCCTTCTACTCCACCGCCCTGGGCGACCCGCGCGGCGCCACCGTCCTGGACGCCGACTACTGGGCCGCCAATTTGCGCAACCCGGTGCGGCTGACCGACGCGGTCAGCGCCGCCGCCGACGACGGGCACCGCACGTTCGTGGAGATCGGCGTGCACCCGCTGCTGACCGCCGCGCTCACCGAGACGCTGGAGGGCACCGGCGCGCTGATCACCCACACCCTCAAGCGCGCCCCCAAGGGCCAGGAGACCGACGACACCCTCACCTTCCACGCCCAGCTCGCCCTGCTGGCCGCCAACGGCTACCGAGTGGCCGAACCGGCCGGGACGCTGATCGAGCTGCCGCCGCTGCGGTGGCGGCACGAGCGCCACTGGGCCAAGCCGCCGTCCCGCCGCACCGCCGGCCGGGACGAGCACCCGCTGCTGGGGGTGCACGTGGAGCTGCCCGGCGAGGACCGGCACGCCTGGCGCGGCGAGGCCGGCACCGCCGCCCACCCGTGGCTGACCGAGACCGGCGTGCACGGGCTGACGGTGCTGCCGGTGGCCGCGCTGGCGGAGATGGCGCTGGCCGCCGGGGCGCAGGCGCTGGGCACCGACGCCGTTCGCCTGCACGGCCTGCACGTGGCCCGCACCTTCGCGCCGGGCGAGCAGGCCACCGTCACCACCACCTTCGGCGAAGCCGACCACCGGGTGGAGATCAGCGCCCGCAACGCCGCCGGCCAGTGGGTCCGCCTGGCCGAGGCCGAGGTGACGACCGACGACGAGCCGCCGTGCGCCGCCGAGGCGGACGCCTCCGGCGTGGAGATCGCCGCCGCCGAGCGCGGCTCCCGCCACTACCGGCTGCACCCGCAGGTGCTGGACCGCTGCCTGGCCGCGCTGTACGCCGCGGCGAACGCCGCCGACCCGGGCACCTGGCTGGCGGAGTCCATCGGCTCCCTGCGCGTGCACGGCCCCACCCACCGCGGCGGACGCTGCCAGGTGTCGCTCACCCCCGGCGAGGAGACCATCGGCTCGCTGCGGCTGGTCGACCCCGACGGCCGGGTGCTGCTGGAGGCCACCGGCATCGCGCTGCGCAAGGTCGAACGGCACGACATCCCCGTGCCGCTGGCCGACAAGCTGGCCGAGCTGCGCTGGGACGAGACCGAGCCGCCCGAGCCGTCCGGAGCCCAGGGCGCCTGGACGGTGCTGGCCGACGACGGCGACCCGCTCGCCGACGCCCTGGCCGCCGACCTGCGCTCCCGCGGCCAAACGGTCACCCGGCACCCCATCGCCCGGCACCTGCCGCCGGCCGAGCGGCCGCCCACCGGCATCGTGCTGGTCCCCTCCCCGGACCTGGTGGACGAGGAGCTGGTGCTGACCGTCGCCGAGCTGAGCCGGCAGGCCCCGGGCGGCAGCCGCCTGTGGATCGCCACCCGCACCGCGCTGCCCGTCCTGGACGGCGAGGCCGGGGTGCCCCGCCAGGGCTTCGTGCGGGCGCTGGTCCGGGTGCTCGGGTTCGAACGGGCCCCGCTGAAGGCCACCCTCGTGGACGTGGACGACCCGGCCGCCCTGGCCGTCGAGCTGCTCGGCGGCTCGGAGGCCACCGAGGTCGCCTGGCGCAAGGGCGTCCGCTACGTGGCGCGGCTGGACCGGGCCGCGCTACCTGAGGGCGCGCGCCCCCGCAAGATCGTCCGGCGCGGCGGCGCCTACATCATCACCGGCGGCTACGGCGGCATCGGGCTGGTCACCGCGCGGCTGCTGGCCGAGCGCGGCGCCGGCCGGATCGTGCTGTCGGGCCGCAGCGGCCCCCGCCCCGACGCCGAGAAGGTGATCGCCGAGCTCCGCGAAAGCGGCGTGGACGTGGGCGTCGTCCTCGGCGACATCGCCGAGCCCGGGGTGGCCGAACGGCTGATCTCCGTGGCCGTGGAGGGCGGCGCGAAGCTGCGCGGCGTCGTGCACGGCGCGGCCGGCCTGGACGACCGGCTCATCGCCGACCTGGGAGCAGAAGACCTGCACCGGGTCTGGTCGCCCAAGGTGACCGGCGCCTGGCGGCTGCACGAGGCCCTGCAGGCCGCCGGCGTCGAAGACGACCTGGACTTCTTCGTGATGCACTCGTCGGCCGCCGCCATGCTCGGCTCGCCCGGCCAGGCCTCTTACGCCGCCGCCAACGCCGCCATCGACGCGCTGGTGGCCTGGCGGCGGGCCCGCGGCCTGGCCGGCACCACCGTCAACTGGGGCACCTGGGCGCACAACGCCGCCGGCGGCGAAGGCGCGGTCGCCGACGTGGCGGTGATCGACCCGATCGGCGCGCACGAGGGCGCCGAGGCGCTGGAGGCGCTGCTGGCCTACGACCGGGCCGCCACCATGGTGACCCGGTTCGACCCGGCCACCGCGGTGCGGTTGTTCCCCGAGATCCGGCGCATGCCCTACTTCGCCACCCTGGTCGAGGCCGCCGGGGCGGAAACCGACGACGGCGCCGACTGGCCGGGCGTGGCCGCGTTGCGCGAGATGGACCCCGACGCCGCCCGCGACGCCCTGGCCGCCCGGATCCGCCACCGCATCGCCTCGGTGCTGGGCTACCCGCCCGAGCGGCTGGACGCCGGCATGCCGCTGACCGACCTGGGCATCGACTCGCTGGTGGCGGTGCGCATCAAGAGCGGCGTCGAGCACGACCTGGGGCTGACCGTCCCGGCCGCGCTGCTGCTGCAGGGCGCCAGCATCGACACCCTGGAGGACTGGGCCGCCGGCGAGCTGGGCATCGGCCCGCGCAGCGCCCCCCGCGCCGTCCGGCCCGCCGCCGTCTCCAACGCCGAGGCCGGGTATGTGATGCCGCGCGATGCGGCCGAACGGCTGGCGGTGCGGATCTTCGAGGACGTGCTGGGGCTGGAGCGGGTCAGCGTCACCGCGAACTTCTTCGAGCTGGGCGGCCAGGACCACCAGGCCGACCAGGTGGTCGCCGCGCTGGCCCGGGAGCTGGGCGGCGAGCTCAACCGCACCGAGGTGTTCGCCAACCCCACCGCCGAAGGGGTCGCCGAGCTGATCCGGGCGGTGGATTCCGAGGCCGCCCGGCAGATCGTCCGCCCGCTGCGGCCGGGCGCCCCGGACCGGCTGCCGATCTTCATCGCGCACCCGGCCGGCGGCACCACCTCCTGCTACCTGCAACTGGTCGCGCTGCTGGGCGAGGAGCAGCCGGTGTACGGGCTGGAGCGCTTCGACGACGCCCCCAGCGTCGAAGAACGCGCCGCCCGCTATGTGGAGCACCTGCTGCAGGCCCAGCCGGAGGGCCCGTTCCGGCTCGGCGGCTGGTCGTTCGGCGGGGTGCTGGCCTATGAGACCGCCCGGCAGCTCACCGCGGCCGGCCGTGAGGTGGAGCTGGTGGCGCTGTTCGACGCGGGCATCCCCCGCGAGGTCGAGGACGAGTCCGACGCGCTGGCCCGCCGCTTCGCCGCCTTCGCCGACTACCTCAACGAGACCTACAACCTCGGAGTCGAGCTGAGCTATGAGGAGCTGGCCGGGCTCGACGAGGAGGCGCAGTTCGCTTTGGTGATGGAACGCGCGGCCGGGCTGGCCGAACTGCTGCCCCCGGCCGTGCTGCACCACCAGCTCACGTCCCACCAGGACACCCGCTCGCTGGAGGCGTACCGGCCAGAGCCGTACGAGGGGCGAGTGGTCCTTTACCGTGCACCGGAGGAGACCCCCTGGGCGGTGAAGGACGCGCGTTACGAACCCGAGCCGACCAACGGTTTCGGCTCACTGTGCGCCGACCTGGAGATCGTCACGGTTCCCGGGGCGCACCACCTCAACCTGCTGGACCCGCCCGCGGTGAACGTCATCGCCGCAGACCTGGCGGTCCGGCTCTCCACCGGAGCCCCGAAGGCCGGGGGCCCGGCGGACGGCGGCACGGCCCAGGCCGCCCGCCGCTCGTGAGACCGCACCGATCTGACCGCTCTCCGCCTCCCCGGAAAAGGTGAACGATGTCTGAACTGCTCGACGCCGTACGCGCCGGCGCTTCCCCCGACGAGCTGCTCGACTGCGAAGTCCCCACCCGGTACCGGGCCGCCTACACCCGGCTGGATGAAATCGGCATCTTCGAGGGCGCGACCGACAAGGACGTGCGCCGCTCGATCCACGTCGGCGAGGTCGAGATGCCGGAGCTGGCGCCCGACGAGGCGCTGGTGGCGGTGATGTCGGCCGCCGTGAACTTCAACTCCGTGTGGACGGCCGTCTTCGAGCCGATCCCGACCTTCTACTTCCTCAACAAGCTCGGCAAGCGCGACCCCCGCCACGACCAGCCCTACCACGTGTTCGGCTCGGACGCCTCCGGCGTGGTCGTGCGCACCGGCTCCCAGGTGCGGCACTTCAAGGTCGGCGACAAGGTGGTCATCTCCCCGGCCGTGGTGGACGAGCAGGACCCCCTCATCCAGGAGGACGGCGTCCTCACCAACGAGCCGATCGCCTGGGGCTTTGAGAACAACTACGGCGCCTTCGGCCAGTTCTGCATCGTCAAGGCCCACCAGCTGATGCCCAAGCCCGCCCACCTGTCGTGGGAGGAGGCGGCGGCCAACACGCTGTGCGCGGCGACCTCCTACCGGATGCTGATCGGCCGGCACGGCGCCCGCATGAAGCTGGGCGATGTGGTGCTGGTGTGGGGCGCCACCGGCGGGCTGGGCTCGTACGCGGTGCAGCTGGTGCTGCAGGCCGGCGGCATCCCGGTGGCGGTGGTCTCCTCCGAGGAGAAGGCCGAGCTGGTGCGCCGCCAGGGCTGCGAGCACGTCATCAACCGCTCTGAGATCGACTTCGGCGACCGGGGCCTGTCCCACCCCAAGGGCTGGCGCCGCCTGGGCGAGGAGATCCGCCGCCTGGTCGGCGAGGACCCGCACATCGTCTTCGAGTACCTGGGCCGGGAGACCTTCGGCGCCTCCACCTACGTGGCCCGCCGCGGCGGCCGGATCGTCACCTGCGGCTCCAGCACCGGCTACCGGCACGAGTACGACAACCGGTACCTGTGGATGAACATCAAGAGCATCGTCGGCAGCCACGGCTTCAACTACCAGGAGGCCATGGAGACCAACCGGCTGTTCCAGCTCGGCCGGCTGTACCCGACGCTGTCGAAGGTCTACCCGCTGGAGGAGACCGCCGAGGCCGTCCGCGCGGTGCAGACCAACAGCCACGTCGGCAAGGTCGGGATCCTCATCGGCGCCACCGCCGAGCACCAGGGCATCGACGACCCGGCCGCCCGCGAGCGCTTCGGCGAGGACAAGATCACCCTCTACCGGCAGCAGTGACCCCCCTTTCCTGACGGACGTGGCCCTGCACCCCGCCCGGGGCCACGTCCGTTTCGCTTTTCCGGCCGGGCCGCGCCGGGCTCTGTGAGTGAGGGTCTCGTGCTCGGAAGTGAAGGCGGCGGCGCATCGTGGTGAGGGATTGACTGCGGAGAGTGATGTCCGCTCTTCGGGTGGGTGGCCAGGTCTGTTATGGTCTGTCCGAAAATCGCTGGTCACGGCCGAAACTGGTCGCAACCCGCCCTAGACTGGCGTTTCGCTGTTCCCAGGACATGACTTACGGCACACTTCTTGTGAAAGTGACCAATTACATAGCTGGTCGCGAGGTGTGTACGGAGAGCAAGGGTCGCGGAGGAGGAGGCTGACTGTGGCAGGCGAAGGAGGCTCCGACCGACCCTGGCCGGAGGTGCCCCGAGAACTGGCCGAGCACATGCGGCCCCACCTGGACGCGGTGGCCGACGACATGATCGCCGAGATCCAGGCGCGGGTGCGCGAGTACGACCGGCCGGCCGACGCGCCCTACTCCAGCACCCTGCGGATGATCGTCGAGCGGGTGCTGCACTACTTCGTGGAGCGCATCGCCGACCCGGACGGGGAGCGGGAGTCGGTCACCGACTTCTTCCACGCCATCGGCCGCGGCGAGGCCGGCGCGGGCCGCAGCCTGGACGCCATGCAGGCCGCGCTGCGCATCGGCTGCATGGTCGCCTGGCGCCGCATCAGCGAGGGGGCCGCCCAGCTCAACGTCCCGGCCGCGGTGCTCGGCGCGCTCGGCGAGGCGCTGCTGGCCTACCAGGACGAGCTGGCCGCCGCCGCCACCGCCGGCCACGCCCAGGCCCAGGCCGCCGCGGTCGGGGAGATGCAGCGCCGCCGCCAGCGGCTGCTGGGCATGCTGCTGGCCGACCCGCCCGCCTCCCCGGAACTGATCGCCGACCAGGCCGCCGCCGCGCACTGGCCGATGCCGCGCACCGTGGCCGCGGTGGCGCTGGGCCGCCACCACCAGGACGCCCGCCACCCGGCCTTCCCGCCCGACATCCTGGCCGACCTGACCCGCCCGGTGCCCAGCCTGATCGTCCCCGACCCGGACGGCCCCGGCCGGGCCAAGCTGGTGGACCGGGCGCTCAGCGGCTGCCTGGCCGCGGTCGGCCCCACCGTGCCGGTCACCGAGGCGGCCCGCTCCATGGACTGGGCCCGCCGCACGTTGGCGCTGGCCGAACGCGGCATCATCGAGGCCGACGGGGTGATCCGCAGCGTGGAGCACATCTCCACGCTGATCGTCTTCCAGGACGAGGACCTGCTGGCGGAACTGTCGCGGCTGCGGCTGGCCCCGCTGGCGCACCTGCGCTCCAGCCAGCAGGACCGGCTGGCCGAGACGCTGCTGGCCTGGCTGCAGTCGGGACGCAACGCCAACGAGGTGGCCATGCGGCTGCACGTCCACCCGCAGACCGTGCGCTACCGGCTGCGCCAGCTGGAGGAGCTGTTCGGCGACCAGCTGCTGGACCCGGACCTGCGCTTTGAGCTGGAGATCGTGCTGCGCGCCCGCTACCTGACCGGGCGCGAGCACGCGATGAACCCGCCCCGCCGGGCCGCCTCCGGCGAGGTGGTGACGCTGCGCCGCTGAGGCCGGCCTCAGGGCTCCACCGGCCAGGTGTGGACCGGCTCGTTGGTGTTCATCAGCTCGATGTAGCGGCAGGTCATCAACCGCAGGGCCTCATGGCGGTCGACGCCGCGCTCCTCCTCGATGGCCCGGGCGGTCTCCACCTGCCAGATGGCGCCGTTGCGGCCGGTCAGGCAGCGCTGTTCGATGATGCCCAGCAGGCGGTCCCGCTTGGCCGGATCGACGCCCCAGCGGTCCAGGCCCTCGTGCGCCATGGGCAGCAGCTTGCGCAGCGTCAGCTCGGTGACGGGCACCTCCCCATAGCCCGGCCAGTAGATGGTGGTCTCGATGCCGTTGCGGGCGGCGCGGTGCAGGTTGTCCTCGGCGGCCCTGAAGGACATGCGGGTCCAGACCGGCCGTTCCTCTTCGGCCAGCGTGCGGACCAGGCCGTAGTAGAAGGCGCCGTTGGCCACGATGTCGGCGACGGTGGGCCCGGCGGGCAGCACCCGGTTCTCCACGCGCAGGTGCGGCTTGCCGTTCACCACCGCGTAGATCGGGCGGTTCCAGCGGTAGATCGTCCCGTTGTGCAGGGTCAGCTCGCCCAGCTGCGGGATGTCGCCCCGCTCCAGCGTGGCGACCGGGTCCTCCTCCTCGCACAACGGCAGCAGGGCCGGGAAGTAGCGGGTGTTCTCCTCGAACAGGTCGAACACCGAGGTGATCCAGCGTTCGCCGAACCACACCCGCGGCCGCACCCCCTGGTGCTTGAGCTCCACCGGGCGGGTATCGGTGGCCTGCTCGAACAAGGTGATGCGGGTCTCGTGCCACAGCCGCCGCCCGAACAGGAACGGCGAGTTGGCCGCCAGCGCCACCTGCACGCCCGCGATGGATTGCGCGGCGTTCCAGTAGGCGGCGAAGTCGTCGGGGCTGACCTGCAGGTGGAACTGGGCGCTGGTGCAGGCGGCCTCGGGGGCGATGTTGTCGATGTGCAGGGCCAGCCGCTCCGGCCCGTCGATGTCGATGTGCATGTCCTCGCCGCGGGCGGCGAAGATCTGCTCGTTGAGGATCTTGTAGCGCTCGTTGGCCGACAGCGACTCCTCGCCGAGGTCGGACTCGCGCAGCGTGGGCAGGATGCCCACCAGCATCAGCGCGCCCCCCAGCTCCCGGGCCCGGCCGTCGGCGTGCTTGAGGTAGCCGAGGATGTCGCGCTCCAGCTCCCCGGTGCCGCCCCCGCCCAGCTCGCGCGGCGGGATGTTGATCTCGATGTTGAACTGCCCCAGCTCGGTGGCCCAGGCCGGGTCGGCGATGGCCTTGAGCACGTCGGCGTTGCGCATCAACGGCTCGCCCCGCCCGTCCACCAGGTTCAGTTCGATCTCCAGGCCTATGTGCGGCCGGTCGAACTCGAACTGCGACTCCCGCAACATGCGGGCCAGTACGTCGAGGTTGCGGCGAACCTTGTCGCGGTAACGGCGCCGGTCCATGCCGCTGATGGTGAATCTCGGTACGTCCTTGCCCATGCGAGAGCCTTTCAATTTCGGACGAACACCTACAAAACGCTTCTCCTCTCCCAGACTCCGTCAAACCCGTCCCCACCTACCCGGGCGGCATGATCACTGTCACCTGCGAACTGTCCGCAAGCGGGTGGTTTTACGGCGTGTCGCCCCGGATGCATGCCCGATCACGACCGGAGTGAACATCGCCGCCCGCCCGTCGGTGGTATGACGGTCTGCGGCGGCCTCCCCACGGCAAAGGAATGGAGATGCGACTGCTACCCCGGTCGATCCGGGCCCGGGACACCCTGCTCGCCGCGGTGATCTCGGTACTCGTGTTCGGCGTGCTCGCGGTGGCGGCCGACCTGATCATCCGCGATGTCACCACTTCCCGGATGCTGGATGAGATCCAGGTGGCCGGACGGCGGGTGAGCGGCGCGGTCCGGGACGGCACGCTGACCCAGCCGATCCCGCCCGGCCCGCCGGGTGTGGTCCTGCAGGTGGTGGACCGGGACGGGCGGGTGCGCTTCACCACCCGCGGCGGCGTGGGCCGTCCCCCGGTCAGCGATCTGCGGCCCACGACGGCCAAGCGCATCCACGACTACATCGAGTGCGGCATGCCCGGCTACGACCGCTGCATGCTGGTGGAGGCGATCAGGGCGACCACCGCGCCGGACTCGGTGGTGGTCTACGCCGCCAAGCCGATGCCCGCGCTGCTGGTCACCGGGCTGCTGGAGGCGCTGCTGGGCGCCGCGGTGCTGGCGCTGTCGACGCTGGCGACCTGGACGACCTGGCATGTGGTGGGGCGCACGCTGCGCCCGGTGGAGGCCATCCGCGCCCAGCTGTCGGAGATCAGCGCCAGCGACCTGAGCCGCCGGGTGCCGCAGCCGCCCGGCGAGGACGAGATAGCGCAGCTGGCCAGGACCGCCAACGAGACGCTGGACCGGCTGGAGCGGGCGGTGGAACGGCAGCGCCAGTTCGCCTCCGACGCCTCCCATGAGCTGCGCACCCCGATCGCCGCGCTGCGCGCCAACCTCGAGGACGCCGTGATGCACCCCGAGGACACCGATCTGCAGGAGGTGGTGCGGGCCGCGCTGCGGGACACCGACCGGCTGGAGTCGATCATCACCGACCTGCTGCTGCTGGCCCGGATCGGCACCGAGTGCCGCACCGTCCAGGAGCGGATCGACTTTCCCGAGCTGGTGCGCACCGAGCTGGCCCTCCGCACGCCCCCGGTGACCGTCCGCACCGTGCTGCCGGACCGGCTGCCGCCGGTGTGCGGGGTGCGGGTGCAGCTGGCCCGGCTGCTGCACAACCTGCTCGACAACGCCGAACGGTACGCCGACTCCCAGATCGAGGTCGCCGTGGCCCGTGAGGACGGCCGGCTGGTCTGCACGGTCACCGACGACGGCATCGGCATTCCCGAAGCGGACCGCGAGCGGGTCTTCGAGCGCTTCACCCGCCTGGACACCGCCCGCAGCAGATCCGCCGGGGGCACCGGCCTGGGACTGGCCATCGCCCGTGACATCGCTCACGCCCATGGCGGCACCCTGTGCGTCGAGGACAGCCCCCGCGGCGCCCGCTTCGCCCTCCGCCTGCCGTTTTCTCCCGAGCCGGCGCGGCAGGGGGAGTGAGCCCTTTTCACCACGTCGTCTCCGCGGGCCGCATGCGGGTCGTCGCGGCCGGGGGCGGCGCCGTCCGCGGCCGGGTGCCCGAGAGGACTCGGTGGCGACAGGGCCTTAAGGACGGCTTCTCGTGGCCGGTTCCGGTCTTCTCGCAGGCTGGGGCGTTGTCGGTCCCGTGCCCTATGGTGTGCAGAGTCTGCCGGAGACGGTGAAGGGCCGTCCGCCGGTCGGCGGACGGCCCTTCACACGGAGCAACCGGCGCGGCCGGGGTCAGGCGCGCACGGCCTGGACCTCGAGCTGGATGTCGACCTTGTCGCTGAGCAGCACCTTCTCACCCTGCAGCGGGATGTTGAACTCCACGCCCCAGTCCTTGCGGTTGATGGTGGTGCGGGCGGAGAAGCCGGCGCGGAAGCCGCCCCAGGGGTCCTCGCCCACGCCGTTGAACTCGGTCTCCAGGGACACCGGGCGGGTGACGCCCTTGATGGTCAGCTCGCCGTCCAGGTAGTGGACGTCGCCCTCGGTGCGCAGCCCGGTGGAGCGGAAGGTCATCACCGGGTGATTTTCCACATCGAAGATCTCCGCCGAGCGCAGGTGGTTGTCCCGGTCGGAGTTGCGGGTGTCCACCGAGGCCATCTTGATCTCCACGTTGACCGAGGACTTGGGCAGGTCCTCGGCGATCTCCACGGTGCCGGAGAAGTCGGTGAAGGTGCCGCGCACCTTGCTCATCAGGTGGCGGATCGTGAAGGCGACCTCGGAGTGGGCCGGGTCGATGTTGTAGGTGCCGGGGGTGAGGCCGGGGGCCACGGTCTCCAGGCTCATGACGGTTCCTCCCGCGATGTGCTTGAACCTTCAACAACACGGGCAAGCTAGTTGAAAGTTCAACTAATGTCAAGTGAGGCCGCCGATCCGCACAACGCGTGAGCAGTCCGACATCATCCCGATAGGAGATATCGGTATTCCGGGCGCGGCCGGACCCGGAGGACGCCGTTGCGGAGAAGACGGCCGCGCGGCGAAGAGCCAGAGACCGGTCAGGCGGTGCCGGCGGGCTCCAGCAGCGGGGCCGAGCTGCCCTCCAGCAGGACCTTGGCGATCAGTTCGGGGTCATCCCCCATCGGCACGTGCCCGCAGTCGGGCAGCCAGACGAACCGGGCGTGCGGCAGGCGCTGCTGGGCGCGCAGCGCCTGGATCGGCAGCAGCAGGCGGTCGCGGGTGCCCCAGGCCACGGTGACGGGCACCCCCTCGCAGGTCCCGGTGAAGCGCACGCCCCGGCCGGCCCGCAGGACGGGCTCAAAGCCGGTGCAGTCGCGCAGCGCGCGCGCATCGCCCAGCAGGTCCTCCAGGGGCAGGTGCTCGGGGTGCCCGTAGATCAGCCCGAACATGGCCCGGCGCAGCCGGTGGGAGCGGGCCAGCAGGCCGATCAGCGGCTGGGGCGCGTGCGCCGCCAGCCGGGAGGTGCGCAGCACGGTGGCGGCCCAGCGCAGCTCCGGCCCTTTGAAGAAACCGGCCGGCGACAGCGCGGTCGCCGAGCTGACCAGCCCGCGGTCGGCCGCCTCCAGGGAGAACAGGCCGCCCAGCGAGTTGCCGGCGATGTGCGGCCGGCCCAGGTTCTGCTCGGCGAAGAACTCCGCCAGGGCCGACATCATGGTGTCGACCGTGTAGGGCGTGCCTTGCGGAAGCGGCGGGGAGGCGCCGAAGCCCGGCAGGTCGATGGCGATGACCTCGCGCTCCTTGGCCAGCAGGTCCATGACCGGCTTCCAGCCCTGCCGGCGGTGGCCGATCCCGTGCACCAGGACCAGCGGGGGACCCTCACCGCGTCGCTCGAAGGCAATGTTCACGGCAGCAGAGGGTAGAACGAAGTGACCTGGCGGTCACTAGTGATTTGAGTAACTGTTCTGGTTGTGGAGACTCGTCCCGCAGTGAGTGGTTTGCTGGGGCGGTGGCCGCTGCGGGGCGCGTCGCCCGGGAATCAGGCGGGGACGGCGGGCAGCGCCTTGGGGGCGGTCTCCAGGGCGGCGGGGCGGCGGTGCTCCAGAGCCTCGCGCAGCTGGGCGCGGCCCCGGTGGATGCGGCTGCGCACCGTGCCCAGCTTGACGCCCAGCGTGGCGGCGATCTCCTCGTAGCTGAGGCCCTCGATGTCGCACAGCACCACCGCGGCCCGGTACTCGGGGGCCAGCGAGTCCAGCGCCTTTTGGATGTCGGCGTCCAGCTCCCGGTCGTCGTAGGCCTGGGCGGGGCTCAGCTCACGGCCCTGCAGCCGCTCGGCGGCGTCCTCGGCCAGCGCGTCGAAGCGGATGCGCTGCCTGCGCCGGGCCCTGTCCAGAAAGAGGTTGGTGGTGATGCGGTGCAGCCACCCCTCGAAGGTGCCGGGGGTGTAGGACGACAGCGAGCGGAACACCCGGATGAAGACGTCCTGGGTGAGGTCTTCGGCGTCGTGCTTGTTGCCGGTCAGTCGGTAGGCCAGCCGGAAAACCCGAGCGGAGTGCTCGTTGACGATCTCCTCCCAGGTCGGCGGCGTCCACGCCATCGAACCCGTGCTCACCGGTACCCCCGCCTCTGATGCGAAATCGTTACCGCCAAGCATGCCTATACCCAGATAAGAGCCGCGTAAGGAGGAGAGCGGGCGTGTGCATCGTTACAACGACACGCCCCCGGGGATGTGACGGAGATCATCCCGCCCGCACAGCTCGGTAATTGAACACTTGCAAGAACCCGAGCAAGATTCAGTCCGCTTTCTGCCACCCCACTCTGCGAGGACGTCACATGGCGCGTAGCTACAACCTGGCCGATCTCCTGGAGATCCTGGCGGAGGCCGGGCCCGACCGCCTCGCGCTGGTCGCCGGAACCGAGCGCCGCACCTACCGCGAGCTCAACGAGCGGGCCGGCCGGGTCGGGCACCACCTGGCCGCTGCGGGAGTGCGGCCGGGCGAGCACGTGGCGATCCTGTCGTGGAACCGCGCCGAGTGGATCGAGGCGTTCTTCGGCGCCTTCAAGATCCGCGCCGTCCCGATCCCGGTGAACTACCGCTACGTCGCCGGCGAGCTGCGCCATGTGCTGGGCGACTCCGACTCGGTGGCGCTGATCGGCGAGCGGTCCCTGCTGCAGCGCGTCCAGGAGGTCCGCGCCGAGCTGCCCAAGCTGCGGCACGTGGTGGTGCTGGAGGACGGCGGCGAGAACGAGGTGCCCGGCGCCGTCCGCTACGAGGACGCCCTCAAAGAGGCCTCGCCCGACGACGACTTCCCCGCCCGCTCCAGCGACGACCGCTACATCATGTACACCGGCGGCACCACCGGATACCCCAAGGGCGTGGTGTGGCGCTGCGAGGACATCTTCTTCGGCGCCCTGGGCGGCGGCAACATCCTCGGCGACCCGGTGCGCAGCCCCGAGGAGCTGGCCGAGAAGGCCAAGCAGCCGCCGACGGCGGTGCTGGACTGCGCGCCCGTCATGCACGGCGCCGGGCAGTGGGTGGCGCTGATGGGGCTGCTCGGCGGCACCAAGACCGTCCTGTACACCGAGCACCACTTCGACCCGGCCAGCGCGCTGAAGCTGGCGGCCGCCGAACGGGCCAACGTGATCATGCTGGTCGGCGACGCCATGGGCCGGCCGCTGGCCAGGGAGCTGGCCAAGGGCGGCTATGACACCTCCGCGCTGCTGGCCATCGCCTCCGGCGGGGCGCCGCTCACCGAGAAGGCCAAGGACGAGTTCCGGGCGGTGCTGCCGAACATCGCCTTCCTCGACACCTACGGCGCCTCCGAGACCGGCGCCTGCGGCCCGTCCGTCGGCGGCGGCGAGGGCACCGCCCGCTTCCAGATGAAGCCCGGGGTGACCGTGCTGGACGAGGACCTCAAACCGGTGCGGCCCGGCCAGGTCGGGCGCCTGGCGCGCAGCGGCCACATCCCGCTGGGCTACTACAACGACCCGGAGAAGACCGCCGCCACCTTCTTCACCGACGCCGAGGGCACCCGCTGGGCGATCCCCGGCGACTACGCCTCCCTGGCCGAGGACGGGACGATCGTGCTGCTGGGCCGGGGCTCGCTGGTCATCAACACCGGCGGCGAGAAGGTCTACCCCGAAGAGGTCGAAGTCGCCCTGAAAGACCACCCGGACGTCGACGACTGCATCGTGGTCGGGGCGCCGGACGAGCGGTTCGGCCAGTGCGTGGCGGCGGTGGTCGCCCCCCGTCCCGGCACCGAGCCGACGCTGGAGGAGCTGGTGGAGCACTGCCGCGGCCGGCTGGCCGGCTACAAGCTGCCGCGCCGGCTCAAGCTCGTCCCCGAGGTGCGGCGCACCGCCGTGGGCAAGTCCGACTACCGGTGGGCCCGCTCGGTGCTCGCCGAGACCGGCTCCTGACGAGAGCGGCCGCGCGGGAGCCGAAAGGGGCGAAAGGGGCTCGGCGGTCAAAGATTGATGGTGTGTCGCTGAGGGTGCCTTGAGCCCCTATGCGCAAGAAACCGCCATATGAGGGTCGAAGCGGAGGAACCGCTCGCCGGGCGTTACCGGCTGCTCTCCGTGATCGGCAAAGGCGGTATGGGGACCGTCTGGCGGGCCTACGACGAGACGCTCGACCGGGAGGTCGCCATCAAGGAAACGGTCCTCCCCAAGGGGTTGACCAACTCCGAACGGCAGGCCGTCTACCGCCGCATCCTCGCCGAGGCCCGCGCCACCGCCGCCCTCAACCACCCCGGGGTCGTCACCGTCTACGACGTCGTCAACGAAGACGGCCGTCCCTGGATCGTCATGGAGCTGCTGCGCGCCCGCTCCCTGCGGCAGGTGCTGGACAGCGAAGGCCCGGTGGACTCCGCGTGCGCCGCCCGGATAGGACGGGCGGTGCTGTCGGTCCTCAACGCCGCGCACGCCAAGGGCATCCTGCACCGGGACGTCAAGCCCGGGAACGTGATGCTCGCCGACGACGGCCGCATCCTGCTGACCGACTTCGGCCTGGCCGTCCACATGCTCGGCGGCTGCGCCGACGTGGACACGATGGCCTCGGGCATCGCGGGCTCCCCCGCCTACCTGTCCCCCGAGCAGGTGCTCGGCGAGCCGGGCGGGGCGGCCTCGGACCTGTGGTCGCTGGGCGTGACGCTGTATGCCGCGGTCGAGGGCGGCTCGCCCTTCCGGCGCTCCCACGCCCTGGCGACGATGGTCGCGGTGCTCATCGGGGAGTACCCGCCGCCCTGGAACGCCGGTCCGCAACTGCGGGCCGTCATCGACGGCCTGCTGCGGCGGGACCCCGCGGAACGGATGCCGGCCGCGCAGGTCGCCGAGCTGCTGGAGCTGGCCGCCGAGCACCCCGACGACACCTGGCGCTCGCGTCCCGCCAGGCGGCCGCTCCCGTTGCGGCGCCCGCGCCTGACCGCCTTGATGGGCGTGACCGCGATCGCCGCGACGGTGATCGCCATGGGCGCCTGGACGGCCCGCCACCGCACGGACGGCACCTTGGCGGCGGTGGCCGCGGGCGGCCAGAGCACGCACCTGGTCACCTACCGCGAAGGCGACGGCTACACCGTGGACGTCCCCGCCGGCTGGAGACGCTCGCGCGAAGCGGACGGCGTCCACTGGCGGGACCCCGCGACCGGCCACCACCTGCGCATCGCTCCGGCACAGGGGGACGCGCTCGCCGGGCTGCGCCAGGCCGAACGCCAGGCCCTCGCCTCCGGCGCCTACCCCGGCTACCGCCGCATCCGCCTGGAGGCCGTGCCCGAACTGGCCACAGGCGCCGCCGAGTGGGAGTTCCTCACCGCTCGCTTACACGTCCTGCGCAGCCGCATGGCCGGATATGAGTTCACGTTCGCGGCCCCGGCGCATCGCTGGACACCGGGGCAGCGGGTCTACGACGCCATTTTGCGGTCATTTCGGACGACCAGGCGCTGATCGCCCGCCCGCCGCCTTAAGCGTTCTGCTGGATCTGCAGCAGGATCTCGGCGTTGGAGGAGGTGTTCTTGATCTTCTCCAGCAGCAGTTCGATGGCCTGCTGCGGGTCCAGGGAGTGCAGCAGCCTCATCAGCCGCCAGTGCAGGGCCAGTTCCTCCGGCGGCATCAGCAGTTCCTCGCGCCGGGTGCCGGAGGAGATGACGTCCACCGCCGGGAAGATGCGCTTGTCGGCGATGCCCCGGTCGAGCTTGAGCTCCATGTTGCCGGTGCCCTTGAACTCCTCGAAGAACACCTCGTCCATCCGCGAACCGGTCTCCACCAGCGCGGTGGCCAGGATGGTCAGCGAGCCGCCGTTTTCGATGTTGCGGGCGGCGCCGAAGAACTTCTTGGGCGGGTACAGCGCGGTGGTCGCCACGCCGCCGGCCAGGATGCGGGCGCTGGAGGGGGCCGCCAGGTTGTAGGCGCGGCCCAGCCGGGTGATGGAGTCCAGCAGCATCACCACGTCGCGTCCCTGCTCCACCAGCCGTTTGGCCCGCTCCACGGCCAGCTCCGCCACCGCGGTGTGCTCGGTGGCCGGCCGGTCGAAGGTGGAGTAGATGATCTCCCCTTGGACCGACCGCTGCATGTCGGTGACCTCTTCGGGACGCTCGTCGATGAGGACCACCATCAGGTGGCACTCGGGGTTGTTCCTGGTGATCGTGTTGGCGATGGCCTGCAGCATCATCGTCTTGCCGACCCGGGGCGGGGCCACGATCAGCCCGCGCTGCCCCTTGCCGATCGGCGCCACCAGGTCGATGACGCGGGTCGCGATCGCCCCGGTGTCCAGCCGCAGCCGCTCCTGGGGGAACAGGGGCGTCAGCGACCCGAACTCCGGCCGTTCGGCTCCCGGCTCCTGCCCGTTGACCGTCTCCACGCGCACCAGTGCGGGGAACTTCTCCCGCGCCGATCGGGGTGCGCGCGCCGTGCCGGTCACGATGTCGCCGGGTCGCAGCCCGTTGGCCTGGACCTGGGCCAGCGACACGTACACGTCCTGAGGGCCGGCCACATACCCGGCGGTCCGGACGAATGCGTGTTTGTCCTGCACGGCCAGCACACCTGAGAAGGGGATGGTCGGGGCGGCGCCGTCATCGGCGCCGCGCTGCCGGGGCAGGGCGGCCCGCCGGGTCGCCGCGTTCTGCGGCGGCGCAATTGTCGTCAATGCATGATCCTTAGGTAGGGGGCGACTTCACGTACGTGACATGCGGCATGGACACGCTGCACGTACATAGCGGGAAGGAGATTCGATCACCGGGCGCCCAGATCGGCCCGGTAGCCAGATGAAGCACCTTCACCTCACCGCAGAAGCGGGATAAACCGGTGCTACCCCGAGACTACAGCACGCAATCCTTCCGCCGCCTACTACTACAACGCAAGAGATGCCCCACTTCAATCCCCCTCATGCCTTGCAATCACGATCCGCTTCGCCGCGGTCTGCCCGCGCGGCGGCCGCCCGGTCACGGCCGTCGCCGCGGCACAGCGGCGGGGACGGGGATGAGCAGCGCGGTGACGTCGTCGTGACCTCCGGCCTCAAGGGCGTACCCGGTCAGCGCCCTCGCCTCTGCCAAAAGTCCGTCACCGGATGAGAGCGTGCCGGTAAGGACGGATCGCAACTCCTCCGCGGTGGGCAGGCAACGCCACAGACCGTCGGTGCACGGCAGCAGACGCCCCGGCACCTGGGGCCGGTGGCTGCGGATCCGGGCACCGGTGGGCCCGCGTCGGCGCCGAGCCAAGCGGTGAGGGCCTCGTGCTCGCGTCCACGGTCAGGGTCATCCCCGGCCCTTCGTCCGGCAGCCAGTAGGCGCGGCTGTCTCCGGCCCACCCGGCCCAAAGACCCTCCGGCCCGGCGACGCCGGCCACCCAGGTGCAGGCCGGTGCGATGTCCCCCGGCGCGGTCGGCGCGGCCACGGCCCGCCCGGCACGGGCCCCTCCCGCAGCCGGGCGGCCAGGGCGGCGCCGCCGGCGGCCGCGATCTGTGCCGCCCGCTCCGCCCGGGGAGCCATGGATACCCCGTCGCACACCACCCCCACCGTCCATTCACCGGCCGTGACCAGCGCCATCGCATCGGCATTGCGCTCCCGCCACGGCCCGCGATCACTGACCCCCGCGGCCCCGCCCTCGACCGTCAGTTCCAGGTGCGCGGAAATCCGGCTGCACACCATTGCAATCCCAGCAACGGCCGTCCGGGGCCACCGTCCCACCGCACAGAACACAGCTCACGCCTCGAACACCGCCCCAGCATAGAGAATCTCGGAAAGCGGATCCCCGGCGGTGAACGTGGACTTCACCGGCCCGGCGCTGCCACGGGCGCGATGCCGTTGGGAAGACGAGATGTGGAAACAGATCAGCCGTCCGCTTTCTCAGGTAGCACGGAGAAAGCAGAAAGCGGGCGCAGCGAACGCCGATTCCCCCGGATTTTGAGATTCCCCGTCGCAATGACCCGAAGGCCCTTCTCGTGCGCCCGGATCGCCTTCCGGTAGTCGTGCTCGTCCAGCTCGACCCAGAATCTCCGCTCGACTCCGGAGTCGTCGTCCACGCCTTGTATGACTGCTTCCCTCGACCCTTCCCGCTCTCGGAAAAGGCGCACCACGATACCTGTCACGGTGACGTTGTCCCGAGGCTTTTGCGTGCGCAGGAAATCTGCCGCTTCTTTCAGGATTCGCTGCTGATCTGAAGTTATCTTCAGACGGATGGGAGCGATTTTTTCGCCGGCCAGCGGGGAGAGCGCGAAACGGATCTGGTAGAGCTCGTGGTCGGGGCCGCCGAGGGAGCCCAGCGCCGCCAGCTCGGTGGCGTTGGCGGCCTCGGGGCCGCGCTCCCCGAATGCCGTCAGCGGCCGACTTCCCTCACTGACCTGCTGGGCGAGATGCTGGGCTCGGCGGGCGGTGGTGAGCATCCGCCAGGTGACCCTTCGCCCGAACGGCCGGGCCGTCGCCTCTTTGAAAAGCCCTCCCTCATCGGGCGCATCCGGCTGTTCCTCGGCGAGCGGCAAAGTCAGGGAGAGCACGAAACTGCCGGGCTGGGTGGACAGCCGTGTCCGGGCCGCATAGGCCTCCGCCCGGTGCGGGCGGCGATGCGGAAGCACCAGACTGTCGGATGACAGCGCGGCGGCCGAGGCCACCACGTAATTCCGCAATCCCGATACAGCGGAATAAAAAAGCGGAAGCGGCGCCTCTCCCGGCGGAGCATCCGGGGTCAGCCGGATCGCGACATTGTCGGCCCCTCCTGAAGAAATGTCCGTTATCACTTCTTTCGGCAGTCGTCGTTCGGCGGCTGCGACCGCGCGCAGCGCCTCGTATGCGCGATCTGCATAGTCGCGCACTTCCTGCCTTGCCGGAAGAACGACCTTTATATCGGAACCGGGCGTGCCGGGCTCCCGGGTCCACAAAGTGGTTCGCCCGTCGTCATCTTGCAGGGACCAGCCGGCCATGCGCAGGTAACCGATGAAAGCACCCAGGTCGGGAATGCCCATGGACTCCCTTTCGGACGTCCCGCCTTTGCCGTTCAAGGTAGCTCCCAAGGGTCCACGTCCTGTACCGGGGTCGACCGGCGGACTCCGACTTCCTTAAGCATGCGTTCCAGCCCTGCCCGGTCCAAGGTGTTGGCGGCCGGCAGGCGCACCGTCTGTGTTCTGCGGTTCCTGGAGGGTGGATACCCCTCGAGTGAGACCCACGCGCCCTGTCCGACGAGCAGGGTTCCATCGGGCCGCAGCCGGATGCGCTCCCCGTCCTTCGGCAACCCGATCACCACGAGTACTCGAGGAATCATGTGGTCGGACCGCCGGAGCAGATCGTAGGTGGGCACATCCAGGTCGTAGGCGTAATCGCCGTCCGGCAGCCTGCGAAGGTCGGTGGTGGTCTTGACCTGGGCGAAGACCGTGGGGTTGCAGATGCCCAGTGTTTCTCCGGGCATCATCAGCTGGATATCGGCCTTCACCGTGTCCAGGGAGAACGGGCGGCCATGCAACAGGCCGCATCCGGCGGCGACGACCCTGAGCCACGCCTCCCCGAAGTCCCCCTGCACGCTGTTCTTCGACCCTCCGCCCACGGCGGTATGGTCCCGCGGCCCTGTGTCATTTCCAGCCATTCCGCCTATTAGTGCTGTGTCTTAACGGGAAAACGGTTGATCCTAAATCGGGCATGGGGGATTCGGGAGGCTGAGGGCGCTGCCTACACTGGCGGCATGGTGATCGACGGCTATGTCACCGAGCTGGAACGGGTACTGGTGGGACCGCCGAGGGTGAAGCGGGACATGGTCGTCGAGGCCCGGGACAGTCTGCTGGATGCGGCCGAGGCGCTGCAGGCCCGGGGGCTGTCGCGGGAGGAGGCCGAGCGGCGGGCGGTGGCCGAGTTCGGGACGATCGAGGAGGTCGCGCCCGGCTACCAGGAGGAGCTGACCGCCTGCGCCGGGCGGCGGCTGGGGTGGGTGCTGCTGCTGGTCGGGCCGCTGACCTGGCTGTTGTGGTGGGGGATCTGGCGGGTCTTTCCCGGGGACGCCGGCGGCTGGACGCAGCCGCCCGAATGGTACGCGGTGGTCGCCCGGGTGCTGGACGGCACGCAGCTGTTCACCGGGGCGGTGGGCGGTGTGCTGCTGCTGGCGCTGGGGCGGTTCGGCCGGACGGTCCGGCGGACGCGCCTGGTGACGCGGGCGGCGGCGATCTACGCCAAGGCGCTGCTGCCGGTGACGCTCGGGTTGTGCGTGCCGTTGCTGTACGGGGCCGGTCCGGTCGGCGCCCATATGCTGCCGTGGGCGGTCGCCGCCGTGGTCTCGCTGCTGTTGCTGGGGGTGCAGATGCGGCATGCGGTCCGCTGCCTGCGGCTGGTCAGGCTCGCCCCGGCGGCCTGACGCCCTCGCCGGTCAGCCCGCCTGGGACGGTCTGACCCGTGGTTCCAGGACGCTGCCGATGGCGGCGGCGAACGCCCGCCAGGCGGTGCGCTCGCCCTCCAGGCGGCGGCGGCCGGCCGGGGTGAGGCGGTAGGTGCGCCGCCGGCGTCCGCCCACCGTCGCCCATTCGCTGGTGACCTCGCCCGTGCGCTCCAGCCTGCGCAGCGCCGGGTAGACGGTGCCGGTGGGGACGTTCAGCGCCCCGCCGCTGCGCTCGCTGAGCGCCTCGATGATCGCGTACCCGTGCAGCGGCTCGTGCTCCAGCACGGACAGCAACAGCGCGTCCAGGTGGCCGCGGAGCGCATCGGGAGTCACATCGTTCATGCTAGGACTCCCCTCCAATATGTAGGCATACTACATGTAGGCTGCCTACATATTCGATGTCGACGAGGGAGCCGGCGGCATGGACGTCCTCGACCTGGCCCGCCTGCAGTTCGGGGTGACGGCGGGCCTGCACTTCCTGTTCGTGGTGCTCACGCTGGGCCTGGCGCCCGTCGTGGCGGTGATGAACACCCGCTGGGTGCGCACGGGCGACCCGCTGCAGGAGCGGATGACCCGCTTCTGGGGGCAGATCTACATCGTCAACTACGCGCTGGGCATCGTCACCGGACTGGTCATGGAGTTCCAGTTCGGGCTGAGCTGGAGCGGCCTGACCCACTACGCCGGCGACGTGTTCGGCGCGCCGCTGGCGGTGGAGACGATGGTGGCCTTCTTCCTGGAGTCCACCTTCCTGGGATTGTGGATCTTCGGCTGGCACCGGCTGCCCCGCCGGGCGCACCTGGCCTGCATCTGGATCGTCACGCTCACCGCCTACGCCAGCGCCTTCTGGATCATGGTCGCCAACTCGTTCCTGCAGAACCCGGCGGGCGCCGCGGTCACCGGCGACCGCCTGGCGCTGACCGACGCGGGCGCGCTGCTGACCAACAAGGCGCTGGTGTTCTCCTTCCCGCACGTGATCGGCGCCGGGCTGACGACCGGGGCGTTCGTGGTGATCGGGGCCAGCGCCTACCGGCTGTGGCGGCACCCCGGCGAGGACCGGGAGCTGTTCACCCGGTCGCTGCGCACCGGCGTGGTGCTGGCCGTCCACGGCGTGCCGATCGCCGTGGCCTTCGGGTTCGCCCAGTTCGCCACCGTCCCCGAGGGCAAGTTCGACGGCGCGGCGGCCAGTACCGGGCTCGGCGTGATGATCCTGATCGGCGAGGCGCTGCTGATGGCGACGCTGCTGTTCCTGCTGCCGCTGATCAAAGTGCTGCCGCACTGGCGGTGGACGCACCCGCTGCTGATGGCGCTCACCCCGCTGCCGTTCGCCGCGGCGATCCTCGGGTGGATCTCCCGCGAGATGGGCCGCTACCCGTGGATGATCCGCGACCGCCTCACCGTCGCCGACGCCCTGTCCCCGGGCCTGACCCCCGGCATGATCACCGCCTCGCTGGCCGGCTTCACCACCGTGCTCACGCTGCTGGCGGTCATCGACTACGCGCTGATCGCCAAGATCGTGCGGCGCGGCGCCGCCGCACCGGCGCTCGGCGCCCCGCCCGAGCCGGACGAGCCGCCGGCCGGCCGGCCCGCCCTCACGCTGGGCCGGTGACCGCGGCCCGAGGACGCACGGCCTGGAGGAGACCGGAAAGGACCGCACGATGGAACTGATCTGGCTGGGCCTGCTGGTGGCGCTGCCGGCCGGCTACTTCGCGCTGGAGGGCTTCGACCTGGGCGTCGGGATGCTGCTGCCGGTGCTCGGCCGCACCCGGCGCGACCGGGACCTGATGATCGCCGCGATCGCCCCGTTCGTCCTGGCCAACGAGGTATGGCTGGTGGCGGCCGCCGGGGTCTTGATCGGCGCCTTCCCGCTGCTGGAAGGGAAGGTGCTGTTCGGCCTGTACCCGCTGGTGGTGGTGATGCTGCTCGCGTGGGTGCTGCGGGACGCCGGGCTGTGGTTCCGCCGCCGCCTCGACGGGGACGCCTGGCGGACGCTGTGGGACGCGGTGATCGCCGCGGCCTCGCTGACGCTGTCGCTGTGCTGGGGCATGGCCCTGTATGCGATCACCACCGGGTTCACCGCGCCGCTGTGGCACCCGCTCGGGCTGCTGCTGGGGGTGACCCTCACCCTGGCGTTCGCCCTCCACGGGCGGGCCTTCCTGGGACGGCGCGTGCCGCGGTTCGCGCCGGGCGGGAACCCGGCGCTGTCGGCGGTGCTGGTGCCGGCCCCGGTGCTGGCCGTCCTGGCGGCGGCGGCGCCGCAACTGCGGGGCGGCGCGGCCTCCCCGGCCACGCTGCAGACGTTGAGCCTGCTGGTTCTGCCGTTCGTCCCGCTGCTGGTGGCCGCGCAGGTGTGGGTGTGGCGCACCTTCCGGCGCGGCGCCGGCCCCGTCCCGTCCTTCTTCTGAACGGCACCGGGGTACGGCGGCCCATGCACGGGGACCTGCTGCGGCTCATGCGGGCCGAACGCGCGGTGCGCCGCCACCTGGCGGGCGCGCTGGGCGCCGCCGTCGCCGCCGGCCTGCTCGTCCTCGTCCAGGCCGAGCTGCTCGCCGGGCTGCTGTCGGGCCGCTTCCCGCCCGGCGCGGCGGCGGCCCTGGCCGCGGTGGCGGCTGCGCGGGCGCTGCTGGTGTGGACGCAGGGCGCACTGGCGGGGCGCACCGCGACAGAGGTGAAATCAGCGTTGCGGCACCGCCTGCTGCGCCGGCCGCCCGACCCCGGCCGGCGCAGCGGGGAACTGGTGACCTTGGCGGTGCGGGGCCTGGACGCGCTCGACCCCTACCTGACCGGATACCTGCCCGCGGTGGCCGTCGCCGCGGCCGTGCCGGTCGCAGTGCTGGCCCGGCTGAGCCTCGCCGACCCGGCCAGCGCCGTGATCGTGCTGGTCACCCTGCCGCTGATCCCGCTGTTCGGCGCGCTGGTCGGCCTGCACACCCGGGCGGTCACCCGGCGGCAGTGGCGGACGCTGGCCCGGCTGGGCGGCTCCTTCCTGGACACCTTGCGCGGCCTGCCCACGCTGCGGGCGTTCGGCCGGGCCCGCCACCAGGCCGACCTGCTGGCCCGGCTCGCCGCAGAGCACCGCGACGCCGCCATGCGGACCCTGCGCGTGGCGTTCTTGTCGTCCCTGGTGCTGGAACTGTGCGCGTCGCTGTCTTTGGCGCTGGTGGCCGTGCCGGTGGGCCTGCGGCTGGTGAACGGCTCGGTGGATCTGACGACCGGGCTGCTGGTGCTGCTGCTGGCCCCCGAGGCGTACCTGCCGCTGCGGGCGGTGGGCGCCGGGTTCCATGAGTCGATGGCGGGAATCGCCGCGGCCGACGACGCCTTCGCCATGCTCGAACGCCCCGCCCCCGGCGCCCTCTCGCATCGTCCGGACCGGCCCTGTCCTGGACGAACGACCGGACGCGTGGAGCGGGAGCCGGTCGGCCCGGCCGAAGACCCCCATGCCCCCCGGGCGGCGGCGCACCGTCCGTTCAGCTCGGATGAACGGGCAGCCGGGCGGGAGCCGGATGGCCCGGGCAACGGCCCGCACACCTGCCGGGCGGCGGCATGCCGCCCGTCCGGGCCGCGCGAACCGCAGGGCACCACCGGGCGGAGCCGATGCGGGCGGCCGGGACGCGCCGCGCCACAGATCCGGCTGGAAGGCGTCACGGTGCGCTATCCGGGACGTGCAGAGCCCGCCTTGCAGGACGTCGATCTCCTCATCGAGCCCGGGGAGCGGGTGGCGCTGGCCGGGGAGAGCGGCGGCGGGAAAAGCACGCTGCTGCACCTGGTCATGGGATTCGTGACGCCCGAACGCGGACGGGTCCTGATCGACGGGGTGGACCTGAACGACATGGACCTGCGGGAATGGCGGCGGCACCTGGCGTTCGTCCCGCAGCGCCCCCATCTGCAGGCCGCCTCGGTGGCCGACAACATCCGGCTCGGCCGGCCCGAGGCGACCTTGGCGGACGTGCGGCGGGCGGCGATCGCCGCACAGGCGGCGGAGTTCATCGAGACGCTGCCGGGCCGCTATGCGGCGCGCATCGGCGAGCGGGGCGGCGGGCTGTCGGCCGGGCAGCGCCGGCGGATCGCGCTGGCCAGGGCGCTGTGCCGGACGCAGAGCACGGCGCTGCTGGTGGACGAGCCGACCGCTCACCTGGACGGACGCACCGAGGCGGCGGTCGCGGCGGCCATCGCCGAGCAGGCCGCGGGCCGCACCGCCCTGATCGTCGCCCACCGTCCGGCGATGCTCGCCGTGGCCGACCGGATCGTCCACCTCCACGGCGGACGGGTCATCACCGGCGGGGTTGCGGGATGACGTATCGGGCAGAGTCCGCCCGGCGGCCGGCGGGGAGCGGGCGCGGAGCGCCGGACCGGACGAAGAAGGCCGATCATGCGGGCGGCCCGCTGCGGGGACTGTGGGGGCGGCTCATCATGGCGGCGCTGGCCGGGGCGGCCGCCGAACTGGCCGGGCTCGGGCTGATCGCGGCCGCGGCGTGGCTCATCGCCAGGGCCGCCCAGCAGCCGCCGGTCGCGGCGCTGGGACTGGCGGTCGTGGCGGTCCGGGCATGCGCTCTCGGCAAGGGCGTCTTCCGCTACCTGGAGCGGCTGGCCGGGCACGATGCGGCGCTGCGCGCCCAGGCGGCCGTTCGCGGCGGGCTGCTGCGGGCGCTGATTCCGCCGCGCCCGCCGCCTTCGGGGAACGCCGACCTGCTCACCCGGATGGCAGACGACACCGACGCCGCGGTGGACCTGCTGGTGCGCTGCCTGCTGCCGGCCGTCGCCGCCCTGGTCACCGCCGTGGCCGCGGTGGGCGTGGCGGCCGGGCTGCTGCCCGCCGCGGCGCCGGTCCTGGCGGCCGGGCTGCTGGTCGCCGGGGCGGGGCCGCCCGCCGTGTCCGCCGTCGCGGCCCGCCGGTGGGCGGCCCGGCTCGCCCCGGCCCGCGCCGCTCTCGCCGAGCGGGTGGCCGACCTGGTGCACGGCGCGATGGACCTGGCGGCCTGCGACGCGACCGAACGCGCCCAAAAGGCGGCCGCGGCGGCCGATGCGCACCTGGCCGCGCTGGAGCGCCGCCGGGCGCGGCTGCGGGCGGCGATGCCCGCGATGGGAATGGCGGTGCAGGGCGTGACCGTGGCCGTCATCGTCGCGCAGGCCCGTCCCGTGCTCGACCCGGTGGCCCTGGCCGTGCTCGCCCTCACCGCGCTGGCGGCGTTCGCGCCCGTCCTGCCGCTGGCGGACGCCGGGGAACGCCTGGCCGAGATCATCGCGGCCCTGCGCCGCCTGGAAGAGGTCCGCGCGGCACCGCCCGCCGTCACCGAACCCGCAGACCCCCGTCCTCTCCCCGCGCCCCCGTACACGATCGAGGTCACCGACCTGGTGGTGCGGTACGCCCCCGGCGGGGCGGCGGCGCTGGACGGGGTGAGCCTGACCCTGCCCCCCGGCCGGCGGGTGGCGCTGGTCGGGCCGAGCGGGGCGGGCAAGAGCACCCTGCTGGCGGCGCTGATGCGGCTGGTGGAAGCGGAGTTTGGGGCCATCCGCGTCAACGGCGTGGACGTGCGCGACCTGCCCTCCGACGGCGTCCGCGAGCTGATGACGGGCCTGACCGACGACCCGTATGTCTTCCGCGCGTCCCTGCGCGACAACCTGCTGCTGGCCCGCCCCCGGACCGGCGACGGGGAACTGGCCCGCGCCCTGGCGGCGGTCCGCCTGGCGGACTGGGCGGCGGCCACGGGGTGGGACGCCCCGCTCGGCGAGGACGGCGCCACCTTGTCCGGCGGGCAGCTCCGCCGCCTCGCCCTGGCCCGCGCCCTGCTGCGGGACCCGCCGGTGCTGCTGCTGGACGAGCCCACCGAGGCGCTGGAAGACCCCCTGGCCGACGCCTTGCTGGGCGACCTGCTGAAGGCCACCGCGGGCCGCACCGTCCTGCTGGTCACCCACCGCCTGCGGGGCCTGGAGGAAGTGGACGAGATCGTCGTCCTGGAACGAGGCCGCATCACCCAGCGCGGCTCGCACCGCGACCTTTTGCGCGAACCCGGCTACTACCGGGACCTGTGGCGGGCCGAGACCATGCGCCGCGCGCCCCGGCGGGCCGGAACGGCTTGACCTTGACGCAAACGTCAAGCTTTTAGCGTCCGGGCATGGCTTCACATGCGACGCAACCGGCTGTGCGCACCGGGACCGGCGGGGACGCCCGCCGCCCTGCGGCGTTGTGGCTGCCCGCCCTGTTCCTGCTGGCGTTCTCGTTCGGCACCGACGACATGGTCATCGCCGGCATCCTCCCGGACATCGCCCGCGACCTGGCGGTCTCGGTTCCGCTGAGCGGCCAGCTGGTGACCGTGTTCGCCGTGGCGTACGCGCTGGGGGCGCCCCCGGCCGCCCTGCTCACCGCCCGCCTGCCCCGCCGCACGGTGCTGGTGGCGGCGGCCGGCGTGTTCGTCGTGGCCAACCTCGCCGCCGCCGCGGCCCCCGCTTACGGGGCGCTGCTGGCCGCCCGGGCCGTGGCGGGGCTGGCCGCGGCCACCGCCTCGCCCGTCGCCTTCGCCGTGGCGGCCGCGGCCGCGCCGGAGGGCCGGCAGGGCCGGTACCTGGCCGTCGTCGGCGCCGGGCTGACCACTTCGCTGGTGGCGGGCGTGCCCGTGGGCGCCTGGCTGGGGGAGGCGCTGGGCTGGCGGGCCACCATGCTCTTCGTCGCCGCCCTGGCCGCCGTGGCGGGGACGGCTCTGGCGGTGACGCTGCCGCCGCTGCCGGTCGACGCGCTGGGCGCCCGGCGGGCCCTGCTGCTCTTTGCGTCCGGGATGCTCGCCGCCCCCGCCTTGATGCTCGCCTTCGCCCTGGCCGGCGGGC